>Ga0126314_10001657_pt1 | contig 10798 bp, 12 predicted proteins | sample Plot105B_FD_92535 | JGI IMG/M metagenome (GOLD analysis project Ga0126314, IMG submission 92535) | Serpentine soil microbial communities from UC McLaughlin Reserve, CA, USA - Plot105B | ecosystem: Environmental > Terrestrial > Soil > Grasslands | place: USA: UC McLaughlin Reserve, Lake County... | reverse complement strand
GCCCGGGCGGGTGGTGCCTTCGCGGCCGGCGAACCGCCGGAGGCGCCCCAGCGCTACTTCAGCTTGAAGGCGCGGATGCGGTCCTTGAACGCCGCCTTGTCGCGCGCGTACACGCCGTGCGCGAGCGCCTGGATGATCCCCAGGAGCGCGGAGTTCGAGCGGGTGAACGAAGGGCTGTTCGAGGAGTAGTAGAGAGTCAGTTCCGCATGCTCGCCAACCTCCGACAGCGTCGCGTCGCTGATCGAGAGAGTGTGGGCGTGGCGGTGGCGGGCGAGCTTCATCGCGCGGACCACCAGCGGATGTGCGCGCCCTGCCGAGAAGGCGATGACGAGCGTGTCCTCGTCGACCCTGCTGAGCCGCGTGATCGAGTCCTGCCGCGGGCTGGTGACGACCTCGGCCCGGATGTCGAGCAGGGCAAGTAGGTGGCGAAGGTAGCTGGCGAAGAACGCCATCTGGTCGACGCCGACGAGCATCACCCGGTGCGCGGAGGCGAGCGCCGAGACGCACGCCTCGACCTGTTCGCGGGTGAGACTGCGCGCCGTGTCCTCGACGTTCGCGTGGTCGGTCGCGAGCGAGGACTCGAACTCGGAGTGGTCGAAGTCGAAGAGCTGGCCGCCGCCAGCGGCCTCCTCGGCCGTGCGGTTGCGGTACTCCTCGATCGCCGCCTGCTGAAGCTCGGGATAGCCCTCGAAGCCGAGCGCCTGCGAGAAGCGGACGACGGTCGAGGACGAGGTACTGGCGCGGCGCGCGAGTTCCTCCGCCGTCTGGAACGCAGCCTCGTCGAGGTGGTCGACGATGTAGCGGGCGACGTCCTTCTGCGAGCGGGAGAACTCGTCGAAGCGCTCCGTGATGTAGCCCGAGAGCGTCTTGCCGTTCTGGCGGGCCGGACGCCCGTTGCGGCGCGGCCGCGCCTGGGCCCCCCGCGAGCGTGACTGAGTTGGACGAGACTTTGTGGCCGTCTTGCTCACGGCCGGTTGATTCGCCCCGACGGCGACTTTCCCTCCAAGATCACCCGAATGTGCAGCCGAATGTGGTTGGATCGCACCCGCATGAACCTGGAATCGGCGCTCCGCGCGACGAATCGCAACATGATCGCGTTCGATCTCGCGCTTGGAAGCGGCGCGCTCCTCGCGCCCGATGCGACGCTCAGCGTCCTGGGCCATGAGCGGCCGTCGCCGGACGCTCGGCACCTGTTTCAGCGCAGCGGCCCGGTCTGGCTCACGTTCGCCGTGGCACACGCGGTCGCGGAGCGGCGCGGGCGCCCGGAGGACTGGTGGGCACTCGCGTGGCTTCGGGGAACCGAGCTCGCCACGGACATCCTGTGGTCTCGCTCCTCCGCCTTCACCCGTCCGGGGGCGCGTGCCGGGCTCTGGCTCGCCGGCGCCGGGAACCTGGCGATGGCGGTCGGCTTCGGCTGGCTGGCCACGCGCCGGCCGGCGCGGCGGCTGTCGTTGCGACGGCGCTAGCCGCCGGTGCCGCTCGGGGCGCTGCCCGCTGGCCGGCTGCACTCCTTGAAGCCGACGGCGCGGGCGAGCTCCAGCCGCTGGACCTGTCCTTGGGCGGACTTCGCCTGCGCCACTTGGTAGCCGGTCACGTCGTTCTGCTCCGCCGCTTTCAGCCCCTGCCTCAGGACCGCGATGTTCTTCTCCAGCGCCTCGAGGTAATCGTCGAGTGCGGATTGGAGGGACGCCGGCGGCTTGAGCTCGCGCAGCTGGCTCACCTGGGTCTCGGTGATCTCGATCACCCTCTGAGTGAGCGTCGCCACGCCCTCCGCCGTCGTCGGCGGATTCTGCTGGAGCTGGGCGAACTGATCGGTGGCGTTTTGACAGATCGCGTCGCCCTGGGCGACCAGCTCCTGCTTCGACAGCGGCTCGCCGCTGGTCGTCGCCGACGTGCTGCTCTCACCCCCTCCCCCGCAGCCCGCCAGGAAGAGTCCAGCGGCCAGCACGACCAGCACCGCGCACGTGATCCGCTTGCCCACGAGCATCGGCGCAGCGTAACGGCGCCGTAGGCGCGGATAGGGTCGGCGCTCAGTGAGGGCGCGCAACATCTACGTCCGCACAGTTCGGGCCTACCGAGCCCGAGCCGGCTATCTCGTCCTCCTGGGGATTGTCGTCTTCGTGCCGCTCGGATTTCTCGACGCCGTCACCGACCACGTGCAGGAGATCCACGCGGAGAGCCCGGACGAGGTGTTCGATCTCGGCACGCTCGCGCTGATCGCTGGGATCCTGGCGCAGATCGTGACGACACTGCTGGGCGAGGTGTTCTACGCGGGTGCCGTCGGGCTGATGATGCGCCAGGGAGAGCGGTCATCGCCCCCTCCACTGCTGGTTGTCGCGCGACGGCTTTCGTACGGGCGTCTGATCGCGGTGGACATCCTGCTCACGCTGATAGTGGCGCTCGGACTGTTGTTGCTCATCGTTCCCGGCGTGATCTTCTTCGTCTGGTTCGCTCTCGCCGGCCCGATCGTCGAGATTGAAGGACGCGGCGTGCGCGCGGCCTTCACAAGGAGCCGGGCGCTGGTGCGTGGGTCCTTTTGGCCTGTGTTGCTCGTCTTGGTTCCGATAACCATTGCGAGTGGGCTACTTGCCGAAGCCTTGATCGCGCTGCCGCACCTCGTAATTCACGACCCACTTCTGAACGACTGGGCTGGTGAGGCCCTCTCGAACATCCTGCTCTCACCCTTCTACGCCGTGGCAGCGGTGCTGATGACGCTGCAGCTCGCGGCGGCCAAGGATGAGCTTCGGGCGCCAGATCGGGTAACAGGGTCCCGTAACCCACCGGAAGGAGGATCCGTGGAAACCGAGACACCGGGAACGGAGCCTGCCCAGCCCGACGAGACGCCGGACCCCGGCGAGGGCGGAGGCGAAGGCGGCGGACAGGAGTCAGGTGGCGAGGGCGGCGGCCAGGAGGGCGGCCAAGAGGGCGGTCAGGAGACCAGCCAAGGGCAGTAGCTCTACACCAGCTGACCGTTAGCGACCGGGCCCCGGCATCCGCCGGGGCCTTCGCTTTTCAGACTCGAACGTCAACCGGATAGCAGTCGGTGCAGCCGGTGGCGGAATTTCTTCACGTCCCTCCTGAGCCAGTCCGTGTGGTCGTTCCGCCAGCCCTCGAGATCCTTGAAGAACGGGCTCTGGTTGGCCATCGCGTGCCCGATGACGTTTCGCATCTTGACTCCGTACTGCTGCTTCAGCCAGCCGACCAGCCGAAGAGCGCTGTGGATCTGCTTGTGGCGGTGAAGGATCTGCGTGTCGGCCCAGTGCGAGCCTGACCCGGCCTCCTGCACCATCTCGACCCCGATCGCGGTGTAGTTCAGGCCGATCGTGTGGCGGCACCGGATCGACGGTCGGACGGTTCGATGGATGCGGCCGCTCTTCGCGACGATGAAGTGGGAGCAAACGCCGGGCAGCTCGCCGCGGTTGGGAGCGTTCGAGGCGAATGTCTGCCAGGCGGATTGGTAGTCGGGACCGGCGGTGAAGTGGATCACGATCACCTTGGGATTTCGAAGGTGCCATCGCGGCTGGCCGTAGTGGCGCCTGGAGTAGCGCGCCATCTGGTGCTTGCGCTTGTGTCCGTACGGGATGGGGTCAGCCTTGATCGGCGGGCGCTTCAGCTTCGCTCGGCGCTCCGCCGCGTGAACGGCGGTGTCGCTGGATTCCGGTGATGCACTCGCCGGCGACTGCTGGTGCTTGCCGGCTCCGCTCCGCGCGACCTTGACGGCGGCCCGGGCGTGGTGGCGGGCCGCCGAGTCGGGGAGCTCGCCGCCATTGAGCTCGACCACGAACGCCCGCCCCCGGAAGTGGTGGTTCTGCCAGCGCGTCGCCGTCCCGGGGAGGTTCTGTCCCCGGCAGCGCTTGGTGGGCCAGTCGGCGAGGTCGGCATAGCGCCGCTGCACTCCGGCCGACCCGTGGCACGGGAGCAGGACCTGCCCCCACGGCTGGTGGTACCAGATGGTCACGTTCGCCCGGATGCGTTTGACGAGCCGCTTCACCGCGCGACTCTCCGGCTCGGAGAACGGATGCGGCCCGGGGTAGTAGCCGCTCGACTTCGGTACGCCTCCCTCCCACTTGTAGGAGAAGTTGCGGTTGAGATCGACGCCATGCGCGTTCTTGCGGGTGTTCGCGGCGACGCCGTCGGGGTTGACGGTCTTAACGACCCAGAGCTTCACGTGTTCGGCATGGCTGTAGCGGCGCTTCAGGACGTGGACGATCTCGTGCCCCTCGGTCTCGTCGCCGTGGATCGAGCCGATGACCAGACCGGTGCGCTTGGCCTTGGGGTCGCCGATGAGCGTGGCAACGAGCTTCGTCCCGTGGACGGAGTGGCCGAACTCGATGCGCTGCGCCGAGGCGCCGGCCGGGAAAGCGATCGAGCCGGCGAGCGCCGCGAGAATCGCTGCCGCGATGAAGAACCTCCGCATTGCCTTAACCGTAGAGCTATACGGATGACGTGAGCCCAAGGTCCAGGAAACGAGGCTAGATGGAGGCGCGCAGGACCCAGGTGTCCTTCTAGTCCAGCCGCGGCGAAGCGCTGTCGTTAGCGGAGCATGCGATGCGCGCGAGATACTGCGTGTGGGATGTCGGAGGAGAACCTTGATCGGGTGCGGCGGGGTCTCGATGCCTACAACCGTGGGGACTTTGACGCTGTCATGGAGCACATTCATCCGGAAATCGAGCTCGTTTTGGCCGGCGGGCAGACGGCCCTCAAAGGGGCAGCGCAGTTTCGCGCTTGGATGGAGCCAGACGCCTTCGAGTCGCAGGTTTCGGAACCGCTGGAGTTCCGGGTGATTGGAAACAAGATCCTCGTTCGGCTCCGCACCCACATCCGAGGAGCGGGAAGCGGCATGGAGGCCGAATTCCCCTCCTGGGCGGTTTGGACGATCGACGAGGATGGGCTCACGACCCGGATCGAGATCTACCTCGGCCATCAGGAAGCCGAAGCCCTCGCGGCCGTCGGGCTTGCGGATTAAGCCGACGGGGCGCGGCCTCGGCTGATCGATTGTTCGGTGCGGCGCGTGCGGGTCCAACCCGACGAGATGCGTCAAGCCATCACGCTCTTATCCGACGGCGAGAATGCGGTTCTGCGGCCGTGCCCCGCGAGTCCACCGCCGGTGCCTAACCAGAAACGCTGATCGTCCCTCACGGTTCCGCTCCAGCGACGCGGGATACTGCGTGGCCGATGTCGCAGGAGAACGTCGAGACCCTTCGAGCCTTCTTGAACACATGGAGCCGAGAGCCATGGACTCTGGAGGCGTGGCAACGAGGGGAGGTCATGGATGAATCTTTCTTCGATCCCGAAGTTGCCTATGAGGACACGGTCTTGCCGGACCACGCCGGCGAGGTGTATCGGGGCCGCGAGGGTGTGAACCGGGCGGCAAAACGTTGGATCGAAGGTTCGGAATGGCTGCTGATCGAGTTGGAGCAAATCGTTGGAGCCGGTGATCGGCTCGTCTCCATCCACCGCTTGCGATCGAAGGCGCCTCACACCGGCATTGAGTTCGAAACACCCCTGGCCTACGTCTGGACGTTGCGTGACCGCAAGGTCATTCACTTCCAGTCATTTATTGACCCGCAACGGGCCCTCGAAGCCGCGGGGCTGTCGGAGAAGCCGATGTCGGGGGAGAACGTGGAGATCGTGCGCCGCGCCCTCGACGGATTTCTCTCGGCCGGCTACGACCCGCGAAAAGGCGAGGACTTCTTCGAGCTCGCGGACCCTGACATCCAGTACGACATCTCGCGCACCAACCCCGAGACCCAGGTCTTTAGGGGACGCGACGGCATCATCGAAGCGCTGGAGCAGTGGATCGGCACTTGGGATGCCTACGAGGCGGAGCCGCTGGAGCTCATTGAGGTGGCACCGGACCGCGTGGTCACCGTGATCCGCGAACGAGGCAGACTGAAGGGAAGTGATGCGTGGGTCGAGCACACGCGCGGAGCCGTCTGGACGATCAAGGATCAACGGATCACGAGATTCGAGGAGCACCAGGATCGCGCGAAGGCCCTCGAAGCCGCCGGGCTGGTGGCGTAGATGGGCCGGGGTGGATTCGAACCACCGACCGACGGATTATGAGTCCGCTGCTCTGACCAACTGAGCTACCGGCCCGCGTGCCGTGAATAGGCACGGCAATGCCGGATTTCACGATAGCCCGCCGGCCTCCTCCCTGGCTCACGCGCAGGGCGGGCTACTGCACGACGACCTTGCCCTTCATTCCGAGGGCGCGGTGGAAGCGGCAGTAGTACTTGAACGTGCCGGCCCTCTTAAAAGTTCGGGAGCGGCTCGGATTGCTCTTGTTGAGCGTCTTGTCATAGGTGCCCTTGGCGAAGGTGACGGTGTGGCGGCCGTTCACCCAATTCCAGGTGACCTTCTGGCCCTTCTGGACGGTGATCGTCCCCGGCTTGAAGGTGTAGTTGGAGGCCTTGACGGTGCCTCCGCCCGCCTGCGCGACCCCCGCGCCGAGGACCACGGTTGCCGCCAGCGTCACCCCGGCGATTCTCCGCATCCGACTCCACCTGGCCATCTGACCTCCTCCGCTAGCTGTTCCCTGGAACGAGTACCGGCCGAAGGCGGACTGGGTTCAACATCCGGTCGCGTGTATTAGGTTCCCGGCCGATGCCGACCGAATATCAGCGCTGGCGCGTCCTTTGGCCCCTGGTCCCGGCGATGGCGATGGTGATGATCGACTTCACGATCGTCTCCATCTCGGTGACGACGATCCAGCGCGACCTGCACCTCTCGGCGACGGCCGCGCAGTGGATGGTCACCGCCTACGCACTGGCCACTGCGGCGTTCATCGCGCTCGGCGGCCGGCTCGGCGACATCATCGGCCACAAGCGGATCGTCGCGATCGGGATCATCCTGTTCGCCGGGGCCTCGACCGCCTGCGGGCTCACACCCGACACGGGCGTGGCGGAGCCGTGGCTGATCGTCTGCCGCGTGCTCCAGGGGATCGGTGGGGCGCTGCTCGTCCCCTCCACGACCGTCCTCGTCCTGAACTCGTTTCCTCCAGCGGAACGGGGCAAGGGCCTCGCGGTGTTCTTCATCGTCGCCGGGCTCTTCACCGCAGTGGGCCCGATCGCCGGCTCCTACCTGACGCAGTACTGGACCTGGCGCGCGATCTTCTGGATCAACGTCCCGGTCGCCCTGCTGTCGCTGACCGAGTTCGCGTTCATCAAGCTGAAGGACGTCAAACATCCCGCGCGGATCGACTGGGGCGGCGCGGTGCTTTTGGTCGCCGGGATGGGGTTATTGGTGCTCGGGCTCCAGCAATCCGATGCGTGGGGCTGGGACAGCGTCGCCACGATCGGGTCGATCGTCGTCGGGCTCGTGATCCTGGCCCTCTTCGTAGCGTTCGAGCGGCGGGCGGAGAGCCCGTTGATCTCGATCAAGTCGTTCGTCGAGAACCGCGCGTTCGCCGTGGACAACGTCCTCACGCTGTTCCTGTTCTTCACCTGGCTCGCGGTCTTCTTCTTCGGGAGCATCTACTTCCAGGTGTCGGTCGGTCAGGAGCCCACGCAGGCCGGGTTCTCGATCCTGACGATGTTCTATTCGTTCTTCATCGCGTCCCGGATCGGCGGTGGGATGTACGACAAGGTCGGAGCGAAGCATCCGGTGACGCTGGGGTTCGCTGCGATCACCGTCGGTCTGTGGCTGTGGGGATCGGAGCTCTCGGAGCTGAGCCATGGCGGCACGCTTGCCGGAATGCTGGTCACCGGCGCCGGGTTCGGGCTCGCGATGTCGGCGCTCAACACCGATGCGCTCAACCGCGCGCCCGCGGAGATCAGGGGCGAGGCGTCCGGGGTCGTCCAGACGTTCCGGAACTTCGGATCGGCACTCGGAATGGCGATCCTCGGGACGATCGTCCTCGGCGCCCTCGGCGCCCACACGACGCCGGAGGGCTTCGCCGACGCGCTCGAGACCGCGTTCTACGTCGGCGCCGGCGTCATGGCGGTCGGGTTCGTGATCGCCCGGGGGTTCATGCCCGGGGGCAAACAGACCGACGTCGAGTGAGCCCGTCGCCGGACGGTAGGGTCCGGCCCCCAAACGGCGACGAGAGGAGATGGTGGTGGCGGAGCGAGCGGCGCTCATAACCGGGGGATCGAGCGGGATCGGGCTGGCGATCGCCAGGGCGCTCGGTGAAGACGGGTACGGGCTGACCGTCTCCGCCCGACGTCCGGAGAAGCTCGAGGCCGCAGCGGAGGAGCTGCGGGGCGCCGGCCTCGATGTCAACGCGATCCCGGCGAACATGGCCGATGAGGAGGCCCTCGCGGGCATCGTCGCCGCTCACAGGGAACGGTTCGGCCGGCTGGACGTTCTGGTGAACAACGCGGGCGTCGGGATCGGCGAGGCGATGCACGAGATCACGACGAAGTACCTCGACATGCAGCTCGGGGTGAACCTGCGGGCGGTGATCATCGGGACGCGGGAGGCGCTGCCGCTGCTGCGCGAGGCCGGCGCGGAGCACGGGAAGGCGCTGATCGTGAACACAGCATCGATTGCCGGGAAGTCGGGGCAACCGTGGCTGTCTGTCTATTCGGCGACCAAGGCGGCGGTGATCGGGTTCAGCGAGGCGACGCAGAAGGAGGTCTCCGGCCAGGGGATCCAGGTGACCGCGCTTTGCCCGGGATTCGTCGATACGCCCATGACCGAGTACGTCAAGGACCAGGTGAAGGCCGAGGAGATGATCCAGCCGAAGGACATCTCGGAAGCGGTGCGCTACCTGCTTCGCACCTCGCCCGGCTGTCTGGTGCCGGAGATCGTGTTCACACGACCCGACGAGCTTCCGGGCGCGGTTGCGTGATCAGGCGCCGGTGAGCTGCTGCTCGGCGGCGGCGAGCACGTCCTGGGGCTCACTGTGGCGACCGGCCGGGCGCTTCGACGGCCAGCGCAACCGGCGGACGCGGATCTGCGCGTCGCCCGGCTCGGGAACGGTGGGCGGCTCCGGTGCTGCGCAGCGGCGCTGGGCGAGCTCGGCGCGCTCGGCGCGGATCTGAGCCGCGGCGGCCGCGATGGAACCGCCGTCGCCGATGTCGGTCGCGAGCGAAGTCTCGAGAAGGGACCGGAGTGTCCTGACCTCGCGGCGTGTCGCGGGGCGGGGGCGCTTGGCGCCGGTGTAGCGGTCCCAGGCGCGGGCGAAGCTGGCGAGGTTGGTGCGCCCGCCGTTCCGATGCGCGGCGAGCATCGGGCAGATGCCGCCGGAATCGCGATCGACGTAGGCGCCCACGATGATCGGGTTGGCGGCGATGCCGTGGAGCATCGCCTCGCGGGTCACCTTCGGCAGCGCCTGGACGGCGAGGCGAAGGCGTTCGGCCGGATTGCGATCGCGGCGGCGCATGGCCGTAGGGATAGCGCGGTTCGCCTGGATTGGTGGGTCGGCGCCACTGCGGCGCAACGGGGTTTGCAGTGATCGAGCGACGGTTCCTGGTCGCCGCGTTCGGAGATGCGGGACATGCGTTTCCGGCGATCGCGCTGGCACGCGCGCTGCGGGCGCGCGGGCACGAGGTGCTCGTGGAGACGTGGGAGCGGTGGCGCGACGCCGTCGAAGCCGAAGGCTTGGGGTTCACGGCGGCCGAGGAGTACAAGACGTTTCCGCCGCCGGAGCCGACTTCGGAGGTCTGGCGCACAGCAGCCGATGCGGCGCTCGCGCTCGCGCCACTCATGGACGACTTCCGTCCCGATGTGGTGGTGAGCGACATCCTCACGCTCGCGCCAACACTCGCTGCCGAGCGCGCCGGGCTCCGCCGGGCGACGCTGATTCCGCACGTCTATCCGGTGCACGAGCCGGGCCGGCCGTTCTTCGCGTTCGGACTGCAGCCGCCCCGCACACCGATTGGTCGGGCAGTGTGGCGCGGGGCGCTGCCGCTGCTCGAGAGCGGCTTGCGGCGCGGACGGAGGGAGATGAACGAGACGCGGGCGGCGGTCGGCTTGCCGCCGGTGGACGAGTTCCACGGCGGAATCAGTCGGGAGCTGGCGCTGGTCGCGACCTTCCCGCAGCTCGAGTATCCGCGGCGCTGGCCGGCCGGCGTGCACGTGACCGGGCCGATGCAGTTCGAGATCCCCTACCCGGACATCGAGCTGCCGTCCGGAGACGAGCCACTGGTGCTCGTGGCGCCGAGCACGGCGCAGGATCCTGATCTGCGGCTGGTGCGGGTGGCACTCGACGCGCTGGGGGACGAGTCCGTGCGGGTCGTGGCGACGACGAATCGCCTCGGGGATGCCAAGCTCCCGGCGGCGCCGGCAAACGCGGTGGTGGTCGACTGGCTGTCCTACTCGCAGGTCATGCCCGAGGCGTCGCTGGTGATCTGCCACGGCGGGCACGGAACCGTCGCGCGGGCGATGGCCACCGGAGTGCCGGTGTTGTGCTGCCCGCACGTCGGCGACATGACCGAGAACTCAGCGCGGGTGGCATGGGCGGGTGCGGGATTGATGTTGCCGTGGCGTCTATTGAGGACGGAGCCACTGCGAGTGGCGAGCCGGAGGATCCTTCGCGATCCTGCGTTTTACGAGCGCGCGCAGAAGCTGTCCGCGTGGGCGCGCGCACATGACGGGGCCGAGCGGGGCGCGGCCCTGGTGCAGCGCCGGGCGGCATAGGAGAGGCCCGTCGAGACCGACCTCAAAGCTCCGGGGGAGGGACTCGAACCCTCAACCTTCGCGTTAACAGCGCGCCGCTCTGCCGATTGAGCTACCCCGGACCGTGTACTGCCAGTGCGCTACCCGGGAGGTGCACCAGCGTCGCCAGAACTGTAGCGGCGCGCGGTTCGCCGATCGAGTGTGGGATTGACCACGTTATATGTGGTCAATCCTT
>Ga0126314_10001656_pt1 | contig 10807 bp, 8 predicted proteins | sample Plot105B_FD_92535 | JGI IMG/M metagenome (GOLD analysis project Ga0126314, IMG submission 92535) | Serpentine soil microbial communities from UC McLaughlin Reserve, CA, USA - Plot105B | ecosystem: Environmental > Terrestrial > Soil > Grasslands | place: USA: UC McLaughlin Reserve, Lake County... | reverse complement strand
TTCGGCGTTAACCCCCAGCACTGAATTAGCCAACGCCTTCGGCGTTAACCCCCAGCACTGAATTAGCCAACGCCTTCGGCGTTAACCCCCAGCACTGAATTAGCCAACGCCTTCGGCGTTAAACCCCCAGCACTGAATTGGCGAACAACGTGAGCGCATTTCATTCCAATTTCAAACTGACGCACTACGGTCTTGTGCCTCGTCTTGTCTTCTGACCTTCTGAATTTCTTCGACGGCTGCTTCGTCTTCGACATCGGAAAACCTAAAAGCATATGCGAGCGGAAAAACAGAATCCAAAGTGAATTCTTTGGAGCGTTAGCTCCTTAATTACCTTGAAGCCGGGGCGAAGACGGCGGCAACAGCGAAGGGAGCGAAGTGAGACCGTTGACGCGCCACATCGTTGTTTCTCATTCAAGGTGATTGTCCTCATGATTTCAGCATGCGGACATTGTCACTGAGCAGTTAAGCTGAACATTTTAATTGAGCAGTAACACTGAGACGTTTTGTTGTTGACTTCAATAAGGAGCGGTGATATATGTGGGCGCTCCCTTACATGAAGAAGGCTGCGGCTTGTTGAATTAGCCGCAAGCCCTGAACACTCGAAAGGCGGCCGGATTAATTTACCGGACTTACGGATGGCCAAGCGAGAGTTTCCGCATTTGATTTAGTCGAGCTAGTTCAATTCTCTAACTCTCTTTTAGGTTTGGCCACTCGCAACTGAAACCTTTAAGTATTACGGCCACCCAGTTCAGTTCACGCGAACCTGCCCAGAAAGTAAAAGAATCCCAACGCGACGGTCGCGATGGGAGCCCAGCCCAGTACGTCTGCTCAACAAACGATCAGCCAATGATCGGCCGTTCCTGAATAGGCCTCCCCGGTCGACCTGAAGGGAGAGAGGCCTATGTCTGCAGAACTAGACATTAAAAAAGTATCTCCGCTCGACTTGCTTGAACCCACTCCAATTGATTTAGTCCAAATCAAACCTTTAGCCACAAAGCTGCAATGGGTGGGCTCCCGATACAACCTTAGAACCACAAGTGAGGACGGCAGTTACGTACTGTGGAACAGCTACACTGGCGCCATCTGCGTCTTTAAGCCGCAGCAACGGCAAGGCGTTCAAGCTCTGTTGAAAGAGGGCTATACCGGCGAGCCGAAAGGGGTGGTCAAGTATCTCTCAGACAATGGCTTTATGGTGCCAAAAGGGACCAACGAGTATCGCCAGGTCCAACTCGGCTTCGGTCAGCAGCACTATCGCCAGGACCTCCTCGAACTGATTCTGCTCGCCTCCGAAGACTGCAACTTCCGTTGCACCTACTGCTATGAGGATTTCGCAAGAGGAACGATGCTGCCTTCTGTCCGTGAAGGCGTAAAGAAGATGGTGGAAAGGAGAGCACCACATTTGCGGCAGTTGACGGTTGGATGGTTCGGCGGTGAGCCGCTTTACGGCTTCCAGGCCATGGAAGATCTGGGCCCGTTCTTCATCGAGACCGCCGAGAAATATTCGCTTGGCTATGTCAGTCACATTACGACCAATGGTTATCTGTTGACGCCGGACGTTGCCGAAAAGCTGTTGGCGTGGAGAGTTATGAATTTCCAGATCACAGTCGACGGAATGCGCGAGCAACATGACCACAAGAGACCTGCCAGAGATGGTAGCGGCACCTTCGATACGATCATCTCCAATCTAATTGAGCTCAAGAAGAGACCGGAACGGTTCCGCGTTCGCATCCGGGTAAATTACGACCGTGAAAACCACCCCTACCTTGAAGAACTCTTGTTGCTTTTGGAAAAGGAGTTTGCTGGTGACCACCGCTTTGGTGTGGCCTTTCATGGCGTTGGCAAATGGGGTGGACCGAACGACAAAGACCTCGAAGTCTGTGGCGTCGATGAAGTGAAAGTAGTGAAAGAACGACTGCGCAAGTCAGCCAAGGACAAGGGCTTCAAACCGACGGGAACTTTGCGCGACCTGAATAGCCTTGGCAAAAACGTTTGCTACGCGGCACGGCCATACAATTTCATCGTGGGCGCCGACGGCAAACTGATGAAATGCACCATCGTCCTCGACAAAGAGGACCACAACATTGTCGGCCAGCTAATGCCCAACGGAGATATGATCCTCAATGCCGACAACTATGCTCTTTGGGTTGAGCCGGCGTTTCAGAACGACACCGGTTGTCAGAAGTGCGCCATCTTGCCGACATGTCAGGGAGTCTCATGCCCGCTAATCCGTATCGAACATAACAAGAGTCCATGCGCAGCCACACCTAAAGCAAACGTTCGCAATGAACTGTTGTTGGCCATGGAGACCGCCCAGGTTAAGTCGCAGGAGATCTTGGTCAACTTCGATTGAGAATAGGCGCATGTCTACGAGCGCAGAGCTAATTCAGGATTCTTTTGCCGCGGTTGCGGAAGATCGACGGTTGCACTACTTCCGCACCCTGCTCAAAGACTTCGAAAAAGACGTTTCGACGAAGGCTGAATTATTCGTTCAGTTTCGTGAGTGGCTCGACGAGTTGACTGATGAGGTAATCCTCAGATCTCATCAGCGACATTACAATCCCACCTACTTGAACCTCCTCTCCGTGTTTGGCGAAGAGCTGACAAATGAGGAGGTTCATTCCCTCGCTATCAAGTGCATTAAAACGAAGTTCTGGAATGAATGCGAATACTACTTCCATCTGTCGCAAGTGTTGGGGCTGATTAAGTCCGGCCAGGGAGGACCACAATTTGCGACCGATCAAAATCTGCTGCGGCTCAAGGGCTGGGACCATGGGCTGATCCGCTCACTGTTAAGCCGCGGAAGAGGGTTGATAATCTGTACTCTCCGCTTTGGCGCCATCCGCTACCTTCCGATCGATACCGCGTTGCTTGGGTTCCCCATTTCCCAGGTCGTTAATCAGCCCGTCTATGAAGGGATGCAATTGGCCTTTGACTCACTGGGCCCTTGTCGCACGGGAACATCTCCCGTTCCTGCAGAATCGACTCCGCAAGCTGAAAACATCTGGCTCCTCAAGACGCTCTACGCGGAAGATCCTCGTTGCACAGTTGAATTAGTGAACGCGTTGAAGCGGAACGAAATAATTGCGTTCTGCATCGAGGGTAATACCGGATCGGATGGTCCATGGGGCGACACATCCAAGAGCACGATTGACTTTCTGGGCCACAGTATCGCGGCGAAGAATGGAGCAGCCCGGTTGGCGGCTGCGCTGAGAGCGCCCATCCTCCCGGTGATAGCGTTGAGAGACGGCGACGCGAGTGGACGGCTTGTTTTCAGTGAACCCATTATACCTCCTCCGGGACTCAAACGTTCTGAAAACGAAAAGTTTGTCCAGGCGTCGATGCAATCGCTTTATGCGTGGATGGAATCTTTTGTCCATCTTTATCCGGAACAGTGGGAAGGCTGGTCTGCGCTGCACCGCTGGCGTTTGCGCGGTGATGATGTTGAAGCGAGCAGGCGCGAGTTGAGTAACACGGATCCGCAAACGATTGCCAGGTTGCTGCGCGACGGCAAGAGGTTCAGCGTGAATCGACGCCGCGTGGCGCAACTGCCGACCAAAGACGGCGTGATGTGGGTCGACCTTAAGACGCTCAAGGGATTTCAGAATCCAAAGTGGACCGGGCCAGAGAACGTGCTGGCCACCCTTTCGTCGTCATCCGGGCTTGACCTGGCCTGGATCAACAGAAGCAACAGCAGTCCGGCGTGGGAAGAAAAGATTTATTTACTTTTGGCTTACTTGCAGCAGTCAGATTTGATTGCTGCGCACTGAACCTCGCAACGATGGGCGCTGAAGAGTAACTCAGCGACCACTCCACCTGAACCGCTTTGTTTGGACCAACCACACATAGCGGAATTCTCAACCCCGGCACTCGTGCATCCAGGGGCTTCTCGAGTGCTCAATATCCTCGTTAGGAGGTACTATGACTGAAAAACAACTAAGCCAGTTCGGGCTACTGGACGAGTTCTCAATCACGGAACTCGAACAGCGACTCGAATTTGAAGCATGGTGCGATTGGAACTGCGGTTGTACGCCAACAAACACTACCTGCACGCCCAATACCGGTTGCGTCCCCGTTGAAAATGCCCTTTGCGGCGGAGGCGGAGGCGGAGGTGGAGGCGGAGAGGATCTGCCGAACACGGAATGCATTATCGAGCAACCAATGTAGGGCACTCTCTTTGACCAAGGCAGGCTTTTCCGGTGAATCGCTTTTCTTATTTGCTGGAAGTGGACTCTTCCGGAAAGCCTGCCTTGCAACAATTTGGAAACGATCGGCGGCTAAGAAAAGGATCACTAGCAATGGTCTACTCGTTCAACCAATCGCTTTGTATTTATCCGCTCGACGCGGCTTCAGATAAGGCGATGGTCCTTTGCGAAGTTCCGGCGCAACAAGGCTCGACTCTAAGGTTTGCCATGCCCGCCGACTTACTGGAGCTCCTCAAAATGTTTGATGGACGGAGGGACGTGGCAGCGGTCTTTGCAGCGTACGACGGGCTCAACCCGGGAAAGTATTCGTTGCGGAACGTGGAAAGTCTGGTCCAAAGTTTTCTCCTTCCCAAGAGCCTCCTGGTTGATCTCAGCACGCCCGCCTTTCTACCGGAAATCAGTTCGAAGCGTGCTTCCTACCTTTTCGGGAAAGTACGTCTGATCCCCCAACACATCGTTTATCCGGTAGCAAAATTATTCGGCTGGGCATTCAACAAACGGTTGCTGATAGGTTGGTTGCCGGTCTTCGTCCTGGCGCACTTAATCTTTTATCTATGGCTCTTACCCGGTCATCCTACGCATTTCAGCAATTTCGGCAATTCAACATTTTCGGCCGTGATGCTCCTCAGTTTACTGGGGGCTTTCATTCATGAGACGGGCCATGCCTCGGCACTTGTCTCTTATGGTTGCAAGCAGACCGAGATCGGTTTCGGCATGTACTTCTACTACCCGGTTCTTTACACGGACGTCTCCGAAGCATGGAAGTTGTCGCGCCACCAGAGAGCGATGATCGACATGGCCGGCGTTTATTTTCAATCAGTCTTTCAACTCCTGCTGCTCGGTCTGTTCTTCATCAATGACTCACCTGTTCTGATCTACTTCTTTCTTTTTACTGACCTGATTATGTTTCGCACGATGAACCCTTTTCTGCGGATGGACGGCTACTGGCTCGTGGCTGATCTTTTCGGCATTTTTAACCTGAGAGAACAATCGACGAAGCTCATCAGGCATTACTTGCTCAAGTTGTTTGGCTTGAACCGCGCGGATCGTACCCCGCTACACACTCTCAAGCCGGGAGCACGAGTGGCCCTCGCGGCTTATTCCGTATTCTCCACGGTCTTCTTCTTTTATCTGTGCGCAATCATGATTCGGTTCTCGGTTCTTTACCTGGTTCCGACGTATCCAACACGGCTCTCGGCTCTTTGGCAAGTGGCCCAGCAATGGCCGCCCGACGTGATCAAACTCCTCAGTCTGGTGTTTGAACTTCTCTGGCGTACGGCAGTGCTCGCTGGGCTGTCGCTATTTGCTTATCGATTGCTTCAAAGCGCCTGGGGCGTGCTCAAGGTTCTGGTCCAAACGTTGGTGCAGAAGTTTAGGAAGTCATTAACGGTGGATGATCCGGGCGTTGGGCCCGTCTCATCAAATCGCGTATGAGACCTCTGAGTAAAGAAAACATTCTCGCGCCTTTGCCCGAGAATTCTTCTGAAACGATTGTCGACGTTCTTCGGCAGCGTGCCGAACTGACGCCATACAAGCGAGCCTTCCTGTTCCTCGATAGGGGCGAGCGCGAAGGTGCTTCCTTCACGTTTGCGCAGCTTGATCGAAAAGCGAAGGCGATCGGCAGCCGTCTTGCCGCTCTTGGCGCGAGAGGCAAACAGGTGCTGCTGCCTAATCCGCCGGGTCTGGAGTTTGTGGCAAACTTTTTCGGCTGTTTGTACGCCGGTGCTGTGGCCGTTCCCGCCTGTTCACCTCTTCTTGCTGCCCGAAAACACGAGCGTCTTCGATTCATCGTGGAAGACGCTGATGTGGAATTCATCCTCGCAGCGTCCACTGAAGTATTAGCCTCCTTTCGTGAGTCCGTCGCCGGTGACGAGTGGACTTCGCGAATAACTCTGCTGGCAGCGGACGAAGTGCCGGAAATCGAAGGAGCGGAATGGTCACCAACAAACTGCAGGGCTGATGACGTCGCCTACATTCAGTACACCTCCGGATCCACGTCCTCTCCAAGAGGAGTCGTGATCTCGCACCGCAACGTGATGTGCAATCAGCGGATGATCCAGCAAGCTTTCAGGACCAGCGAAGGCAGTGTAATCGTTTCATGGCTGCCGCACTTTCACGACATGGGTCTCGTCGGCGTTATGCAGCGTGTCATCTATGTGGGGATGTCTGGAGTACTGATGGCGCCGATTGAGTTTATACGCAGACCAGTTCAATGGCTCCGGGCCATTTCAAGATATCGAGGATCAATTAGTCTCGCGCCGAATTTTGCCTACGACCTTTGCGTCGAGCGAGTGAAAGACGAAGCCATCGCCGAGCTTGACTTGAGTTGTTGGCAGGTGGCCTTCAACGGCTCCGAACCGGTCAAAGCTGAGACGATGAAAAGGTTCGCGGAAAAGTTTGGCAAAACGGGCTTTTGCACGGAGAGTTTCTATCCCTGCTACGGACTGGCAGAGGCGACGGTTTTCGTCTCCAGCCGCGTGCCGTCTGAGCCTGTTGTATCAGGGCGCCAGGTAGTCAGTTGTGGTCCAGCCTGTGCGAGTGAACGCGTGCTGATTGTCGACCCCAGAACTCACCGACGTTGTTCAGAAGGAACCGAAGGCGAGATCTGGGTGGCCGGACCACACGTCGCGCAGGGTTATTGGAAACGTCCCGCTGAAACCCGCGCAGCGTTTAAGGCCTGCTTGAGCGATAACGGCGCCGGCCCTTTTCTGAGAACGGGAGACCTGGGCTTTCTCCTCGACGGAGAACTACACGTGACCGGCCGTTTGAAGGAACTGATCATCCTGCATGGCAAGAACCATTATCCACAGGACATCGAAGCGACAGTTGCGACGAGTCATCCGCTGCTGCGCCGTGACTGCGGAGCGGCCTTTTCTGTGGAAGTGACGGGACGGGAAGAACTGGTGGTCCTTCAGGAGGTGAAGAGGCAAACGCCACTTGAGAAGAGCTTCGAAATCAAATGCGCAATCCGGCAGGCGCTGGCCGAAGATCAGGCCATAAAAGCTTACTCAGTCGTGCTGCTTAAACCCAACACGATTCCCAAAACATCGAGCGGCAAAATCATGCGTTCAGCTTGTCGCGCAGATTTCCTGCGGAACAGTTTTACAGAAAACATTTTCTCTTGACCTGCCGAGAGGTCCAACTAAACAGGATGGACCAATGACAAAATCAATGACTATCACAATCACAGAAAAGCACTTGGAACCGGCGGAAGTTCTTACCTGGCTGACGCTTAAGTTTGCTGACTGGCTGGAAGTGCCCGCGGAGGATCTGGATTCTCGGCAACCCATTTCGAGTTATGGGTTGGACTCAATCAGTGCTGTGACTCTTTCAGTCCAGCTCGAGGAAGAACTAGGGGTCGAGTTGGATACCGCACTGTTGTGGGAACGTCCGACTCTGGAGAGCCTGGCCGAGCACCTCGCGGAAAGTTTGAACACAGAAGGGAGACAATTACCATGAGCAGTGTTGAATTAGCGAGCAGCCATAGTGTTCGAATCACTTCAACGTGGCAACTGGCAGCGACGTGGATTGGCGCATCAGTTATTGCAGTTCCACTTGGAGTGTTGCTGCACGAGCTGGGTCATTTTCTGGCTTACTGGGCCTTCGGCTTTCAGGGCGTTGCGCTCCACTACAGTTCAGCCACTCATTCTGTAGAGAGAACGTTTTGGCAACTGGTCTATAACGGAAATGTGGAGCGCGCTGCTTCACTGTTACCGCTGTGGAAAGTGGGTATGGCCACTACTGCCGGAATACTTTTCACTTGTGCGGTGACGTTTGTTTGTTGCGTTTTCGCAGCAAGCAAAACTCCGCACCCACTGGTGATCGCGTTAGGCATCTTCGCCCCGGTGCGGTTCCTTTCCGGTCTTCCAACGATATCGGTGGTGCTGGCGGGTAAACCTGTCAGGGCCGGTACGGACGAAGCACATCTGGCGGCCTTGACGGGCATTCCTGTGCTCCTATTGATCTTTGCCGGCCTGCTGGTTCTTGTGCTGGCCTGGATCTGGCTGCTCCGAAGAATTCCGAAAGACCACCGGTGGATTTCTGTAGGAAGCCTGGTATCCGGATTGGCACTTGGGATCTTCGTCTATTTCTGGCTGATCGGTCCTCGGTTACTCCCATAACTCAGTGGTCCACGGAAGCGAAGGATTGAATCCAGGCGCGCGAGAGCGCAAAAGGAACGACGTTGGCAGTCTTAGTTGAGCAACAACTGAACAAAGGTGGCGCATTCTTAATAAACGAGTGCGCCGCCGAGGAGACGTTCACTCCGGAAGATTTTACGGAAGAGCACCGGATGATTGCAGAAACCACGCGCCACTTCGTCGATAACGAAGTCGTGCCTCGCACTGATCAACTGGAACAGCATGACTGGCAACTCGCACGAGACCTTGTCAGGCAGGCCGCCGGCCTCGGACTCATCGGCGCGAACATTTCCGCGGAGTACGGGGGACTCGGATTGGACTACACAAGTGGGGCACTGATCATAGAGAACCTGGGCCGATCCGCATCGTTTGCGACGACGGTTGGAGTGCAGACCGGAATTGGGTTGTTGCCCATTATTCACTTTGGGACTGAAGCGGCGAAACTAAACTATCTGCCGCGGTTAGCATCAGGTGAATTGATCACGGCTTACGCGCTGACGGAAGCCGGGTCAGGTTCAGATGCTCTCGCAGCGCGAGCAACGGCGCGGCTTAGCGAAGACGGCACGCACTACCTTCTTAACGGCGAGAAGGTCTTTGTCACCAACGGCGGCATGGCTGACATCTTCATCGTCTTCGCCAAAGTTGATGGCCGCAAGTTCACGGCTTTCATCGTCGAGGCGCAAGCAGGCGTGACTCGCGGCGCCGAGGAACGCAAGATGGGAATCAGAGGCTCAAGCACAACGTCGCTGGTACTGACCGACGCCAAAGCCCCGCGCGAGAATCTCCTCGGCGAAGTCGGCATGGGCCACAAGATCGCATTTGGCATTCTAAACATCGGACGCTGCAAGCTGGGCGCGATGTGTGTGGGCGCTATGAAGTTGATGGTCCATGAGGCTACCCGCTATGCAAATCAACGGCAACAGTTTGGCAAGTCGATTTCCTCGTTCGGCGCAATCAGAGCAAAGTTAGCCGAAATGGCCATTCGCACGTGGGTGGGAGAGTCGATGGTCTATCGCACTCTGGGAATCTTAGAAGCCGGCATTCGCACAATGGAATCGGAGCGCCGTGAACCGTGGCTCCGAGCGATTGAAGAGTATGCGGCCGAGTGTTCAATCATCAAAGTCGCGCTTTCGGAATACTGCAACTACCTTGCCGATGAGATGGTTCAAATCTACGGCGGTTACGGTTACTCAGCCGATTATCCGGCTGAGCGCGCCTATCGCGACTCTCGTATCAACCGCATATTCGAAGGTACTAATGAGATCAATCGCTTGCTTGTGTTCAGCCGGTTGATGAAGCCTGCTATATCCAACGCGCCCGAACTCCTGGAGGAGTCGGCGTTCGCGGAAGACACAGCACCGCTTGCACATGAACGGAAACTCTTGAGGAAGGCGAAACAAGCGGCGTTGACCAGCCTTAGACTGGCTGCCCAAATGAATCAGCTGCCACTCGCGGAGCAGCAGGTAATCATGCTGGGTATTGCAGATACCATCATCGATACGTTTGCAATGGAAAGCGTGATCCTGCGCACCGCAAAACTGGTCGCCAGGGACGCTGCGACGGCGTGTCATATGGACATGACAGGAGTATTTTGCTCCGACGCAATTCAACGTATCGAAACAACCTTGAAGAACACGCTCTCCGCGATACCCGAAGGCGATGAGTTAGGCGCCGTACTGTCGCACCAGTTCCAACTTCCGCAGCGGAACACCGTCGCGGCGCGCCAACGGATCGCGAAGGAGTTGGTTAAGGCGAACACCTGGAAGTACTGAAGCAAAAGCGACCGGACAACCTCACGATGATCCGAATAGTGATGTGACAAGCGATGGTATCCTTGACGGTGCCGCTGGTTATTTAGGAAGTTTCTCTCCCGCTACCTGACGGATCTGCCGGCGCAAGCTACCGAACTACTCTCTGTGCGACAGCTTAGCGAGAGTTGCGACTAGCTCGCGGAGCTCGACCGGCTTTGCGATGTGCACCTGGTAGCCTGCGCTGCGCGCCTTCAATTCGTCCTCTGCCCCAGCATAACCCGTGAGGGCAACAGCGGGGATTTGACCTATGCCATCTGCATCAAGGGCGCGAACCTTCCGCATCAGATCATAGCCATCCCCACCCGGCATGCCGATATCAGACACTATGATTTCAGGCTTCCATTCCTGGATCATACTCAGCGCCTCGGTCGCGGACATGCAGGATCTAACTTCTGCGCCATACCGCGTCAGCGCGAGGATGATCAAATCGCGAGTATCTGGCTGGTCGTCAACTGTAAGCACTCTGAGCCCACTCAGGATGTCGGATTTCAAATCAAAACCTGGCTGCTGTTCCGCAGCGCGATCGTTATGGCCCTGTATACCGTCTGACGAGCGCGACTCGGAATCTGCAAGCTCAGACTCAGGACGTTCAATTGTCACACCCGATACGGCGATAATCGGAAGACTCACGATGAAAGTCGTGCCGCGGCCCTCT
>Ga0126314_10001655_pt1 | contig 10808 bp, 7 predicted proteins | sample Plot105B_FD_92535 | JGI IMG/M metagenome (GOLD analysis project Ga0126314, IMG submission 92535) | Serpentine soil microbial communities from UC McLaughlin Reserve, CA, USA - Plot105B | ecosystem: Environmental > Terrestrial > Soil > Grasslands | place: USA: UC McLaughlin Reserve, Lake County... | reverse complement strand
GGCTCACTGACTCTGGATGAGATCAATAAACTGTTAAAGTCCGGAGATGGAAAGGGCGTATTCCTTACATTAAACCGCTCAGGGGAGCTCATTATCAAAATGATAAAGTTGAAGAAACGGATATAAATATCTAATTTTAGCCCCCGATGTACAAAAAATCACTGCTGCTTTTACTGCTTTCGGTATACACGGTCTCTGTTTTTTCGCAAAAAGCAGACTCTCTTGTATTTGTGCATGCAAAATGGACAAAGAAAAAAATAGCGCGGAAAACTACTTTGATGGTCCATCATTTTAGTTCCGGAGATCTCTTTTCTTCTAATCAGAACATCAGTTATTTTGAAATAAAAGCCAGCAGAAGCGCTCCTTCTTTAGCGGTAGGCGCAGAGCCTTCAGTCTTAAAACCAACCAGCACATTTGGCGCATCCGCTGATGCGATTGCCGCAATTAACGGCACCTTCTTTGACATAAAAAATGGCGGTTCTGTAGATTTCGTAAAAAGCCGCGGAATCCTAATAAACGAAACCAGGCTCAGTAACGGAGGCAGATCCAGTCATCAGGAGGCGGCCATTGTAATAGAGGACGGCAAACTGTCGTTAAAGAGATGGGACGGAACACCAGACTGGGAGCATAAACTGACGCAACAGGATGTCATGGTAACAGGACCGTTGCTGAATCTGGATAACCAGGCTGAAATACTGGACAGCTCCTCTTTTAATGTAACACGGCATCCGAGAACAGCAATTGGAGTTAAGCCCGACGGCAGGGTGATCCTGCTCACGGTAGATGGGAGAAACACAAATGCTGCCGGAATGAGCCTGTTCGAGCTCTCCCGGATCATGAGGTGGCTGGGTTGCACAAGTTCCATCAACCTGGATGGCGGCGGCTCCACAACACTATGGGCGGCTGGATTACCGGATAACGGAGTAATCAACTACCCGACCGACAATAAGCTTTGGGATCACTCCGGTGAGAGAAAAGTAGCAAACGTAATCCTTTTACAAAAGAAACATAACCGACAGGAAGCCCACAACAAATGACCAAGACCTCTTTTTTTAATCTCCTTTTAATCATCCTACTTTTCTTTAGCGGCTGCGGCGGGTCTGAAAAAGAAGCCAAAAAACTGCCGGAGGGACGTCTAAGCTTTGATACCATAAAAGGCATTACCTTTTATGAAGGCAAACGCAGGTTCAGTTCCGGACTTTCCTTCAATGAAATGGGCTTTCAGCAGGAGCCTTCATGGGTAGTAAAGTTCAAATCGAACGACACCATTGAGGTCTATAGTCCTGAAAAGAAAAAGATGTTTCCTTTCTTTATCACATATGATCATGGAGACGTTTACAACTTCGCCAAAAACTACTTCAGGATCAAAAAGATCAGCAAAGACAGTCTTGTATTTCAGCGCCTGCACCTGAACAGGAAAGAGATTTCCAAGGATGTCCGGTCGGACGTGCACATGACGCTCTACACCAGTGAGATCATCGAAAAGAAATTAAAAACCTCTTTGGAGGTGCTGCAGCGCCCTACGGCCCGTGATACGGCTTATGTTAAAAAGCTCACAGCGCGCGCCAACAGAAATCCATCTAATGCCGACAGTGCCTTTGCAGCCCGGATTCCGGTAAAATTCAGCCCGCTGAGCAACATGATAAAGGTTCAGAAGAAAGACAATACGGACCCCATCATGGAGATAACCATGTACGATTATATGTTTCCTCAGTACCGCATATCCATTTCAAAAGCGTATAAAGACTTCGGATTTGAATTTTCTGCCGTTGTTGACGTGAATGGAAAGATACATCTGGGCAAGTTTGGCAATGTGATCCCGGAACACCGGGAAGCCAGAAAAAAAACACTACAGGCGATTATTGATGTGTATTTGCAAAACCTGCTGAAGATCACGCCCGGCACCACACTTGGCATTCCTCATCCGAGCGAAGTAACATTGGTTGTTGTTGGAAAGGCCGGAAGCAGCTAAGTAGCTGTAAATTCTATATTTACAAAAAAATAACCATTTGCATTTGTTAAAAAAATAATATGTACATTGCACACTTAATTTTTTAATAAATAATACAATGCAAGAAGGAACAGTAAAATTTTTTAATGTAACTAAAGGTTTCGGATTCATTATCCCTGCAAACGGAGATAGCGAAATCTTTGTACATTCAACAGGCCTTATCGATGAAATTCGTGAAAACGACAAAGTTGAATACGATGTTGAAAGCGGTAAAAAAGGGTTGAATGCGATTAATGTTAAAGTAATCTAGATTATTAAAAACATAAATTGTACTAAGGGTGCCTCAAAAAGGCACCCTTTTTTTATTTGCCTGCTTTTTCCTGAGCTTCCTCCTACCTCCTTTTTAACTGGCTCGTAATGACTGCGCGATAACAGCACGATGAGTCCACGGTGAGTCCGCCTTTTTACTGGGAAAAGGCGGACTCACCGTGGACTCATGGCGGACTCATGGCGGACTCACTACGAGTGAGGTAGCTGTTAGGTGTAGCCTTTATAGGTTCGACTATTTCTTTCTCTGTTTAATCAGGTCCAGCAATAGTTCCGGCTCGTTGGTTGTTATGAATTCAATTTTATTGTCGAGAAGCCAGGTCATGTCTTCAGCTGTATTGACCGTCCAGGCATTGATGGTAAGGCCGAGTTCTTTTGCCTTTACAAACCACTCCCCCTTTTTATAAACACTGAAATGATAGTCCGCTCCATAAAATCCGTCTTCCTTCAGCTTTTCCAGTGTCGCATCTCCGTTTAGATAGGCGACATTTGCGTTTGGGTCCAGCAAACGTACCTGTTTGAGTATATCATAGCTAAAGCTGATGTAGTCTACCCAGGCTGATGCTTTTAGTTTTTTTACCACACTCACCGCTTTCGAGGTCATCAGCAAGTCTCTTTCCGTGTTGATTTTGGATGGCTTAAGCTCCAAAATCAATTTGGTGCCCTTTTGTTTGAGGCCTTCTTTCAGGTATGCCTCCAGGGTGGGGATGCTTTCGCCATTTACATGTTTCTTTGCCAGCAATTCGTTGTACGTCAGTTTCGCGATAGACAGACCAAGAAACTCTGCGTCGTGATTGATAACCAGGACGCTGTCGATGGTCATATGCACATCAAACTCAGTCCCGTGGCAGCCCAGTCTTATCGCTTCCTTCAGGGATGCAATAGAATTTTCGGGCAGCCCGTTCTTTTTCCAGGCACCGCGGTGCGCAATAACTACGTTCTTGTTCCAGGATGCTTTTGCTGCCATATCTGTTGTTTTAGGCGCCGGGCCTTTCGAAAATAACACCACCAGGGAAATGGCTAAAATTGAAGATCTCATAAAAATACTTTTTTCTAAAATACCCGTTTAATAATTATATAAATATTTTCTTAAAGTTATTTTTTAACTTTATTACCCATTCAGTTCCCTTCGATGAAGAGCAATTATGACCTTTTACTTTCTAAAGTTAATGAGTTCACTCAAAAGTTTTATCTCAATAAACTTTTAAGGGGCAGCATTTATACGGTTGCTTTATTGCTGGGAATATACCTGGCTTTGTTTCTGCTGGTCTATTATTTGAACCCGGGGGTGGTAATCAAAACCGTTCTTTTCTTCTCTTACCTGGCCATAGCCGCCATTACTATCTCTGTCTGGATGATCAGGCCTGCGCTTCTGTATTTCAACCTCAGTAAAAACCTGAGTGCTGAACAGGCAGCAACACTTATAGGAGATCATTTTTTGAATGTCAGGGACAAGCTCCTGAATACGATTCAGCTTAAGGCGCTTGCTGAACAGAGCCCAGCGGACAATCTGTTGATCATGGCGGGGATTGACCAAAAGATCCTGGAGCTGAAGCCTATTCCCTTTACAAATGCGGTCCGGCTGGGCCAGAACAGAAAGTACATGAAGTATGTGCTGCTTCCGCTGTCGGCGATCATCCTCATTCTGGTGATTGCGCCTGCAATTCTTCACCAGGGCACTTCCAGCCTGGTACAATACGACAAATTGATCCTTCCAAAGGCTCCTTTTACTTTTAACCTGCTCAACAATAACCTCCGCATTTCCCAGGGTGAGGACCTTACCCTAAGCCTGAATATGAAAGGCGACAAAATACCGCAGGATATTTATGTCTCTGACGGAACATATAGCTATAAGCTTGAAAAAGAAAACAATACCCGGTTCAGCTATACTTTTAAGAACCTCCAAAAAGATAAGAAGGTGTATTTTTCAGGCGGGGGATTCAGCTCGGCAGTATACGTGATAGAGGTCAGGCCACGCCCGGCTGTACTGAATGTTGCTGCAAACCTTAACTATCCTGCATATCTTCATAAAGCTGCTGAGACCGTTCAAAATGCCGGGGACCTGGTTTTACCCGAAGGGACATCAGTGACCTGGCTGCTGAATACCGAGAACAGCAGCAGCCTGACATTTTTGCTCGGCGGGGTTCGGCACCAGCTTGCGGCGCAGGATAATGTTTTTAGCTTTAGTTCTACCCTGCGTAAAAATGTGCTGTACCAGATTGTGCCGGAAAATGAATTTATTAGGAGCAAGGATTCGGTCTCTCATCAAATCAGCATCATTAAAGACGAGTTTCCGGAGATTTCGGTTGCCGAAACCCCCGATTCTGTGAGCACCAGGTCGCTTTACTTTTCAGGAAATATTACAGACGATCATGGATTCAGCGCACTGAGGTTCCGTTATCAGATTAAAGAGGGTGGCCGGCAATTAAAAGAGGTAACCAAATCGCTGGCGATCAAAAAGGAGCAGCAGGAAAATGCTTTCTTTTTTCTTTGGAACATCAGTGAAGCGGCGCTGAAGTCGGGACAGACGCTTACTTATTATTTTGAGGTTACTGATAATGATGGAGTTAACGGTCCGAAAGCAAGCCGGTCGGAGATCCGGGTTTTTGAAAGCCCTACTCCGCACCAGATAGCAGAAAAACTGAATGAGGGCAGTTCTGCACTTAAACAGCAAATGGAGAAGGCCATTAAGCTGGCGGCGGCTGTAGAAAAGGAGAGTAAAAAGCTGGGCGAAACGCTGCTGGATAAAAAACAGCTCTCCTTTGATGACAAGAAACAGGTGGAACAGCTGCTGGATAAACAGAAGCAACTGGAAGAGGCTGTAAAGGAGATTAAAAAGCTGAATGAAAAGAACACCCTTGAGAAGGAAGAAAACAATGCGCTGAAAGACGAAATGCTCGAAAAACAGAAGCAGATTGACAATCTGTTCAACAATGTGCTTAACGATAAGACAAAGGAGTTGCTGCAAAAGCTGCAGGACCTGATGGATCAGAACAATAAGGACCAGACTCAAAATGAAATTTCGAAGATGGAAATGGACAACAAGTCTTTGAAAAATGAGCTTGACCGCATTCTTGAGCTCTATAAGCAGCTGGAATTTGAGCAGAATCTTAAAAATAATATCGACCGGCTTAAAGAGCTCGGGAAGGAACAGAAGGAACTGGCGAAGGAAAGCGCCGGGGACAAGGCCAAGTCTGCTGAGTTGAAGGAGGAGCAGAAAAAGCTTTCTTCTGACTTTAATGAAGTGAAGAAGGAGCTTGAAAAACTCGAAGAGAAAAATCAGCAACTGGAACGGCCGAATTCTTTCAAGCATCCGGAAAAAGAAAGTCAGTCCATTCAGCAGCAGCAGAAGAATAGCGAGGATAAACTGGGAGAGGACAAGAAAAAGGAAGCGGCAGAGCAGCAGGAGCAGGCTGGTGAGCAAATGGAGCAAATGGCTCAGGAAATGGAAGAGATGCAGCAGCAGTCGGCGCAGATGGAAAATAAGCTGAACGCGGCTGAATTGCGGCAGCTGCTGGAAAACCTGCTGAATACCTCCTTTGACCAGGAAAAAGTGATGCTGAGCCTTAAAAATATGGACAGCAGCGATCCTATGTATACGGGCAATGTTCAGAAGCAGCGAAACATAAAGGACAATATGAAAACGATTGCCGACAGCTTATTTTCACTGAGTAAGCGGGTGCCACAGATTGAGGCCACCGTTAGCGAGGAGATTCAGAAGATCAATTTTAATATCGACAAGAGCATCGAGAATCTGGGTGAGCGGAATACGGCAAACGCGGGCCGCAATCAGCAATTTACAATGACGGCGATCAACAACCTGACCCTGATGCTGAATGAGGCGCTGGATCAGCTTCAGAAAGGGGCGAAAAAGGGCGGTGGCGGAAAAGGGGATTCGAAGGGCGGAAGTATGGAGCAGCTGAAGCAAATGCAGGAGCAGCTGAATAAAAATATGCAGAATGCGCGTGAGAAAATGGACCGTAGCGGTAACAAGGGCAGCGTTCCGAAAGGCCAGATGAGCCAGGAATTTGCCAAAATGGCTCAGCAGCAGCAGATGATCAGAGAGGCGCTGCAAAAGATAAACAGCGAGGAGAACAAGGACGGGAAAGGACGCATGGGGAACCTGAACCAGATGATCAAGGACATGAAGGCCACCGAGAATGAGCTGGTGAATAAGAAGCTGGAGCAGGAAACGATGAACAGACAGAAAGATTTACTTTTGAAGCTCTTGGATGCCGAAAATGCGGAACGCGAACAGGATCAGGATTCAAAAAGGGAAGCAAAGGCTGCTAAGGACTTCCCTCCTTCTTATAAACAGATGCTTGAAAAGTTTAAAAAGCTCCAGCAAAATGAAACGGAGTGGTTCCGGAAATTGCCGCCTTCCCTGAATTATTACTACAAGAGTAAGATCGCAGCGTATTTTAAATTGCTAAATTCGACCCCTTAAATCTTAGTAGATGTCTAAACTGTTTTTCAATGCCTAAGCCTGAAGTAAATTTTTTCACGGAGGAAGTGGTCTATACCCTTAAAAATAAGACTGCGATCCGTAACTGGATCAGCGAAGTTATCCATATGGAGGGGTATGAACTGGATGAACTGAATTTTATTTTATGCTCAGACGAATATTTACTGCGTATAAACCAACAATTCCTCGATCATGACACTTATACCGATGTAATCACATTCGATAACTCTGAGCGCCTTAAAACGATTACCGGGGATATTTTTATCAGCATTGAAAGGGTCAGAGAAAATGCTTTGGAACTAAAGGTGCCCCAGGTTCAGGAATTGTGCCGTGTAATGGTCCACGGAACCCTGCATCTTCTGGGATATAAGGACAAGAGCAAGTCTGCTAAATTGCAGATGACGGCAAAGGAAGACCAGTACCTCTCGCTGTTGTAGACCGGGGAAATCTGATAGCTGATAATTATTGCTTACTTTTGCAATAATTTCTTATCTATAATCTCGTTATACACAGACTTTGAGCACATTAATTGCAGCCGAAAACTTAGGCCATGCTTATCACGACGAATGGCTATTCAAAAATCTTACACTGGGCATCCAGACCGGTCAGCGCGTTGCGTTGGTCGGCATCAATGGAGCCGGAAAAAGTACACTTTTAAAATTGCTGGCCGAAAGGTTTTCTCCGCTCGAGGGGAAAATCGTAAAGAATAAATTTGTAAAGATCGGCTTTCTGGATCAGGAGCCTTCCTTCCCTGACGGCTACTCCATCAGTGATTTTATTTTCTCTCTTGAAAATAAACAGCAGCAGCTGATCAAGGAGTATGAAGAACTAATTGAAGACCCGAACCCGGATGAAAAAACATTGAACCGCCTGTACGAAGAGTTAAGCGAACACAATGCCTGGGAATATGAGCATGAAATTAAAACGATCTTAAGCAGAATGGGTATTAACCATCTGCAGCAACAGATCTCTACGCTTTCGGGGGGACAGAAAAAACGTCTTGCCCTGGCAAAGCTGCTGATTGAAGATCCGGAGATTTACGTTTTGGATGAGCCCACCAACCACCTGGACATCGATACGATCGAATGGCTGGAGAAATTATTGACTTCGGGCAATAAGACCATCCTACTGGTTACTCACGACAGGTATTTCCTGGATAACGTCTGCAACACAATTGTTGAGCTTGACCGCGGAAAGATTTACAACTATAATGGCAACTATGCTTATTTCCTGGAGAAGAAATCTGAAAGGGAGGCCTCAGATGAGAGTACTTTTCAAAAGAACAAGAATCTCCTTAAGAAAGAATTGGAATGGATGAGGAGGATGCCCCAGGCACGTGCAACAAAATCTCAGGCAAGGATCGATGCATTTTATGATTTAGAGAGCAAAACTAAGCAAAGATCTGACAATCAAAGTATTACACTTAATGTGAAGATGGCCAGACAAGGAAATAAAATTCTTGAGTTGGATCATATTGGTCAAACGTTTGATGATAAAAAGATTATCAATGATTTTAGCTATACTTTCAAAAGGGCGGATAGAATTGGCCTTGCCGGAAAAAATGGAACAGGGAAATCGACTTTACTAAATATAATAACCGGCGCCCTCTCTCCTGCAAAGGGGAAAGTTGGCACCGGAGAAACGACTGTATATGGATATTATAAACAGGGCGGCCTTGCTTTCAATGAAAAAGAAAGGGTAATAGATATTGTTAAGTCAGATGCGGAATATATTAAGATGGCCGACGGCTCTACCATTTCTGCTTCTCAATTACTAACCCTCTTCTTATTTCCACCGAAGAAGCAGCATGGCATGGTGGAGAAACTGAGTGGCGGAGAAAAAAAACGCCTGCACCTGATGAAGGTTTTGATGCAGAATCCAAACTTCCTGATCTTAGACGAGCCGACCAATGATTTGGACATTGACACGCTAAATGTTCTTGAAGAATTCCTTGAGAATTTTCCCGGTGTATTGATCCTGGTTTCCCACGACAGGTACCTTTTGGACAAAATGAGCGAGCAGCTTTTTATTATGGAAGGAAATGGAGAAGTAACAATTTATAATGGCAACTATTCGGAATACAGAATTAGCCTGGACACACCGAAAGAGAAAACGAATACGCAGAAGCAGGAATATAACTTGCCCACTTCTGCTGAGCAAAAGAAACTAACCTACAAGGAACAAAAAGAACTGGAAGAGCTCGAAGCTCAAATTCCCGAACTTGAGGCTAAAATCAATGATGCTACGCATTCGCTGCTTGACATAGAAAGCACAAACTATATAAAAACACAGGAAGTAACAAAACAAATAGAAAAGCTAAATTTGCAACTGGATCAGGTGATGGATCGCTGGCTAAAACTCTCTGAAAAATAATACAGGTTAAGGCATAAAATAAATTAATTACATGTTTCACGTGAAACAAAGAGAAATGTTCCCTTTATGTTTCACGTGAAACAAGCAAAAATAGACGCAAATGTTTAAAGAATATGATGTTATTGTAGTGGGGGCCGGACACGCCGGATGTGAAGCGGCAGCTGCAGCAGCCAATCTTGGCTCTTCTGTTCTGCTCATTACAATGAACATGGAAACAATAGCTCAAATGAGTTGCAACCCGGCAATGGGCGGTGTAGCCAAAGGGCAAATTGTGAGGGAAATTGATGCTATGGGGGGTTATTCCGGCATCATAAGCGACAAGACTACCTTGCAATTCAGGATGCTAAATCTGTCGAAAGGGCCGGCAATGTGGAGTCCAAGGAGCCAAAATGACCGGAAGAGATTTGCCGAAGAATGGCGCTTAGCTTTGGAACGAACTCCAAATGTAGACTTCTGGCAGGACATGGTGAGTAGTCTTTTGATCAAAAACAACACGGTAATCGGCGTGAAAACTGCTATCGGTGTTGAAATAAAAGCCAAATCTGTGGTGCTTACAAACGGGACATTTCTGAACGGCTTAATTCATATTGGAGAGAAAAAATTTGGCGGTGGACGTACTGGAGAAAAAGCCGCTACCGGTATTACTGAACAATTAACTTCTATTGGGTTTGAAGCTGGGCGGATGAAAACGGGAACCCCTCCCCGTGTTGATGGGCGATCGTTAAATTATTCGCTGATGGAAGAGCAATGGGGAGACGAAAATCCCGGGCGTTTTTCCTATACAGATGTTGCCAGGCCATCAGATAAAAGGTGTTGCTGGATCACATATACCAATGCAAATGTACATGAAACCCTAAAAGAAGGTTTTGAAAAATCGCCCATGTTTACTGGTCGGATTAAAGGTTTAGGCCCAAGGTATTGTCCTTCAATTGAGGATAAAATCAATCGTTTTGCAGAGAGGGAGCGTCATCAGATCTTCGTAGAACCCGAAGGGTGGAATACTTGTGAGATCTATGTAAATGGTTTTTCCACGTCTTTGCCTGAAGATGTACAGTATAAAGCATTGATTCAAATTCCTGGATTTGAAAATGCACGCATGTTCAGGCCTGGATATGCCATCGAATATGATTATTTCCCGCCAACTCAACTGTCTCTTACGCTGGAGACAAAATTAGTCAGCAATTTATTCTTTGCAGGGCAGATAAATGGCACAACCGGATACGAAGAGGCTGCTAGTCAGGGGTTTATAGCTGGGATCAACGCACACCAAAAGGTTTTTGATAAACAAGAATTGGTTATGAAAAGGTCGGAATCTTATATAGGTGTTTTGATAGATGACCTGGTCACTAAAGGCACCGAAGAGCCTTATAGAATGTTTACCTCAAGAGCAGAGCACCGTCTTTTGCTTCGTCAGGATAACGCTGATATCCGCCTCTCACCTATTGGCCATACGCTCGGATTGATAAGTAATGAACGCATGGAGATAGTAAATAAAAAAATAGCGAACTCTGACGCAATTGTAACTTTTTCTAAAAAACAGGGGATAGAAATGGGAGAAGCGAATGATTTGCTGGAAACTCTGGGAACAAGTCCGCTTACACAAAATGTAAAAATATTCAGTTTACTAAGCAGACCACAAGTTGATATCACACATATCAGATCTGTCAGCAGTCTGTTTAATGATTACCTTGC
>Ga0126314_10001653_pt1 | contig 10817 bp, 12 predicted proteins | sample Plot105B_FD_92535 | JGI IMG/M metagenome (GOLD analysis project Ga0126314, IMG submission 92535) | Serpentine soil microbial communities from UC McLaughlin Reserve, CA, USA - Plot105B | ecosystem: Environmental > Terrestrial > Soil > Grasslands | place: USA: UC McLaughlin Reserve, Lake County... | reverse complement strand
TCCTCTTCATCCAGATCAACGAGTACGCCCACATCGGCTTCGCGCCGTACACCAACGCCTTCGCCTCCGTCTTCTACGGTCTGACGGGCCTGCACGGCGCGCACGTCACGGTCGGGCTCGTGCTTCTGTTGTTCGCGAACGTTCGCGCCTGGCGCGGCCACTACACCGAGGAGCCGAAGAAGCACCTGGGCGTCGAGGTGCCGGGGATCTACTGGCACTTCGTCGACATCATGTGGATCATCGTCTTCACCACCGTCTACATCCTCTGAGGCGGCCCCAGGCCTTCGCCTGGCGGTGTCATCGGCCGGGCGTGTCGCTCACGTGGGACTCGCGGGACGAGGCACCGAGGGGAGGCACTCGCGGGGTTCCGGTGTTCCAATCGCCATCGAAAGGCACGTTTGTCAGGCCTCGCCTGACAAAGTTGCCTTTCGAGCAGCGGGACCCCGCAACGAACCTCCGGGGCCCCCCTCGCACGTATCCGTGGTTGAGTGCCCTCGCGCGCGCCGCGCGCGATAATCACGGCGGCCGACTGAAAGGGGACGAGGATGCACAATCCGCTGCGGTCCGAGCGAGAGGTCTTTCGCGCCGTATTGATCGTCGCCGTGGCGGCGGGGGCCGTGATCGTCCTCACGGTGCTCACGCGGCCGGCCATTGGAGCGGCACTCCTGGCAGCCGAGGTCGGCCTCGGCGTGGGACTGCTGTGGCGCGCCGGGCGTGGGACACTCCCGCACCGGGCGGAGATCTCGCGGCGGGACGACTCCGTTTACCGGATTCTCGTACTCGCCAACGAGACGGTCGGAGGCCGCGCCCTCCTGGAGGAGATCCAGAACCGCTGTAAGGGCCGCACCACTGAGATCCTGGTCGTCGTTCCCGCGCTCACCAGCTCGCCGCTCGAGCATTGGGCCTCGGACGTCGACAAGGCCCTTGACGAGGCGCGCCAGCGGCTTGACTCATCGCTCGCGTCGATGGAGCGGGCCGGCCTGAGGACCCGCGGCTACGTGGGCGACCACCACGAGCCCAACTCGTCCCTGGAGGACGCGCTGCGCGACTTCCCGGCCGATGAGGTGATCATCTCGACGCACCCGCCGCACAGATCGCGCTGGCTCGAGCGGGGCGTCGTGAGGCGGGCGCGGGAGGAGATCCCGCTTCCGGTCACGCACGTGGTCGTGGATCTCGACGCCGAGGCAGGCCAGCCGGCGGAATCGGCTCGCGCGGCGACCTAGCGCCGCATCCGTTCGGGCGAGCGCCCGTCGGCCCCTACTTGCCGGACTTGCCGCTGCTCGGCTGGCACGCCGGGTCCTTGGCATTGCCGGAGCACTTCAGGAGGAACTGGACGAGCTGGTCGAGCTGCTGGGACGGGATCCTCTGCTCGAAGTCGGAGGGCATCACACCCTTCGGGAATCCGGGGGCGGCCTCCTTATCCGGATCGACGATCGCTTTCTCGACCGCCGCCGCCGTCTTGAGCCGCTGCGGCACCGACTGGTCGAGGTCCGGGCCCACCGTGCCCGACGACCCGGTGGCCTCGAGCGTATGGCAGCCCGCGCAGCCGAACTGTGAGAAGACCAGGGCGCCTGGGTCGTTGGGGAGCGGCGGTCCCTTGAATTCGGGATTACCGGCGACAGTGCCGAGGTAGGAGGCGACGTCGTCGAGGTCTTCGCCCTGGAGGAGGTCGGCCGGCATCGAGACGAACTGGTTCGTGGCGCCCGCGGTCTGCGCGGCCGGGCGTGGATTCTCGACCTGGTTCTTCACCACGCCGGCGATCGTCTCCGGGTCCATTCCGCTGGCGCGCGCCTGCGCGAAGGCATAGTCGAGGTTGGGACCGATCGTGGAGCTCGTCCCGGAGTCCCGAAGGGTGTGGCACTGGGCGCACACGGCGGCGAAGAGCTGCTTGCCGCGGTTGAAGTCGCCCTTGGACGAGACGCCGCAGCCCGACAGCGCCGGCACCAGCGCGAGCGCGGCAGCGAGCGCCGCGAAGCCGCCTCCCGCCGGGATTGACTTGAGTCTCGACACGAGGGCCGGAATCCTATCGACGGGTCATGCCGCTCGGACTGGGTGGTGAGAGCCGCCCGGGCGCTTTTGGATAGGGTTGAGCCAATAGGCACATTCGCCGTTCGGGAGGCGCAGATGGAAGTTCGGGAAGGCATGTCGAAGGTTGTGCTGACGCTCGGTCCAGGGCACACCCTGCGCGATGCCGCCCGGCGGATGGTGGAGAAGGGCGTCGGGGCGGCGGTGGTGGTCGACGACGAGTATCCGGGCCCGCGCATCATCAGCGAACGCGACATCCTGAAGTCGCTGGGGCGGGGGGAGGATCCTGATTCCCAGTGCGTGGCCGATCACATGAGCGACACGCTCATCACCGCCGCGCCCGAGTGGAGCCTCGAGCGCGCCGCGATGGAGATGTCCCGCCGCCATATCCGCCATCTCGTCGTGGTGGACAACGCCGAGCTGATCGGCGTGCTGTCGATGCGCGACATCGTGCGGGTGTGGACCTCGGAGGGCGCGACATCCGCGATGACGTCACCCGAGGCCGAGGCGGCCGAGGCCGCCTCCTGAGGCTCGAAGGCGGATTTCGGGCTTTACGAGTCGTCTGAGCGGCGGAGCGGCACCGCCGGGAGGACCGCCGTGCTGATCCGCTGTTCACGCGGAAGGCGACCGATGTCCCTGCCGGCGTCGCGGATCCAGGCCCACAGCGCGGCGAGGGCGATCACGCCGCCGATGACCACACCCACGACGAAATAGAACCGGTCGGCGAAGAGGGCTATCCCGACGATCGCAAGCCCGACCGCGGCGAGCACGGGCGCCCAGCTCGATCCCGGCGCGTAGACCAGCTCCGTCGGCTGCTGTGCGCCGCGGCCGTCCTTCATTGCGTGATGTAGATGACGGCGAGGAAGAATGCGAGCCCGAACGCGAGCAGGGCGATCGCCCCGGCGAGTAGCCCGGCGCCAAGGTTGCGCTGCGCGAGCCTGCGGTCCATGCGGCGCGCTTCATATCACATGACGCCGGCCGCACAGGCGGTCTCCGGATAGGCTCGCCACCACTTAGACCCGATCTCGAAGGGACCCGCGGTCGTGAACCTGGTGAAGATGCTCCCGATGGCGTTCGTGATGATCGCCGGGCCGCAGATCCTGAGCGCCATCTTCCTGGTCACGAGCGAGAATTGGCGCGCGAACTCGTTCGCCTACCTCGCGGGCGCCTCGCTGTCGATCACGGCGATCGTCTCGATCGCCTTCGTGGCTCAGATCGGCGCCGTGCACGGCGGTGTTGACAAGGACTGGATCTACGTCGTGATCCTGGTGCTCCTGGTCTTCGCCGCCTGGCACACGTTCGCCAAGCGGAAGGAGTCCGAGCCGCCGAAGTGGATGGGGAGGCTCCAGGACGCGAGCCCCGGATTCGCATTCAAGCTCGGCTTTCTGCTGCTGGGCGTCTTTCCGACCGACATCCTCACGTCGTTCGCCGTCGGCTCCTATCTGTCGAGCCACGGCGATCCGTGGTGGCACTTCCTGCCGTTCCTGGCCCTCACGATGCTCCTCCTCGCGTCGCCTCTGATCATGGTCCTCGCCGGCGGTCAGCGAGCGAGGGCATTCCTCCCGAAGGCCCGCGACTGGATGAACGACAACTCATGGGTCGTGAGCGAGGTCGTGATTCTGTTCTTCATCGCCATCACCGCCAACAGCCTGGCGGGCTGACGACGGGCCGAATCAGCCGAGCAGGATGCGATCGGCCGCCATGGCGCCGAACAGCAGCGCCAGGTAGGCGAGCGACGCGAGATGTAGTCGCACCGCCGCGGCGCGCGACGGGCGGCGCAGGAGATCGGCGGCGAGCCCGATGAACCCCGCGCCGAATGCGAGCGCGGCGGCCAGGTAGGGCCATCCGAACAGGCCGGTCACGTACGGAAGGACCGTGAAGGCGACGAGGGCGACGCTGTAGACGAGGATCTGGCGCCGCGTCGTCGCATCTCCCCGGGCCACCGGGAGCATCGGCACCCCGGTGCGCTCGTAGTCGTCCTTCACCAGCAGCGCCAGCGCCCAGAAGTGCGGCGGAGTCCAGAGAAAGACGATGGCGAACGGGTACAGCGCATCCCAGGTCAGACCACCGGTGGCCGCGGCCCAGCCGACGAGGGGCGGGACGGCCCCCGCGGCACCCCCGATCACGATGTTCTGCGGAGTCACCGGCTTCAGCCACAGCGTGTAGACGAACACGTAGCCCAGCAGGCCGCTAAGCGCCAGCGCGGCCGCGGCGAGGTTGACGGTCGCCGCGAGCAGCCCGATGGAGCCAATGGCGAGCGCGATCCCGAACGCGAGGCCATGGGCCGGATTGATCCGGCCGGTGACCAGCGGCCGGTCGCAGGTCCGGGCCATGCGCGCGTCGCGGTCGCGGTCGACGAAGTGATTGATGGCGCCCGCCCCGCCCGCAGCCAGATAGCCGCCGAGCATTGTCCAGAGGATCGTCGCCAGGCTGGGCCCCGATGGGTCGGCGACGAACATGGTGGTCACCGTCGTGATCAGGAGGAGCACGATGATCCGCGGCTTGGTGAGGGCGAGGTAGTCGCGGATGACGTCCAGCGCCCGGCGCCGCCCGGCCGGCGCGGCGAGCGGGACCGTGGTTCCATGCCCGGCTTCGGCGGCGGGCGGCCCCACCAGCTCGGTGGCCTTGGTCGTGGGTTCCAGCGTCACGCCGTCACCGCCTGCGTCTCGGGCGCCCCGCCGCGCCCTTCGGACTCCCGCGCCCGGGCGGTCTCGGGAATCGCCATGAGCGAAACCGTGGCGTAGACGACCGTCCCCCAGAGGATCGTGCCGAGGGTCAGGTGCCCGACGATCAGGCCGGGATGCTTGCCCTCCCACACGTTGACGGCGCCGAGCAGGATCTGGCAGACGAGGAGGAGCGGGATCAGGAGGAACGCCCGATTTCCCCGCGGGGGCAGAACGACGCGGCGGCGGACGGCCACCACGGTCAACGCCACGATCGCAATCGCCGTCAGGTACATCAGCAGCCGGTGGGTCAGCTGGATGTCCACCATCTTGCCGTAGGAGAACGGCATGAACTTTCCGAGGCAGGTTGGGAACTCGGTGCCGCAGGCGAGGTGCGCGCCGATGACCGGCTGCGAGGTCGTCCCCTCCTCCTCGGTCCCGGCGACGACGCCGCCGGCGACGATGGTGGCGAAGACCAGGACGGTGGCCACGACGGCGGTCCACCGGAGCGCCCGCGAGACGTCGAGGGGAGCGGCCCGCTCATCGCCCTGCGCGAGGCGCCGCAGCGTGATGAGGAGCCCCAGCAGGAGCATCGCGAGGCCGAGGTGCGCGGCTACGAGCGCGGGCTCCAGACCGTGCTCGACGGTCAGCCCGCCGAGCGCCGCCTGCGCGATGACGAGAACGGCGGCCGCGATGACTCCGCGGACGAGCCAGCGGTGGTCGCGCAGCCGGCGGAACGCAACGACCGCCAAGGCGATGATCAGGAGCACCACGATGGTGGCCGCGACGCGGTGGCTGAACTCGATGACCTGGTGCTTCTGGAGGAAGGGCAGCAGGCGCCCGCCGCAGAGCGGCCATCCGTGCGTCCCGCTGCCCTCGGCCCCACAGCCGAGGCCCGAATCGCTGACGCGCACGACGCCGCCGATGATGATCAGCGCGAAGGTGGCGAGGATGGTGGCGGTGAGGAGCCGGCGGAAGCGAAGGAGCTCGTTCGCTTCGCCACGAGGGGCGCTAGCCATTGAAATCAGGCTATCGGGTGCCGGTCGTCTCGCCGCCGACAGGCTCTCGCTCGGCCGGAGCCGGAGCCGGCTCCCGCGCGGGGGGCCGCCATGTCTGCGTCCGGTCGCGGATCGCCCGGCGGATGTCGTAGAGCGGCTCGACGCTGCGGACGTCCGGGACCACGTCGAAGTTGTGGACCGGCGGGGGCGAGCTCGCATACCACTCGAGGGTGGACCCGCCCCACGGGTCGTGACCCGTGACCACACCACGGCTGTAGCTGTACGCGAGGTTTCCCAGCTCCACCACGATGCCGCCCGCCATCACGAACGCGGCGATGGACGCGACGAGGTTGTAGCCGTCCAGGCCCTGCTCGCCGTAGAACTTGTAGACGTCGACCGGCTGCCCCTTGACGCCGGCGAAGAAGCTCATGAGGGCGAAGACGTACAGGCCGACGAGGATCGCAACGAGCGCGACCTTCGAGAGCCCGTCGCCGACCAGGCGCCCGGTGATCTTCGGCATCCAGTAGTGCAGAGCGGAGAAGCCCCCAAGCACCGAGGCGCCGACGATGACCGCGATCGTCGCTCCCTGGGCGGCGGCGGTGTCCTGGATCTGCCAGCCCACCGGAATGAGCGACCACGCCAGGTCGCCGACGAGCCCGATCGTGAGGGCGCTGATGGCCGCCACCGCGTACAGGGGAGCCGCCCGCGTACGGAGTGTGCCGCCCCAGAGCGTCGCGATCCAGTTGTAGATGAGGAGCCCGATCGGAATCGTGAGCGCGACCGCGAACAGCATCGCGAAGACGATGAAGGCCGTCGGGATGGGCGCCGAGTACATGTTCCGCATCCATGCCAGCGGGCCGAGGATCGCGATCGCAAGCAGGCATGCCGTCGTGCTGCGGTGGCTGAAGAGCGGCTTGCGGGCGAACGCCGGCAGCACGTCGGAGATGACGCCGGCGGCGAAGATCACGACGAACGCGAAGGCGCCGGTCAAGAAGAACCATGCGAGGTGCTCGTACAGCAGCGGCGCACCGCCGTAGCCCGGGTCGAAGAAGACCCCGCCGTAGTGGCGGTCGATGAACAGCATGACCAGCGCAGCCAGCATCACCGGACCGCACACCAGGAGGAGATAGCTGCCCAGGTTCGCCGCCCAGGTGAAGGGCGGCACCCGGCGCCAGGCCATTCCCGGCGCCCGCATCGTGCGGAGCGTCGCGACGAGGTTCACCGCGAAGCAGACGAATCCGAGCACGGCGAGCGCCGTCCCGACGATCCAGGCGTCGACGCCGTGGGTGTTCGAGTACAGCGGCTCAGAGAGGGACGGGAACGTGGCGAAGCCGGCCTCGGAGGGCCGCCACAGGAAGCTGCCGTAGATGGCGAACCCACCGGCTACGTAGAGCCAAAACGACAGCAGGTTGAGGCGCGGAAACGCGACGCCGCGCGCGCCGACCTGGAGCGGAGCGATGTACGAGAACAGACCGAGCGCCAGCGGGATCGCGAATAGCACCACCCCGGTGACGGTGAAGCTCGACATGGTCCGGTCGAAGATCTCGGGATCGGTCGTCGTGTTCTCGGGAACGATGAGCTGGACCCGCATCACGACGAGCGCGGCGACCGCGGCGAGGGCAAAGCACAGCGCCGCGCCGATGTAGAGCATCCCGACCGACTTGTGGTCGGAGCTGGTGGCCCGCTCGATCCAGGCCTGGCGGCGGCGCGGCACCGCCTCGGTCACGAGCTCGGGACGAGCCCTCGCTGCCGGGGTCATGGAATCGCCCCCGACGGAGTGGTCTCCTCCAGCTTCTTGGCCACGTAGTCCTGCGCCTTCGTGAGCTGCTCGCGCTTCGCGTCGATGAAGCTCTCGTATTGCTGCGGCGTCACGACGTGGACCCAGGCGCGCATCGTCGTGTACGAGGTTCCCGAGAAGGCCGTCGACTGGCCTCCGTATCTCCCGACCTCATCGGCCCGGAACCAGGTGCTGACGTCCTGCCCGGGAAGAGCGTCCACCTGCCCGCCGAGCGTGGGAATGAACCAGCGATGCGTCACGTCGGTTGATGTCAGGTGGAGCAGGACCGTCGTGTCCACGGGGACCGTCAGCTCACCGTAGGAGAAGACCCGGTTGCCGGGCGCTCCACCCGGATACTCGAAGCGCCACAGCCAGCGCTGCCCGATGACGTTGATGTTCAGCACCTTGGAGCCGCTGGGGATGCTGAGCCCGTTCACCTGGGCCACCAGGTCGCCGTCGGCGCCGAGCCCCTCTGGACCGGTGGCCTCCACGTCGCGGGCCCTGGTCGTCATCACGACGGCGAAGACGAAAAGCCCGACCGCGATGGCGACGAGCGGAGCCGCCGGCCGCACGAACGCCCTGGCCCCGGCGGTGAACCGCTGCGGGGAGCGCCCGCGACGCGACCGGAAGCGCACCAACGCTGCGATGAGAAAGGCGTGGACGGCCACGATGAGGACGGCGCCGACGATGATCGCCACCCAGTAAGCGGTCCTGATGTCGTCCGCGTTCGGCGAGTGCGCGGGCCGTGGTCCGAACACAGACGCCGCAGCCGGCGAGGCGAGCAGCGCCAGCGCGCCCGCCGCTAGGCAGGCGGACAGCGCGAGACGGCGGACGATCTTCCGGGTCGCCAAGGCGCGGGCATTCTAATCGGGGTGGGGCGGAACGCCGTCGCCCAGCCGGCGGGAATCCACCGCCCAGCGGCACCCTGGGCATGTGCTCCAGCTAAACCGCGAGCGCTGAGGCCGGCGCCCTGTGCGTCGGGACGACCATCCCGAGCGAGGGCGGGTTCCTATACTCGCCGCGCTTTGTCCTTGGGATTCGGCCGCCGCTCGCGGAGCTCCTCGTTTCGACCTTTCGTCCGGGCGGCCGCCGCCACCGCGCTGGCCGCGGCTGTTGTCGTACCGCTGGCTCGGCGGCGCCTCCGGGTCCATCCGGCGGCGACCGCCGCCGCGACCGCCGCGGGCCCATTCGCGCTCGCGGTGCTGTTTCCGCGGACGCGCGCGCGGGACGTGGCGATCTTCGTCAGTCAGATGTGGGCCTTCACGGTGATCCACGAGCTGCCCTACGACAAGCCGGAACGGCTGCGAGAGCGCCTCCGCGTTCGCTATCCGATCGCCGTGGACCGCCTCCTCGGCGCGGGCGAGCTTCCCAACGTGCGTCTTCAGCGGGCGCTGTCGCGGCCCGGCGATGTGACCGGGCTCGATCGGGTCCTGGCGATCGTGCATTGGGCCTGGTTCTTCGAGCCGCACGCCGCGCTTCTTTGGATCCTGCTCCGGGACGAGCGCCGCTTTCCGAGCTCGGCGCGTCAGATGGCGGCCGCCTTCGATCTCGGCTGCGCCGTCTACTGCGCGGTTCCCACAGCGCCGCCATGGTGGGCGGCCGAGAACGGCTACATCGCGGAACGGGAGGGGGCTGAGAGCGAGGAGGTGGTCGCGGCCGCGGCCACGCCGCACCGGCTGCGGCGCGTCATGGTGGAGGTGGGGGAGGGGACCTGGGGTCGCGCGTGGCCGACCCTTTACTCGTCGCTGGGGGGGAATCCCTGGGCGGCGATGCCCTCGCTTCACTTCGGGACCTCGCTGCTGGCCGCGATCCTCCTGTCGGAGACGGGCACGGTGCCGGGCCTCGTGGGCTGGTCGTACGCAGCGACCCTTGGGCTGGCACTCGTTTACCTCGGCGAGCACTACGCGATCGACCTGCTCGTCGGCGCGGGCGTGGTGGCGGCCGTGCGGCGCGGCGAGCCGCTCGGGCGCCCGCTGGCGGACCGCGTCAGCGCCCTCGCGCAGCGGCTCGAGGCGATCGCGAACGGCTGAGCGCTCCCGTCCGCGCCGGGGTCCGCCTACACCGTTCACACCGGCGGTCCAACGGCTGGGCCGCCTGCCAGTATTAGGCCGATGGGGAACGACCAGGATGTGGTCGATCGGGATCTGACGGACGAGGGTGAGGAGACCGAGCCTTCGTTCTTCGCCTCCCCGAAGCGCCTTCTCCAGACCGCCGTCGTGGTGCTGCTGCTCCTGGCGGCGATCTACATCCTCGTGCCGAAGATCGTCGGCACCAAGGGCGCGATCGGCCAGCTGAGCGACGCGGCTCCCGGGTGGCTCGTCGTCGCGCTCCTCTTCGACGTGCTGATGTTCGGGTCGTACGTCGCGCTCTTTCGCGGCGTCGTCGGCGAGCGCGTCCTGCACCTCGAGTGGAGCGAGTCGTACCAGATCACCATGGCCGGGCTCGCCGCGACGAGGCTCTTCTCGGCCGGCGGCGCCGGCGGCATCGTTCTCACCTACTGGGCGCTGCGCAAGGCCGGCATGGAGCGGCGGCAGACGGCGTGCCGGATGGTGTCGTTCCTCGTCCTGCTCTACGCCATGTATATGGCGGCGCTGCTCATCTTCGGCATATTGCTGCGCGTAGGCGTGCTGAGCGGGGCGGCGCCGGCCGGGCTCACGATCGTGCCGGCGGCGATCGCCGGGGTGGTCATCGTGATCTTCCTGCTGATCGCGCTGATTCCCGACGACATCGAGAGGCGGTTGTCCGGCGTCGCGCAGGGCTACCGCTACTACCGGATCGCGCAGCGATTGGCAACGGCGCCCGCGACGCTCGCGCGCGGCACGCGTATCGCGATCGACTTCGTTCGCAACCCGTCGCGTGGTGGCCTGGCGCTGGCCGGCGCGATCGGGTTCTGGGCCTGCAACGTGGGGATCCTCTGGGCGTCGTTCCACGCGTTCGACGTCCACGTGCCCTTCGGGGTGGTGGTGCAGGGGTTCTTCGTCGGGATGGTGGCGAACCTGTTCCCGCTCGCTCCCGGCGGCGTGGGGGCGGTCGACGCCGGCATGATCGGGACGTTCGTGCTCTTCGGGCTCCCGAGCGCAGAGGTGTTCGCGGCCGTGCTGACCTACCGGCTGGCGGCGTTCTGGCTCCCCATCCCGCCTGGAATCGTGGCGTTCTTCCAGCTGCGGCACACGGTGGCGCGCTGGGATGAGGAGCGGGCGCGCCGTCCGCTGGGTACCGGGGTAGGAGAGCCCATGCGGGGCGCGGCCATTACTTCAGAAAGTAAAGTATGATGAATACAGGCGGGCGCCCGATCAAGACGGAGTCAATGTGAACGAGCAGCGAGTAGAGAATGTGATCATCGTCGGCGGGGCG
>Ga0126314_10001652_pt1 | contig 10818 bp, 10 predicted proteins | sample Plot105B_FD_92535 | JGI IMG/M metagenome (GOLD analysis project Ga0126314, IMG submission 92535) | Serpentine soil microbial communities from UC McLaughlin Reserve, CA, USA - Plot105B | ecosystem: Environmental > Terrestrial > Soil > Grasslands | place: USA: UC McLaughlin Reserve, Lake County... | reverse complement strand
CGCTACGTCAGTCACTCGCGCCCACCACGATGATCCCGCAGGGGGTCCCGCCCCACAAGCCGACTTGACTTTCATCCGTCGCGCGAAGCAGCAATGCGCGGTTACGGGTTGACGCCGTCAGCGCTCCGGTCGCTGGCAGGATGCCGGCATGGACATCGGGCGCATCGGCGTGTGGACGAGTTACCGGCCTTTCGGCATCGAGCGAGCCGGCGAGGCGGCCGGGCTCGTCGAGCAGCTCGGCTACAGCGTGTGGTGGGTGGGCGGCTCTCCTCACGTTCCCGACATCCGGCCGGTCCTGAAGGCGACGTCGACCCTGCTCGCCGCGACCGGCATTCTCAACGTCTGGAGCAACGACCCGGCCGAGACGGCCGCCGCCGACGCCACCCTGCGCGCGGAGTTCCCCGGGCGGTTCATGCTCGGCATCGGCATCGGCCACCCCGAGGCGACGAGCGACTACCGCCGGCCGCTGCGGACCATGCGCGCGTTCCTCGACGGCCTTGACGGCTCACCGACCCCGCCTCCGGCCGATGGGCGCTGCCTGGCCGCCCTCGGCCCGAAGATGCTCGACCTCGCCGGCGAGCGGACGGCCGGCACCCATTCGTACTTCACGACCCCCGACCACACGCGGTTCGCCCGCGAGCGACTCGGCTCAGGCAAGCTCGTGGCTCCCGAGCTGGCCTGCGTGGTCGAGACCGATCCCGTCCGCGCCAAGGCCGTCGCCCGTGACTACGCGGAGCTCTACCTCGGCCTGCGGAACTACACGAAGAACCTGCTCGACTTCGGCTTCACCGAACGCGACCTCGCCGACGGCGGCTCGGACCGGCTGATCGACGCGGTCATCCCGCAAGGCAGCGCCGAGCAGATCGCCGAGGTCGCCCACGCGCATCTCGACGCAGGCGCTGGCCACGTCTGCCTGCAGCCGTTGGGCGAGGACGGCATCCCGCGCAAGTCCTGGACCGCGCTCGCCAAGGCTCTGATCGACTGATCCTCCTTCCTTGACGCAGAGCTCGGCGGCGCGACGAAGCACGCCGGCTATCGCTCTTAGCGCGAAGGCGCATCGGGAACCGGATCGCTCGCAACAGGCGGCGCCTGGGCGCCCTGCGAGGTCAGCGGGCTTGGACTGCGCGTCCGCGGTTCACGGACAGGTGCTCTGCGCCTGCGGCTGATAGCGAGACGAGCGCGCCGCCTCCGGACGCCCGCCGCCGCAAGATAAATCCGCGCTCGTTGGCCTCCTCCCAGACGGGCAGCTTCGGACAGGAGGTGCGCCACGCCTCGATCACCTCGCCGTACGGCCGCGGCTCGGTTGCGAGCCAAGCGAGGAGGTCGAGGATGAGCGTGTCGACGGTCTCGGACAAGGGCCTTCAGGGGTCGATCGGCGGTGAGCATCCATTGAGCCAGATGCCGACGGACGACACAAGGTGGTCTCCACGAAGATCTCGCCGGCGGCGGCGACGGAGCCCGGACCGTTCGCAAGTCGCCCGAGCGCGGCGCCGCGGCCGCCTCAGATGCCCTCGGGATACGGGAATGGACACGGTGATCCCGCACGGACAAGCGGAACCAAAGGCGACTGGCTCGTCACACGGCAGCCGCCGTCGGCCACGCGCGCCGTCCAGGACCGGATGCTGCGGATGTCCCGCGCCATCACGTCGTGATCAGGGACGGGTCCCGCAGCGGTGGTACGTGCCTCGGCTTCTCCCGTTCTCTTGTTGAATTCCGGTACGGTCGCCGCACTGTGCCGGAATGGGCGACCGACCGCCGCCGTAAAGAGGAAGCCCGCCCGCCGGAACCGCTTCCGCCGCAGCAGGGCGTTGCCGATCCGGTCCTCGCGCTGCAGCGCTCAATCGGCAACGCCGCGGTGACGCAGCTCGTGGCCCGCGCGCCGGCCGCGGACGGCACGACGGGCGTCGTCCGGATCACCGGCGTGGGCGAGATCAGCGTCCACGGTGGCAACCTCGAGGAGTGGGCCGGGACGGGAGCGCCGGACACCGTGGACGTGGCCTCCGCCGCGGGCAGGCATTCCGCCAAGCTCGAGAAGTTGGCGGGCGCGCGCACGAAGACGGACGTCAAGGTGACGATCTCGGTCGCCGGCAACACTGGTGAACATCTCAATGTCGGTGGCGGAACCGTGCTCGAAATACAGGCCGCCCGCATCAAGCACTACGCCGTCGACGGTGGCGCCGAGACCTGGCAGCTCGCCGACTTCGAGAACGTCAAGCGGACCAAGACCAGCCGCAAGATCGGCGTCGGGTAAGCCCAGATCCGACGCCGGGTAGCGGACGAGAGGGTCTGGTTTGACCGGGCCGCATTCGCCGCGACCGGTGGCGGGCCTCTCCTATGGGAAGCGTTCGTTACGCCCTTCAGCCAGGGAAGCGACGCACGTGACTAACGCGGCGACCGCTGTTGCGGCGTTCGTTGCTGCCCTGCCCGACCCTCGCAGGGCGTCATCCATGAGGCGGAGCGTCCATCGTCGCTGATTGGAAGCCGCGGCGATGTGGAGCGGTTGGGCTACAGAAGAGATCTGCTGCGCACCAGGACGCTACTTGTGCGAGCGGCTTGACGAACGTCGGATATCGCGCATTGCAGCACTCGCCGCCGGGCCGCTTCGAGTTCTCCCTGCAGGCGAACGCAGCACGGCTAAGGCCACCCCGCCGCCTCGCCGCATGAGAGCGACGATCAGCCATCGCCGTGCAGTCGACCGAACCGCGCCCGGTGGGTGGCGATGACATCGGCCTCGGTGGTGATGCCGTCGTCGTAGACAGGAGAGACGAGCGCCCGCGCCTCGCGGACCTCGATCACCACGATTGCGCGAACGCGGTCGGCGAGACTCGATCCGGCCCCGCGTAGCAGGTCCAACGCCTCGGCGTATAGCGCGGCCCCGGGTTCGTAGACCACCGCCGGGCCCTTGAACCGGTAGCCCTTGCGCACGAAGGGATCGACGACGTTGACCTCGACCGCGGACCCCCGGCGGATGTTCGCCACCGTCTGCGGGGAGCGGATCTCGGCAAAGAGCAAGTGGTCGTCGTCGAGCACGTAGGTCGTGCCCTTCGGCGACACGTTCGGCGACCCGTCCTCGCAGACGGTCGCGAAGAACCCGAGGCGCAGTTCGCCTACCACGCGCTTCATATCGCCCGTCAGCATGCCCATCGACCACGCCCAGTCTTCCACCGATGCCCGAGTCCCGGATCCCGCGCCGGCTGAAGTGACGCTCGTCGCGCATAGGGCCGTACGAGCCGCCGTTCCCCGCATCAGCCCTGGTCGTTGCGGCTGGGTCTGAGGATGGCGGAAGCGGAGCCGGAGGAGCTGGCGGGAGCGTTGGAGCGTCTGCCCGTGCCGGAGCTGTGGGTCACCGCGCTCCCCAGTCGGGTCCGCTGTCCCACAGGGGATTCGAAGTGACGCGCTGCACGTCGGTGCCGTCGGTCTTCATCGTCCACACGTCGGGCAGGCCGGCGATACCGTCGCGAGCGAATGTGATGCGCGTGCCGTCGGGTGAGTAGGAGGCCGAGAGCATCCGCTCACCGGGCGGCGTGTTCGTGAGCTGGCGGAAGCCGGTGCCGTCGAGGTTCATGGTGGCCAGGTTGCTGCCCTCGAAACCTTGGTGCTCCGGGAAGCGGAACAGGACGCGCTTTCCGTCGGGCGAGATGTCCGGGCCATCGCCGGCGTCGAGATCCCACGGGGTGATCTGGTGGAGGTCATGGCCGTTTGAGCGTACGGTGAAGATCGCCCCGCGCTCGTTCTCAACGTCGAAGCGCGAGAACACGATCCGCTTGCCGTTCGGCGTCCACTGCGGCTCGTCGTCCTCATATGAGCGGGTTGCGGGGTGCGTCACCGGGCGCGGGGCCTGGCCGGAGCTCTGCATGAACCAGATCGCGATGTGGTCGGGCTGGCCGGTCTCCTCGTCGATGTTTCCGGATACGCGCACGAACGCGATGCGCTTACCGTTTGGCGAGATCGCGGCGTAGGAGTCGTCGGTGCAGGCCGGGGGGATCTGACCTGGCGCGCACATCGCCGTCAGCGCCCGCAGGTCAGTTCCGTCGCGGTTGACCCGCATCACCTGGCAGAAGTCGGCGCAGCGCTGGAAGGCGATGAACCTACTGTGCGGGCCGAAGTCGGGGAATCGGTCGGTCATGCCGGGCGGGGAGGTGGTGACCTGGTGCTCGCCGGTGCCCTCGGGCGCGATCGTGAAGATCGAGCCCTGGGTGTTCTCGGGCGCGAGGTAGCGCTGGAAGACGATGTCGCCGGCAACTCCGGGCGCTGTCGCGTGCGCGGCGCTTGCCACGATGCAGGAGATCACGAGCGCAGCGGTCGCGATTCCGCAACCTCTGATGCCCATCTCCAATTCCTCCCTCGAGAGCTTCAAAGCTCCGCGCTCTCCGGTAACCAATTTGACGAAGCGCATCTGGGCTCCTTTCGGGGCCTTCACCGGCCAATTTGACTATTGCGGAGCGACGGCTTGCTGCGGATATCGGACCTCGGCTCGTTCTGTGACGAGCCGGCTCTGCGGTCTGCACCGGAAGAAGGCGAGTGAGCGTTCAGTGACGCACCGGCGCTGTCGGCGCGTCGTCGGCGATGCAACTGGCTGTGGGGCGAGGCGGCTGGCTTGACGAACACCGACAGCGGCGGTCCCCGTTCCGTCGCCACCCTCTCTGGTCGCTCACGTGGGCGCGCGAGTCATGCTGCGTTGCCGAGCGTGGTGTCGTGGTGGTGGCGTCGGGAGACGGTGGCCGCGCCGCCAGCGGCGACCAGCAGGACGACGGTTGCTGCTCCGGCGCCGATGGCGCCGGATGCCCACACGAAGCCTGTGTCGGTCGGGGCGATGACCGTCGGCGCCGGAGCCGAGTGTGCGCGGGCGTGGCTGGAGGGATCCAGGGCGGGGCGGGCGCCCGCCATCGGAGCGGTGACGGCCAGGGCGGTGAGGGTTGTGGCCGCGATGCCGGTGAGGCGGTGGGGATGGAGTGTGGTCATGCCCCGGATATCGCGCTGGCTTGTGCGCTGTGACCGGAGTAGCGTCGCGGTCACAAGCTCACTCGACGTGCGAACTCCTGGTGGATGTTCATGGACGACCGGACCGATGCGGAGTTGCTGTGCGCGCCCGATACCCGGTCGTTCGAGCTCTTCTACCGGCGCCACTTCGAGACGGTGCTCGGGTTCTTCGCTCGTCGCACGCGCGACCCTGAGCTCTCGGCGGACCTGACCGCCGAGACGTTCGCGGCCGCCCTGGCGGGGCGGCGGCGGTACCGGCCGGAACGGGGCCGCGCCGACTCGTGGTTGTTTGCCATCGCGTATCACAAGCTCGCCGACGCGCAGCGGCGGGGCGCGGCCGAGGACCGCGCGCGGAGGAGGCTGGGGATGGAACGGATTGAGCTCACCGACGGGGACCTGCTGCGGATCGAGCAACTCGTCGACGAGAACTGGGCGCGGGCGAGCGTCGAGCGGCTGGCGCCCGAGCAACGCGACGCGATCAGGGCGCACGTCCTATGGGGTCGCAGCTACGCCGACATCGCCCGCTCGCAGCGCACGTCGGAAGCGGTCGTACGCAAGCGCGTCAGCCGCGGGCTCGCGGCCGTCCGCGAGCGGATCGGAGCACGGCCGTGACGATGGAGCTCGAAGATCGCCTGTGGCTCGAACTCGAGGCGGCCGCCGAGCGCGAGGATCGCCGCGGGCGGGCCGGCTGGGGCGTAGCCGTGACCCGTGGCGCGCTGCCCCGGCCCCGGCTGCTGCGGACCGGCGGCGCGCTCGCCGTGCTCGCCGCCGCCATCGCGATGCTCGTCACGGTGAGCCGCCCGGCGCCCCAGCCGCGCTGGCAGCTCGGGCACGTCACAATCTCGGGCACGGAGATGAGCTCGGGCGCCACCGGCTTCGGGTCTGTGTGGACTTACGACCTCGCTTCCGGGCGGGTGCTGCGGGTGGACCCCCGCGCCCATCGCGTGGTCGCCACGATCCCGGTGCGCTCCGGGTCCCCGGACACCGCCCTCGCCGTCGGCGACGGGGCCGTCTGGACGGTGCCGGCCCAGCAGATCGTGCACTCCTCGCCCGTCCCACCCGCGACCACGCCCGTCACGCTGAGTCGCATCGATCCGCGCACGAACCGCGTCGTGGCGCGGGTGACTCTGCGCGGGCTGCGTCCGATCGACCTCGCCGCCGCCGGCGGCGCCGTCTGGGTGTGGGGCGAGGACGGCGCCCAGCGGATCGATCCCGCCCGCGGTCGCGCCACCGTCTCGATCAGGGTCCCGGGGCAGAGGATCAAAGGCCTCGTCGCCACCGACAGACGCGTGTCGGTCGTCACCGACTTCGGCCGGCTCGTGACCTTCGACGCCCACACGGGTGCCCGCCTCGCCGCGTTCCCGGTCGGCGCGCCGCTCTTCCATGAAGAGCTCGTCGCGATCGGCGACGCGGTGGTCGTCGACGGCCAGCGGCACGGCACGATCGAGAGCATCGACACCACCACCGGCCGACCGCGCTGGATCGCGCGGCTCGGCAGCTCACCCCTCGATATCACGCTGACCGGCGGCCGGCTCTGGCTGCTGATGCCGCACGAGCTGCTCGCCCTGGACCCTGGCGACGGGCGCATCACCGCGCGCGTGCCGCTGCCGAGCGGCGACGCGCGCGGCCTCGTTGCCGACGCAGCAACGCCGCTGATCACGACTGACAGCCGCGAGCTGATCGTGGTCAAGCCTCGAGGCTAGCTTTTCGCCCCTGCCGGTCTTGGGCTGAGTGTGCACAGATGTGAGCGCCGCGGTCGGTGTACCGGGCGCCTCCGCCGACTTCCCGTGGCAGGCGAGAACGGCGGTCCGGCACGAGAGGTCGACTTGACGGTTCGCCGCGGTTAGCATCGGCTGGGCATCGTCCCGACGGTGCGCGCGACCGCGCGCGAGGCATCTTCTGAGCAGGTGCTTGGAGCTGCGTCCCGCGCTGGGGCGTCAGTCCGAAGGAGTCAGCAGTTGGCCATTAGGGCGCTTGCGGCGAAGGCTCATGGACGTGGTCCTGTGGTCCCGAAGGTCCCTGCGCTGTGGGCTGTCGCCGGCGTCGGCTGCCTCGCGGCGGCGTCCACGATGGCACTCGCCGTGAGCAGCGACCAAGCCAGCGAGCCCGGTATTCACGCGGCTCTTCTGGACTGGCTCATCCTGTCGTACATCTTCAGCGGGCTCGTCGCCTGGCGGCGACGCCCCGAGAGCCGATTCGGTCTTCTGATGGTGATCGCGGGCTTGGTCATCGCACTCAACGCGTTGCGCTGGGCGGACGCGGCGCTGCTCCAGACGGTCGGATCGCTGGTGAACTTCCTTCCCGCCGCCGTGTTCCTGCACGTCTACCTCGCGTTCCCGACGGGCTACCTGCAACGAGGGCGGGAGCGGGCGCTGGTCATCGCAACGTACGTGACGGCGGTCGCGCTTCAGTGCCTCGGGATGATGCTCGGTGGCTTCGGCCCCGGCCACGTGCTGGAGATCGTCCATGCGCCGGACGCCGCGGAGGCCGTCCTTCGCACGCAGCTCGTCGTCTTGAGCGCTTTGATGCTCGCCGGCGTCGCGGCGTTGAGCCGGAAGCGCGCCGGACGCCCGGTGCGACGATCGGTTGAGCTGCTGGTCGACTCCTTCATGGCGGCGCTGGTGATGATCGCCGTGCTCTTCGCAACCGGGCTCTTCAACCAGTCGTCGGCCGTCGTTCCGATCCAGCGCGTCACGTTCTTCATCCTGGGGCTGGCGCCGATCGCGTTCTTGATCGGTCTCCTGCACGCCCGTCTTGCCCGGTCGGCCGTTGCTGACCTCGTGGTGGAGCTCCGCGCCGATCCGGGTCCCGCCGAACTCCGCGGCGCGCTGTCCAGAGCGGTACGCGACGAGTCCCTGTTGCTCTTGTACTGGATCCCCGAGTACGACGGCTGGGCCGACGCGGACGGCCGGCCTGTGTCCCTGGCCGATCTCGCCGAGCATGGGTCGACGACGCTGATCGATCGAGGCGGGCAGCATGTGGCCGCGTTGGTACACGACCCCGCACTGGACGACGAGTCCGAGTTGCTCGAGGCCGTCGCCGCGGCGGCTGGGCTGGCGCTCGAGAACGGCCGCCTGCAGGTCGAGCTGCACGCTCGCCTCGACGACCTCAAGGGCTCACGCGCGCGGCTCGTAGAGGCCGGCGATTCCGAACGCCGGCGGCTCGAGCGCAACCTTCACGACGGTGCTCAGCAGCGGCTCGTCGCTCTCGCACTGGGCCTGAGCATGGTCTCCAGGCGCCTGGTGCCCGATTCTGAAGAGGAGCGGATGCTGGCGGCGGCCCGGAAAGATCTCGCAGCGTCGCTACAAGAGCTGCGCGAACTGGCTCAAGGCATCCACCCCGCCGTGCTCACCTACGGGCTGGGAGTGGCACTCCAGTCGGTCGCCACGCGCGCGGGGCTGCCGGTGAAGCTGTCGGTCGACGTCGACGGGCCGCTTCCACCAGCCGTGGAGGTCGCCGCCTACTACCTGGTGTGCGAAGCCCTGACGAACGTCACGAAGTACGCGAGCGCATCGTGTGCGAGCGTGGACGTCACGCGTCACGACGGCCAGCTCGTGGTCCAGGTGGCCGACGACGGCGTTGGGGGGGCCGATGCGGATGGCGGCTCGGGTCTGCGCGGGCTCGCCGACCGCGTTGAAGCGCTCGACGGGACTCTCAGGGTGCTGAGCCCATCGGCGATGGGCACGACCGTCCGGGCGGAGATCCCATTCGCTCGGGCTTAGGTGGCAAGCCCGTCGAAGTGGCGCCTTGCTCCGGCCTCACGCTAGGCCGCACACGAGGACTTGAACTACGACTGCGACGGCGGCTCCGCGACGACCGTACGAAACCGGGAGGTCGCAGTTGTCGACGACGAACGGCCACCCCTGCTGGCGTGTGCAACGCGCGCTCGCCGAGGTCGGCGTGCCCGATGTAGTTGTCAAAGAGACGCCGCCGCTGCGCGGTCTCGAACCGCCGTGACCGCCGGAACCGGTAAGAGCAAGACCCGGCGATCCAACGCGAGGACGGCAGCTGGTACCCGCTTCTCGCGCAAGCGCGATAGTGCGCCGTCTCGCCTGCGTCATGCCAAACAAGGGAATGAGGCAGTGCCTGAATCAAGGCCAGAGCACCGCTCGGCCAATCGATCAGGATTCGAGAAGCCGTAGTGACTGCTCCGGCGTAGCTTGCTTTCCATGAAGACCATGACCTGCAAGCAACTCGGCGGCCCTTGCCACGTCGAGCACCGTGGCAAGGACCACAACGAAGTCATCAAGGCCCAGGACCGCCATCTCGCGGCACAGGTCGAGGCCGGCGACGAGACGCATCGCGAGGCCCATGAGGCGATGCGCGGCCGGTGGAAGCGCCCGGTCAGCGGCCTCGGGTGGTATCGAGATGTCAAGCGCGAGTTCGCCGGCCTGCCGGAGGTCTGAGCCGAGCACCGGCGCGCCCGTCGGTGGCCCGGCTATGAACCGACCGGGCCACCTGATCACGTTCTGACAACGGGCCGCGTCAGCCTGCCCTGGCGACTCCCGAGCGTTCCGCGTTCGCCCTCGAGCTCGCACGCCCGAGGGCGCCCAGCAGGATGGGAAGCGAGCGATGCAGCTCGCGCTCCCAGTAGGGCCAGGTATGGGTGCCCGGGCCGTAGAAGTCGGTCGTGACCGGGATGCGGAGTTGCTTGAGCCGAGCGAACAGGGCGATGCTCTGCCCTTGCAGGAACGCCTCGTTGCCATCGAAGGCATCCGGCGGGTCGAACGGTCCCGGCTCGCCGTTCCCGACGGCCAGGAACAGGCGGGTGCCGCGCAGCATGGGCGCTAGGTAGACGGGATCGTGGTCGGTCCAGATCTCGAGTTCTTCCAGCGGGTCTCCCCAGATCGCGTACGGGTCCTCCGCGCCGAAGAACTCGAAGGCACCGAGCAGCCCATAGGGATCCGCGAGCGGGTGGACGACGCCGCTGTAGGAGGCGGCGGCCCGGAACATCCCGCGGTGCCGCGCGGCGTAGGTCATGGCTCCGGCGCCGCCCATCGACAGGCCCGCGATGACTCGCCGCTTCCCCGCGCCGTATCCGCGTTCGAGCAGTCGCCGCACCTCGGCCAGGTGGAACGTCTCCCAGGCCGGAGGCCCACCGGCACCATGGTTCCACCAGTTGCTGTACCACCCGACGGCGCCACCCTCGGGGGTGACGACGAGAACGTTGCGCAACGCCGGTATCTCCTCGACGTCGGTCTCGCGCGTCCAGCTGTCAGGCGTATCGCAGCAGCCGTGCAGCAGGTACAGCACCGGCCAGCGCTGACGGTGTCGCCGCTGCTCCCATCCGGCGGGCGTGACCAGTCGCACGATCGCCGTGCGTCCCAAGGCCGGCGACTGAACCGTCAGATCGACGATCCGGTCGCTGATCCGCTTCTCGGAGGCGACGGACGCGTCATCGTGTGCCGTCAGTCGCGTCGCGCCATGCCTTGAATGGCTCGCGGCGAGGGCCGGCGCTGCCAGCCCGGTGACCGCCAGTAGCGCCGCGAGCACAACGCTCAGGAGCCAGCTCTGCGGATGCCTCATCGCTCCCCCCTCCGGGGTGATGAGTCGCCGCGACCAACACGCCCCACGCAACCGCAACACGTCCGACAGACGCAGCGACTCTGTGGCGCATCTCGAATGCGAAATGCGCGACCGACCCTAGCCCCGGCTGTACCGACGGTCAACGTCTCAGGACTGACCCGTGTTAGCGGTGGTCATCGCACAACGAAGCCGAACATCGATATTGCCGTCCGGCGTCCCCATCGCTTCCACGCCCGACAGCGTTCAAGGGCCCAGGCTGCGCCTCGCGACCCAGGAGCCCCGGGTCGGGCGGGCTAACGGCGACGTCGCCGG
>Ga0126314_10001651_pt1 | contig 10820 bp, 15 predicted proteins | sample Plot105B_FD_92535 | JGI IMG/M metagenome (GOLD analysis project Ga0126314, IMG submission 92535) | Serpentine soil microbial communities from UC McLaughlin Reserve, CA, USA - Plot105B | ecosystem: Environmental > Terrestrial > Soil > Grasslands | place: USA: UC McLaughlin Reserve, Lake County... | reverse complement strand
CGTACAGCGCAGGCCAGCGTCTGTCAGTGAGGGTGTTCATATGAACTGGTCGAAGCAGACGCCGCGATCTCGACATGCGGATGGATGTCGAGAATCGTGAGGCCGCTCCGACGTCTCCTGCGAACCCCCCACCGAAAGGAGCGAGACGTGAAATACGTCCTGCTGATCTTCCAGAACCCCGGCGCCTTCGAGGCGCTCCCCGAGGAGCAGCGCGAGGGCCTGATGGCCGAGTTCCGCGCGTTCAACGAGGAGATCGAGGAGTCGGGCGAGTTCATCGGCGGCTCGGCGCTGGCCCATCCCGACACCGCCAAGACCGTGCGCGGCCGGGACGGCGTGTCCGTGACGACCGACGGCCCGTTCGCCGAGGCCAAGGAGCAGCTCGCCGGCTACTACATCGTCGACGTCGAGAGCCCCGAGCGGGCGGTCGAGATCGCGCACGGCGACCCCGCGTCCCGGCTATGGGCGATCGAGGTACGCCCGATCATGGAGTCCGTCGGCGCGGAGATGTGAGCGCGCACGCCGGCATCGAGGATCTGCTGCGCCGCCTGGCGCCGCAGGTCCTCGGCGCGCTCATGCGCCGATACGGGCGCTTCGACGCCTGCGAGGACGCGGTCCAGGAGGCGCTGACGACCGCCGCGCTCGAGTGGCCCGCGCAGGGCGTGCCGGAGAATCCGCGCGGGTGGCTGATCACCGTCGCCTCGCGCCGGCTCGTCGACCAGCTCCGCAGCGACGACGCCCGCCGGCGCCGCGAGGAGGGGCTCGCGGCGCTCGCGCCGCGCGACGAGGCGCTCGCGCCGGCGCCCGGCGAGGACCGGGTGCCCGAGGAGGACGACACGCTCACGCTGCTGACGCTGTGCTGCCACCCGGCGCTGTCCGCGCCGTCGCAGATCGCGCTGACGCTGCGCGCGGTCGGCGGCCTGACGACCGCAGAGATCGCGCGGGCGTTCATGGTGCCGGAGGCGACGATGGCACAGCGCATCAGCCGCGCCAAGCAGCGGATCAAGGAGGCCGGCGTCCGGTTCGGCATGCCGTCGGCGCACGAGCACACTGCGCGGATGCGCGCGGTGCTGCACGTGCTCTATGTGATCTTCGACGAAGGCTATACCGCGACGTCTGGCCCGAACCTCCAGCGGGCCGAGCTCACCCGCGAGGCGATCCGGATCACGCGCGAGGTCCGGCGCCGCCTGCCCGACGACGGCGAGGTGGCCGGGCTGCTCGCACTGATGCTGCTCACCGACGCGCGGCGGCCGGCGCGGACGCGGGCCGACGGCGCGCTCGTGCCGCTGGCCGAGCAGGATCGCGACCGCTGGGACCGCGCGTCGATCGCCGAGGGCGTGGCGCTGATCGGCGAGAGCCTGCCGCGGTCCGCGGTCGGCCCGTACCAGCTCCAAGCCGCGATCGCCGCCGTCCACGCCGAGGCGCCGAGCGCGGAGGCGACCGACTGGCCCCAGATCGTGATCCTCTACGAGCTGCTCGAACGCGTCGCGCCGAACCCGATGGTCACGCTCAACCACGCCGTCGCCGTCGCGATGGCCCGCGGCCCACAGGCGGGGCTCGATCTGCTCTCGCGTCTGGAGTCCGACGACCGCATGGCCCGCCACCACCGGCTCGCCGCGGTGCGCGCCCACCTGCTCGAGCTGCTCGGAGACGAGGCGGGCGCGCTCGAGAGCTACCGCGCCGCGGCACGGCGCACGACGAGCCTCCCCGAGAAGCGCTACCTCGAGGAGCGCGCCGCGCGCCTCTGCCACGGATAGCGGGCCGCTGCCGTCACCCCTTGTAGCGGCCCCCGCCGAGCGCCTCGAGCCGCTCGGGATCGGCGAGGATGTCCAGCTCGACGATCCTGCCGCCCCGGACGATCAGGGCTCCCATCGAGTACGGGCGGCCCTCGCGGAACGTGACGATGCCGGCGACGCCGTTGACGAGCACCGGCCGCAGGTCGAGTCCCAACTGCGCGAACGCCGAGGCCCGGCGTGCGACCTCCGCCGCTCCGCGGACCTCCTGCATCCCGATCTCCGGCCCGAGGTCGGCATGCAGCACGACCTCCGGGTCGAGCACCGCGAGCAGGCGCTCGAAGTCGCCGTCGCGCGCCGCGGCCAGGAACGCGTCCACGATCTCGCGCTGCGCCTGCACGTCGCCGTCGGGCTCGAGGTTCCCGCTGCGGATCCGGCGACGCGCGCGGCTCGCGAGCTGGCGTGCCGCCTCGGGCGAGCGGTCGACGATGGCGGCGATCTCGTCGAACGGCACCGCGAGGATGTCGTGCAGGACGAACGCGAGCCGCTCGGGCGGCGAGAGCGTGTCCAGCACGATCAGCAGCGCCAGCCCGACCGAGTCGGCCAGCAGCGCCTCGTGCTCGGGGTCCGTCCCGGCCGCCGGGTCGACGATCGGCTCGGGCATCCGGTCGGCGAACGGCTCCTCCCGCCGGACGTCACGCCGCCGGAGCGCGTTCAGCGAGACGCGGGCGACGACGGTCGTCAGCCACCCGCCGAGGTTCTCGATCTCGGACGCGTCGGTGCGGGTGAGCCGCAGCCAGGCCTCCTGCACCGCGTCGTCGGCGTCGCCGAGCGAGCCGAGCATCCGGTAGGCGACCGCCCGCAGGCGCGGTCGGTGCTCCTCGAAGCGTGCTGCCAGCCAATCGCGTTCGTTCATGGTCATGTTGACCCGCGACGTCGGGCCGATGTGACGAAGCAGACGGGATGGTTGCCGCGCGGCAGCGCTGTGGCGATACTACGCGGAGCGTTTCGCCAAGGAGAGGCCCATGCCACCGATCGTCAACGTCGCCGCCATGATCACCTGCTGCCACGCGGGGCCGGTGACCGTCTTCCCCAAGCAGACCAAGGTCATGATCGGCGGCTCGCCCGCGGTCTGCGCGGGGGACATCGCGGGGAACCCGACGGTGTGCCCGGTGCCGCCTTCGCCGGCGTCCAAGCCGTGCACGACGTCGACCGTGCTGCCGGTCCCGGGGGCCTCGATCTCGACGAAGGTCATGGTCCAGGGCAAGCCGGTCATGCTCGGCAACCCGTCGGTGCCGGGCATCACCGACGGCGTGCCGACCCCGTGCCCGACGTTGATGGTGGCCTACCCGGGGCAGATCCAGGTCATCGCGACGATGTAGGGGCCCGGGCGCCGCGTCAGGAACGACGACGCCAGAGGCGGACGAGCAGGAAACCTGCGATCAGCGCGCCGACCGCGATCGCCGGCACCGGATTCGCGCGCAGGCGCTCGGCGCCGGTGTGCTTGATCTCCTCGACGCGCTCCTGTGCGCGCGCCTTCACGTCGGTCTTGGCCGCGAGCTCGGCCGCCGTGTCCCCGAGGTCCTCGCGGGCGTCCTCGATCTCGGCGCGCAGCTGTGCGGCGCGCCCGTCGGGATCGTCGGTCAGCTGCGTCCGCTCTTGGCCCTGGCCTTCACCCATTCCAGGTCCTCCTTCGTCGAGTCGACGGCCTGCTCGGGAACCGGTGGCGTCGCCCTCTGCACCTGCTTCTTGCCGTTGAGGGCGAGCACGCCGGCGATCGCGCCGTAGACGGCGGCGACGATCAGGGCCGCGATCCACGCCTCGACAAGGGTCGCCAGCGCGAGGATCACGCAGGCGGTGAGCGCGGCGAAGGCGAAGAAGCCGAGGAAGCCGGCCGCGCCGAACATCCCGGCGCCCGCGGTCGCGCGCCTGCGCTTCACGTCGAGCTCGACCTTCGCGAGCTCGATCTCCTTGCGGATCAGCGTCGTCGTCTGGGCCGACAGATCCCGCATGAGATCGCTGGTCGAGCGTTCGTTGTCGCCGTTGCCTGCTGCCATCGGTCAAACCTCCGCGTGTCAGGTTGGCCTTCCCGATTCGCGGACCGCCGGAAACGCGGCCGGTCAGATCCGAGCGCGTGCTCGGCCTCCCGGCCTCCCGGGGTAGCCCCCATCCATGTCTGATCAGCATCCGACCGAGGCGCAGCCGACGCCGCCGTTCTCCGAGCAGGAGCAGGAGCCGCCGGGCAGCGAGGCGCAGATGCGCCCGCCCGCCGACCATGGCGAGGACAGCTACGTCGGCCACGGCCGGCTCACGGACAAGGTGGCGCTGATCACGGGCGCCGACTCGGGCATCGGCCGCGCGGTGGCGATCGCGTTCGCGCGCGAGGGCGCCGACGTGCTGTGCTCCTACTGGAAGGAGGACGCCGACGCCGAGGAGACCAGGCGGTGCGTCGAGGAGGCCGGCCGGCGATGCGTGACGGTCGCCGGCGACATCGGCGATCGCGACCACTGCCGCGCGCTCGTCGAGCGCGCCGCCGAGGAGCTGGGCGGCCTGGACGTGCTCGTCAACAACGCCGCCTACCAGATGGCCTACGAGTCGTTCCTGGAGATCCCCGCCGAGGAGATCGAGTTCGTCTTCCGCACCAACATCGTCGCGATGTTCCATCTCTGCCAGGCGGCGGTCCCGCGGATGGGCGAGGGGTCGACGATCATCAACACGACGTCGATCCAGGCCGCGCAGCCGAGCCCGCAGCTCCTGCACTACGCGGCCACGAAGGGCGCGATCAGCACGTTCACGAAGGGCCTCGCGCAGGAGGTCGCCGAGCGCGGGATCCGCGTCAACGCCGTGGCGCCGGGGCCTATCTGGACGCCGCTGGTGGTCATGAGCTTCCCGGCGGAGAAGAACGCGCAGTTCGGGGAGGACACGCCGCTCGGTCGCCCGGGCCAGCCCGGAGAGCTGGCCCCGCTGTACGTGTTCCTGGCAACGGACGACTCGCGCTACATCAGCGGCGAGGTCATCGGGGCGACCGGCGGCAAGCCGCTGCACTGACTCCTACGGGGCGGCGGAGATCGCCTCCACGAGCTCGCCGACCTTCTCCTCGTCGATGTTGGTCGCGACGTCGGCCTGGCTGATCATGCCGACGCACCGGCGGCCGTCGATCACGGGCAGCCGGCGCACCTTGTGGTCGGTCATCGTGCGCAGCGCCTCCTCGATGGAGTCGTCGGCGCCGATCGTGACCACCTCGTCCTGCGTGGCCAGCTCGCCCGCGCGGGTCGATGACGGGTCCTTGCCCTGCGCGAGCACCTTCACGACGATGTCGCGGTCGGTGAGCATGCCCTTGAGGCGGTCGTCCTCACCGCAGATCGGCATCGCGCCGACGTCGAGCTCGGCCAGGCGCTTGGCCGCGTCGAGCACGGTGTCGTTCTCTCCGACGCAGTTGCACTCCGGCGTCATGATGTCGCGCGCCTTCTTGTCTGCCATCGGGTCCTCCTTCGTCGGATCGTCCCTCGACACGGCGCTACCCGAACCCGGGGAGCTGCGGCGCAGGCTTGACCGGAATCTGACCAGCCGCGCCACATGTCGCGCGCGTGATGGGTAGGTCCCCGGTATCGCGAGCGATTCGTAGGAGGCTGCCCATGTCGGACCAAGGAGCACGCGAGACCGCCGAGGAGGAGCGCGAGCGACGCGAGCACGAGGCCGAGGCGCGCCGGCGCGATCCGGATGAGCGCCGCGGCGGCGATGGCGACGACCCGGCCGAGGGCGGCCCGCCCGCCAACGTCCAGTCCGGGACCAACACCGGAAGCTGACGACACCGCTCCCTGACCGACCGCCTCGCCCGCGAGGCGGTCGCCGCGCTGCGCAAGCGCTCCGGGCTCGCCTGCAGGGCGCGTTGTACTGCGCTGGGTAGGGGCGGGGGAGCGGGGCGCGCCCGGCTGGCTACCCACGGCGGTCCCGTGGGCGTTAGGCTCGCCGCATGGACGCGATAGTCGTAGGGACCGATGGCTCGCCCGGCGCGGAGGCGGCGGTGCAGAAGGTGATCGAGCTGACGGCCGGGACGTCCCCGACCGTGCACGTCGTATGCGCCTATCCGGGCAAGACCGCGCTCGAACGGCTCGGGATGACGGCCAAGCAGGACGCGGTCGACATGCGCGGCGTCGCCTCCGACCTGCTCGCGCGCGCGGAGCTGCGGCTGTCGGAGGCGGGCTTCGGCGTCGAGAAGCACGCGCGCGAGGGCGACCCCGCGCAGACGATCATCGAGGTCGCGGAGGAGAACGGCGCCGACATGATCGTCGTCGGGGCGCACGGCAACGCCGGCGACAGGCGGTTCCACATCGGCTCGGTCCCGAGCAAGCTCTCCCACCATGCCCCGACGAGCCTGCTGATCGTCCGCGACGGCTGAATGCGTGATCAGCTGCCGAGCTCGTAGACCTGGCCGGTCTGGGCGCCCTCGATCGAGCGCACGAAGGTCGCGGCGGCGTCGCTGACCGGGACGGGCAGGAAGCCGGGGAAGAACGAGCCGTACTCGTCGAGCGCCTCGGTGAAGACCGTGGGGCTGACGGCGTTGATGCGCTGCTTGGCGGGCAGCTCGATCGCGGCGGCCTTGACGAAGGACTCGAGCGCGCCGTTGACGAGCGAGGCCACCGTGCCGGTCCGGATCGGCTGGCGCGCGAGGATGCCGCTGATCAGCGTGAACGAGCCGTCGTCGGCCACGTGCCGGATGCCCTGGCGGACGAGCTCGACCTGGCCGAGCAGCTTGTCGGCGATGCCGGCCTGGACGTCCTCGAGCGCGAGCTCGTCGAGCGGCTCGTAGGGCACGTGGCCGGCCGCGGAGGCCACGGCGTCGATGCGCCCGACCTGCTCGTACATCGCAGCGATCGAGCCGGGGTCGCGGAGGTCGACGTTGACGTCCCCGGCGCTGCGGGAGGCGGTGACGACGTCGTGGCGCTCGCGCAGGGCGTCGTGGACCCCGGCGCCGAGGCGCCCCGTCGCTCCGATCAGCAGGACTCGCATCGATCTGGCCTCCTCGGTCAGTGCCGCATCCGGTCGAATTCCTCCGCGACGGCCCGCATGTGCGTCTCCAGCTCGGCGATCAGCTCGCGCACGCCAGGCGACAGACGCGCCGCCGGACGGGTGATGATGGCGAACGTGTCGTAGAGCGCGGGGCTGAACGGCACGGTCCGCAGGCCCGTCGGGAAGAAGGGCGAGTGCGTGTACGCGCTCGGCAGGTACGTGTCGCCGATCCCGCGCGCCACGAGCCGCAGGGCGAGGTCGATCAGCTCCACCTCCACCCGCGGGCGCAGCCGCAGTCCGTGTGCCTGAGCACGCTCGGCGAGCTGCCGGCGGATCGGGTCCTCGTCCGCCGCCTCGGCGTCGTAGAAGACGAGCGGCGTCGCGGCGAGCTGCTCGACGGTGGCGGGGCGGCGCGCGCGCTGCGGCGAGGCGGTGACGTAGAGCACCTCGTCGCGCACGATCGGCCGCACCTGCAGCCGCTCGTCGTCGATGGGGAGCAGGACGACGCCGGCCTCGAGCTCGCCGCGCCGGACGCGGTCGGCGATGACCGACGAGTTGCGGCCGACGAGCCGGACGCTCATGTCGGGGTGACGCCCGAGGAACGACTCGACCAGCGCATCCAGCCGCCACGCCGACGGGGCGCTGAACGTGCCGAGCGCCACCGAGCCGCTCCGCAGCGATCTGAACTCGCTGACGCTCGCCGCCGCGTCCTCGAGCGTCTGCAGGCTGCGGGTCGCGTGCCCGGCGAACGCCAGGCCGGCCTCGGTCGGCAATACGCCGCGCGCGGCGCGGACGAACAGGTCGGCCCCGAGCAGCTGCTCGAGCTTGCGGATCTGCGCGGCGACGGCGGGCTGGGAGACCCGCAGCGCGTCGGCGGCCGCGCTGAAGGAGCCGAGCTCCACCGCGGCGCAGAAGCAGCGGATCTGCTGAAGCGACAGAAGCTCTGCTTTCGGCTCCGACAAGGAGCGAACCCTAGCTTGTAGGCCGCCGCGTGACCATGCTTCAGCAATGGAGCGGCGCGACGTGGTGATCGTCGGCGGCGGGATCGCCGGGCTCGCGGCGGCATGGCGCCTGCGCGACCGGGACGTGCTGCTGCTCGAGGCGGAGGACCGGCTCGGCGGTCGCCTGCGCTCCGATCCGCGCGGCGAGTACTGGCTCAACTACGGCGCCCACCTGTTCCCGGCGCCGGGGTCGCTCGTGGACTCGATGATCCGCGACTGCGGTCTGCAGAGCGCCTCCGTGACGGGCAGCATGATGGGTCTGGCGGTCTCCTCGACGCGGCTGGACCGTGGCCGCGTCGAGACCTATCCGCTGCGGCTGCCGCTGTCGGTGCGCGAGAAGGCCGCGTTCGCCGCCGCCGGGCTCAAGCTCCAGCGGGCCGTGAAGCGCTACCACAGCCTCGCGCGACCGGCGGAGGGCGAGACGCCGGCCGAGGTCCGCGCCCGCCTGCTCGCCCACGAGGGCGACCGGACCTTCGCGGAGTTCCTCGGCGAGCTGCCGCCGGCCGTCGAGCAGATCCTCGCGTGCGCCGCCCACCGCGCGACGGGCGAGATGGGGGAGCTGTCGGCCGGCTGCGGGATCGGCCTGTTCGCGCTGGTGTGGGGCGGCAAGGGGTCGCTGATCGCCCGCAAGGTGCTCGGAGGCCCGGGGCGGCTGCCCGCCGCGCTCGGCCGTGCGCTCGGGCCGCGCGCCCGCACGCGGTGTCGCGTCACCGCGCTGCAGGCCGACGGCGCCGAGCTGCTGGTCGACCATCTCGACGCGGGGGCGACGCGTCGCGTGTGCGCCCGGCACGTCATCGTGGCCGCGCAGGCGCCGCACGCCGCGCCGCTGATCGCTCCCGTGGCGGGGCAGGCCTCCGCCGCGCTGGCGCGGATGACCTACGGCCCGTTCCTCAGCGTGGCGGTCGAGACGGCCGAGACCGCCGCGATGCCGTGGGATCGCGTCTACGCGATGGCGACGCCGGGCCGGATCTTCGACATGTTCACCAACCAGGCGCACGCGCTGCGCGGTGACGGCGAGCGCCGGCCCGGGGGCAGCCTGATGCTCTTCGCCGGGGCCAGGGAGGCGGCGTCGCTCTCCCGGGAGAGCGACGCCATGGTCACCGGGCGCTTCCTCGCCGACCTCCACTCCCTCTATCCGCAGACGCGCGGGGCGATCGCGGACGTCCGCGTGCACCGCTGGGCGCTCGGCAACGTGTACGCCCATCCCGGGCGCGCACGCCTCCAGGCGCCGCTCGAAGGCCCGCTCGGGCCGCACCGGAACCTGCACCTGGCCGGCGACTACTTCGCCGTGCTGGGCAACCTGGAGGCCGCCGCGCAGACCGGCGCCGCCGCCGCCGAACGCGTCGACGCGCAGCTCACCGAAAGGAGCACATCGACATGCCCCAGTTCTACGGCGTCCTCCCGGCGCTGATCACGCCCTTCACCGACGACGGCGGCGCCATCGACGCCGATGCGCTCGGCGCGCTCGTCGAGCGCGTCGTCGGCGCCGGCGTCGGCGGCCTGGTGCCCGGCGGCAGCACCGGCGAGTTCACGACCCTGAGCCATGCCGAGCGGCGCGAGCTGGTCGAGATCACCGTCGAGGCGGCCGCCGGCCGCGTCCCGGTCGTCGCCGGAACCGGCGCGCTCTCCACGGAGGAGACGGTCGAGCTCAGCGTCCACGCCGAGGCCGCGGGCGCGGCGGCGGTGATGGTCGTGCCGCCGTTCTACGACACGCTCTCGTGGCGCGAGCTGCTCGCGCACTATCGCGCGGTCGCCGAGCGGATCTCGATCCCGATCATGTACTACAACCTGCCCGGCGCGACCGGCCAGACGCTCACGCTCGCGCAGTTCCGCGAGCTCCGGGACGCCGCGCGCGTGACCTCGCTCAAGGACACGGGCGGCGATGCGGTCGCCGCGACCGAGCTCATCCAGGCGGGCCAGAGCGGCCCGACGCTTCTCAACGGCTGGGACACCCTCACGTTCGCCGCGCTGGCGGCCGGCGTCCGTGCCGTGGTCTGGGGGACGGCCTCGATCATGCCCGAGCAGTGCGTCGAGCTGCACCGCCTGCTGATCGACGACATCGACCTGGCCGCGGCGCGCGAGCTGTGGGCCCGGCTGTGGCCGCTGTGCGCCTTCCTGGAGCGGCAGAGCTACCCGGCGGCGGTCAAGGCGGGCTGCGCCCTGGTGGGCCAGGCGACCGGCCCGACGCGGGCGCCGCTGCTCCCGCTCGACGACGACGCGACCGCCGAGCTGGCCCGGCTGGTCGTCGCCGCCTCGGGCGTCGCGACCCGTTGACGCGGTCAGTCGCCGGTGCCGCGGCCGGTCGCGAGGTCGCGCATGCGGTCGAACAAGGACGCCGCCGGCCCGGCCGCGGTCCGGGGCAGCGGCTCGTTCGGCACGTGCGGGTGCGGCCGGGTCGGCGCGACCTTCTTGAAGGCCTCGACGCGTGAGCCGAGCTTGCGCAGCTCGTCCTCGTCGATGACCCGGCGCATCTGGGTGAAGATCTCGCCCTCTTCTTCCTCGATGTGGTGGCGGATCTCCGACATAAGCGTGGCGAGCTCATCGTCGAACGCCGGGTCGTCGGCGTCGAGCTTCTCCATCCGGTGCAGCGTCTCCTCGGCCTCGGCGTGCTCCTCGCGCGCGTGCTCGGCCTCCTCGGCGCTGACCTTCTTCTCGACCACGGGGTAGACGAGCACCTCCTCGGCGACCGAGTGCCGGACGAGCTCGATGGTCACCTGGTCGGCGAGATCCTTGCGCCGGGACTTCGCCTCGTCGGTCGAGGCGCCGCGGAGCGACTCGAGCTCGGCGAACATCTGCTCGACCTCCCGGTGGTCGTGCTCGAGAACCTCGATCACGTCGCGCTGCTGATCGGCCATGGGTCTCCTCCTGGGGTTGACGCTGCGCGGGCTCTTCCCACGGGCCGAAACGCGTGAACGCCGGATGTCCGCCCGGAGACGGTAGGCACAGGGCCGCGGGGCTCACTCGACGTCGCGCGCGAGCAGGTCGGCCCATGTCTCGCGCCGCACGACCGGCCGGGCGCCGCCGTCGGCGGCGAAGACGACCGGGATGCGGCGGGTGCCGTTGTAGTTGTTGGCCATCG
>Ga0126314_10001650_pt1 | contig 10824 bp, 6 predicted proteins | sample Plot105B_FD_92535 | JGI IMG/M metagenome (GOLD analysis project Ga0126314, IMG submission 92535) | Serpentine soil microbial communities from UC McLaughlin Reserve, CA, USA - Plot105B | ecosystem: Environmental > Terrestrial > Soil > Grasslands | place: USA: UC McLaughlin Reserve, Lake County... | reverse complement strand
GAGCCAACAAACCCGGGGTCAAATGAATTCAATGGACGACAATCCCATGGTTGGCGGCGCGGCGATGTTCAAATCAAAAGACATCGTCGACAATGCCGTCAATTCCGCGGACCACACGATGCTGGTTGCCGCCGTGAAAGCTGCGGGGCTCGTCGAAACGTTGAAAGGCAAAGGTCCGTTTACTGTCTTTGCTCCCACTAACGCTGCATTCGATAAGCTGCCCGCCGGGACAGTTGACACGCTTTTGAAACCTGAGAACAAAGGGATGCTCACCAGCATCCTGACGTATCACGTGGTGGCGGGAAGGTTCGATTCGAATGCACTCGCGAAGAAGATCAAGGCGGGAAATGGTAAAGCATGGCTGAAGGCAGTCAACGGCGGAACATTGACAGCATGGATGGATGGAAATGCGATCGTGTTGACTGATGAAAAGGGTGGACAGTCGAGAGTGACGATCGCGAACGTCTATCAATCAAATGGCATGATCCACGTAGTGGACAGCGTGCTTCTCCCGAAGTAAAACAAGCAACCGCAGATTGACGCGGATAAACGCAGATCAGCGTTTATCCGCGTATCTCCGCGGCTTTATTTCTGCTGGCTTTCCGTCGCTGTGTTGCGCCTGGAGCCATTCAACTGCTTCATCAACTCATCGACCGCGGCTTCGAGCTGACGATCGCGACCGGCCAGCGTGTCTTCCGGCCGGTTCTCGATGAGCAGGTCCGGTTGGACGCCGTAGTTTTCCATGTTCGTCCGTTTCGCGTCGGCGAGAAATACACCGGTACCGGGCGTACGGACAGTCGATCCATCGATCAAGCTGTAGCTGCCGGTACCGATGACCGCGCCCATCGTTGGCGTACCGATTACTTTCCCAAGTCCCAGCGCGCGGAACCCGGCCGGAAACATTTCCGCGTTTGAAGCAGAACGCCAATTCTGCAAAACGACCTTTGGGCCAAAGAACCCGGCGAACGGACGTCCAGTGGCTTCAGTGCCGCGTGGCTGCCAGATCTGATATTGCCGCTGGACCAGAATCGCGAGCAGCTCCTGTTCAATGTTGCCGCCGCCGTTCCAACGCTGGTCGATGATCATCGCGTCCTTGTTACGATACTCGCGAAGCTCCTTCTCGAATTTACGCAGCGACGGCGGGTTCATCGCCTGGATGTGCAGGTAACCGACGCGGCCGCCGGAGAGCTCATCGACTTTCTTCCGGCGATCCTTGACCCACCGTTCGTAGCGCAACTGGCTGTAAGCAGTAGTTGAAATCGCTTCGATGCGCGAGTTCCAGGCGCCTTCTTCCGTTGGCTTTGAGTTGAACGTCACGTTTACTTTGCGATTGAGACGCGTGTTCATAAGCTGCCAGTAATTATCCCCGGCTTTGACCGGCCTGCCGTCGATGGCGAGCAGGTAGTCACCGGCTTTCACGCGCACCCAGTCTTTATCGGCGGGGCCATCCTCGTAAACGTGAGTAACGCGATAACGACCTGCTGCCATGTCAGGCTCGAGCTCAATCCCGAGATGTGACGTCGAAACACCGCCGCCACCTGGCCCACGCGGGGGCGGCGCTGCGCCCGTGTGTGAAGCATTCAACTCACCAATCATTTCGTTGAGGATGTTGAGCAACTCCTGGCGGTCGCCGACGAAGTCGACGAGCGGGCGATACTTCGCGCGCGCGGCGTCCCAGTCCATCCCGTGCATCTTGGGATCGTAAAAACGATACTTCATCGTGCGCCATCCATCGTCGAACATCTCAGCCCATTCAGCCGGACGATCGATCCGGACGCGAACGTTGAAATTGATCCTTCGTCGTCCCGCTTCACGGCCGGCGCCTGCCGGTGCTGCTCCTGCCGCTGCACCTGCTCCGGCTCCGGCTCCGGCGCCTGTCGGCAGCGGCACTGAATAAACGTTATCGCGTTCGCGGAAGAAGAGCGTCTTTCCGTCGCGAGCAATATGTAAGTCTGAAACTCCGCCACCAAAACCGCCACCGCCGCCAGGAGCACCGTCAGCGCCCTCAGTCGGTGGCTGTCCGGCCGTGATTCTCGACAAGCGGCGGCCATCGTCCTGGATTGAATAGATGACCGGCACGCTCGCGGTACCTGCCGGCTCGGTAGTCAGGAAAACGATCGTGCGGCTATCCGGTGCGATTGCGAAATCGAAAATTGGAAACGGCATGCGCGTGACCTGTCGCGTCCGGCGCTTGAGGCCATCCCAGTCCATCTTGATATCGCGTGGCGGTCGATTGGAGGATGGGCCGCGTCGCGGGCCGGCCCCGGATTGGCCGGCGCCTTCACTTCCTTCACCCGCAGACTGCGGCGCCTCTGCTTCACGCTCTTCAGCATCGTCGGGATCGCGTTCCTGCCGCTCGAGCCAAACTGAATAGATCTGAGACGAGTTCGGTGCGTTTCCCGCGCTCGAAGGTTCAAGGCGCTGGAAGAAGAGCTTGCGGCCGTCTGGTCCGAATTGCGGATTGCCGTCGCTGTACGCGTCAAACGTTACCTTGTGTGGCTCTTTCTCCTGGCCTGACGCAGCAATCAAATAAATATCGGCCGTGCGGGCGGCGTCTGCTTTAGAGTAGGCAATCCACTTCCCGTCCGGCGACCACACGGGCTGGCCAAAGCCGCCGTACCGCGACGTGTCGAGCACGGACACCTGCTTCGTTGCCACCGTTAGTTTGCGCAGATTGTTGTCAGACGCAGTGAACGCGAGCTCTTTCGAATCGGGAGACCAGTTGTAACCGAGTTTCAGCGCGTCGATGTCCGTGACCGGTTGCGCCGGAGCCGAACCATCCACGGGCACAACGTAGAGCTCCTCGCGACCGCTTTTATCGGAAATGTACGAAAGCCACTTGCCGTCCGGTGAATAGCTGACGTTGCGATCGCGAGCCGGTCCTTCCGTGACTTGTTTCAGGTCGCCCTCTTCGACAGGCGCGGTAAAGATCTCGCCGTGAATGGAGAACGCAATGCGTCGTGACGAAGGCGCGAGGTCGTAATCGTTTGCTTCCGAGTTGAACGACTGAAACTCCGACAGGTTTTCCTCGGTTTCCGCTTCGATGTTGAGCGCGATCGGCGTGGCTCGTTTGGAGTTGACATCGAGTTTCCAGATCCCGAAGTCGTGCTCGAAAACGATTACGCGACCGTCAGCGCTGATCGCGGGCCAGCGCACGTCGCCGGCTTTGAACGTCGTTACGCGGTCAGCCTTGCCTCCGTTTTCGGAAACGCGCCAGATGTTGGTAAGACCGTTGCCGTCGCGATCGCTCACGAAGTAGATGTAACCGTCGCGTCCCCACATGGGCCACGAATCGAGCCCGTCGAAGTCGGTGACTTGAGTAAACTTCTTAGCCGCGACATCCATGATCATGATGTCGCTTTGATACGAACCGCGGTAAAACTTACGCCAGTAAGCTTGCGCCTTCTGGTTGTAGGCGAGTTTCTGTCCGTCCGGTGAATAAGTAGCCTGCACTCCCATGTCAGTACCGGTTTTCCACGGGATGCCTCCCTCGGTACTAACGAGATAAAGCTGCGGCATGAAGTCTTCGCCCCGATTGCTGCTGAACAAGACGGCGCGGGAATCCGACGACCAGCCGAGCACGACGTCCTCAGCCGAGTGAGCGGTAAGTTGTTTGACATTGCCGCCGCCGGCGGGAATGACATAAACATCGAGATTGCCATTGCGCTCACTGGAGAAAGCAATCCACTTCCCATCCGGCGAGAATCGCCCGTAAACGTCTCGCGCGCGGTTGACGGTCAGGCGTTGCACGTTCTGGCCATTCTCGTCAGCGGTCCAGATGTCTCCGAGATAGGTGAAGACAACGCGGCCGTTGTGATAATGGGGATAGCGCACCAGCCGCGCTTCGCGGCCAAATGCGGAAATGGCGGTGAGAAAAAACAGTGCTGTCGCAAAGAGAGTGATTGTCTTTTTCATAGCTCCTGACCTCAGGTCTAATTAGGTGGAAAATACGTGATGTTGCGGAGGCGGGATTATAGCACCGCCAGTTCGGATTTCGAATTCCTTGTGGCATCATTGGACCCGTGAGTTCAATCAGATGTCGAAAAATGATGCCGGCCGACGTGCGCGACGCGTTCCACATGCTGAGTGATTTTCTCAGGGAGGACGAGCACTACCTCGCCAGCAGCCAGGCCTACGGCGACCTCGGTTTGCAAGGTCTCAATAATGCATTCGATCTCTTTCTCGAGCACCCGCAACTGGGTTTCGTGTGGATGGCTTACGACGAGAATGGCGTAGCCGGGATTTGTGTGGTCTGCTATGCGATCTCGACGTCGATGGGTTCAGTGGTGGCGAAGCTGGATGACGTTTCAGTGAAGCCCGACCGGCGTGGAAAAGGCGTCGGTTCTGAAATGCTGCTGCAACTGAAAGAGCAGTTGCGAAAAGAGGCCGTCACGCGCATCGACGTCGCAGTGCATCTGCAAAACCCGGAAGCGCGCTCCTTCTACGAAAAAGCGGGCTTCGTAGCCCTCAACGAAGAGCGCCTCTCCTGCCTGATCTAATTAGCCGCAGATAAACGCCGATGATGCGGATCAGCAAATCTTATCTGCGTAATCCGCGCTCATCTGCGGCTAAACTCTATTTGAGGTTAGCGATCTCTTCGAAGTACTTCGCAAACGCCACCATTCCACCTGAGGCCTGCTGCCAGTCGAAATTCTCATTAGGCGCGTGATACCCATGTTCCGGCAGAGACAAGCCGAGAAAGAGCACCGGACAGTTCAGCACTTTTTCTATGCTGGTCATCGCGCCAATGGTGCCGCCATCGCGGACAAAAACGGCTTCACGCCCGAACGCAAACTTGATCGCACGCTTCAACGCCTGCGGTAGCTCCCCTTCGAGCACGGTCCGAAACGCCGGCGCCGCCGACTCAAATTGTATGTTCACGTCGGGGTTTCTTTCTTTGACCGCCGCGGTGAGCAGTTTCTTGATTTTCGCCGGATCCTGAACCGGCACTAATCGACACGAAGCTTTCAACTCGGCGCGCGGCGGCACAATCGACTTCACACCCGGTCCCTGATAGCCACCAACAACGCCATGAACCTCGAGCGTCGGCATGCCCCAAATCCGTTTCATCAGTTCGAGCGGATCTTCTGAACGCATCTTCTTCAAATGATGCGCTTTCTTGAATGCTTTCGTGGTGAAGCCGCAATTCACCCAGTCCTGCAATTCCTTTTTCGTAGGCGGAATGACGTCGTCGTAGAAGCCCTTGATCTTGATCTTGCCGGTCCTCGGATCGTAAAGATCGCAAAGTAGCTGCATCAGCTCAGCGATCGGATTGCGCGACGCGCCTCCAGTTTCGCCGGAATGCGTGTCGACGGTCCCCGTCTCCAGAGTAAGAATGAAACCGAGAAGTCCGCGCAGGCCGGCTGAGCTGGCGGGACGGTTTCGCGATACCCACACCGTGTCCGAAACGACGACCGAATCGGTGCGCAGGTTTGGCGCGGCTTTGGTAATGATCTTTTCGAAATTCGGCGAGCCAATCTCTTCCTCAAACTCCCAAAGAAAACGAATGTTGACCGGAACGTTCGCTTCCATAGCAGCGCGCGCGCCAAACAATGCGCTGAGCGCCGGTCCTTTGTCGTCAGTCGTGCCGCGGCCGTAGTAAGTGTCACCCTTTCTCGTAAATACAAACGGCTCGCTATCCCATGGTTCGGTTTCCTTTGAAGCGGGCTGCACGTCGATATGATTATAAACGGTCACGGTCGGCACATTTTTCTCGTTGCCAAAAACGCCCTGGATGACCGGATTTCCCTTTTCAGCACGGTAGACTTCGACTTTGCCACCATATCCCTCGATAGTTTTGACTGTTAGCTCGACGCCCTTTCTTATGTCGTCTGCGTGACCCGGATCGACAGAGACGGTTGGGGTTTCCACAAATTGCTGCAACAGAGCTTCAAACTCCTCGCGATGCGAGTTTGCAAAAGACAACAGACTATCCCGTTTCAAAGTCGTGGGCATTCAAGATCCTCCGTCGAACTGTCGTGCGAGAGCTTGCCGGAAATAATAAGGCTTTTAGCCGCGGATTACACGGATAAAGACGGATAGGGATCTGTTCTCATCCGTGTAATCCGCGGCTAAATATGTTGGGAATGCGGGCGACCAAAATCCAGTGCGTCGCATCTACATGCCTACGGCGATTTTCCCGAAAACTTCGTCCGGCGTCCTGCGTACATTCAAAGGTTTGGTGCTTCGTGTTATTCTTTTCGTCCCCGTGTTTCCGACCGAAACCCGGCCCCTGACGATTAGAACCCTGAGATACAGGTAATTTAGGAGGGTTGCGTGAGAAAAAGGTCTTTTGCCCCGGGAATATTCTTCCTCGTTATTGCCCTGGCACTTCCCGCATTAATTATTGCCCAGCAAAACAGATCCGCGCGGCGGGCTACTAATCCTGCTGAGCGCTCTACCACGGGTGTGAGTCCCACGGGCAAGCTGAGTCCCTCAGGCCCCGCCATCAGGAGCGACCTTGCTGAAGCCCTGGCGGTGATCCAGTCAAACCACATCGACGGGCGAAAACTCGACTACAACGCAATCTTCAAGTCGTCGATTAGCGGGATGCTGAGCGTTCTCGATCCGCACTCGACCTATTTCGATCCAGTTGAATACGCCAGTTTCCGCACCGAGCAGCGCTCGGAATACTTCGGAATCGGAGCCACGATCGAAGACCTTCGTCAAGGCTCTGACGTAAACACTTTCATTCGCGCAACTTTCCCGGAGTCGCCTGCCGCTCGTGCGGGTCTGCGATTTGGCGATCGCATTCTCGCCGTTGACGGCAATTCAATGAAGGGCAAAACCTATCCGGACGTGCGGAAGTTTTTGCTCGGCCCCCGCGGAACGACCGTAAAAGTCACCGTCGAGCATCCGGAAACGAAGCAGTCTGAAACCGTCAACATCATTCGTGACGCAGTTTCACTGCCGTCGATCGCACAGGCTTACATGCTTCGGCCGGGCGTCGGCTATGTGGCGATGACCGGCGGCTTCAACCTGACAACTGCCGATGAATTCGAACAGGCGCTCAAGCTGCTGCACAGCAGGGGCATGAACATGCTGGTGCTGGATCTGCGCGGAAATCGCGGCGGGTTACTGATCCAGGCCGTCAGGGTTGCAAATACGTTTCTTCAGCGCGGCCAGATGATTGTTTCGCAAAAGGGACGCTTCCGCGACAGTTCCCAGTCGTACGCGGCAGTAAACGAGAATCCTGACAACGTCGCCGTGGTGGTGCTGGTTAATGGCGATACGGCTTCAGCCGCAGAAATTGTTGCGGGTGCCCTGCAAGATCACGATCGCGCACTCATCGTTGGCGAAACGACTTTTGGAAAGGGTCTCGTACAGTTCCCATTCCAATTGGATTACGACTCCGCGTTGCTGTTGACGATCGCGAAGTACTTTACTCCGTCAGGTCGCCTGATTCAGCGTGACTACTCGAACGGAGGCTTTTACAGCTATTACTTCCCCGGCGGCATTGCAGGCGACAAGAACAATCAGACGACTCCGCAAACCGGACCAGAAAGCCATACCGATACCGGACGTGCTGTGTACGGCGGCGGCGGAATTTCACCGGATGAGGTGATTAAGCCGGGCGTGTACACAGCGGCTGAACGACATCTGCGCGACGTGCTGTTTGCCTTTTCGCTGGAATTGACGACCGGAAGAGTTGCGGGTTTTGACCAGTACAAGATTCAACGCGCAATCGATTTTGATCACGACCTCGCAAGCGAAGATTATCCGGTCACTGACGCGCTGTTCAAAGAACTGAAAAAGTTTGCAGCCGGCAAACCCATCTACAAGATCACTCCGGACCAGCTCGACAAATCGCGCACGTTTGCAGAACGGCAGTTGCGCTACAACGTGCTGTCAGCAGCTTACGGTTACCGTATTGCGACGCAGGTTTTCAACGAAGCCGATCCGCAGATCTCGCGCGCAGTTGATGCGATGCCTCGCGCTCGCGAGCTTGCGTTGGCAGCCAGCAGAGCTCGAGCCCGCGGCTGAATTTTGCCGCTGATAAACGCGGTTCACGCAGATCAGAACCCTCATAGTTATCAACCAGAGCGCCGCGCGTGCGCGGCGCGTCTGGCCCACGATCCGAAAACAGCTCGACGCCGCCGGCGTTGAGTACCAACCCTACGAAACCAAATCGCCTGGAGACGCGACAATCCGAACGCGCGCAGCCATTAGGTCCGGCGTCGAGACTATCGTTGTGGTTGGCGGCGACGGCACACTCAGCGAAGCCGCCGAAGGTTTCTTCCAGTTCAATGAAGATCTGAATCTACTGCCGGCATCAATCAATCCTTCAGCAACATTGGCCATTCTTCCTGCCGGAACCGGCAACGATTTCGCCCGCGGACTAAGGGGGAAGCGTGCACCTCTTCAAGAATGGATCGATACAATCGTTACCCACACGCGCCTTGAAAAGCCGCCCTTGGAGATCGATGTTCTCTATGGACGTTGTAATGGATTTGAGAAGCCGTTCATCTGTCTCAACGCCTCGACGATGGGAATCGGTGGAGAAACGGCGGGACGCGTTGCGACGCAGGGAAAGTTCATGCGCAGTTTTTCAGGTGAGTTTCGCTTTGTGTTTGCGGCCGTAGGTGCTTTGGCGGCGTGGCGTGAGCGACGCGTAAGAGTAACCGTCGATGGCCGCACCGTGGCCGATGGACCAATGAACCTCGCCGCAGTCGCGAACGCGCTGTATGCGGGCGGTGGAATGATGCTGTCGCCTGAAGCCAGTATCGATGATGGAAAACTGGACGTGATCATAGCGTCGGGTTTGTCACGCGCAAGTGTGGTGACGGAGCTTTCGCGCGTGCATACCGGCGGGCACGTGAAAAACCCGAGGGTCACAATCACCCAAGGCACTATCGCGCGTATTGAAACACTGCTGGTGCAGGATGCGATGCTTTTGGAAGCTGACGGAAATGTTCGCGGAGTGACGCCGGTGCAGTTTCAGGTGCTGCCGGGCGCGTTGCGATTTGCGATCTAAGTCTCCATCGCCTCGACCTTCGCAAGGCGGCGCCGGTGTCGTTCTTCGCCTGTAAATCTCGCCGCGACAAACGCGCGGACGATCTCGAGCGCGAGCTCAACACCTACAACGCGCGCCCCCAGACAAAGCACGTTGCAATCGTCGTGTTCGCGTGATTGATGCGCTGAATAGGTATCGCCACAGAGTGCGGCTCGTATGCCGCGAAGCTTGTTAGCGGCAACAGCCGCTCCGACGCCGCTGCCGCAGATCAGTATGCCAATTTCCGCAGTGCCGTTCTGCACCGCTTCACCAATCTGTTTTGCGTAGTCGGGATAATCGTCAGGGATGGAGCCGTCGTGAGTGCCGAAATCGGTTAGCTGATGACCAGCGCGGCGCAGCTCTTCCATTACCCTTTCGTTGAGGGGATAACCGCCATGGTCAGCGCCGATTGCTATTCTCATATTCTTGCAGGATTTACATGATTTACAGGATGTACAAGATGAATCCTGTTAATCTTGAAAATCCTGTTAATCCTGTCTAACTATTACAGCAGGCCGCGGGCGCGCTCGAGCACATTATCCCCATTGAGCCCAAGGTTCTTCAGCGCGACGTCTCCGGGCGCTGAAGCCCCAAAACGATCTAGACAAACAACGTCGCCCGCTGGCCCAACGTATCGATCCCAGCCCTGCCGAACACCTGCTTCAATCGCCAGCCGCGCCGTTACCGAGGGAAGCAAAACTTCATCACGATAGTCCTGCGGCTGCTCTTCAAACAACTCCCAGCAAGGCATCGAGACGACGCGCGCCTGCACGCCTTCGCCTTCCAGTTTCTCGCGAGCTTCGAGCGCAAGCGAGACCTCGGAGCCCGTTGCGATCAGGATTAGCTGTGGTGTTTCAGCATCAGCCAGAACATACGCGCCGCGTCGCAGCCCCTCGGCTTTCGCGAATCGCTTCCGATCGATCACCGATACTTTCTGCCGCGTCAGTGCGAGGGCCGTCGGCGCGTGACGCCGCAGGATCGCCATTCGCCAGGCTTCACGCACTTCCGCCGAATCAGCCGGACGAATTACAAACAAGTGTGGAATCGCACGCAGCGCGGCAAGGTGTTCGATCGGCTGGTGTGTTGGCCCATCTTCGCCAAGTCCGACCGAGTCGTGAGTGAAAACATAAATAACCTGCACTTCTGAAAGTGCCGCCAAACGGATCGCCGGTCGCATGTAATCAGAGAACGTCATAAACGTTCCGCCATACGGAATCAGGCCGCCGTTCAGCGACATCCCCGTCAGCGTCGAGCCCATCGCATGTTCGCGCACCCCGAAGTGAAGGATGCGCCCGTCATACTCACCGGCCTCAAAACTACCGCCATCCTTAATGTCAGTGTTATTTGAAACTCCGAGATCAGCAGAACCACCGATGAGCATCGGCATCACCGGCGCGAGAGCGTTTATCACTTCACCACTCGCCACGCGCGTCGCCACCGGTTTCGGATCTTCAAACTTCGGCAGATGATCTTCCCAGCCTTCCGGCAGTTCTCCGCTCATCGTAGCGCGCCAGTTTTTGCCTTCGGCCGCATGAGCCTCTTCATACTTTTCGACCAGTCCGTGCCAATCAGCCTCGAGTTGTTCGCCACGCGCAATCGCTTCGCGGAAATGCGCGCGTGCCTCGTCGGGAATGTAGAACTGTTTGTCTTCGGGCCAGCCAAGATGTCGTTTTGTTTCGCGCACAGCTTCTTCGCCCGGCGCATCGCTGTGAGCTTTGCGCGTGCCCTGGGTCGGCATGCCGAAGCCAATAACCGTCTTTACGGAAATCAGGCTGGGCTTGTCGGTCACTGACTGCGCTTCACGAATCGCCTTCTCGATCTCGCCGAGGTTG
>Ga0126314_10001649_pt1 | contig 10824 bp, 8 predicted proteins | sample Plot105B_FD_92535 | JGI IMG/M metagenome (GOLD analysis project Ga0126314, IMG submission 92535) | Serpentine soil microbial communities from UC McLaughlin Reserve, CA, USA - Plot105B | ecosystem: Environmental > Terrestrial > Soil > Grasslands | place: USA: UC McLaughlin Reserve, Lake County... | reverse complement strand
TGCGCTTGTTTACTGAAAAATCAGACTCTTTCCATTCGAAGTTCTTCCCATCGATTTTAATGGCATGAGGAGCCAGAATGCTTACCTCTTGCAGCTCAGTAACTTTCTGAGCATTTGCTGTCGAACCAAGCCCTGCAATGCAAAGCGTAATTACTGTATTTTTTAAGAATTTCCCTTTCATATCGGACTAAAAGATGCTTACTCGCGTGTTTTTAGTTATGACTTATCAAACCCTCTTAGGTTTAATCATGATAAGTAAGTTTAAAAACGATTAAGCATATTCGGATCAACAAAAAAGAATTCTTTAGACTCCATTATTATCGCAATGTCTTACTGTGGATATAATGGAGCACAAATTTCCAATATCGAACAGCAACCTAATTTCTGGCAGCAGGATAAAACTTCGATTATTTTGTTACAATCTTATTGATGTTTTAGCTCGCAATCTTTAATCCGGGCGGTGTGCACGATGATCCAATTTTCTTCCTCCGAAACGTTTGTACCCAGAATGATCCGATCGTTCATTCCAACATGATCTTCTATTCCGCCCAAGGTTTCATGACTGATCACCTTATTTTCAATCCGAATCGGTTCGTCGAGCGCCTCAGTTTTTATTTGGAGGTCGTAAATTCCCGTCTGGGATGTTTTACATACGATCAGTTCAATGCTGCTTTTTTGAGCAATCTCTTTGAGTGCAGAAAATGCATTTATAACCTGGTCAGTATTTGAGGCCTTAAAGCCTAAAATAATCGCCCTGTTTGGTCTGGCATCACTTTTTTCAGATAAAAATATTTCATTCACATCTGATAAAGTAGATTCTATAATCAATCTGTCCATGTCAATTTCTTTATTAGGAAAAGGATTGAACGGCACTATTGTTTTATAATATTTTATTATTCCTGTTTTAATGCTTTTGCTGAACGTCTTTTCTGACTTGAAAAATATAAATCAGATAAACAAGGGCAGGTAAAATAAATATACTCCCGATCAGCAGGGCATAACCAAGTGACTCAATAGCTTTAGCTTGTCCCTGGTGCCCAAGTAAAGAAAGATTGGTTCCATTTTTTATCAGTACGATATCAGGAAAGTGCATGTAAGTCGCCGCAAAAAGAATCATTGTAACCTGAAAACCAGCCAACAGCCTCAACATTATGGGTTTATCCTTATTTAGTGCGTAAAACATAATCAATAAGGAAATTCCTGCCGCAATAATAGCAGTCACTCCAAGTAAATCACCGAAAATCCAATGTGTAAGTGGTATTTTTTCAAACCATGCAGCGAAAAAAACCAAAGCACCGCTAAACATAACTACAAAGATTGTTCTTCTGGCCTTCCTTATAAAATGTTTCTTATTTTCCTCAGTATCGGTCTGGCCTATAATAAAAATAGTAGCCAGAAATCCACAGATACTAACCGTAAATATACCGACTGAAATCGAAAACCAGTTCAGCCAGCTAAAAATATAAGCCGTTTGAAAGTCAGTAGCCTGTACATCAATTTTTCCTGATACTGAACTGGCCGCGATAATGCCTAAAAAGAACGGAGTAATCACACTCGAGTACATGAATATTGGAGTATAGACCTTCTGCATATCGTCTTTTACCGCATCATAATTTCTGAATACAAATGCCGTACCTCTTGCTATAATACCCAGAAGCATGCATACAAGTGGAATGTGCAGATATATCGAAACTGTTGTATATATCTTTGGGAAGCCCACAAAAAGTATCACTATTGCAATAATAAGCCACATGTGGTTGGCTTCCCAGATCGGGCCGATTGCATTATACATGGTTTTTCTCGTTTTGGGCTGATTGGTTTTCGATGTGAACAATTCTATTATCCCTGCACCAAAATCAGCACCACCCAAGAGGATGTAAAGTAAAATCGAGGTCCAGAGAAATACGATTACAACATAGATCATAAGTTATGAATTAGGCTTTTTGAAAGAAGAATCATACAATTTACCCACCATGGTAATCTGACGATATAGCAGCCAGGTCACAATAATTGCCAAAGATATGTACACACCAGTGAACAGGTAAAATGAATAGGCAATTCCCGGCATCGGCGTTACAGCATCAGCAGTGCGCATTACCCCATGAATGATCCAGGGTTGTCGGCCTACTTCGGTTACAGTCCAGCCTGCCTCTAAAGCGATAAAGCCAAGTGGGGTGGCTATAACGAACAGCCTGAGCAGCCATTTTTTATCGATCCATTGCTTTTTCTTCCATAAGGCCATGAAGTAGAGTAGCGCTATAAGTACCATGGTCATACCTAACCCAACCATAATCTGGAAAGCATAATGTGTTACCGCAACGGGCGGATGTTCATCCCGGGGAATCTGATCAAGTCCTTTAACCTCTTTATTAAAATCACCGGTTGCCATAAAACTAAGCAGACCAGGTATCCTGATCGCATAATCGACTTTTTTTCCGGCAGTATCAGGTATCCCGCCGATGATCAGCGGAGCATTCTTTTCGGTATGAAAATGCGCCTCCATGGCGGCTAATTTTGCAGGTTGCCTTTGCGCGACATCTTTAGCCGAAATGTCGCCGCTAATAGGTTGCAGACATGCCGCAACCGTGCCGAATACTGCAGCTATTTTAAATGCTTTACTATGAAAAGATATATTTCTCCCTCTTAAGATCATTAACGCATGAACACCTGCGACAGCAAAGCCGGTAGATACGAATGCAGCGATAGACATATGTAGCGCCTGAGAAAACCAGGCCTTATTGAACATTGCTGCTATGGGATCTATATTTAGGTATTGCCCGTCAACATAATCGAAACCTGACGGACTGTTCATCCAGGAATTAGCAGCTACAACCAATATACCCGACAAAAGTCCGCTGATTCCAACGATAACACCTGTAACCCAATGAAACCAGACATTGAGCTTCCCCCAGCCATACAGATAAAATCCCAGCGCTATGGCCTCTATAAAAAATGCCGTACCTTCTAAAGAAAACGGCATACCAAAAATAGGTCCGGCGTGCTCCATAAAGGTCGGCCAAAGCAGGCCGAGTTCAAATGACAGCACCGTACCAGACACTGCTCCCGTGGCAAAAAAGATAGCCACACCTTTGCTCCAGGCCTTGGTCACATCTTTGTATACCTCCTTTTTTGTCTTCAGCCAATAGAAATGAGCGACTGACATAAAAAATGGCATCACCATACCGATGCAGGCAAATACAATATGAAAGCCCAATGAAAAGGCCATCTGAAGGCGGGCAGCAAGGAAATCGTCCATAAAAGGATAAGATTGGAGACGCAAAAGTAACCCATAAACTTCAAAATATTTACAAACACCACAAGAATATTATTTTATTTACAAAGAAATTATTATTAATTTTTAAATATTAAAATTATAAAAAAAACAATATTTATTAATACGTTTGCATCACTAACTTATTTCAAAAAAGCAAATATGAAGTTCGCATTATTTACACTGATAGCAGTACTGGTTATTTTTAGCGCAGGCTGCAGAAAATCTCCCGTCAAACAAGAAGCGGAAAAAAAACCTGATGTTATTGAAACGGATCAGAAGCATTTCATTCCTATTAAGTTTGAATCCGATGGAATGACGGTATCTCTCAAGTATCTGGCGAATACAGCTGAACTTATCGAGGTGTCTGGTTCGGACGGTTATACAATCGTTATCACTTATAAAAATCAGGAGCCTCATATATTTACAAAGTCGCAGCATCAAGAGCAATATGAAACCGTTGATTACGTGGTTGACAAAAACGGAATACTCAAAGCAAGATTGTTTGACGACAATGGCACTGTAAATATTCACAAGGAATCCTACCTGCTTTTTTATAATCAGGCTGTTCTGCAAAAGCTAATTTATTACAGTCCCGCGGGGACCTTGCTTAGTGAAGCTGCACTGCAGTACACAGATGGGAATTTAGTCAGCAAAACCATTACCAATCATTCTGATGCAACCCAAAAAACGCTGAACTATACATATGATACAAAAAATGGTATTTTTAAATACCTGAACTTTGCCGGACGACTACTTCTGGAATGTAGGTACCCTTTCTTTATGGACGGGCAAAATAACAGGCTAAGTAATTCAAACACAAAATCTCCAGCAGAAAATATTACCTATAGCTATCAGTACAATGACAATGCATATCCTTCTTTACTTACAGTAGCTAATCCCGGAGGAAAACAACAGACTTTTAAAGTCACCTATACTGAACTGGCGCACAACTAATTATAGACAATACCCGGTAAAATCGCCTACACGTAGAATATGATTCAAGGTCTATTTTTTAAGTAGCCGCTCTGCTCTGAAAACAAAGTCAGCTGCCTGGAGAATTTTTGCCTTAAGTTTTGGATTATAATTGGGGTTCTTTTGCAAAAAGTCTCTGATCACAGCTGCTGCCTCTGCACTTTGATAGTAAGAAAATGTGGCCTGCAACCAGTTTTGAGGGAAAAAGATGTCTCCTGTCGTCTGTATTTCAGAAAGCATCTCCAGACTCCCGGAAAGATATTTTATAGAAGTTCCCTGTCTGAGTGGATGATGGAGATAATACAATGCAGATCCAACATTTGCCTCTTTCTCCCTGTTCGACTTCAGCTGAAGGCTCATAAAAAAAGAGTCCCTGTCTGCCGGTTTTGATGAAACAGCAGGCATGATAAACTCAAATCGCTTTTTTCTATCTGCATTCGTTATCCTCCCAAGCTGTGTTTTTAACAGGCTCGTATCTTTGTTGTCTCTTAGCGACAGTGCGAATGAAAGTGAAGTATAATCGTCTTCTGTCAGTTTCAATCCGGAAGGAGTCTGCATTGTACCCCATATTTTATAAAGCCTTACACCCGCTTCCGTCGATAAAAAAACGTCTTGATAAGTTTTAAACAAGAGTTTCTTATTATTTGGCGAAGTTTGACGTTCCATAGCTATCCATAAGGCATTCTCCAGGCCGGTGGTCAGCAAAGACCTGTCTGCTGAAGAAAGGAATTGCCAATAAATATTTGACAGATAACCAGTAAGCAACTTCAGATTTAATTCCTCCTTTTCTTTTTCCAGCCCATTTATAAACAGATCCAGAAGCTGCAAAGGTTTTATGTGCCTGCCGCTCAGCATATTTTCATACAGCGTAATATAGGCAGAGGCCCGGTTCAGTGCATTATCAATAACATATAGCTCAGCAAGCATTTCTGGGTCTGCCGGCCACAACCCATAGCCCTGTCCTGATGAGTTGAACAAAACAAACAATGGAGCCTCAAGTCCTATGACTTCTTTAACATCAACTTCCTCTTCATTAAGATTTACAGTAATTTCTTTGCTATGCCCAGCGTAATAGAGTTTTAATTCAAAGAGCTGCGGCCAAGTCCTAGCCTCACCATACTCGGTTTTTTGCCTTATTGTAAACTTACTGATCTTATTATTTTCTTTCTCCAGTACATAATCTACCACAGGTCTTCCGGTCTCATTTACCCATACCTTATTCCATTTTTGTAGATCTGAACTGGCATAAAGGCTCAAAATACCAATAAGATCAGGCCATGAAGCATTTTTATTTGCGAACTTTTTCAGATAAGCTCTCACACCCGACTGGAATTTATCTTTACCCATAAGGCGCTCGAGCTGTCTCATCATAATCGGCGCTTTATGATAAATAATATTCCCGTACATCGTACCCGCATCCTTTAAATTATCCAAATCCTGCCTGATGGGATTTGAGCCATGAGTACGATCTATTGCATAAGCAGCTGGGAAATGGTCAACCAGAAATTTCAGATCAAAGATTTCGTTGCCATTCAATCGCTCACTGCTTTTATCTGCCATAAAGTTTGCAAAGACTTCCTTCATCCATACATCATTAAACCAGTTCATGGTCACAAGATCACCAAACCACATGTGGGCAGTTTCATGTGCAATAACATTGCTTCTCGCGTTCAACTGATCTTTTGTAGCCCCCGCATCGAGAAAAAGTGCCGACGCTTTATACTGAATAGCGCCGGGATGTTCCATTCCTCCGAACTGGAAATCAGGAATGGCAACAAAACCAAATTTTTGGAACGGATAAGGGATCTGAGTCCAGTCTTCGAGAAACTTCAGGGCGGATAAATGCAGGTCAAATACTTCATTTAAACTTTGTTTTATTTTAGCCGTATCCGTTTCCCTGTATAAAAAGTCTGCACTGCCATTTAAAAGAGGCTGTGAAGATTTTTCAAATTTTCCTGCCGCAAAGGCAAACAAATAAGTACTCAGCGTATCTGAGGTTGTATAGTGGTATATTTTTCTGTCTCCATTTATTACAGAATCCTTTACACTCCCGTTTGTTATGGCATTCCAGTCTGACGGGATCTTTAGTGTAAGGGTATATGCTGCCTTCAGATCTGGCTGATCAAAACAAGGAAAAACAGTTCTGGCCCTGTCCGGGACAAACAAAGTGTACAGATAATCCTGATTTCTGTTTAGTGCACCCTCCCCTGCTTCAAAATGGATTTTTATATGATTATTGCCTGTCTTTAAAAATTGAACATCAATTATCAAATGTTCCTTGTTGTGATCAACTGCTACCACCTTCCCGTTTACTTCGATAGATTTTATTTTTTGGGTTTCTTCTCTGAAATCAATTTGCAGGGGTTCTTTATTTTTCAGAAGGTTAAAACTAATGATCTCTTCAGCAAAAATTCTATCTTTTCTTTCTCCTGGAATATCGAACTCAATCTTATACCCTATATTGTTTATCACAGATTTGCGGTAATCTGCCAGAACCTTTGACACGCCCGTTTCTATTCCAGGCGCTGCAATATATCTTGAGCCGGAGCACGAAACCAGAAAGGCAGAAAGCGCATAAAAAACATTACGAAAATGGAACATACGGCTAAATTAATAATTTAAAATAAAGATCTTTAGGCCTATTTTAGCAGAAACAAAACTCGATCAATTAACTCATATGAAAACAACTATTAAAGCCGTATTGCTTTTTATTCTGGCAATATCGTTACAGCATGAACTCCAAGCGCAGGGTCTGCAAGTGCCACAGGCAAGCACGGCTCAAACCATTAGCCAGGCCTTTGGTCTAGGTAAAATCACTATTAATTACTCACGACCTAATACTAAGGGACGTAAGATTTTTGGTGGTCTGGAACCTTACGGTGCAGTATGGCGTACCGGTGCAAATTCAGCAACTATAATCACTTTAACTGAAGCTGTTAAAATTGAAGGCCAGGATCTTGCGGCTGGTGAGTATGGGCTTTTCACCATTCCCGGACAATCTGAATGGACTATCATTTTTAACAAAGGTGCAAAACAATGGGGTGCTTACGAGTATAAAGAAGCCGAAGATGTATTGCGTGTAAAAGTGAAAGCTGCAAAACTTAAAGAAAAAGTTGAAACATTTACAATCCAGCTGACAGATGTTTACCCAACTACAGCCAAACTTCAGCTGGCCTGGGAAAACGCATCGTTATCGATTAACCTGACTACAGATGTAGACTCAAAGGTAATGGCCAGTATTGATGAGGCGATGAAGGGAGAGAAAAAACCCTATTTTCAGGCTGCCCAATATTATTTTGAAAATGGCAAAGACCTGAACAAAGCGCTGGAATGGATGAACGCTGCTGAAGCTGCAGACCAGAAAGCACCATGGGTAAGATTATGGAAAGCACGCATTCAATTAAAAATGGGCGATAAAAAAGGAGCTGCCCAAACCGCTGAGCAAGGCGTTAAATTGGCTACTGAAATAAAAAACCCCGAGTACATCAGGCTAAACAGTGCGCTACTGGCCGACGCAAAGAAATAAAGAAATTATTTCCCTGATAAAAGAACCTGGTGCTGTTGTCAACATCAGGTTCTTTCTATTTGATAGCTATCTGCTTCTATTTTCTGCTATTCTCTGGATAACCAACGAAAATATTACGACAAGTAAACATCCGATCACGTTTAACCATAAATAGGCAACTACTGCATTCCAGCCCAATACGATCACTACAATTTCTGTAAGAATAGCAGCAATAAAAACAGCTCTGCCGTTAACTTGCTTCACATAGAAAGCGACCAAAAATACGCCCAATATTGTGCCATAGATATAAGAGCCCAATATATTTACCGCCTCAAGCAAGTTACCGATCTTACTCGCGTAAAGCGCCATGACAATACATATCACACCCCAGAATACAGTTGCGATCCTGGAGGCCTGCAGGTATTGATAATCTGTGCCATCTTTTTTTACCAGCCGCTTATAAATATCAATTACTGTTGTAGATGCAAGTGAATTTAAAGCACTGGCTGTTGAACCCATAGAAGCTAAAAAAATAATGGCAATCAGCAATCCGATAAGGCCCTGTGGCAAATACTGGGTCACAAAGCTTAAAAAGATATAGTTATTATCGTCTGTATTGGCATCCTTATCATTCTTTACCATCAGGTCTGTCACCTGTTTTCTAATGGCCTTTTCCTTTCTGTCAGCTTCCTGTAAAGCTGTTCTTCCCTGATCTATCAACGTCTCGCTGTCCTGATCCAATGCCGTATTCATTTTATCAACCGCAGCCTCTTTTTCTTCATGAACCTGGCTGTAATCGGCTTTAAGCTGATCCAGCTCCGGATTGTACTGACTTTTCTCCAGCTTGTTCAATTCGAAGCTGTTAAAGAATACCGGCGGTTTATTGTATTGATAAAATGTAAATACAAGCACACCGATCAACAGGATCAGAAATTGCATAGGGATTTTTACCAACCCGTTCATCAGCAGGCCAAGCCGGCTCTGACTAACAGATGAACCCGACAGATACCTTCCAACCTGGCTCTGATCTGTACCGAAATAAGACAACTGTAAAAAGAAGCCACCCAGCAGGCCTGTCCATAAGGTATATCGGTTATTGGGATCAAAGGTAAGGTCAATGGCATTGGTTCTGCCCATTTTTCCGGCGATACTGATCGCCTTTACAAACCCTACATCAGAAGGTAGCAGGTGCACCACCATAGCTCCTGCAGCGAACAAGCCGCAAAAAATAATGCTCATCTGGAGCACTTGAGTATACGACACCGCTTTAGTTCCGCCATAAACAGTATAAAACACAACAAGACTCCCTATAAACAAGGTCGTATAGGTCGTATTGATATTCAGTATTGTCGATAAAATAATTGAAGGTGCATATATCGTGATTCCCGTAGAAAGGCCTCGCTGTACTAAGAATAAGAAAGCAGTGAGCGCCCGTGTATTTAGATCAAATCGTTGCTCGAGGTATTCATAGGCGGTATAAACCTTTAAACGATGAAATATCGGCACGAAGGTAATGCACAGTACTATCATTGCAAGCGGCAGGCCAAAATAGAACTGAACAAAGCTCATTCCTGAAGAATAAGCGAGTCCCGGTGCCGATAGAAAAGTAATGGCGCTGGCCTGGGTCGCCATAACCGATAAACAGACATGATACCAGGGTAAAGACTGATTTCCGAGCAGATAGCCATGAATATTCTGCTCACCCCTGCTTTTGTAAATACCATAAACCACAATGACCACCAGTGTAATGATGAGTACAGCCCAGTCTAAATTACTCATCGGAAATATTGTGTAAATGCGTAAAACATCAGGATCAGAAATACCAGCCAGCCAATTAGCAAACGATAGAACTGACGCCAGGTCTTAACAAAAGGAGGCAGTTCCTGCCCGAGACCCTCAGGCCTGTCTTTTTGTTCTTCCATTATTTTTTATTTGCAGAAATAAGGTTAACAAACAAACGGTAAGCACCAGGCACACCTGCAGGAAGTTGTCTGAAGAATGAAATTCCGGTATATATATACCTGCCTTTGCCATAATCAGCAACAATAAGGGAACCATTTTTTATAGACTCTCCCGTATCATTCATGCCAAATACAGAGGTATACTTAGCGTCTGCATTGCTGACAAAGTACAAACCTCTTTCCTGTACCCAACCCTCAAAATCTTTTGCTGTAATCTTATTCGGGTAATTCAATACCTGATGCTCTGGCGATAGAAATATCACTTTCGAATCTTCTTCAGTTACCCGGTCTCTGGATAAATTAAACGGATATGGACCCAGATTATCCAGCTTCAAAGGCCCGTTCACATTATACTGCACCAGGTATGTTCCCCCATTTTCAACATATTTCATCAGCATGGGTTGCATGCTTTTAATTTCATCGCTTACATTATATAGCCGTACTCCCGATACGATTGCATCAAAAACAGAAAGATCAGCGTTCATCACCTGATATGGCGTCAAATTAACTACATCATAACCAATCTGTTTCAATGCTTCCGGCATAAGGTCACCAGCTCCGGCTATGTATCCAATTCGCTTCCCGCCAAATTTCAAATCTATCTTATCAACTTTAGCCTCAGCAAAAGGAAAGATTGTTTGCGTCGGTATGTGCTCGTAATCAATCACCTTCAAGCCATAGTTATATATCTTTTCATCTACAATCACATTCAGCAGCAACTTACCGGAACTGACAGATCCGCTGGGAGTAACCGCCAACTCTACCGTTTGTTCATCTCCTTTTGACGGAAAAGTAAAGTCGATTTTATCGGGCAACACCTTCCAGCCCGCGGGAGCCTCTGGCTTCAAAATTCCTTTCGCATTACCTTTAAAACTTTTTAACTGAACAATGATTTTTTTGCTTTCATTGCCGTTAAATACAAATGCCCTGTCGCTCATTGTAGCTGTCACAGGAGGTGAAATTACCAAAGGCTTATAGATTTCTCCCCGCACCTGATCCGTATATTTATAAACAACAGGTTGTTTTTTTTCAATCACCTGGTCTCCTATCGTAATCCTGAACACAGCGGCTAGACCTATAGGATTTTCAGCAAGGCCAATTTTTGACAAAGA
>Ga0126314_10001648_pt1 | contig 10825 bp, 18 predicted proteins | sample Plot105B_FD_92535 | JGI IMG/M metagenome (GOLD analysis project Ga0126314, IMG submission 92535) | Serpentine soil microbial communities from UC McLaughlin Reserve, CA, USA - Plot105B | ecosystem: Environmental > Terrestrial > Soil > Grasslands | place: USA: UC McLaughlin Reserve, Lake County... | reverse complement strand
GACCGCTTCGCCGAGGTGGAAGCGGTCGTCGAGGACGTCGGTCGCCCTCGAGAGGTACAGGCCAGCGACCCAAGTGGCCGCGCCAGCGGCCACGAAGATTGCAAGCAGCGCGCCGAAGCCGAGCGAACTCATGGCGCCGTCCCAGGTCGCTTTCTTCGGGCCCCCCACGTCGGCGAATCCACCGCCTCGATTCGTGCGGTGTTAGCAACTCTTACGCACCTGAAGCCCATATTGCCACTCGAGCCGCCGGGGGTCTCAGAGTTCCTGGTCGCTCCCCAGCAGCGGTTGCAGTAGGAGACGGCGCTGATCAAGACACCCGCGCCGAAGGCCACTATGAGCTCCAGCGAGGGCGAAGTGGCCAGGTGAGTGATGCCGACTCTGGCGTAGCTGCCACGTATGAGTAGTCGGGACAACATTTTCACCACGAGCATGATGCCATCGTAAGGAGTCCAGCGCATCCGTTGGAGGCTTATTCACTCAACTGCCTGGAAGCCTAATGAGGCGAAGTTCCACTAATCGGCCTTCCACGCACCAGGATGAATAGGAGAAGCAAGCTACCCCTTCACGCCTTGCTCGCTTCGACGGCTTGGCTAGAGCAGCCACCATCCGAGGAATGACGGGGTGGGGTAGAATGGCGTAGCCCACTACTCTACGGGAAGGGTTCGGGATGGAAAAGCGGATCCTGCTGGTCGAAGACGACGCCGACTTCAGGGGGGTCTTCACTCGCGCGCTGAGACAGACGCTGGCCCCAGAGCGGCTGGACGTGGCCTTCGTGGAGGCCGGCTCTCTTGCCGAGGCTCGTGCGCGGCTGAGGGAGGGCGGCCTAGACGCCGCGCTGATCGACGTGACGATGCCCGATGGCAACGGTCTGGAGCTCGTGGGAGAGATCAACGACGGCGGCGCAGGCGACCCCATCCCGACTATGGTGTTGACGGCGAGCCTGGACACTTCCGTGGCCGGTCAGGCGATGGAGTCGGGCGCGAGGGGGGCGCTCTCCAAGCTGGCCTCGATGACGGAGACTGTAGAAGTGATAAAGAGGCTGACCGGCGCCGGACGCTCCGAGATATGAGCCCGCCCTCAGATGGATGCCACAGCATCCCCTGCGTCCCCGCTCCTTACGCGCTAACTAGCAGAGAAAAGAGAGGACAATGCGAACCTCGCAGAGGTGCGGTGAGGCGAAGCCAGGAAAGTAGGCATTCTACGCGTTTCCGCTCGTGCGAGGTTGGCATCTCGGCGCCTCGGAGTGGCCACCGAGGGCAGGGATCCCCGTTTTGAGGACCGCTAGTCGTCGGAGGAGTAGGGAACGTGCAGCAAGGAGGCCGCCCTCCTCTTGGCCCTCTCGCTCCTCCTGTCGTAGCGGGCCGTGGTCTTGACGCTCGCGTGCCCTGCCAGCTGCTGCGCCACCGAGAGGTCTGCTCCCGCGTCGAGCAGGTTCCCGATGAAGGTGCGCCTCATGTCGTGCGGCGCGAAGCTTTTGGTTTAGATCTCCCTGCCCAGCCGCCTCACGATGTCGTAGACGGCCTGGTCGCTCATCCTCCTCGACCGCGAGGTTTGCCGTGAACTCGGGCCGAAGGGCCGCCGGGAGCTCGGCTTCGTCGCAGATAGACCGCGGCTAGTTCTGCGCCGGCGAGGACTTCTTTGTCTCGAAGGTTCGCCGGAGTCGGCTGCAAGTTGCGCGGCGTCCCCGCGGCCGACCGTCTCATTCGGCGGTCTGGCATCTCATCGGCACGAGGAGGTCTCGCCGCCACCGACCGGAACAACCCATCGATCTCGGACGCCGCGGCGCGAAGGCGGTCATTTTGTGGGATGCCCGCTGCGAGACCGCACCTCGGCCCGCCAGGCGGGCAGCATGAGCGCCGCCCCCACGAGGAAGCACACCGCCCCGAGCACAGTTCCCGCGTTGTCCAGCGGGAGGTCGAGCACGGTACCGGTGCTCGGCACGATGAAGCTCGCGATCGCCGACACCATGAAGGCGACCGAGCCCAGCATGTTGAGCCACGCAATCCACCACGGCAAATCCCGCAACCGTGGCCGTCGGAACCCGACCCCCAGGGCCGAAATCGCGAATGCGCTGGAGACAAGGAACAGGACGGAGCCGAAGAAGTCGGGTCGCCAGACCATCTTGTCGGCCTCCGCCGCACTGAGGTTGTGCGCGAGCGCCGCGAACGTGCTGTGGTTGAAGAAGAGCGTTCCGGGGAACTGCGTGGCCGCAGCCAGCCAGTCCTTGTCGCGAGGCCGCCATGCCCACGGCAGGGCACGGACGCGGGCATGCTGGTGCTGTTCGTCGACCTCCGTCATCTCCGGGCTTTGCGCTTGTACCAATTGGCAGTACGACGCTGACGTGAAGAAGATCGACTCGATGAAGAAGGTCATGGCATCCGCGGTCCCCCCGACCCCGACTATGTACGCGGGGATCGTACCCAAGGCGAAGCAAGACGCGCCGAGCACGAAAAGCCAGGCGATGGCGGAGTTCAGGCGAGCAGGTTCCGCGCGCATGCTAACCGAGGGGCCGGAACGCGCGCGGTTCGCCGACCACCCTCTCCGTGCTCACCGTCGCGTGGGTCCCGTGTTTTCCGCCGCTCTCCATGATGTTCGCCAAGACTAATGCACGGCGGGGGCGTCCGTCATCACCTCATAGAGCGCGTCCCCTAGGGGATTTCTGGCCTCTCGGAGGCCGGGTGAGACCCGTGGCGTGGGCTTCGCTTACGGCTTGCCCGCGGGAGGGGCCCCTAGCTTGCGGTAGACGGATTTGCCCTGGGTCATCGCTGCTCGGGACGATGTAGAGGCTCCCTGTCGCATGGAGGTCAGTCCGCCGCCGAGGAGCCCGAGCAGGCCGCTATTGCCGAGGTTGCCGGGAGACGGTTTCCAGCGATGACAAACAAGGCGTCCCGACGAGGAGTACGCCGGTAACCTCGGCGGTCGTCGCTCCGGCGTCTCCTCGGATCGGTGTCCGCGTTCGAGAAATCCCCTAGGGGAAACGTCCCGCTGGGTGATGAAGCGCTTATCCCGGTGAGGGTACATTGCCGTACACGGGACACGGGTAACGACAGACCGCGCGACCCGCCGCGGCGCACGGCCGCTGCGGGCTCGGCAGGCTCGAAGAAGGAGCGGGAAATGGTCATCCTGGAGGACGCGGCGGCTGCCGGCCGGCCCCAATGCAACAAGGAGCCCACCGCTCGCCGGCCCCGAAGCGTCTCGGGCGCGGGAGCCGGCGGGGCCGTTTCGGGCGTGGATGGAGGAGCACGGCCGCGCGATCACGGTCGTGCTCTGCTGCGTGCCCGGGGCCTTCTTGCCGATCGTGGGACCGCGACGTTTCTGACCATAGCTTTGGCGCCGGCGATTTCCGTACGGGAACTGCAAAAATGAACGACGTGCAGCGCATGCGCGACGAGGTGTTCTTCGAAGGACCCGACATCCGTCAGCGGTTGAGCCGGTTCTGGATCCTTATCACGCTGGCGTCGATCATCGCCGCGGCCGGCATCGCCGCGGACTCCACGGCGACCGTTATCGGAGCCATGATCGTCGCGCCTCTGATGACCCCGATCCTCGGCACCATGCTCTCGGTCGTGCTCGCCGATCGGTCGAACCTGATCCGCTCGCTCCTCCTCGTCGCGTGCGGCGGCCTCACCGCGATCACCATCGGGTGGCTGGTCGGTTTGGTCGTCGTCAACGACGTCGTCGCTGGGACCAACTCACAGGTCGCCGGTCGCGTCCATCCGAGACTCGTAGACCTGCTCGCGGCGGTCGCCACCGGCGCCGTAGGCTCCGTCGCCCTCGTGCGACGCGACATCTCTGACACGTTGCCTGGCGTCGCCATCGCCATCTCGCTCGTACCCCCACTCAGCGTGGTCGGCTTCACCCTCGAGGCCGGCAAGCCGGACCAAGCACTCGGAGCGTCCCTCCTCTTCCTGACGAACGTCGCCGCGATCCTGGGTAGCGGTACGGTCGTGATGGCGCTCTACGGCTTCCACCGCCTCATCGCCCCCATGGCTGGCCCCGAGCGACGGACCCTCAACCGCCGCAACGCGGTCATTATCATTGCCGCGATGGTGATTGCCGTAAGCATCCCATTGACCGCGACATCCGTGACCCTCGCCCACGATACCTCACGAGAAGCCCGGACGCTGGCGGCAGCGCGTGAGTTCGGCGACGCAGTCGGCTGGACCACCGGCAACGTCACGACCCGAGGCGGCGTGGTCCTCGTCCACATGGAAGGGCCACCTCCGTTGCCCAAGACGGGCCGGCTGCGGACGGAGCTCGAGGATCGAGGCGTTGATCCCTCTGAGGTGCAGGTAGAGTTCATCCCCGCCAGACTTGTCACCTTCGACTAACCGGATGGCTGCGATCGAATGCCGGATAGTGCCCTCGAAGGGGTTCGCACCTTGGACCCAGACTGTACCAGGAGGCGAGGGAATAGGCACCAGGTAGATCTGATGCTGCTCCCGAACCCAGGGAGGGCGGAGGGATGGAGAAGCTGCTCGACGAACACGGGTGAGAGGGTTGAGAGCTCGTGTTCGTCTCCCACTAGCAGTGGTATCTCTTCTTAAAGCGCCCCGTAGGCTAAGAAATGCGGCGGTATCCGCGGGTGTGGGGTTCGGTTTAGTCGGCCTTGCGCGTAGGAGAAGATGCAACGCTCTCACGAGGACCCTTAGCCGAAGCGTCTAGTGCATGATCAAGCGACCTCTTGGGGAAAAGAGAGATGTTCGTGATGCGGACAACCAAATACCCAGCATACCCTATTAGCGAGCTCATAAGTGCCCAACAGACCGTCGGGTTTGACGACCTTACGCTTGGCGTGAATCCATTTAGGCTCGATGGCGCTCAGCCACCGAAGGCAACAACAGGGCAGTGGCGGCGAAGAACGCCAGTCCCGCGATGGTCCCTGCGGCGATCAGAGCGAGCCTGCGAGCTTCCTGGGAACTAGTCGAAGGCGACGACTCCGTCGCACCTCCTTTACTAGATGAGTGTTGCGAGGATTTCATGCCCACAGCTCCTTGATGTGTCCCTGCGGTCGCCCCAGGAGGCGGTTGACGTAGCAGCCATAGCTGTAGGCGGCAATCTTCGCCACGATCCTGCTCGCCAGCCCAACGAGCGTCTTCGCCAGCGTATCGTCCATCCCGAAGACGCCCTTGAGGGCCGCAAAGCAAACCTCTAGCTGCTGCCTGAGCGCCGGCCTCCCCTCGGCCCGTTCGCTCCCCAGCAGCACATTACGCCCTGCCAGCTCCTTTCCGAGTGCACCGCTGCGGTAGGCGAGATCTCCAAAGAGCTTCCTCGCCGTAGCTCCCTCGAGCATCGCCTCGTCCAACAACTCCTCGACGAGGAGCACCTCTGGGATGTTAGCCGAGGTGAGCTCGTAGCAGACGGGTACCCCCTTGACGGAGCAGATGAGGTGCACCTTGAGCCCGTAGATCGAGAAGGAGCCCCACCTAACCCACGCCGCTCCCTCGAAGCCCGCCGATTGAGAAACCTCTCTGGGATGCAGCACCGAAAGCAGCTGTGGCCGCAACCATCCCCCATTTGTGGCCGTCGGCCTGTGGTTGGCGACCGGCGAGCTGGACGCTGAGGAGTTCGGGCTCTTGGATTGGGCGGTGGTAGAGGGCGTGGCAGTCTATCAGACTCCGAACCGGCCGTAGGATTTAGGATTTCCTCACGAGTCGAAGGACCCGCTCGGGCTGCCCCCTCCGGGCACCGTTCGGCACAACCGTTTGGGATGTGGGAAGGTTTAGAATCACGTAGTGCCGGATCAGGAACAGGGTGAGCCGCCTGCCGCATACAACTCCCCGAGCGCGGCACCTAGCTCTGCCGGATGGGATCATGCTTACGGTGGATTAGTAAGACGCGCGAGGTGTGAAGGGTCCTATACCGATCAAGTTGCTGCTCACACCATCCACAACGAGCCTCTACCTACCGCTTCGATGAGTTGCCCGCGGATAACCCCTACGCTTCCCAGATCGAGAACATTGCGCGCGGTAGTGGCGGCGAGAGCCTAGAGGACTTCCTCGATGAGAGCGGGACGACGGCATTCTTGGTAGTTCACGACGATAAGTTGCTCTACGAGAGGTACTCCAACAGCTACGACGAGCCCCCAAGCCCCGCCTACTCATGGGGGTCTCCCCAGTTGCCTTGGAGTCAGCGTTAGGTACCGCTGTCCAGGACGGTGTCGGCGAGGTGGCTCCCGAACTCCTCCGCCCTGACCTCTGCGGTTTCCCTGTACCTTTGGATGCGGTCATCCCACGCCGTGCGCACCCCGAAGGCGGTCTGGGCGAAGTTGGCGGACCTTATCGCCTCGGGCAGCCTCTCGTCGCTCGGCGCGTACACTCGGAAGGGATCGCCTACAGCGATGGTGTTGGGGGGCACGAAGAACCCGCTCGGCACATTCGTGTTGGCGTGCACCAGGGCGCCGACCGCTACGACGGCTCCCGACCCTACCGTGGCCCCTTGTAGGACCGTGGCCCCAGTCGCCACGTAGCAGGCCGGCTCCACCATGCAACCCAGCAACGTTGCGTGCGGTCCGACGAAGGCATGATCACCCACCACCACGCGCAAGTCCGCGTCTCCCACAGAGGTTGCCCTCAGCACGGCGTTCTCGCACACTATGGCGGTCGCACCGACCTCGACCTTCGAAGCTTCCGAGTCCAGCACGGCCCCGTACATGACCCTGGCCCTCGGGCCGACCGAGACCCGACCGACCAAGACCGCCGTCGGCGCGACGAACGCGGAGGTGTCCACGATGGGCTCGGCCCCACGGTTCCTGATCAGCATCTTCTTGCCTCCTTGAGTCGGAACACCGGTCGTTGTGTGCCGAGTCTATCGGAGTCGTCGCCGAACGTCCGTGGTGCCGATGGGCTTCTCTACCCGAAGTCGACGAAGGCAGCTGCACAGGGAGGTGTCGGTGGGATCGCGCGTGATGGCGCACGCGGAGGCAAACGTAGTCTCTGCGTTAAAGCTCCACCGAGTCAGTTGGATCCGTCGCGAAAGAAGAATTCCTGGGAACCGCCCTCGATCATTCCATGCCGCATCGTGCATAAAGACTTCCAAGGAAACTCCTGCTAGGCAGCTCGGTGAACAAAAGGTGCGCCGGCTCGCCAAGAAGACACCATGGTCCCGGAAATAACTATCAAAAAGTATTGACCAGTTACCATAACCAGTGTATACTCTAAGATAGTTAGTAGAGATGGCTTCGGCCTTCGTCGAGAGTCAGGAGAGGAGAAAGTGCACGACTACTTCGCTCGACCTGAGGTATGGTGGCAACACCATGAGGACCTGCTCAAGGAGGTGGAAAACGCCCGACTTGCGAGGGAGATCCGCCGCGGGCAGGCAGCTAGCAGGGAGTGGTGGATAAACTTGGGGGGATGGATCCTGCAGTTGCAATGGATCGCAGAGTATGGGGCGAAGCCAGCTGCGAAAAGCTGAAAGCCAGCGGTCGTAAAGCGCACACTTACGGTTGGAGAAGCTAAGGCGTTATGCAAAGAAATGAAGCGCCCGGCGACCTGGAGCTGGTTCGCCGGTTCGTCAATACCCGGAACATTGAAGAAGGGAGCGAAGAACTGCACAGCCCCGACTCTCTACTCACCTGGTTTGCCGGCATGGACCTGCTGAACGAGGATGGGGCTACCGCAGATGAGAAGGACCTGGAACTTACGCTCGCGTTGCGAGAAGGGATACGCGACCTGCTGTTGGCCAATAATGGTGAAGAGGTCGAATCGGCCCACCTCCGCGAGCTTAACCGTGCAGCCAGGAGCGTGTGTCTTACCGTTCGTTTCGAACACGACGGCAGGGCAACACTTGAACCCGAATCGTCTGGTGTGTCCGCAGCCCTTGGTCGCATCCTTGCCGCGGTGGTGCAGGCCACAGATGAAGGGACATGGGGCAGGTTGAAGGTCTGTACCAACGATGCTTGCCAATGGGCCTTTTACGATCATTCCAAGAACCGCTCCGGCAAGTGGTGCACGATGGAGGTCTGCGGCAACCGCATGAAGGCCCGCACCTTTCGGCAACGTCAGGCCTCTCGTAATGGAGTTTCACACCCTGCGCAACAAGAAAGAGAGTGATACTAGTGATCGAACTGATGAACCTGGAGGACCAGGTCGACCTAGACTTCACCCTCGCCCGAAGGCGAGCGCGGCTAGGCAGGTTGAAGACCCTCTTGCTCAGCCAGGCTACCAGAGGCACCCTCCTCTCCCCTGAGGAGTTCCGACGGAGTACACCGCCTAGTGGAAGCATGTACCGGGGTAGGAGGACGCTTGAGGTATCGAAGATAGTCGGCAGCGTAGGCAAGCACGAGCAGTTCGACATGAACTTCATGCCCTTGTCCGGCGCTTCTTCGGAGAAGTGGAAGCGAATCGACAGAGCTTTTCGCTCCGGGCAGGAGTTACCTCCGGTGAGCCTATTGGAGCTGGGTGGAGTTTACTTCGTGATTGACGGCAATCACCGCGTGAGCGTAGCCCGCTTCCATGGGGTAGAGTGGATAGATGCCGAAGTAACGGGAACCAAATCCGTCAGCACACGCCCGATTAGGCGTGATTTAGACGCTCTGTGCGTGGCATAAGCAGGGGTTGGCCACCCCAGCAGCGCCGCTTTAGCCGTTTCTCGTTAGCAGCATGCTTGAGCGCTGGCAGATCGTGCAAACGAGCCTCCGAGAACCCCCCTTGCACGCAGTTCCTTGCGTCGGGCACGAGGGTGTAACCGCTAGACATGCGCTAGTTCCCACCCAGGCTCTCCTTTGGTCAGCACGGCGCGGAATCCGAGCCCGGCCGTTCCACGAATGCGAGGGGTTTGTAACGTCCTAACCCCTTGACTTCAAAGACGGCCACTTGCTTCTCATTCCTCTTGGCTTCCAATAATGACGGTCCCTCCTACAGATAGGCGGCGTAGGCAACATCCCGCTCGCAGCCCACGCGTGCCACGGCACCAAGCCAATCGGTCGGGGAGCCACAAGAGGATGTCTACAGAGATTTTGTCAATGTAGGTTGACAAATCCTGTTGCGTCAACTATGATTGACGCATGGACGAGAAAACGAGGACGAGGGTTGGCGGGCCGGAGGATCCACGGCGAGGCTTGGAGGCGGTGGTCGCCTTGAGGCGGACGCTGGAGGCCTTGGAGGCGGCGCAGGTTGAGAACGCCTTTGTTGCGGGGTGGTCGTGGGCTCAGATCGCCGAGGTATTGGGCGTCAGCAAGCAAGCTGTGCACAAGAAGCACGCCAAGAGGATCAGGGCTAACTACCCGGGAGAACCGCCAAAGAGAAAGGGCAGAGGCGCATGATGTTCGCACGTTTCACCGACAAGTCCCGCATGAGCGTGGAGGCCGCCTTCGAAGAGGCCAGGATGCTGGGGCACGACGCTTTAGGCGACGAGGATCTCCTGCTTGGGATCCTCCGTATCGGCGAGGGGATCGCTGCGGAGGCGCTCTCTTCTCTTGGCGTAACACTCGAAGACGCGCGCGACGAGTCTGAAGAGATGCTCTCCGATGCCCTCTATTCGATCGGCATCTCCCTCGAAGAGATTCGTCGGGAGGCGGGAGAGGCGTTCGAGATGAGCCTCCCGGAAGACCGCAAGATCCCCTACTCTCCCCGGGCCAAGAGTGCGCTGGTTAGAGCGCGCAAAGAGATGCGGAGGCTGGGAGATACCCACCTCGGCACCGAGCACGTCCTGCTGGGGATACTAGGCAACGAGGACGGGACGGCTGTCAGGATGTTGGGCCGGATGGGAGTGTCACCGGAGCCACTGGAAGAGAAGCTGTTCGAGTTGTGGGGGCGGGCTGACGGCTAGTGGTCGACTACCGTCTCAAGGACGAGTCTTTTGTGCCGCTCGATGCTGTCGTAGTGGGGGGTGGTCCCGTAGGGCTAATGCTGGCGTGTGAGCTGGCCCTCTCTGGCGCCCGCCCCGTGGTGCTGGAACGGCTGCCCGAACCCAGCACTGTGCCCAAGGCCAACGGTCTGGTCGGTCAGATCGTGCAGATGCTTGACTACCGTGGCCTGCTGGAGCGCTTCGGCGCTGGCGCCCCGTTCGTAGGGCCGGTCCTCTTCTTCCAGTTCGGTGCGTTGCCTATGGATCTGCGCAAACTTGGCGCCAGCCCGCTTCATGTCCTGCTCGTAGCGCAGCTACGCCTGGAGCGGTTATTGGTGGAACGAGCGCGAGAGCTCAGCGTGGAGATCCGCCCGGGGCACGAGCTCACCGGCTTCTCCCAGGACGACGACGGGGCTACGGCCGAGGTCACAGGTCCCGACGGGAGCTACTAGCTACGTACCCGCTGCCTGGTGGGTTGTGTTGGTGCCCACAGCTTCGTGCGCAAGCATGCCGGCATCGACTTTCCCGGCACAACCTACGACAAGTTGTCGCGGATTGGCCACGTAACCTTGTCGGAGTCCATGAGCGCGTCCGAGACCGGTGAGTTGGAGCTGCCGGGGTTGGAACGGCTACGGCTCGGATTCACCCGGACCCCGCGGGGCACTTTCTCGTTCATGTCGTTCAAGCCCGGTGTGCATACCGTCGCCACCGTCGAGGAAGGCCAGTCGTCGGTCGATCTCAGCATGCCCCTTTTGGGGGAAGCCTCTACACGGCTAGCCAGTAAGCTTCTGGTAAGAAGCTAACCAAGGATCGGAGACAAGTTCATGGCCGACAATCGGCGAGACACCCTAGGATTATCTCTGGTCAGGCCACTCGATGAGGTGGCCTTCCGGGAGTTGTCCTCCAACGTTCGGGGCCAGCTGATACTCCCCGAGGACGCCGGCTACGACGAGGCGCGCACCGTCTTCTACGGCGGGATCGACCGCCGCCCAGCGCTCATCGTCCGGGTTAAGGACGCCACCGACGTCTCCCAGGTCGT
>Ga0126314_10001647_pt1 | contig 10827 bp, 11 predicted proteins | sample Plot105B_FD_92535 | JGI IMG/M metagenome (GOLD analysis project Ga0126314, IMG submission 92535) | Serpentine soil microbial communities from UC McLaughlin Reserve, CA, USA - Plot105B | ecosystem: Environmental > Terrestrial > Soil > Grasslands | place: USA: UC McLaughlin Reserve, Lake County... | reverse complement strand
TTCTACATCCTCGACGAGGTCGAGGCCGCGCTGGACGACCTCAACATCGACCGCTTCCTGAAGCTGCTCGGCAAGTTCTCCGACCGCGCGCAGTTCATCGTCGTCACCCACCAGAAGCGCACGATGGAGGCCGCGGACTGCCTCTACGGCGTCTCGATGGCGGGCAACGGCGTCTCCCGGGTGATCTCGCGCCGCCTGCCGCCGCGCGAGGAGGAGCGCGCGGCGTGACCCGCGCCGTGTGACCCTGGCGATCCGGCGCGGCCCCGGGAGGAGGCGGCGCACCGGCCGGGCGCGCTAGCGGCGCCGCCGCCGGGCAGGCGCCAGCGACACGGCCAGCGCCGCGAGCCCGCACGCGAGGACCAGGAACCCGCCGGCGTGCCGCCAGAACGGCGTGTCGCCGGCGAGCGCGTCGAACACCAGCGCGGTGTCAAGCGTGAGGAAGACGCCGAGCGGCAGCGTCCAGGTCTCGCCGAGCACGAGCTTGCGCAGCGCGCGCATCAGGCCGGCACCTCCGTGTGGCGCGACGCGACCGCGGCGACCTGCGCCTGCGCGGCCAGGGCGAACGCGGCGGCTAGGTAGAGCAGCGCCGCGTCGTGGCCCGGCCACTCCACGCCGAGCCCCTCGCCGAGGAAGAACACGCCGAAGCTGGAAAGCACGACGCCGACGGCGTACTTGAGGTGCGACTCCGGCAGCCGCGCGAGCGGCCGGTGCAGCGCGAAGCCGAGCCCGGTCACGAACACGACCGCCACGGCCGCGCCCGTGATCGCCGGCGCGAGCCCTTCCGGCCCGGCGCCGAGCGCCGCCACGATCAGCACGACCTCCAGGCCCTCGAGCAGGACGCCCTTGCCGGCCACGATCCGCGCCGGCCAGTCGGGCTGCCCGGGCTCCGGCGGCGGCAGCGCCTCCATCGCCTCGCGCTCCTCGAGGTACTCCTGCAGCGACGACGACGGCGCCCGCGCCCCGGCGAGCCGCAGCACGCCCTTGCGCAGCCACTCGAGCCCGAACAGCAGCAGCGCCGTGCCGATGACGACCTGCAGCGGCGCCAGCGGCAGCCGGGCGAGGACCAGCGGCCCGACGACGACCACCGCCAGCGCGAGCAGCGCCACCGCCCCGGCGGCGCCGATCACCGCGTCGCGGGGGCGCCGGGTGGAGCCGACGGCCAGCACGATCGCCATCGCCTCGAGCACTTCCAGGCCGACGGCCAGCGCGGCGCCGATCAGGGTGAGCAGGAAGGCCGTCACGCCGGCCATTGTGGCGGCCGCGGATGAACGTCGGTGGGGCCTGGAGCGTGGTTGGAGCAAGTTGACCGGCCTGTAGCCCGCAAACTTGCTCCGCGCGGCCGAAAACCGTCGAACCCGCCTCCGTACGAGCCCAGGTCGTCGCGCTTGGTCGAGATCTTCATCGGGTGTGGGACCGGCCGGTGCCGCGCCTACCGCGGAGCGACCACCGCGCTGCGCGTGCCGACCCTCGCGCCGGACTTGGCGGTCACGACGAGCTCGAGCGCCTTCGACCGCCGCCCGAGCTTCCTCACCGCCCGCGCCTGCTTCGCGCCGAGCCTGATCGTCACGATGGCGCCGCCCTTCTTCGCCGTGCCCTTCTTGCGCGCGATCCGGCGGCCCTTCAGCGTGCGCTTCGCGTCGTACGTGCAGCCCGCCGCGCAGCGGATCGCGACCTTCACGGCGCGGCCGCTGACGCGCAGCCTTCCCTTCGGGGCCTTGAGCGCGAACGCGAGCGCGGAGCCGCCGCCGGCAGCACCGCGACCGCCATCCGCGCCGCCCCCAGCATCGTCACCGCCGCCGCCGGTCTCGCGCGGGCCGGGATTGACGTCGGCGGGACCCCAGTCGGGCTCGGAGCCGCCGGCGAGCACGAGCGTGGGCGAGGGCGTCGTGCAGGCTTCCGCGTCGCGATGGATCCAGATGCCGTCCGGCTCGGTCCAGGCGAGCTGGTTGCCGTCGGGCGACCACGTGGGCTGGTCGAACCCGGGCTGCTCGTCGGTGTAACAGATTCCCTCCGGGAGCTCCGTCGGCTTCGGGCCGCTCTGCACGTTGCCCTTGACGCGCTCCCAGATGATGTGCGTCGTGTCGCCATAGCCGCGCACGGCCACGTACTTGTCGCCGGCGCGCGTGACCTCCGCGTCGCCCAGATCGGTCTCCTGGTCGGTGAGCCAGTTGAAGGGCTCGGTGCCCAGGTCCTGGATGTTCACGTGGCTGCCGTAGCCACCCGAGTTGAGGATCCGCGAGTTCGTCACCCACGACGGCGAGTGGAAGTAGCTCGAGCCGAACTCCGCGCTCGCCGCGAAACGGTCGGACGGGATGATCCCGGTGGTGGTGCGGGCGCCGCAGGAGACGCCGATCGGGCACTCGTAGCCGTAGAATGTGTACGCGACCTTCGTCCCGTCGGGCGAGATCGCGACGTCGACCGGCGTGCCGTCCATCGGGTGCGAGACCGAGTTCATCAGCATCGGCGGGTCGAGCCGGTTGAGCACCGTGCCGTTCTGGCGCATCCGCAGGATCTCGGTGCCGTAGCCGACGGCGATCGTGCCGTCGTCGGCCTGCGAGGGCGAGCGGTAGGGATGCTCGGCGGTGCCGTCCGTGGTCACCTGGTACTGGTCGCCGCCGGTGCCGGAGGCGAGCCGGACGTTTCCGTCCTTGATGTAGACGATCGAGTCGGCGGACGCGACGGCCGGGGAGAGGGCGAGCGCCGCCGCCGCGCAGCCGGCGGCGAGGAGCCCGCGGCCACCGCGCGCGGAAATCGGCAGCGAAGTCATGGGCGGGACTGTGCCGCCGGGCCTGACGCTCAGCCTTCCGGTTAACCCCCGGAGCTTGGCGGGGCGGGATCCCTTGTCTCTATCCTGCCGTCGCCGATGGCTCGCGACTGGACCGACCTCTTCCTCACCGACGGACCGGTGCCCGCCGCGGCGCAGGCCGAGGCGACCCCCGAGCAGCGCCGCGGGTTCTTCCGCCGCCTGCGCGAGAACATGCGCAAGACGCGCGAGGCGCTCGCCGCGGAGGTGCAGGCGACCCTGTTCGAGGGCGACCTCGACGAGGAGACCTGGGAGCGCCTCGAGGAGGCGCTGATCTACGCCGACGTCGGCGCCCGCACGACCGCGCAGGTCGTCGAGCAGCTCGAGCGCGAGGCCGAGGAGGGCGGCCTCGCCGGCGGCGAGCAGCTGACCGAGCGGCTCGCCGAGCTGCTGGCCGAGCTCGCGCGCACCGGGGACGACACGATCGACATCCGCCCCAACCCGACGGTGATCCTGGTCGTCGGCGTCAACGGCACCGGCAAGACGACCACGATCGGCAAGCTCGCCTGGCACCTCAAGAACACGCTCGGCAAGACGGTCGTGATCGGCGCCGCCGACACGTTCCGCGCCGCCGCCGTCGAGCAGCTCGAGCGCTGGGGCGAGCGCGCGGGCGTGGACGTCATCAAGGGCCCCGAGGGCTCAGATCCCGGCGCGGTCGCCTTCGACGCGGTCGCCCGCGGCCGCGAGCGCGGGGCCGACGTGGTGATCGTCGACACCGCGGGGCGCCTGCACACCCAGCGCGAGCTGATGGCCGAGCTGGAGAAGGTCCGGCGCGTGATCACCAAGCTGATGCCCGACGCGCCGCACGAGACGCTCATGACCGTCGACGCCACCACGGGCCAGAACGGCGTCCGCCAGGCCAAGCTGTTCGGCGACGCGGTCGGCGTCACCGGGATCATCCTCACCAAGCTCGACGGCACGGCCAAGGGCGGGATCGCGCTCGCGATCGCCAACGAGCTCAACATCCCGGTCAAGCTGATCGGCATCGGCGAGCAGCTCGAGGATCTGCGGCCGTTCGACCCGGACGACTTCGCCCGGGCGCTGCTGACGGCCTGAGCTTCATCCGGCGCCGCCTGCGGCCATGGGATAATCCCCTTCATGGACCCTTGGGTGATCTGGCTGGTCGCGGCGGTGGTGTTCGCCGTGGGCGAGATCGCGACGCTCGGGTTCTTCCTGGCGCCCTTCGCGGGCGGCGCGCTGCTCGCCGCGCTCGTATCCTCCGCCGGGGGCGGAACGCTGATCTCCCTGCTGGTGTTCCTGCTCGTGTCGGGCGTGCTGCTCGCCGCCCTGCGGCCGCTCGCCCGCTCGCACCGCCGGATGCCCGCGCAGCTGCGCACGGGCACGGCGGCGCTCGTCGGCCGCACGGCGATGGTCACCGAGCGCATCTCCAACGATGAGGGGACGGGCTGCGTGAAGCTCGAGGGGGAGACGTGGACCGCCCGGGCCTACGACGAGGACGATGTGATCGAGTCCGGCAGGCGCGTGCACGTGATGGAGATCCGGGGCGCCACGGCGCTCGTGACCGAGGAGTAGGAGAAGAAAGTCATGGAAGCGGGCGTCATCGCACTGGTCGTCCTGGCGATCTTCCTGTTCATCGTCGCCGCCGCGGGCGTGCGGATCGTGCCGCAGGCGCGGGCGGGCGTCGTCGAGCGGCTCGGCCGCTACGCGCGGACGCTCGACCCCGGCCTGACGCTGATCATCCCGTTCATCGATCGGGTCAAGCCGCTGATCGACTTGCGCGAGCAGGTCGTCACGTTCCCGCCGCAGCCCGTGATCACCGAGGACAACCTCGTCGTCGGCATCGACACGGTCATCTACTTCACGGTCACCGACCCGAAGGCCGCCACGTACGAGGTCGCCAACCCGCTGCAGGCGATCGAGCAGCTCACCGTCACCACGCTGCGCAACGTGATCGGCGGCCTGACCCTGGAGGAGACGCTGACCTCGCGCGACAACATCAATTCGCAGCTGCGGGTCGTGCTCGACGAGGCGACGGGCCGCTGGGGCATCCGCGTCAACCGCGTCGAGCTCAAGTCCGTGGAGCCGCCGCGGACGGTGCAGGAGGCGATGGAGAAGCAGATGCGCGCCGAGCGCGACCGCCGCGCCGCGATCCTCAACGCCGAGGGCGTCAAGCAGTCGCAGATCCTCACGGCCGAGGGCGAGAAGCAGTCCGCCGTGCTGAAGGCCGAGGGCGCCCGCACGGCGGCGATCCTGCGCGCCGAGGGCGAGTCGAAGGCGATCGAGACCGTCTTCCAGGCCATCCACGACGGCGCGCCGGACGAGCGGCTGCTCTCCTACCAGTACCTGCAGATGCTGCCGCAGCTCGCACAGGGCCAGGCGAACAAGATCTTCATCATCCCGTCCGAGTTCAACCAGGCGCTCGGCAACCTCGGCAACACGCTCAGCGGGCTGACCGGCGGCGGCGGGTCACCGCCCAGGCCCAGGGAGCGCAACGAGGGCGCCGACGCGGCGGCCGAAGCCGCCTCCGCGGACGCCCGAGCGGCCGCCGACGCCGCGCGCGCCGCCGAGCGGGAGGCCTCCGCCGCCACGACGGAGTCGCGGCTCTCCGGCCGGCCCGCCCCCGGCGCGATCGGGCCGGGCGCGTCCGAGCCGGGCGACCCGGCGGCGCCGCCTAGCCCATCGCCCTGATGCGGTTCGCGGCGTCGAGCGCCGCGACCTTGTAGGACTCGGCGAACGTCGGGTAGTTGAAGACGGCCGTCACGAGGAAGTCGATCGTCGCGTCCCCGCCCATCACGGCCTGGCCGATGTGGACGAGGTCCGTGGCGCCCGTGCCGATCACGTGCACGCCGAGCAGGCGCCGGTCGTCGGGGGAGACGAGCAGCTTGAGCATGCCGTCCTCGTCGCCGCTCATCAGCCCGCGCGCGAGCTCGTGCCAGCGCGCGATCCCAGCCACGTATGGCACCGCCGCGTCGGTCAGCTCCTCCTCGGTGCGCCCGACGAGCCCGATCTCGGGGATCGCGTAGACGCCGGTCGGCACGAGCTCCGGCAGCTCGTGCACCGGCTCGCCGAACGCGTGCAGCGCCGCGATCCTGCCCTGCTCCATCGCGGTCGCGGCGAGCCCGCCGCCGGCCACGTCGCCGACCGCGAAGATGTGCTCGACGGCCGTGCGGTGGTCCGGGCCGGCGGCGATCCGGCCGCGCTTGTCCGTCTCCAGGCCGGCCTTCTCGAGCGCGAGCGCGTCCGTGTCGCCCTGGCGGCCGACCGCGTAGAGCACGGTCTCGGAGGTCAGCTCCTTGCCGGAGGCCAGCCGCACGCGTGCGACGCCGTCGCCCGGCTCGACCGCCTCGACCTGCTCCCGAAGCCGGAAGGTCACGTTGGCGCGGCGCAGCAGGTACTGGAACGCCTCGCCGATCTCGCCGTCGAGGAACTTCAGCACGCGGTCGCGCTGGTCGACGACCGTGACCTTCGTGCCGAGCGCGCCGAACATCGAGGCGTACTCGACGCCGATCACCCCGGCGCCGACGACGGTCATCGTCCGCGGCACACGGCGCTCGAGCTTCAGCAGCCCGTCGGAGTCGATGATCGTGCGGTCGTCGAACGCGACGGAGCCCGGCCGCGCCGGGCGCGTCCCGACGGCGATCACGATCCGCTCCGCGCGGACGACCTCCTCGCCCACGCGCACGGTGTGCGGGTCCTCGAAGACGGCGTCCCCGGGGAGCAGGCCGACGTGGTTGCGCCGGAACTGCTCGCGCACGACGGCGGTCTCGGCGGACACCACGCGCGCCGTGCGGTCGAGCAGCTCGCGCACCGCCTGGCGCTCGCTCTCCTCCAGCCGCGTCGGGTCGAGCACGTCGAGCGGCCGCTGGGCAAGCTGGCTGAGCACGGCCTGGCGCAGCGTCTTGGACGGGATCGTCCCGGTGTGGATCGAGACACCGCCGAGCCGGTCCCTGCGCTCCGCCACGGCGACGCGCTTCCCGAGCTTCGCGGCCTGGATCGCCGCCCGTTGGCCGCTGGGGCCGGAGCCGATGACCAGCAGGTCGAGCTCCATCGCGAGCGGGACCGTACCCGGTCGTGCTCGTTCGGGCTAGCGACCCGGCCGGAAGCGGACCAGCTCCTCGCGGTCGCTGCCGCCGGACACGCTCACGGCCAGCACGGGCCCTACACCGCGGGCGTAGAACTTGAACTCGAGCACGCGCGGCTCGAGCGGGTTGTCCTCGCGCGTCATCAGCACGCCGCGGAAGTGCCCGAACGGGACGCCCGCCTGCTCGCGCCGGCTGACGATGCGGGCGCGATCCTCGGCGTGGCCGGCGTAGTACTCCTGCCGGTAGCGCAGGCCACGGCGCGGGTGGGCGGGCATGATCACGCCGGCCTCGGCGCCGTCGACGCCGGCCTCGAACGAGCCCTCGCGGGAGACGACCTTGCCGTCCTCGTACTCCGCGGTGTCCTCGCCGAGGTACCAGACGTTGCCCTCGCGGTCCTGGGCGTAGAAGTCCTCGGTGACCTCGACCGGCTCGCCGTCCTCGGTGACGACGTCGCGCACGACGCGCGCGGTGACGCCGTCGGCGATGCGCCTGGTGCGGCTCGTGACGGTCACCACGACGCGCTGGCGGGCGCCGGCCGAGTCGGTCTCGCGGTAGACCCAGCGGCTCCCGGGGCGCATCGGCCACCACGGGTTGGTGATGCGGGTCGTGAAGTCGGCGGGGTCGAGCGTGACGTGCTCGCTCCCGCGCGGCAGGTCGGCGGCCGCGCCCGCCGGCAGGGCGGTCGCTGCGGCCGCGGCCGCTGCCGCCGCCGCGATCCGCCTAGCCATCGCCGCCGTCATCGCGGTCCGCTTTCGAGTCGACCACGTTGAACTGACGGTCGAGCTGGACGTCGGTCTGGTTGCCGTCGGCGTCGGTGACCTCGACCTCGTAGTAGCTCTCCTCGTCGCCGACCTCGGTCTCGGTGACCTTGCCGCCGCCGGTGGCCTTCAGCGCGGCCCGGCTCGCGCGCTCGAGCGCGCTGCCGGTGATCGCCTCCTCACCGCCGAGGTCGCCGCGGTCGTCGTCGCCGCCGGTGGCGCCGGCGATCGCCGCGCCGCCCGTGGCGAGCACCGCGATCACGCCGGTCGCGATCAGCACACCCTTGAGCCTGTCCTTCACCTGTCGCCTCCTTCCGTCGGGACGCGCCGAAGGTACGGGGGCAAGCTTGGATCGCCCTGAGACGGCAACCGCACCACCACGCGCGAGCCGGCGGCCAGCTCGGCGCTCCCGCCGTGGGCCTCCGCGATCGCCCGCACGATCGCCAGCCCGAGCCCGGCGCCGCCGCGCGTGCGCGCCTCGTCGCCGCGCGCGAAGCGCTCGAACGCGCGGGCGCGCAGCTCGGGCGCCGGGCCGGCGCCCTCGTCGGCCACCTCGAGCTCGACTGCGCCGCCGGCCGGCCGGGCGCGCAGCGTGACCGCGCCGGCGCCGTGGCGGAGCGCGTTGTCGACGAGGTTTCCGAGCGCCTGGGTGAGCCGCAGATCGTCGCCGTCCAGCGCCAGGCCCGGCTCGGCTTCGACGGCGAGCTCGCGGGCGCGCTCGCCCGCGCGGGCGGCGAAGCGGGTGCGCACGCGCTCGAGCAGCTCGGCGGCCTCGAGCGGCTCGGTGCGCACGGGCAGCACGCCGTCGCCGCTGCGCGCCAGCACGAGCAGGTCCTCGGCGAGCTGCGCGAGCCGGTCGCACTCGTCGGCCGCGGCGGCCAGCGCCTCGCGCAGCCAGGCGTCGGCGGGCGCGCGCCGCAGCGCGGCCTCCAGCTCGGCTTTGATGACGGCCACCGGTGTGCGCAGCTCATGGCTGGCGTCGGCGACGAAGCGCCGCTCGCGCTCGTAGGAGCGGCGGAGGCGGTCGAGCATCTCGTTGAGCGTCGTGCCGAGGCGGCGGATCTCGTCGCGCGCGGCCGGCAGCGGCAGCGGCTCCGCGCCGTCCTCGAGCGAGACGCCGGCGGCGCGCCGGCGCATCCGCTCCACCGGCCGCAGCCCCGTCGCGGCCAGCCCGTAGCCCAGCAGCGCGACCACGAGCGCGGCCACCGGGGCGCCGATCGCGAACGCGCCGGCCAGCGCGCCCAGCGTCTCGTCGCGGTCGTCGAGCGACTGGCCGACGACGACGACCTCGTCGCCCCGCCCCACGGCCAGCAGGCGCGCGGTGCCGTCGACGCCTTCCAGCTCGCGCTCGGCGTGCACGTCCCGGCCGGCCGCCGCGCGCGCGATCTCGGCGCCGGTGAGCGCCGCCGCCGGACTCTCGTCCGTCCGCGCCAGCACCGGGCCGTCGGCCGAGATCAGCTGCGCGAAGCCGTCCTCCGGGTCGCCGGCCGAGCCCGCCTCGACGCGGCCGGAGCTCGCCACGGCGGCGGCCCGCGCCTCGAGCGTCGAGTCGACGCTCTCGTCGAGGTCGCCCGCCAGCCGCAGGTAGGCGAACAGCCCGACGCCGGCCAGCACGAGCATCATCGCGAGCGCGAGCAGCGCGGCGAGGCGGACCCGGATCGGGACCCGGCTCACGCGCCGCCGTCCTTGCGCAGCCGGTAGCCGACGCCGCGCACGGTCTCGATCGAGCGCACCCCGAACGGCCGGTCGATCTTCTCGCGCAGGTAGCGCACGTAGACCTCGACGACGTTGGAGCGCTGCTCGTAGCCCGCGTCCCACGCCGCCTCGAGCAGCTGGCCCTGGCTGAGCACCTGGCCCGGGCGGCGCATGAACGCCTCCAGGAGGCCGAACTCGCGCGCCGACAACTCGATCGGCTGCCCGCCGCGGTGGACCTCGCGGGTGGCCGGATCCAGCCGCAGCGATCCGGCCTCGAGCACCGTGGGCCGCGCGCTCTGGCCGCGGCGCGCCAGCGCGCGCAGGCGCGCGGTCAGCTCCGCAAGCGAGAACGGCTTGGTCATGTAGTCGTCGGCGCCGCCGTCGAGCCCGCGCACGCGGTCCTCGATCGCGTCGCGCGCCGTGAGCATCAGCACCGGCACCCACTGCGCGCGCTCGCGCAGGCGGCGGCAGGTCTCGACGCCGTCCATGCCCGGCAGCATCACGTCGAGCACGACCGCCTCGTAGTCGATCGCCCCCACGCGGGCGAGCGCCTCGTCGCCGTCGGCCGCCACGTCGACCAGCAGGCCCTCGTAGCGCAGGCCGCGCCGGATCGCCGCCGCCATCCGCGCGTCGTCCTCGACCACGAGCACCCGCATGTCAGCCCCAATGATGAGCCCCCGGCTGAGAGGCCGCTGAGAACGCGCGGGCCCTACAGTTGGAGGGGATGTTTGACTCCCTCTCAGGGAAGCTCCAGGGCACGCTGGCCGGCGTGCGTCAGCGCGGCGCCCTGACCGAGGAGGACATCTCCCGGGCGATGCGCGAGATCCGCCTCGCGCTGCTCGAGGCCGACGTGAACTTCAAGGTCGTCAAGCAGTTCACGAGCACGGTCAAGGAGCGCGCGCTCGGGATCCAGGTCCAGCGCCAGCTGAACCCCGGCCAGCAGGTCGTCAAGATCGTCAACGAGGAGCTGACCGCCCTGATGGGCGGCGCGTCGGCCGGGCTGAGCTTCTCGCCGCGCCCGCCGACGGTGATCCTGATGGCCGGCCTGCAGGGCTCGGGCAAGACGACCGCCACCGCCAAGCTCGCGAAGCTGCTCTCCGAGCAGCACGGCTCCTCGGTCGCCGTCGCGGCCTGCGACGTCTACCGCCCGGCCGCCGTCGAGCAGCTGGTCAAGGTCGGCGGCCAGGCCGGCGCGACCGTCTACGAGCAGGGCACCGACAAGGACCCCGTCGAGATCGCCGGCTGGGCGCTCGAGCAGGCCAAGCGCGACGGCAAGGACGTGCTGATCGTCGACACCAGCGGCCGCCTGCACGTCGATCAGGCGATGATGGAGGAGCTGGCGAACGTCAAGAAGCGCGTGCAGCCGCACGTCGTGCTGCTCGTCGTCGACGCGATGACCGGCCAGGACGCCGTCAACGTCTCCGAGCAGTTCGCCGAGGTCGCCCAGTTCGACGGCGTGGTCCTCTCCAAGCTCGACGGCGACGCCCGCGGCGGCGCCGCGCTGTCGGTGAAGGCGGTCACGGGCAAG
>Ga0126314_10001645_pt1 | contig 10834 bp, 10 predicted proteins | sample Plot105B_FD_92535 | JGI IMG/M metagenome (GOLD analysis project Ga0126314, IMG submission 92535) | Serpentine soil microbial communities from UC McLaughlin Reserve, CA, USA - Plot105B | ecosystem: Environmental > Terrestrial > Soil > Grasslands | place: USA: UC McLaughlin Reserve, Lake County... | reverse complement strand
GCTCGCCGGGATCAACCAGCTCCAGGTGAACTTGAAGGCCGGCCTCACCTTCGCGGGCGGCCTACGCTCGATGCTGCGCGCCGACCCCGACGTGATCATGGTCGGCGAGATCCGGGACGGCGAGACCGCCAAGATCGCGATCGAGTCGGCGCTGACCGGGCATCTCGTGCTCTCGACGCTGCACACGAACGACGCGCCGTCGGCGATCTCGCGCCTCACCGAGATGGCGATCGAGCCGTTCCTCACCGCCTCAGCGGTCGTCGCCGTGGTCGCGCAGCGCCTCGTGCGCCAGCTCTGCACCTACTGCAAGAAGCGCACGATGCTCTCGACGACGTCGCTGAAGAAGGCCGGCTTCGACGTGGCCTTCGACCTCGAGGCGTACGAGCCCGTGGGCTGCGGGCGCTGCGGCGGCGCGGGCTACAAGGGTCGCACCGGGCTCTACGAGGTGATGGCGATCTCAGACGAGATCCGCGACCTCACCGTGGAGCGCGCTTCAGCCGACGACATCTGGAAGATCGCCGTCCCCCAGGGCATGCGGCCCCTACGCGCGGACGGCTTCGAGAAGGTCAAGAACGGCATCACGTCCATAGCCGAGGTGGCAAGAGTCACGTGATCAGGCCCTCCAGCCGATAGGAGACACAATGGAGTTCGACTTCGCAGAAGTCCTGCTTCAGGTGATGGAGCGAAACGCCTCCGACCTTCACCTGACAGCGGGATCCCCGCCCATGATCCGCCACCACGGCCGGCTGCACGCGCTGGACTACCCACGCCTGACGCCGCAGACGACCCGCGAGGTCGTCTACTCGATCCTCACGAACGACCAGCGCCAGAAGCTCGAGAACGACTGGCAGATCGACCTCGCCTACTCGATTCCCGGCAAGGCGCGCTTCCGCGTGAACGCGTACATGCAGCGAGCCGCGCTGTCAGCCGCGTTCCGCCTGATCCCGCACGACATGCCGACGCTCGGCTCGCTGGGCCTGCCGCCCATGCTCGAGGACTTCACGAAAAAGCCGCGCGGCTTCGTGCTCGTGACCGGCCCGACCGGTTCCGGCAAGTCGACGTCGCTCGCGGCGATGCTCGACCTGATCAACGACACCCGGCACGAGCACATCCTCACGATCGAGGACCCGATCGAGTTCCTGCACAGGCACAAGAAGTGCATCGTCAACCAGCGCGAGCTGGGTGCCGATGCGCAGAGCTTCGAGCTCGGCCTGAAGGCCGCGCTGCGCCAGGACCCCGACGTGATCCTCGTCGGCGAGATGAGAGACCTCGAGACGATCTCGACCGCGCTGACCGCGGCCGAGACCGGCCACCTCGTGTTCGCCACGCTCCACACGCAGGACACCGCGCAGACGGTGGACCGCATCGTGGACGTGTTCCCGCCCGAGCAGCAGCAGCAGGTTCGCGTGCAGCTGTCGGTGGCGCTCCAGGGCATCGTGACCCAGCAGCTGCTGCCGACCGCGGACGGCAACGGCCGCTGCTGCGCGGCCGAGGTGCTCGTGCCGACCCCGGCGGTCCGCAACCTGATCCGCGAGGGCAAGACCCACCAGATCTACTCCGCGCTCCAGACCGGCGGGCAGTTCGGCATGCAGACGATGGACGCCTCGCTGGTGCAGCTGGTGCGCGAGAACAAGATCACGCGCGAGCTCGCCGAGGCGCGCTCGTCCGCGCCGGAGGAGCTGCGCCGGCTGATGGGCACGGTAAGGGCGGCGTAAGTCATGGCTACTTACGCATTCAAGGCACTCGACCTCGCCGGCGCCCCCACGAAGGGCGAGATGGACGCGGGCGACAAGCAGGCCGTCGCGGCGCAGCTGCGCTCGAAGGGCCTGATCGTCGTCGACATCGAGGAGCAGACTCCCGCGAGCGCCGGCGACATCCTCGCCGGCTTCAAGCGCGTCAAGGCCGACGACCTCGTCATCGCGACGCGTCAGCTGTCGACGATGGTCAACTCGGGAATGTCGCTGCTCCGCGCGCTCTACGTGATCGAGGAGCAGACGGAGAATGACAAGCTGCGTGACGTCTGGATCGAAGTCCGCAAGGACGTCGAGGCCGGGCTCGGGCTGTCGGATGCGCTCGCGAAGCACCCCGACGTGTTCAACGACCTCTACGTTGCGATGGTGCAGGCCGGCGAGACGGGCGGCATCCTGGACAACACGCTGGTCCGCGTCGCCGAGCAGCTCGAGAAGGACGCCGCGCTCCGCCGCCAGGTGAAGGCGGCCATGATCTACCCGTCGCTGATCGGCGGCTTCGCCCTGGTCGTGCTGTTCGCCCTGGTGGCCTTCCTCGTCCCCGTCTTCGAGAAGATCTTCAAGGACTTCGGCGGCGACCTGCCGGCGATCACGAAGTTCACCGTCTGGCTCTCGCACATGATGACCGGCCGCTGGTACGTGATGCTGGCGGTCACGTTCGCCGTCGTGTGGACGTTCCGGCGCTGGAAGAAGAGCGAGACCGGCCGCATGCAGTGGGACCGGCTGAAGCTGAAGTTCCCGATGAAGATCGGGGACATCGTGCAGAAGGTGGCGCTCGCGCGCTTCTCACGGACCTTCTCCGGCCTGATCGCCGCCGGCGTGCCGATGCTCGAGGCGATCGACATCACCGGCAAGACGTCCGGCAACAAGGTCATCGAGAAGGCGATGTTCGAGGTGCGCGAGTCGGTCAAGAAGGGCGGCTCGCTCACCGCGCCGATGACGCAGGTGCCCGAGGCCTTCCCGGTCATGGTCACGCAGATGATCGGCGTCGGCGAAGAGACCGGTGCGCTCGAGACCATGATGACCAAGGTCGCCGACTTCTACGAGGACCAGGTGGCAGCGGCCGTCAAGGCCCTGACCTCGATCCTCGAGCCGATCATGATCGTGGTCGTTGGCGCCATCGTCGGGTTCATCGTGATCGCGATGTACCTGCCGATGTTCAAGGTCTACGACCAGATCAAGTAGCGAGCTGGGCCCCACCGCCGCAGGCATCGTTGGATCTTTCGAGCGTCGTGACATAGTCGCTGGGTGGAACAAATCCGCTGGCCACGGACGGACGGGGTCGATCGGGCGCAGCCGGGGGTAGTCGTCGCGCTGATCGCACTGGCCGCGCTCGCCTGGCTCGTGACGAGCGAGCGGATGGCGGGCATGGATGAGGGGCCGGGAACCGACCCGGGACCGCTCGGCCTCTACCTCTCCATCTGGGTGGTGATGACGGTGGCGATGATGCTTCCGTCGGCTGTCCCGATGGTCGCCGTCTACTCCGCGGTCGAGAGCCGCAAGCGCGAGCTCCGTCGCGGGAGGCTGCGTGCTGGGCCTGCAGCGTTCGCCGGGGGATACCTGCTCGTCTGGATTGGGTTCGGCATCGTCGCCTATGCGCTGTCCGAGTTGCTCATCAGGCTTGATGCCGATGCGCTGTCCTGGAGTCGCGGCGGCCGCTACGTTGCGGCTGGAGTAGTCGCTGCGGCCGCGGTGTACCAGCTGACCCCGATCAAGGACGTTTGCCTCGCAAGGTGTCGTAGCCCGCTCGCGTTCGTGGTCGGATCGTGGCGCGGCGGGCGGCTCGGCGCCACGCAGATGGGGATCGAGCACGGCGCATGGTGCGTCTGCTGCTGTTGGGCTCTGATGGCGACGCTCTTCGCGCTCGGCGTGATGAGCATCGTGTGGATGGCGGTCATCGCTGCGGTCGTCGCGCTCGAGAGGCTTTCGCACTGGGCGGTCACGGGGCGCGGCGTTGCGCTGCTGCTGCTCGTTCTGGCACTCGGCGTCGCCCTCGTGCCGGGAGAAGTGCCGGGGCTGACCATTCCAGGCGACTCCGAGATGCGCTCAATGGATGGTGCGGCGGCGTCTTCGATGCATCATTGACGCCCGTCCTCTGACGAGTACTCGAACGTCGCCTCGTACCCGCAGGCGCCGCTCAGCTCGAACTCGAGTGGACCATCTTCGACGCGGAGCAGGTCGGCCACGACCTCCCTGCCAGATCTGTCGTGACCGGGAATCACGCACGTCACGCTCTCCTGGGCGTCGAACGGCGCGCGAACTCGCACGGTGACCTGGCCACCCGCGCGAAACCAGCCCCTACCGGGCGTGTGGTTCACGTCTATCGCCACCTGGCGCACGGCGAGCAGGGTGCTCGGCTTCCAGACCCAAGGAAACTGCAGCTCGGGCGTGCCGCCGAGGCGGCCCAGGAAGATGCCCTCGAGCGCCTGGCGTTCACGCTCGTCCGCGCGTTCGTCGACGTACAGAACGAAGCTCCACGGCGAGCCCGGCTCATCGTCGTCGTAGCGATTTGCCAGCACGGCGCGCATCCCAGCCAGGTCGACCTCGCCGGCCCGGCCGTTCTCGATCTGCCAGGACAGCGATCCCAGGCAGACGCCGTAGGTCGAGCGCCCACCCGTCCGCCCCTCGATCCGTCTGCACGGACAGATCGCGGTGCAATTGCATGCCTCGAGATAGGTGCCCGAGAGCCGCCACGGCAGGTAGGGGTCAAGCTCGGCCGCCATTATCAGGTGACGCTACACCGGGCAGCCGCCGCTGAGCGATTCCGCCTCGTGCCTGCAGGTCGTGATGCGAGAGAGTACGGGGCGTGACTGAGGCCGCGCTGGAGCAGACGGAGTATGGGCTCGTCCCGAAAGGCGACGGCTGGTTCGTGGTCGGCGCGCGCGACGCGCGCTGGCTGGAGCGGCCGGGGCGAGGTCTGCGCTGCGGCTTCGAGGGCGAGCCGGCGTTCCCGCAGATCGGCGTCGGCCTGTACGTGCTGGAGCCGGGCGAGCCGATCGGCGTGTACCACTGGGAGGCCGACCAGGAGGACTTCCTCGTGCTCGCCGGCGCGGCGCTGCTGATCGTCGAGGGGGAGGAACGAGCGCTCGCGCGATGGGACTTCGTGCACTGCCCGGCTGGCGCGAACCACATCATCATCGGCGCCGGCGATTCGCCCTGCGTCGTGCTCGCGGTCGGCGCGCGCGAGAACTCGAGGCGCGGCGACTGGGGCGGCTACCGGGTCGACAGGACGGCGCTCCGCCACGGCGTCGGCGTCGAGCGCGAGACGAGCGACGTGGACGAGGCATACGCGCGCTTTCGCGCGCCGCGGCCGACGCGCTACCGCGATGGATCCCTTCCCGGCGGCTGATGCGTCCGCAACACGAGCGCCTGATCCACGACGGCGCGCTAGTGATGCAGCTGCAGAGGTTCACTTACCGTCCATGAACACCTCCAGTGCGCCCTCGATAACCTCGTAGCTCTCCTCGGCCGTCGGGTGAAGATGAACGGGAGGGCCAGGCAGCCCCGATTGCGATTCGACGTGGTCGGCATCGGACACCATGGTTCTTTCGGCGGGCCTCACTCGGCTCGGCCGCCCTGCGCTCGTCCGGCGGAGGCGGGTTAGGGCTGCGGGCGCAGGTGGGTGACCTCGACCTCGTGCTCGGCTGCCAGGCGCTCCGCGATCAGCGAGCGGTGGCAGGCCTCGGGCTCGCCTTCCACGCAGAAGAGGGCTGCCGCGCCATCGGCGGGCAGTGACGAGGCGAGCGCGGACAGGTCCGCCCGGTCGAGGATGTCGGCGGTGTAGCGCTCGCGGAACGCCGGCGCCAGCTGCGCCCGCGAGCGCTTTCCGACACCCCGGCGCTCGTCCTCCGCGTACTGAAGCCGGCGCAGCTCGGTCGTGGGGGCGAGCTCGAGGTGGTGCCTGTATTCGACGCCGGCCTCCTCGAGCGCCGCCTCGACGCGCTTTGCGTTAGCCCAGGCGTACTCAGGCCCACGCACGCCGCGACGCTGGCGCACGTCGAGGAGAACGCGCACGTCGGCCGCATCCAGGGCGGCGAGGAACTCGTCGAGGGTGAACCCGTAGACCCCGATCGTGGTCAGCCTGCGGATGTGACCACCAGCTCTCCAGCCGCCTCCTCGGTCGTGTCGTCCCCGGCTGGGACGAAGACCAGCTCGTAGCGTCCCGCCTGCCTCGCGAGGACGTCGAAACGGGCGGGCGTGAGCGGGTTGGCGGATGCGCTCAGCCCCAGGCCGGGGATCCGCACGCTTCCGGGCTCGTCGACCGAGACCGCGACGGTCGCCGCGCTTCCCTCGGAAAGCCGCTTGGTCTCGTCCTTGGTGGCGTCGAAGCTGAGCGCCGGCTGCTGCGACGGCGCCGGGGAGGGGATCGCGGTCGCCGGGCCGGGCTCGGCCGGCTCGCTCGCCGTCGTCTCGTCCGGGCGCTCGCCCGCCGGCTGCGAGAGCGACGCGACCAGAGCCGCCATGCCGAGGACGATGGCGAAGAGGAGCAGCGCGCGCCGAATGTGCACGTGCCTGATGCTAGGGCTGCATGGCGGTGCCCCGGTCAAGCTGCGCGGGATACCGGCCGATACGGGCAGTGGATGCCCCGCCGCTCCCGCCCCAGCACGTCGCACCGGCCGCTGATCGGAGTTGCCCTAGTCGTCGTTGCGCTCCTCGCGCAGACGGCTCCTGCTCACGCACAGCAGGACGCGCTCGTCCCGGAGTCCGTCGCGCCGCCCTCCCAGACGAAGCCGCCGCCCGGCTTCGGCATCAGCGCGCGCCAGGCCCAGGCAGTCGCCGGTCGCGTGCCGGAAGTGAGACAAGAGCGCGCCGACCACCCATCGCTCGAGCCGATGGTCTCCATCGACACCATGGCGGACGAGCCCAGCTTCGACGTGATGTTCGTGACGCCGGGCGTCGAGTCGCAGTACGGCAGCGATATCCGCGTGGACGTGATCGTGAGCGGCCTCACCGGCGAGGTGCTCGAGGTCTGGACCGGCCCCCAGGCGGCGACTCCGCTCGCCCGCGGCGAGCAGCCCTCGATCGGCAGGTCCCTGAACCGCCCCTACGTCTGGCTGCCGCTGGCGGCCATCTTCCTGCTCGCCTTCTTCGATCCGCGCAGGCCGCTGCGGCTGCTCCACCTCGACCTGCTGGTGCTGCTCGCGTTCGGCCTCAGCCAGCTCTACTTCAACCAGGGCCGAATCGAGCTGGCCATGCCGCTCGTGTATCCGCTGCTCGGCTATCTGCTCGTCCGCACGCTGCTCGCCGGCTTCCGCCCGCGCGAGCGCTTCGAGCGGCTCGTGCCACGGCTCCCCGTGCGCTGGATGGCCGTCGGTCTCGTGCTCCTTGTGGCCTTCCGCGTGGGTCTGAACCTGGCGGACTCGACGGTGGTCGACGTGGGCTACGCGAGCGTCGTCGGTGCCGACCGGATCGTGCACGGTGAGGACCTGTACGTGGCCAACGAGGTGCACGGTGACACCTACGGGCCCGTGAACTACCTCGCCTACATCCCGTTCGAGACGCTTCTCCCCTGGAGCGGCAGCTGGGACTCCGTGCCGGCCGCGCATGCGACGGCGATCGCCTTCGACCTGCTCACGATCGTCGGTCTGATGCTGCTGGGCGCGACGCTACGGCGCGGGCCGGCGGGCCGCCGGCTCGGTCTCGCCCTCAGCTTTGCGTGGGCCGCGTACCCGTTCTCCCTGCTCGCGCTCCAGGAGAACACCAACGATCTCTTGATCGCCGCGCTGCTCGTGCTGTCGCTGGCCGCGCTGCGCTCGCCGCCGGGACGCGGGGCCCTGCTGGGCCTCGCCGCGGCTGCGAAGTTCGCGCCGCTCGCGCTCGCGCCCCTCCTCGCGACCGGCACGGGCGAGCAGCGCGGCCGCTCCTGGGCCGGCTTCGGTGTCGCCTTCGCGGCCGTGTGCGTGGCCGCGACGCTTCCGTTCGTGCCGGACGGCGGTCTGCGCGAGCTCTACGACACGACGATCGGCTTCCAGCTGGGGCGCGGGTCGCCGTTCAGCGTCTGGGCGCTCCACCCAAGCCTCGACTGGCTTCAGACCGCTCTCAAGCTCGGCGCGGCCGGCCTGGCAGCCGCGCTCGCCTTCGTCCCGCGCCGCCGCGACGCGCGCCAGGTCGTCGCGCTGGCGGCCGCCGTGATGATCGCGGTGCAGCTGCCGGCGACCCACTGGTTCTACTTCTACCTCACCTGGATCGCCCCACTCGTCCTGGCAGCCGTTATGTCGGCCTACCGGGAGCCCGCGCTCGCGGTCTTCGCCGCACCCGCCGTGGACGAATGGTCTAGGACATCTGAGCGTCGCGATTAAAGACACGGTCGCGTCCGGCCGATGTTCCCGCAGAGCCAGAGTCACGGTGAAAAGGGCAAACCCGTCGCGAGGCGGGGGCGCAAAGCAACAGGGCTCCAGTAGAGCCGGCTGAGCTACCACCGAGGATTCCTTTCTCCTGGTCCTTGACCGAGACGGCTGGCATTCAGACCCAACCAACCGTCACCTCAAGGAGGAGACAAATGCTGCGGATGCTCCGCGAGCGTATGCACAACGAGGAGAAGGGCTTCACCCTTATTGAGCTTCTCGTCGTGATTCTCATCATCGGCATCCTGGCCGCTATCGCGCTGCCGGCCTTCCTCGGTCAGCGTCAGAAGGGTCAGGACTCCGAAGCCAAGTCCAACGCGCGTAACATCGTCTCGCACGTCGAGTCTTGTTACACGCAGGAGCAGGACTACCAGCTGTGCGACGGCGCCGGTGGCGCCGGCACCGCTTCGGACCTCGTGTCGAGCGGTATCCCGCTCGGCAGCGCCGGCGGCGAAGTGGCCGTCACCTCGGGTGCGGCTGACTCGTACCAGGTCATCGGCACGTCGAAGTCGGGCAACCACTTCACCATCACGAAGACCGCAGGTAACTTCGTGAAGCCGTACACATGCGACACCGGCGGCAAGGCCGGATGCTCGGACGGCGGCAAGTGGTAAGACCGGCTTAGCCGGCAGAAGTTCCCGGGAGGCGGGCCCACGGGCCCGCCTCCTGTCTTTTTGTCCCCCTGGACCCCTATGCGATCAAGAAGCGCCCTCGGGTGGCCGATTAGCCCTCGAGATGCACGCCCTCACACGTCTGCGCGGCGAGCGTGGCTTCACGCTCATCGAGGTCATGGTCACGATGCTGATCCTGGTTGTCGGTATCGCCGGCGCGCTGGCGCTCATCGACGGCGCCAACGCCCGGACCGTCATGAACAAGCAGCGCGAGGCCGGCAACGCGCTCAGCCGCGAGATCATCGAGGCCGCGCGCTCGGTGCCGTACCGCCAGCTCAACCCTGGCTCGGCGGTCACGGCCGTTCAGGCAATTCCCGGCCTCGAGGATACGACTCCGCTCACCGGTGCGTGGACGGTGGAGCGCCGCAAGACCGTCTACACGGTGACGATGTCGGTCTGCACCGTCGACGATGACCAGGACGGCCTGGGCGACATCGCGGGCGGCAGCTTCTGCGGTGGCGGCGGCGGCACCGCCGACCGCAACCCGGACGACTACAAGCGCGTCACGGTCAACGTCCAGTGGACGCACCGGGGTGTGACGCGCAGCGTCAAGCAGGCCGGGATCGTCAACAACGAGGCGAGCACCGCGGGGCCTGCGCTCGAAATCCTGTCGCAGACGCCCGCGACGCCCACAGGCGAGCTCAACACCAACACATCTCCGATCAGTTTCGAGGTCCAGTCGGATCCCGACGCCGTGTTGATCAGGTTCTCCGTCGACGGGGTCCTGCGCGGCACCAGCACGTCGACCCATACGACGTTCGACTGGAACATCGACAACGGGATCCACCACGTTCCCGACGGCACCTACGTCGTGAGCTTCACGGCCTTCGACGCCGAGGACACGCCGGGACCGACCCGCTCACGGACGATCCGGCTGAACCGCGACGTGCCCTCCGGACCCGGGGACGTGTTCGGCGGCTTCAACCCGCGCATCGGGTTCTCGGACAACCACGACATCGTCGAGATCCAGTGGTCCCGGAACAACGAGCCGGACGTGAAGGGCTACCGCGTTTACCGCTCCACGGGCGCCGGCGCGGAGATCGTCCCCGGCTGCGACTTCGCGACCCTCGCGACGCAGACCGTATGCACCGATCTCAACCCGCCCGCCGGGCCCTCGAGCGAGTACTGGGTGCGCGCGCTCGACGAGAACCCCTTCACGGGCGGGCTCCGCGAGGGCGCTGACTCGATCCACCTCACGGCGATGCGCGCCACCACGCAGCCGAACCAGCCGGGGAGCCTCACCGCGACGCAGGACGGCGCGGACGTCGTGCTCAGCTGGCCGGACGCGCCGGCTGCGACGCCGGCCTACAGCGGGTCGGACGTCATCTTCTACCGCGTCTACCGCGACGGCACCCTCCTCGACGACCGCGTCGCGCGCACCGGCCAAGAGTCACTCACCGCCTACCGCGACGCAGGGGCGGCCGCGGGCGGGCACGTGTACTACGTCAGCTCGGTCGATGAGAACTTCTCCGAGTCGGCGCCGCTCGGACCGGTGTCGCTGCCATGACGAGCGCGCGCGGCCAGGACGGCTTCTCGCTGATCGAACTGCTCATGGCGATGGCGATCGTGACGGTCGTCGTCATGGCGACGATCTCGGCCTTCGTCGCCTTTCACAAGAACGAGCGAGTGAACCGGCTCGCCAACGAGTCGCAGGACCAGGCGCGGCTCACCCTCGAGCGCCTCTCGAGCCAGCTCCGCAACCTCGCCAGCCCGACCGACTGGGTGCCCGAGAGCGTCGAGAAGGCCGAGCCCTACGACCTGGTGTTCCTCACGGTTGACGCGGTCAAGCCGGTCGGGTCCCTCAATGCGCGTAACGTCAAGCGGGTCCGCTACTGCCTCGGCCCGGTGGTCGGCGGGAAGGCCCCGCTCATCCGCCAGCAGCAGACGTGGCTAATCGACACCCCGCCGCCCTCGTACTCAACGGCCAGCTGCACCAGCAGCGGCGCGGGCGGCTGGGAGAAGACCCAGGTGGTGGCGAGCGACGTGGTGAACACCGAGGTGTCGCCGGCCGTGCCGATCTTCAAGTACACGCCCGGCCCAGCGCCGCTCGCCGACATCACCGCGATTCGGG
>Ga0126314_10001644_pt1 | contig 10835 bp, 5 predicted proteins | sample Plot105B_FD_92535 | JGI IMG/M metagenome (GOLD analysis project Ga0126314, IMG submission 92535) | Serpentine soil microbial communities from UC McLaughlin Reserve, CA, USA - Plot105B | ecosystem: Environmental > Terrestrial > Soil > Grasslands | place: USA: UC McLaughlin Reserve, Lake County... | reverse complement strand
GGCGCCGGCAGCGTGATGCACGGCAACGGGGACGAGACGGACATCAAGAAGCTGGGCGGCCTGCGCCACGAGATGAAGTGGACGTGGGGCACCTTCTTCGTCGCCACCCTGGCCATCACCGGCATCATCCCGCTGTCCGGCTTCTTCTCGAAGGACGCCATCTTCCACGGCGTGCACCACAACCACCTGGAAGGGCTGCACTGGGTGTCCAGCGTCGTCTACTACCTGGGCCTGCTCATCGCCGCCTGCACCGCGTTCTACATGACGCGCGTGTACCTGCTGACCTTCGAGGGTCAGCGCTCCAAGGAGGCGAAGCTGGCGCACGCGCACGAGAGCGCGTGGCAGATGACGCTGCCGCTGGTGGTGCTGGCGGTGCTCAGCGTGGTGTCCGCCGTGTACGCGTGGCCGCTGATGAAGGCGCCGGGCGACGGCCGGCCGCAGCCGGTGTTCGAGAACTTCCTGAGCCCCGTGTTCGCGTCGATGAACCGCATCGTCGCGACGGGCAAGACGGTGGCGCTGGACACCAGCGTCCCGGCCATGGGCGACTACGTCTTCGCGTGGCTCGTGGCGGTGTCGGGCGGCGCGCTGGCGGGCTTCCTGTACCTGCGCTTCTTCCCGGCGCGCGCGGGCCAGCCGGCTCCGGCCTTCGCCCGGGCGGTCCGCCGCACGGCGCAGAACAAGTTCTACGTGGATGAACTGTACGAGCTGGCCATCATCCGGCCGGTGAAGTTCATGAGCTTCATCCTCTTCCGCGTGGTGGACGCGCTCCTCATCGACACCGTGGCCGTCCGCGGCACGGCGTGGGTGACGGCGCGAGTGGGCAGCGCGCTGCGCTACGTCCAGTCGGGCGACGCCCAGGCCTACGCCGCAGTGATGGCCCTCGCCCTGCTGGGCGGAGTCGCCTACGCCCTCATCCAGGTGCTGCAATGAGCTTCTTCGACACCCACCTGCTCAACCTCGTCGTCTTCCTGCCCCTCGTCTTCGCGGCGCTGGTGTTGATGCTGCCGGCGGGCGAGGCAGGGCAGATTCGCGCCGTCACGTTCATCGCCATGCTGGTGGACCTGGCCTTCGGCGCGTGGGCGTACATGCGCTTCGAGCCGGGCGGCCCGGAGTTCCAGCTCGAGTACCGGGTGCACTGGTTCAAGGAGTTCGGGCTCAGCTACCACCTGGGCGTGGATGGCCTGGCGGCGAGCCTGCTCCTGCTGACGGTGTTCCTGGGCCCGCTGGTGGTGCTGGCCTCCACCACGTACATCAGCCACCGCATCAAGGAGTTCCACCTGGCGCTGCTGGTGCTCCAGACGACGATGCTGGGCGCGCTGGTGTCGCTGGACGTGCTGCTCTTCTACATCTTCTTCGAGGCCATGCTCATCCCCATGTACCTGCTGGTGGGGGTGTGGGGCGCCGAGGACCGCCAGATGGCGGCGGTGAAGTTCTTCCTCTACACGCTGGTCGGCTCGCTGCTGATGTTGGTGGCGCTCATCGCCGTGTACTTCATCAGCTCGCCCGCGGGCGCGCGCTCGTTCGACTACTCCAGCATGTACAACGGCCTGCTGGACGCGAACCGGCAGCTGTCCGCCTGTACCGCCGGCCCCCCTGGAGCATGTGATTCGCTCACGGGCCTGGCCGCGACGCTGCGCACGTATGGGCCGTGGCTCTTCGGCGCGTTCGCGCTCGCGTTCGCCATCAAGGTGCCCATGTGGCCGGTGCACACGTGGTTGCCTGACGCGCACGTGCAGGCGCCGGTGGCCGGCTCCATGATTCTGGCCGGCGTGATGCTGAAGATGGGCACGTTCGGCTTCTGGCGGTACGCGATTCCGTTCTTCCCGGTGGCCGCGCAGCAGGCCCGGCCCTTCCTGGCGACGCTGGCGGTCATCGGCATCGTCTACGGCGCGCTGATGTGCCTGGCGCAGCGGGACATCAAGAAGCTGATTGCGTACTCGTCCGTGAGCCACCTGGGCTACTGCATGCTGGGCATGCTGGCGGTGACGGCCGAGGGCGCCACGGGCAGCGCGTACCAGATGCTCAACCACGGCATCTCCACGGGCGCGCTGTTCCTCCTGTTCGGCTTCCTCTACGAGCGGCGCCACACGCGACTGATGGCGGACTTCGGCGGCATCGCCAAGGTGATGCCGGTGTTCACCGTGGCCTTCGTCATCATCACCTTCTCGTCGGTGGCGGTGCCGGGCACCAACGGCTTCATCGGTGAGTTCCTCGTCCTGCTGGGCACCTTCAAGAGTGACTTGGGCGCCGCCGCCGGCAACCCGCACCTGACGATGGTGTTCGGCGCGTTCGCCACCCTGGGCGTCATCCTGGGCGCCGCGTACATGCTGTGGATGGTGCAGAAGGTGTTCTTCGGCGGCCTCACGCACCGGGAGAACCAGCACCTGACCGACATGAACCTGCGGGAGATGCTGACGGTGCTGCCCTTCATCATCCTCGTCGGAGTCATGGGGCTGATGCCGCAGCCGTTCCTGGACCGCATCGAGCCGTCCACCAGCCGCTTCATCGCTCGCGCTCGCGTGGGCACCCCGGGTGCCACCGTGGAGACGGAGCAGGTGCGCGTGGAGGTGATGGGGCTGCCGGCCCAACCCACCGCGGCCGCTCCGAGCGCCCCTGCCCCGCTCGCCGCCCGAGCCGTCCCCTCGCCTCGGCCGTAAGCCGCCTGAGCCCACGACATGATCCTGCCCAATCTCACCCTGGCAGACTTCCTCCCGCTGATTCCCGCCATCATCCTGGTGGTGGGAGCCTGCATCCTGCTCCTGTCGGAAGTGTTCCTCGGCGCCCACGCGTCGCGCTCCTACCAGGCCGTGCTCACCGTGGTGGCGGCGGTGGCGGCGGGCGCGATGGCCGTGGCCAACATGTTCGAGCCGGCGCACGAGGTGTTCCTCGGCTTCGGCGTGCTGGACCCCTTCTCCAGCTTCCTCACCTTCGTGGTGTGCGTGGGCCTGGGCCTGGCGGCGCTGAGCTCCGTGAGCTTCCTGCGCAAGCGCGGGGCGGAGCGCGGTGAGTTCTACGCGCTGATGCTCTTCGCCGCGGCGGGGATGAGCCTGCTGGCGCTGTCCAACGAGCTCATCACGCTCTTCGTCAACCTGGAGGTCCTCTCCATCGCGACCTACGCGCTGACGTCGTACCTGCGCCGTGGCACGCGGCCGAGCGAGGCGGGCTTCAAGTACTTCATCCTCGGCGCCTTCTCCTCCGCGGTGCTGCTGTACGGCGCGGCGCTCTTGTACGGCGCCACCGGCTCCACGAAGCTGACGGACATGGTGGGCCCGCTGTCCAGTGCTATCGCCACCCAGCCGGCGCTGGTCTACGCGGGCCTCATCCTCCTGGGCTCCGGCTTTGCCTTCAAGGTGGCCGCGGTGCCGTTCCACATGTGGACGCCGGACGTGTACGAGGGTGCCCCCACCCCCGTCACCGCGCTGATGAGCGCGGGCGTGAAGGCCGCGGCCTTCGCGGCGCTGGTGCGCGTGTTCCTCACGCTGGGCAAGGGAATCGACCCGCACCTGCCGCTGGTGCTGTTCTCCACCCTCGCCTTCCTCACCATGGTGGTGGGCAACCTGCTGGCGATTCCGCAGCGCAACGTGAAGCGCATGCTGGCGTACTCGTCCATCGCCCACGCCGGCTACCTCCTGGTGGGCGTGGCGGCGCTGTTCGTCACCGCGCCGGGTGAGCAGTTCCGTCTGCTGGGCCCGTCCGAGCTGACGGGTGGCTCGCCGGTGGAGCTGGCCCGCTCGCAGGCGCTGCGCGGCATCCTCTTCTACCTGCTCGCGTACACCTTCAGCGCCGTGGGTGCCTTCACCCTGGTGTCCGTGCTGGAGCGCCGCGAGGACGAGGAGAAGGGCACCGCGTGGGACTTGGAGCGCTTCAGCGGGCTGGCGCAGCGCCGTCCGGGCTGGGCCGTGGCCATGGCCGCCTTCATGCTGTCGCTGGGCGGGATTCCTCCCACCATCGGCTTCATGAGCAAGCTGCTCATCTTCCAGAGCGCGGTGGACTCGGGCCTCATCGGCCTGGCCATCATCGGCGTGCTCTCCAGCGCGGCGGGCGTCTATTACTACCTGCGCGTCGTGGTCTACATGTTCATGCGGCCCGTGCCCGAGGGCGCCCTGACGCTCGAGCGCAGTTGGTCCACCGAGCTGGCCCTGGTCCTCTCCACCGCCGCCGTGCTGGTGTTCGGAATCCTCCCGGGCCCCATCACCGCGTGGCTGCAGCAGGCCAGCAGCATCTTCGGTCAGTAACGCCCGGGGCCTCGCGCCCCGTCGTCACCCACGCCCGCCTCGGCCTTCGTGCCCGGGCGGGCGTCGTCTTTCCAGGCGCCTGCTACGGCTCCGGGAGCGCGCCGCGCAGCTCGAAGGTCTCCAGGCTCACGCTGGCGCCCGCGTCTCGCAGGAGCTGCTCCAGGGGCGCGTCGTCCGTCACCACCACGGCCACCGACTCCCGGGCCTCGCCCAGCAGCGAGAAGGCGCCCTCCAACAGTGCCCTCGCGTGGGCCCGTGACGCCGCGAAGAAGGGATAGAGCACCGCGCCGCCGGAGCGCACGTCCATCAGCCCCAGCGTCCCCGCCTCCCCGTCCTCGCGCGCCAGCTGAAGCAGTCGGTGCGAAGGCAGCGTCGCGTAGCGCGCCAGCTTGCCCGGCATCATCCCGAAGGCCTGAGTCAGCGGCTCCCAGTCACCCGCCCCCACCGGGGCCACCATCAACCCGTCGGGCACCGGCGGCAGCACGGCCACCTGGGCGCGCGTCACCCGGAGGTTGGTGCCCTGGCGCACGAGCTTCATGCCCAGCGAGGTGTACAGCCCCAGCGCCGCGGCGTTGTCCCGCTTCACGTTGAGCGCCCAGCTCCGGCAGCCCTGCTCGCGCAAGCGCTCCGCCACGCGCCGCATCATCCAGCGCCCCAGTCCCTGACGCCGCGCGGAGGGCGCCACCACGAGCTGCCCCACGTAGCCCAGCACACCCAGCGCGTCTGTCGACGTGTACCCCTCCACCCCACCCGGCCCTTCCACCAGCAGGGTGCGGGGCGCGACTTCTTGCGCCCACATGGTGGCCGAAGGCGGAGGCTCTTCCAGGCCCAGCTCGGCGAAGAGCCGCACGTACGTCGGGTAGTCGTCCTCGCGTCCAGGCCTCAGCACCCACGGACACGGCTGCCGTCGCACTTCCACCGCCATCAGGCATTCCTCCCCAGAAGGATGGAGCGAACACCGACGCGGGCGGATTTCAACGCCCGACGGCACAAAAGAAGGCGGCCCGACACTCCACAGGGGAGGGTCGGGCCGCGGGTCTTCTGAAGGTGACTCACCGGAAGTGCTGAAGGGGTGGGGGGGAACCGCCTTCAGCCTCGCTTCGATGTGTCCCGCGTGGAGGTATAGCAGTCGTCGTGCCAAGTGCCGTTTTGAGACAAACTCTAGTTTTCTCAGGCACTTAGAGGTCCACCAGACAGTGGCCAACCTCGGCGATTGCATTGCAGCCCTGAAATCACCTTGCAGAACTGAAAATTACCAATGATTTCAAGCGCCTGTGTTTTTCACCGATGAACCTCGTTCATTTCGGATCTGAATCCACAGGTGCGCAAAAGTTACACGTCCAACTCCACCCTACTCCCGGCTCGCCTCGGTGGGGGGGCGGAGGTTGAGGCGCTTCATCTTCCGCCACAGGGTGGTGGAGGAGACGCCCAGCTCGTCAGCGACCCGCGCGAGGTCCACGCCATGGCGCTCCAGGGACTGGGCGATGGCGCGGCGCTCGGCGTCCTCCACCACCTGGGCCAGGGTGGGGCCTCCGGCCGTGCCCGCGCCGAGCCCCAGCTGCCCATCCAGGGCACTGAGGCTGGAGGTGCCGTGCGCGGGCGGCATGCGGGCCTGGCGCAGCGGGAAGTCCTCGGGCAGCAGTTCGTCGCTCTCCGCGAGCGCGGCGGCCTGCTCCACCAGGTTCTCCAGCTCGCGCACGTTGCCGGGGAAGTCGTAGCCCATCAGGTGTGTCACGGCGGAGCCGGACAGGCGCCGGGGGTTGGGGCTGCGGGCGTTGGCGCGCTCCAGGAAGTGCTCGGCGAGCGCGGGCACGTCCTCCAGGCGCTCGCGCAGCGGGGGCACGCGCAGCGTCACCACGTTGAGGCGGTAGTAGAGGTCCTGGCGGAAGCGCTTCTCGCGCACCTCGATTTCGATATCGCGGTTGGTGGCGGCGACGGTGCGCACGTCCACGCGCAGCGCGGTGGACTCGCCCACGCGGCGCACCTCGCCCTCCTGGAGGGCGCGCAGGAGCTTGGACTGGAAGGTGGGGCTCGTCTCCGTCACCTCGTCGATGAAGAGCGTGCCGCCGTCAGCCTCCTCGAAGAGGCCGCGGCGCGCCTTCACCGCGCCCGTGAAGGCGCCCTTCGCGTGGCCGAACAGCTCGCTCTCCAGCAGGGACTCGCTGATGGCGGCGCAGTTGACGGGCACGAAGGAGCGGCTCTTGCGCCGGCTGTGCGCGTGGAGCGCCCGGGCCACCAGCTCCTTGCCGGTGCCGCTCTCTCCCTGGATGAGCACGGTGGCGTCGCTCTGCGCCACGCGCATCAGCCGCGAGGTGAGGTCCCTCATGGCGGCGCTGCGCCCCACCAGCGCGGACAGGCCGTGGCGCTGGTTGAAGTCGGTGGCGAGGTTGTCCACGTCGCGCAGGAGGCGCGCGCGCTCCAGGGCGCGCTCCACGCGGTAGCGCAGCTCGCTCTCCTTGAAGGGCTTGGTGACGTAGTCGTAGGCGCCCAGCCGCATCGCCTCCACCGCGCTCTCGATGGAGCCGAAGGCCGTCATCATGATGACCTGGAGGCGCGGGGCCACCTCCAGCGCGCGCCGGAGCAGCGTCAGCCCGTCCATGGGCTCCATCTTCAAGTCGGTCAGCAGCAGGTCCATGCTGCCGCCGGACAGGTGGGCCAGGGCCTCCTCACCCGTGCCCGCCTCGAAGACGGTGTAGTGCTCGGCGCGCAAGAGCAGCGCCGTGGTCGCGCGCATGTTGCGCTGGTCATCCACGACGAGGATGCGTCCACGGGACGGTGGGGTGTTCGCGTCGGTCATGGGAAGGACGGGGGCTGAGAGAGAGGAAGGCGGAAGGTGAAGGTGGTACCGCGACCGGGGACGCTGTCCACGGCGATTTCGCCTCGATGTTCCTCGAGGATACGTTTGACGACAGCCAGGCCCAGGCCCGTGCCCTGCGCCTTGGTGGTGAAGAAGGGCTCGAAGACGCGGTGGAGCAGCTCGGCGGGAATGCCCAGCCCCTGGTCCGCCACGTCGATGCGCAGCTGCTCCCGCCCGCCATGCGCCTCCCGCCGTGCCAGCACCCGCACCCGTCCCCCCTGCGGCATGGACTGAATCGCGTTGACTGCCACGTTGACGAGCGCCTGGCGGATGAGCCGGCGGTCCATGGGCACCGGCGGCAGGCCCGCCTCCACCTCCGCCTCGATTTGCACGGGCCGCTCCGTGCCACCGCCCTGCACTCGCGCCGCCTCCAGCGAGTCCTGGAGCACGCGGCCCAGGTCCTCGTGCTGGAGCACCGGGTTTCGGGGGCGCGTGTAGTCCAGCAGGTCGCCGACGATGCGGTTGAGACGGTCGCTCTCCTCGCCCAGGATGTCCAGCAGCATGCCCGCGTCACCGGAGGGCTCCAGCAGCCTGCGCAGCGACGCCACCGCGTTGAAGATGACGCCCAGCGGGTTGCGCACCTCGTGCGCGACAATCGCGGACAGCTCGCCCAGCGCGGCCAGCCGCTCGCGCTTCACCATCTCCGCGCGCGTGGCGGCCAGCTCCGCGTAGCTGGCCCACAGTGACTCATACAGGCGCGCGTTGGCGATGGAGAGCGCGAGCTGCCCACACGTGGCCTCCGCCAGCTCGACGAGCTCCGGGCTGAAGCCCCGGGTGCGCCGCGTGTCGTCCACCAGCACCACGCCGATGAGCTCCTCGCGCGAAGTCAGCGGCAATGCCAGGAGCGCCTTCTCCCCGAAGCGCTGGACGAGCTGCGGGTTGAAGCCTCCGCCCGAGGCCTCCACGTCCTCGATGGCCACGGGCTTCCGCTCGCGCGCGGCCCGGGCCGCCACGCTGTCACTGCTCAGCGACAGCTCCACCGTGCGGAAGAAGTCGCGATGGGCCGCGGAGGCCGCAGCGCCCCGGAGCACCTTGGCGCTCTCGTCGTACAGCATGATGTAGCAGTTGGACACGTCCAGCAGGTGGACCAGGAAGTCCGAGGCCACATCCAGGATGCTGGAGGTCTCCAGCACGCCCGACGTGGTGCGGGCCAAATCCAACAGCAGGCGCGTCTCGGTGAGCTGCCGCGCCGACTCCGAGCGCAGCCGGCGCTGCTCCAGCAGCGTCACCAGCAGCTCCGACAACGTCCCGAGCAGCCGCACGTCCCGCGCATCGAAGGGCCGGGCCGGCGCGCGCAGCACCTGGAGCACGCCGCAGACCTCTCCGCCCCGGGCCAGCCGCACCGCCGCGCCGCTGCCCAGCGTTCCGCCGGAGACTTCGCGCAGCACCGCCGCCTGGGCCTCCGTGGTGAGGTCTCCATCCAGTGCGTCCGGCACCGCGGCCCCCATCACCGCGCTCAAGCGGTCCACGCTCGCCGGGGAGACGCCGCTCTCCGCCAGTCCGAAGTGGGCAGCCAGCTCCAGCGGCCCCTCCTCGCCTTGCGTCAGGTGGAGCATGGCGGCCTCCGCCAGCAGCAGCTCCGACACGCGCGACAGGAAGTCCTCGGGCGTGGGGGGAATCGGCCGCGCCACGAAGCGCGCCATCTCCGCGACGGCGCCCACTTCCCACCGGCTGCGGGTGCCGTCCGCCTGCACGCGCGCATCCGTCAGCGCCGCCCCCACCACCTTGGCGAACAGCGTCAGCACCGAGCCATGGCGAGGCGCCACCCACGGCCCCTCCACGCGCAGCACCTCCACCTGGGGCCCTCCCACCGGCAGGTACACGTGCGTGGGCGCGGCCCGCTCCGCGCCACCGAAGACGGGGCGCCCGTCCGACAGCGCCTCCAGCCCCAGGTACACATCCGTCGGCGGAGGCCCGCCATCGAGCGCGTGCAGCCGCATGCCGTCCCACCGCAGCAGCCGCACCCTGAAGCCCGCGGCCTCCAGCCCCTTGATGGCGACGCGGCGCACCGCGTCCTCGGAGTGCGCGGACACGAGGCCCGCGGAGGTCTCCACCAGGCGCTCGGCCACGGACAGCTCGGCGGGCCGGTCCTGCATCGGCAGCAGGTTGAGCAGCAGCGCCCGGCCTCCGCCCTCGAGCAGCAGATGGGACGCGTAGAGGGCGACCTCCCGGGCGACGCCGTCCGCCGAGGGCACCTGGTACAGCTGCGTCGCCGCCTCCATGGGCACGCCGGACTCCAGCAGGCGGTAGCGCTCAATCAGCCGGCTGCGGTCCTCCGGCTGGACGAAGTCCATGATGGAGCGCCCCTCGACTCGCTCCCGGGGCAGCCCCAGGAGCGCGAGGTACGCGTCATTCGCCGCGAACACGCGTCCGTCCACCACCGCGAGCACGGGGTTGGCGAAGGGCTCGATGAAGGCGCGCAGCGACGCCTCGCTGTAATGCTTCGTGCTCATCCGCGACGCAGCACCCGCTTCTCGCCTACCCGGAGCGTCACCTTCTCCCGGTCGAAGTACTCGGACAGAGGGATGACGAACTTGCGGCTCTGTCCCACCAGTTCCTTGAAGGCCTGGGTGCTAATTTCCTTCTTCTCGCGCAGGTGGGCAACCAGCCGTTCCCGCAGGGCCCCCAGCGCCGCCGCGTCGAAGCACAGCTCCTCGCTGACCCGCGCCACCCTTCCCTCGGCCATCAGCACCTTCAACAGCTCTCGCAGGCGGGGCACCGGGAGCTGGAGCTTCTGGGACAGCTCGGCCTCCGTGGGCGGGGCCAGTCCCGTCGCGGACAGCTCCGCGGCGAGCCGCGCCCGGGCCGCCTCGTCCCCCAGCGACAATGCACGGCCGCGCCCCTTCAGACGCACGAGGTCCCGGTCCACCTCCAGCTTCCCGGCGTCCCCCAGTCCCTGCAACACCCGCTGGAAGGCACGCGCGTCCAGCTCCGCTGACAGGCGCTGGCGCAGCTCCTCGCGGGACAGGCCCTCGCGCAAGGGCTCGCGCTCATGGAAGGCGGCCAGGAGTGCGAGCGCCCGCCCCTGCAGCCCCTCGAACACCTCGCCGGACAGGTACAGCCGTCTCTCCTTGTCCAACAGCAGCGCCGCGCCCCGCGCGCCCAGCAACTCCAGCGCGCGCGCCAGCACCCGAGGCGAAAGCCCGGAGCGGCCGAACAGCTCCGCCTGCGTCAGCCCGCGATAGCCGGCCTGCCGCAACAGCCACGCCACCTGCCCCGCCGGGTCCGCCTCCCGCAGCGGCGCCACCACCGCCGAGCCGCCCTTGCGACGCCGAGGCGGCACAATCGACAGCACCCGTCCCCCCGCGAGCGTCGCGCCCCGCCCGGGCAGCGCGCGCGAGCCTCGGAGGATGAAGCGCTGGCCCACGAGCGCCGCCACCGGCGCGTCCAGCCGGAGCTGCGCCAGCGTCGTCTCGCCGGGCTCCAGCCGCTCCACGTCCAGCAGCGCCACCGTGGCCTCCACCTGTGAGGTGCCCAGGTGCAGGAGCAGCTTGCGGCGGCGCGGTAGCGGCGACTCCGCCGTGGGCAGCAGCGTCAGCTCCACGTCCAACATGCGCGTCTCGGGCAGCTCTCCGGAGCGCGTCAGCACCTGCCCTCGGGAGAGCGACTCCGCCTCCACGCCCGGCAGGTTCACCGCCGCGCGCTGGCCGGCCTCCACCTTCTCCACCGCCCGCCCATGCACCTGCACGCCGCGCACCCGCAGCGGGCCCGGCTGTCCGGGGAGCAGCGACACCGCGTCGTCC
>Ga0126314_10001643_pt1 | contig 10839 bp, 12 predicted proteins | sample Plot105B_FD_92535 | JGI IMG/M metagenome (GOLD analysis project Ga0126314, IMG submission 92535) | Serpentine soil microbial communities from UC McLaughlin Reserve, CA, USA - Plot105B | ecosystem: Environmental > Terrestrial > Soil > Grasslands | place: USA: UC McLaughlin Reserve, Lake County... | reverse complement strand
GGAATGTAGTTGGTGACCAGCGCCAACACGCCCCACGTCACAGCGAGTGGCACGCCAATGATCAACAACGCGACGACGTCGATGATCGCCACGATCAATCCGAAGACAGTGGTAACCACCCAGTACTTCCGTACGCTGTTCCCGAAGTCGATGAGAGCGTCGGCGATGTTCGGGCGAAGCGTGTGCAACAAGCCGAGACGCCTGCCGAAGCCGGCGCCGTCGATGGTGATGAATACCACCATGGCCACGAGTAGCAGCAGCAGCGACAAACCGCTGGTGATCCCGCTCAAGATCTGCGAGGCAACGCCTGTGAAGCTGGACAGATTGAAGCCCTCAATGGCACGTTGCAGGTCGGTGGTATCGATGCCGTAGCGGCCCAGCTGGCCCAGAGCTGAGTTGAAGAGGTTGGTGAAGTCGTCCGTGTACTCGGGCAGGACATTGACAAGCCTGGTGAGTGACCAGATGGTCGAACCTAGGACTAAGATCAACAGTCCGTAGACGCTCAGTAGAACCACAACGCTCGCCAACCAGCTGGGGACCCGGCGCCGCACGAGAATGGTGCGCAGTGGCTGCACCGTGATCACCAGGGTCAACACCAAGAAGCTGGGGCCGATGATGCTGGACACCGCCTTGATTCCGGCGGCGGTGATCACCATGGCCGCCAGCACAAATAGGCCGGATGAGGCAGTCGCCAGTGCCGATGCCGCTGTGGCGGGTCTCGGTGCGCTTGTCGCCGCCGTCCCCCGATCGAGTCGTTCAGCAGCCATGGCGTCTCTCCCTTGAGATTGGGGCCAGCCTGGAAGGGGTGTCCTCACCGGGAACATCAATATGGTCTCTCACCCAGTTAGCTGTTGGCTGCTGACGGCCACGAGGCCTACGCGTCACCCGTCATGTGGTTCCTTCGAGGGTCACCAGAAGAAGCGGCTGGGAGCAAGAGGCAGTTTGTTCAGCCTGCTGTCGCCGCCGACTCCTGCCGCATCACCATGATCGCGCTCAGCACGGTGGCCACGCCGATGAAGATCAGCAGCCATCCACCCAGAGCGACGAACGTCGCGAGCGCCGTGACCGGCCAAACCAAAATCACGATGGCCGCGACGACTGACAGCGCACCGAGAACGACGGGCCAGAGGCTCGCACCGGAGTCTCGCCGAAAGCCGTGAACGATCTGAATGATTCCGTCGATGAGCCAGCCGCAGGCGACGAGAATGACGATCCAGAGCAGCGTCAGTTCCGGGTTGCGCAGGCAGAAGATGCCAGCGAGCAAAATCAGCACGCCGAGGGTAATCGACAGGGCTCGCTGGCCACCGTCCAGTTCCGGACTGGCGATGCCGCCGACGATCCGCACGATCCCTGTGATCAGCAGTTGCAAGCCGAAGAGCACGGCCGCGACGAGCAGACTCATTTCCGGCCAGACCAACAGCAGAATCCCGAAGATGAGGGCGCTGATTCCGACAACGATGCCGAGGGTGCCGAGCCCTCGAGGAAGCTGCAGTGTCCGGTCGGCCGTGGTCGATGTCATGGTGGCTCCGCTAGCTCATCCAGGCCTTGCGCCTGCGCCCTCCGCAGGGCGCTAGGTCACGCTAGCAGCGCTGCCAGCAAGATGCAGGTGTACGGCGCGTTTCAACGATTCAGGGCCTCCGGGAGGCCGAATCGAGCGAAGAGCGACGTGTCGAAGAACGTCGCCACATGGGAGACCCCTCTGCCCCCGACGGTCAGGACCTGCAGTTGAAAGGCGGCATACGACCCGTCGGGTTGCTTCATGTACAGCGCGAATGCCGGTTGACCGTTGGCGGCCACCGGAATCAGAATTTGATCACCGGGCCGCTCGGCGGGGCAGTGTCGCGCGATGAGTCGTCCGATCGCCTCGGCGCCGCGATACCAACCGACGTACGGCGGCATCTCCCAGACCGCATCCTTGGCGAGGAGTTGGACGATCCGCGCCACGTCGTAGTTCTCGAAGGCGGCGACGTAGTCGGCAAGCAGCTCCTTGGCGCGCTCGTCGCTCATCGGCTCAGAGCCGGCCTCAGGGTCCATCTTGTGCAGCTGAGCACGGGCACGCTGCAGGCTGCTGTTGACCGCGGCGACGGACATGTCGAGCAGCTGGGCGACTTCGCTGGCTTGCCAGGCGAGCACGTCCCGCAAGATCACGACGGCCCGCTGAGCAGGAGTCAGATGCTGCAGAGCGGCAACGAAGGCCAGGCGGACGCTCTCTCGATCCACGACCTCGTCAGCCGGGTCCGCCGCCTGGCCGGCCCAGACCACAGCGTCCGGCAGGGGCTCTAGCCAGCCGATCTCGGGACGAGCGTCCAGCGAGCCGTACGGATCTGAGCTCGGTTGACCGAGTCCAGTCGGCATCGGGCGGCGCTGGCATCCGTCGAGCGCCGTCAAGCACACATTGGTGGCGATGCGATACATCCATGTCCGGATCGACGATCGGTTCTCGAAACCGTTGAAACCGCGCCAGGCGCGCAGATACGTCTCTTGGACCTGATCCTCGGCCTCCTGCACGGAGCCCAACATGCGATAGCAGTGTGCGGTCAGCTCGCCACGCAGCGGTTCCACCAACTGCGCGAAGGCATCCTCGTCGACGGCAACGGTCATGACAGCAAGCTACTAGCCGGACGCAGACAATCTGTCTCGCGAGCCACAAAAGGGCCCCACTGACCCGGGTTTCCGCTGCTTGACATGGGAAACAGCCGCTGGCGAATGTAGTAATTCATCGTCCGTTGAATTACTATCTCACCGCCTCTATCGTCATTACATGACGATGGTGCTGAGACTTGCCGATATCGACGCCTCGATGATCGATACGGTCGGCGGGAAAGCCGTCAATCTCGGCATCATGACTGCGGCCGGCCTGCCGGTTCCGCCGGGCTTCTGCGTGACGACGCACGCCTACCGGGATGCTGTGGCCGACCGGCTCGACCAACAGATCGACCAGCTGGCCGAGCCGTCGAACGCCGACTCCCTCCGTCGAGTGGCCGACCAGGCACGCTCAATAGTCCTCGCGGCACCCCTGTCCGACGAGCTTCGCCAGACGATCGTTGACCACTACCGTGCCCTCGATGAGGAAGCGCCGGTGGCTGTACGTTCCTCGGCGACCGCGGAGGATCTCGCGTACGCGAGCTTCGCGGGTCAACAGGACACCTACCTCAACGTCGTGGGCGCTGAGGCGGTGGTCGACGCTGTCCGGCGCTGCTGGGCATCGCTGTGGACGGATCGGGCAGTGAGCTACCGAAACACCCATCGCATCGATCACCGTACGGTGTCGCTTGCGGTCGTGGTCGAGAACATGATCGACGCTGTGGCTGCGGGCGTGATGTTCACCGCCAACCCGGTAACTGGGACGCGCCGCCAAACTGTGATCGACGCCAGCGCTGGGCTTGGTGAGGCGGTCGTGTCCGGAGCCGTGAACCCGGATCACTTCGTCGTGGACACCATTAATCGCACGATCGTCGAGCGGCAGGTCGGTGACAAGCGGGTGGTGGTCTTGTCCCGGCCAGGCGGCGGGACCGAGGCACACCACCGTGACGAGAGAAGCAATGAGCCATGCCTGACCGATGGTCAGGTTCTCGAGCTGGTCGACCTCGGCCAGCGAGTGACGGAGCACTACGGATCACCTCACGACACTGAGTGGGCGCTGGACGGTAAGGGGCGGTTCTGGCTGACCCAGGCCCGGCCGATCACCACCTTGTATCCGGTTCCCACCCAGAATGCCGATCCGGCCCGGATCTATATGTGTCTGACACTCGCGCAAGGGCTGATCCGGCCGATCACGCCCATGGGACTGGCCGCATTCAGGCTGATCGGTTCCTCGGTGGCGGCCGCCGTGGGTCGCCCGCCAGTCGATCGGCGCGCCGGGCCGCCGCCGATAAGCATCGTCGGGCAGCGGCTGTATGCCGACATCACGCCGGTGATCAGCGACCGGTTGGCTCGACGGCTCATCATCGGAGCGTTCGGCGCGATGGAAGCGCGGGCGGCAGCGACGTTGAAAACTCTCGCGAACGATCCTCGCTTCCCGATCCGGAGCCAATGGCCGCGAGCCGCGGTGGTGCCGGTGGCCCGAGTCGTCCTCCTTCGAGCCAAGGTGCCGCTGCGCCTTGCGGCCGCCGTGATCAACCCCGCCATCGTGCCGGCGTTGATCACCAGGGCCGAACGCCGCCTTCGGACAGCCACCACCGTTCCCGTCAATGCCTCGGCGACCGAGCGCCTCGATCATGTGGAACGACAGTTGAGCAATGACCTCTTCATCACGATGCCGACCATCTTCAGCTATGCCGCCGCCGGGCTGCTCGTGCTCCGATTGGCACGTCGGCTGCTCGGCGACCTGGCCCGGCCTGGCGATCTGCAGACGGTGCTGCGGAGCTTGCCCAACAACGTAACCACGGCGATGGATCTCCAGCTTTGGGAACTGACGGAGCGTATCCGCAATGATCACAGCTCCGCCGAAGCGTTCGCCGAACAAACCACTGCGGTCCTGACCGCTCGGTACCGGAATCGCACACTTCCACCGGTCGCTCAGCAGGGATTGACCGCCTTCCTCCGCCGCTACGGGCACCGTGCCGTGGCCGAAATCGACATCGGCATGCCACGGTGGGCCGATGATCCGAGCCACATCGTCGGCGTCGTCGCCAACTACCTCCGATTGAACGATCCCGATCTTGCCCCGTCGGCGCAGTTCCGACAGGGAGAGGCCGCCGCTCAGGCAATGCTCACCGAACTGGTGTCGCGCGCCAAGCAGCGGAGCGTCCTCAAGGCTCGCCTGATCAACTTCGGGCTGCGCCGGGCTCGGCAGCTGGTGGGCTTCCGGGAGAGTCCGAAGTATCTGCTGGTCGTAGTGCTCGGGGCGCTACGGCAGCAGCTGAGGATGATCGGCGATGAGCTGGCGAAGCACGGCGAGATCGAGACGCCTGATGACGTCTTCTTCCTCGACGTCGGCGAGGTTCGGCGGGCACTCGGCGGTGAGGTATTGCGGGACCTGGTGGCCAAGCGGCATGCGGCCTACCAGATCGAACTCCGGCGCCGGCATATTCCTCGGTTGCTGCTTTCCGACGGAACAGAGGTGGAGACACTCGGTGCAGCGGCGTCCGCGGGAGACGGAACGATGTCGGGCAGTCCAGCCTCCCCAGGCATGGTGACGGGGCCGGCGCGCGTCGTGCTCGATCCGGTCGGAGCCCATCTCGAGCCGGGCGAGATCCTGGTCGCGCCGTCGACCGACCCCGGCTGGACACCGCTGTTCCTGACCGCGGGTGGGTTGGTGATGGAGATGGGTGGTTCGAACTCCCACGGGGCGGTTGTCGCACGCGAGTACGGGATTCCGGCGGTTGTCGGGGTGCCTGAGGCGACCAATCTCATCGAGACGGGGCAGCTGGTCACTGTGGACGGGGCAGCCGGGATCGTGAGCCTGGCGGCAGCTCCGGCCTAACTGGGGCGGACGCGACGAAGGACGCTGAGGAAGTCGCCGATGCTCGCGTGCTGCTCCAGCGGGTGCCGCAGCGGTCTGTTGGAGACGACCGTGTACGTGTTGCGGCGGCCCACTCGCTGAACCTCCAGGTAGCCCTCGTGCTGAAGATCCCGCACAATCAGCTGGACGGCCCGTTCGGTGATTCCAACACTCAGCGCGACGTCCCGCATCCTGGCGTTCGGGTCGGTCGCGAGGGCAACGAGCACGTGACCGTGATTCGACAGGAACGTCCACACCGGAGGCTGGCTCATCACGGCGTAAGCTTAAGCGCAGCCAGTTTCGCGAATTTCGGGTGATGACGGCTTCGCGATTACCAAGCCACGCCGGTTACTGCGTGGCCAGCTCGTTGCTCCGTGAGTCCAGAGCGGCGAACAGCCGGGCGGAGACGTCCTCGACTGCACCCAGACCGTCGACCTCGACCAGAAGACCTCGATCACGGTAGACCTCCAACAGCGGCTCTGTCTCGCGCAGGTAGATGGCTTGCCGCCGCCGAATGGTGTCCACGGTGTCGTCTGAGCGACCTTCGACCTCCGCCCGCTTGAGCAACCGATCCACCACCTCGTCGACATCGGCCAGCAGCGAGATCACCGCATCCAGGGATTGGCCACTGCTCGCCAGGAAGTCGTCGAGAGCCTCCACCTGCTGGAGCGTGCGGGGATAGCCGTCGAGCAGGAAGCCTGATACACAGTCGCTCTCGGTGAGCCGCTCGGCGACGACCGCGTTGGTGATCTCGTCACTGACCAGGCCACCGGAGTCCACGATGGCTCGCAATTGACGGGCCAGGGGCGTGTCACTGGTCTTCATCGCGCGGAAGATGTCTCCGGTGGAGATGGCCGGTATCTCGTAGTGCGCCGCGACCCGTTGCGCCTGCGTGCCCTTGCCGGCACCCGGCGGGCCCATGATCAACAGACGCATCAGCGGAGGAACCCTTCGTAGTGACGTTGCTGGAGCTGGCTTTCGATCTGCTTGACGGTGTCCAGTCCAACGCCCACGATGATCAGGATCGAGGTGCCGCCGAAGGGGAAGTTCTGGTTCGCATTCAGAAAGATGAACGCGACTGAGGGAAGCAGGGCGATCAGGCCGAGGTAGAGCGAGCCTGGGAACGTCAGGCGGGATAGCACGAAGCCGAGATAGTCCTCTGTCGGCTTCCCGGCGCGGATCCCCGGGATGAAGCCGCCGTACTTCTTCATGTTGTCGGCAACCTCGGTGGGATTGAACGTGATGGCGACGTAGAAGTAGGCGAAGAAGACGATCAGCAGGAAGAAGCTGATCATGTAGACCGGGTGGTCACCCGTGACGAAGTTCGCCGAGATCCAGGTGGCGATCTTGCCCTCGGGTCGGAACTGTGCGTACAGGGCTGGCAGGTAGAGCAGGGATGAGGCGAAGATGACCGGGATGACTCCAGCCTGGTTCACCTTGATGGGGATATAGGTGGTGGAGCCCCCGAACATCCGCCGGCCCACCATCCGCTTCGCGTACTGAACCGGGATGCGGCGCTGAGATTGTTCGACGAAGATGACGCCGGCCATGACGACCAGCCCGAGCGCGACGACTAGGAGGAAGACGACCCAGCCGTTCGCACCGGGGCGCGCAACCTTGATGCTCCACAGTGCCTGCGGGAAGGTGGCGGCGATCTGGGTGAAAATCATCACCGACATGCCGTTGCCGACGCCGCGCTCGGTGATCAACTCGCCGAGCCACATGATGACCCCGGTGCCGGCGGTCATGGTCAGGATCATCACCACGACGGGGAAGATGCTCTTGTCGTGCACCAGCCCGGGACAGCCGACGAAGAGCTGATCGTTCACCGCAACGGTGACGAAGGCGGTCGAGTTCAGGACCGCTAGGACGAGGGTGAGGTAGCGCGTGTACTGAGTGATCTTCGCCTGACCCGCCTGACCCTCTTTCTTGAGGGCTTCCAAACGTGGAATTACCACGGTCAGGAGCTGGAGGATGATGCTCGCGGTGATGTAGGGCATGATGCCGAGCGCGAAGATTGCCAGCTGCAGCAGCGCGCCGCCGGAAAAGAGATTGATCAGCGAATAGAGGCCCTGGTTCGCGCCCGTCGTGGCTTGTTTGACGCAGAAGTCGACCTGCGCCACGTTCACGTTCGGGGTCGGGACGATCGAGCCCAGCCGGAAGATGGCGAGAATGCCGAGGGTAAAGAGGATCTTCTTCCTCAGATCCGGAGTCCGGAATGCATTGGCGAACGCGGCGAGCACTCCTGCCCTCCCTTTCTGTCTGACAGCCTGACACGTCCCGTTACAACATGCCGTCGGGTACGAGGCGAACGCGCAGGACCGCCCGACTTTATCAAGCTTCGGGCCGAAACCCCTATCGCCGCCCGACCCGATCGAGCGTACGTCCCCTCATCAGCTCTACGGAGCCCCCCGAGTGATATCTCCCCTAGTGTGTGGCCATGAAGATTCTCGTCGGCTACATCCCGACCCCCGAGGGCCTGGCCGCGCTGCATTGGGCAACCGAACATGCGAAGCTGACTGGTGGCTCACTGGCCGTCCTCAACACGGCGAGAGACGGTGACTACTCCGATCCGGTGTTCGCGTCGGCACAGGATATCGACGCAGTCGAAGCGGATCTGGCCGAGCGTGGCATCCCCTACGAGATCCACCGCCCCACCGACGGCGCTCCGGCCGCCGAGGCCATCGTGCGAGTGGCCGGGGAGATCGACGCGGACCTGATCGTCATCGGACTGCGCCGGCGATCCCCGGTCGGCAAACTGGTCACTGGCAGCTCGGCTCAGGTGATCCTGCTCGCGGCTGATTGCCCGGTGGTCGCTGTCAAGCCCAAGGGCTGATCCGAAATCCGTGATGCTGCGCACACTGTCGCCTCGGATCCGGTATCGGGGAAACTCACTCAATGGCGAACCGGATTCGGCGAAACCCACGGCCCTTGCTTTCGGTCTTGAGTAGTCGGAATCGCCCTATCTGCCGGGTAGACGCGACATGAGTGCCGCCGTCGGCTTGGACATCGAGACCCACGAGGTCGACGATCCGCACTTCGGTCAGTCCTTGGGGGATGCGGACTTCCTCGGTGCGGCTCAGCTCCGCCATGTTCGCGATCTGCTCCACCGGAACAAAGCGGACCTGAACGCGGTAGTCGGTTTGGATCGCGGCATTGCAGGCGCCCTCGACCGCCGACTTGAAGTCGGGGGGCACCTCGGCAAGGTTGAAGTCCATCCGTCCCAGGCCTGGATCCATGGAGGAACCCGTCACCTTCGCAGCGAAGTCTCGGAACACGACCGCTGACAGAACGTGCATGCCTGAGTGGGTCCGCATCAGCATGCTGCGGCGTTTGTCGTCGAGTGCTCCTTGCACGGCGCCGCCTACCGGCGGAAGCGGGTCGTCGTCGTGCGGAATCAGATAGACGTCATCGTTCTGCCGCGCACCGAGAATGCGAGTTTGGACCCCGCCCCACAACAAGACTCCGGCGTCCGGCGGTTGCCCACCGCCACCTGGATAGAACGCCGACCGGTCGAGAACGATGCCGTCCTCACGTGAGGAGTGCAGCACGGTGGCGGCCCATTCCCGTACGGTCGCGTCGGTCAACTCGATCCGATGGGTCATTCGCACACCCTAGAACGGCTCAGAGCCCGGCGGTGCTGCCTCCCGCCGCAGCGATCTTCTCCTTCGCCGACGCCGAGAACGCGTGGGCGGTCACCTGTACGGGCACCGTGATGTCACCGTTGCCCAAGATCTTGACCGGTTGACCCGCCCGGACGGCACCAGCAGCGACCAAGTCCTCGACGCCGATCGCGCCGCCCTCGGGGAACAGCTCGCCGAGCCGGGACAGGTTGACCACCTGATAATCCACGCGGAAAGGGTTCTTGAAACCGCGCAGCTTCGGCACCCGCATATGCAGCGGCATCTGACCGCCCTCGAAGTTCTCCGGCAATCTCTGCCGAGCACCCGATCCCTTGGTGCCGCGGCCGGCGGTCTTGCCCTTCGAGCCGCCCCCCCGGCCCACACGAGTCTTCGCCGTCTTGGCGCCGGGAGCGGGGCGCAGATGATGGACCTTCAATGTCATGTCAGACCTCCTCGACGTCCACCAAATGCGACACCGTCTTGATCATGCCGCGCACCTCGGGCCGATCGTCGCGCAGGGACTCATCACCGATCCGGTGCAAACCCAATGTGCGCAGCGTGTCTCGCTGATTCTGCTTGCCCCCCACGGCGCTGCGCACCTGGCGGACCTTGAGCTGTGCCATTACGAGCTCACCGCGTTCCGCGCCCGCAGGATGGCCGCCGGCGTGACGTCCTCGACTGTCTTGCCGCGCCGCTTGGCCACGGCTTCTGGTTGTTCCAAGCCCTGCAGCGCCGCCACGGTCGCATGCACCACATTGATCGCGTTCGCCGAGCCAAGGGACTTGGCCAGGACGTCGTGGACGCCGGCGCATTCCAGCACCGCGCGGGCCGACCCACCAGCGATCACACCGGTGCCGGGCGATGCGGGGCGGAGCAACACCACGCCAGCCGCCTTCTCACCTTGCACGGGATGCGGGATAGTGCCCTGGATCCGAGGTACGGCGAAAAAGTGCTTCTTGGCCTCCTCGACGCCCTTGGCGATTGCCGCTGGCACCTCCTTGGCCTTGCCGTATCCCACGCCCACAGTTCCGTCGCCGTCTCCGACGACCACCAGGGCGGTGAAGCTGAACCGCCGGCCGCCCTTGACGACCTTGGCGACCCGATTGATCGCTACCACTCGCTCGATGTAGTTGCTCTTCTCCTGCGCCTGGCCACCACGACGATCGTCACGGCCGCGACGCTCCCCACCGCTACCGCTTCCGCGGCGCTGGGTTACCGTCATCGTTTTTCCTTCCGTATCTCGTTCGTCCGTTCGAGGTGCTTGCAACCTCGAACCGATCGTCGTGTGTTCATCAATGACCTCGTCCTGTGTTCATCTAAAAACCGAGGCCGCCCTCGCGCGCCCCGTCAGCCAGCGCTGCGATCCGACCGTGGTACTTGTGCCCTGCGCGGTCGAAGACCACCCGCTCGACGCCGGCAGCCTTCGCCCGCTCAGCGACCAGGCCGCCGACCTGCTTGGCCTTCGCCGACTTGTCGCCGGCGGCTGTCCGAAGCGTGGCCTCCATACTGGAGGCCGACGCCAGCGTACGACCTGCCGTGTCGTCGACCACCTGCGCAGAGATGTGCCGGGCGGACCGGGTGACGACCAGCCGGGGACGCTCCGCCGCCCCGAAGATCTTCTTCCGGCCGCGCAACTGCCGGCGCATCCGAGACCGCGTCTTGGCCGCCGTGCCCTTGTGTGAAGACAGCGAGACCGCCATCACTTACCAGCCTTTCCAACCTTGCGCCGGACCTTCTCGCCCGCGTACCGAACACCCTTGCCTTTGTACGGCT
>Ga0126314_10001642_pt1 | contig 10841 bp, 13 predicted proteins | sample Plot105B_FD_92535 | JGI IMG/M metagenome (GOLD analysis project Ga0126314, IMG submission 92535) | Serpentine soil microbial communities from UC McLaughlin Reserve, CA, USA - Plot105B | ecosystem: Environmental > Terrestrial > Soil > Grasslands | place: USA: UC McLaughlin Reserve, Lake County... | reverse complement strand
TGGTCGCAATGACAGCCTCACCGAGTTGGTCCCGTTTTTCATCGTTCCAGCCACCCTCCAGATCATACGGCGCATATTGCACGAAGCACGACATCACGTGTTGGCCGGGCGGTGCCATGTCGGGGTCGATCATCGACGGGAAGATCATATCGAGATACGGGCGCTTCGAGATCTGCCCATACTTTGCGTCATCATAGGCGCGCTCAATGTAATCAATGCTTGGGCTAATAGACACTGCACCGCGATGCAAAACCGAAGCGTGTCCTTTGCCTTCGAACGGTAGTGCCGTGAAGTTCGGCAGTTCGCTCAAGGCAATGTTGACCTTGCCCGACGAGCCGCGCGTCCGGAAGTTCTGGATCGATGTAACAAATTCATCTGGAAAATGTTTCCCCTCCACAAATTGCAGGAATGTACGCTTGGGGTCGGCGGCAGACATCACAACTTTAGAGTCAAGCTCGTCGCCGTTCTCGAGGATGACGCCTGCTGCGCGTCCATTCCTGACCTTAACCTGCTTCACACTTGCGTCCACTCGGATCTGCACCCCAAGCGCTTTCGCCGCGTTCAGGATGGAGCCGCTGACTCCGCCCGAGCCATTCTTGGCAAAACCCCAGGCCCGGAACGCGCCGTCAATCTCGCCCATATAATGATGGAGCAATACATACGCCGTCCCAGGCGAGCGCGGACCAAGGAACGTACCGATGATCCCGCTGGCAGCTTTCGTGCCTTTCAAAGCGTCGGTCTCGAACCACTCTTCGAGCAAATCCGCGGAGGATTGCGTAGCGAGTTTGGCGATGGTGTATAGTTCTTTTTCGGAGAGGCTTTTCGCGTATTGTCCGACCTTAAGCAGACCTAGTAGATCGCGAAGGGATAAGGAAGAGGGGTCAGGAGGAATCAAGTTGATGATGGGCTTGATGGCTTTTGCGGCGCGCGCCATGACGCGGGCATACTCATCGTAGGCCTCTGCGTCCTTGGGAGAGTGACGATACAACTCGCGGCGCGTCAGATCGTGATCGTCCCATGCAGCGAGATAATCGCCACGGCGTCCGCCGTCCATTGGAGTAAACGTTGATGGCAATGGAAGAATTTTCAATCCGTGCTTTGGCAATTCCAAATCACGGATAATTTCCGGGCGCAAGAGACTCACCACATACGAAAACTCGGTGAACTTGTAGCCGGGGAGGATCTCCTCCGTCACCGCCGCCCCGCCGACGATAGGTCGGCGCTCAAGCACAACGACTTTCTTGCCCGCCCGCGCCAGATAGGCGCCCGCCACAAGCCCGTTATGTCCACCACCGATGATGATTGCGTCATATTGATTTGCTGTCATGGATGATTCCTTGCTCAGTTTGTGTGATTCTCAATTCTGCGATTGATAAAGGGCGAAAAATGATTTCGATATCGTTCCTGAACTTCTTTTCGTCTCCAGTCATCTCCCGTAATGATACGGCGGCAATCTGGCGAACCACAATGGCAACGATTATCCAGCATCCAATTTGATTGAGTCGTAAACAATGCATAGTCCACGGTGACTTCTTCTCCAGCCCCTATATCTCGGCGGGCCACCAGCGTCACTTCATCAGCCATCCAGGTACTTGAGTCACACGAATGATTCATAGAGCTAACATCCAGGGAACGAGTGACTTCAGGGTCTTCCACCAAATGCAGGTGATCATCAATCTGGATGGAGTTGTAAAGCGCATGACTGGCTTGAAAGGACGCAAACTCGGCATCTGTCATCGCCATCCCGCCGACGATACAAACGGATTCGCCTTGCCGGATCGGCTCGCGCGCAAACATACCATTGCCACTGATGGATGACTTTCTGATCTCTATCCGAGGGTCATTCCAGGTTAAGGGAAGATATTTTTTCATTTTCTATTTCTTCTTCCAGTCCGGCTCGTAGAACGGTAATTTGACCACCCTGGCCGGCGCGTGCTGGCGGTGGTGTTCCACTGTGATCTCCATTCTTACCTCAGTGCCAACCTCATAATATGGCTTTTGTAAATGTGCCAATGCGATGTACTTCTTCAACAGCGGCGACCACGTAGACGTGGACGAATATCCAATCTGCACATTGCCAAGAAAGATGGGCAGGCTACCTCTCATTGCCATGCCGGGGATTTGCGGCGGCAGCCCTACATCCTTGAATAGTCGCTCCATTCCCTCCCATTCCACTTCTAGTCCCATTAATCTCCAGGCTGAGCCTTCGCGCCGCGCAAGTTCAGCGTCGCGTTCCAGCGCACGACGTCCCACGAAATACCCTTGCTTATTAAGTGCAACCGTCCAATCGAGTCCCAGCTCGAACGGCGACGACTTTTGCGGTTCGATCCAGGCATGGCTGGTGGAGGTGTAATCAACTTCGATCATGAAGAGTCCCGCTTCCACGCGCGCCATGTCCATCGCGAGGATGCCGACCGGCGTAATGCCATAATCGGCACCGGCATCCATCAGCGCATCCCAAATGGTCAGCGCAGCTTCCGCATCCATCCAGATCTCGAAGCCCAGGTCGCCTGTATAACCTGTCCGTGAAATCGTGACAGGGATGCCATCCACTTTGTTCTGCATGAGGCGGAAATATTTCAACCCGTCCACGGGAGCATCCGCGACCTTATTCAGGATTTTCCGTGAGTTAGGACCCTGAAAACTGAGCGCGGCCACCTTGTCAGTGACTTCCGTGATGTCTACCTCGAGTCCAACGGAATTCATCGAAAGCCATCGCAGCGATGGATCTGCTGACGTCATGCGGTATGTGCCCTCATCGAGACGACTGATCGTGCCATCATCGATCATCTTGCCCTCGTCGTCACACCAGCCCGTGTAATAGACCTGACCCACTTTCAATTTGTCCATGTCGCGGGTAATGACGCGGTTCAGCAAGCGGCTGGCATCCTTGCCTTTGAGGATGTACTTCATCAATGGCGTGACATCGATCAACGCTGCCGAGTTGCGGATCGCCCAATATTCACGGTCGAGTGTTAGCTCATAAGAGCCAACAACGATATATCCCGCCCAACGCCGCCAGTTTTGTGGCAGGCACAAGGCGGAGGTCCGTTCATGAAAAGGGGTACGTTTTAGCTGAAACATAAGATCCTTTTGAAGGCGTTATCTATCATATAATCTCTTATAGAGAAAAATATCCATGGAAATTCAATACATCTTACAGGGATTACGGTTTTACTTGTTGCCATCGTTGCTGGTGGCACTTATCCCAACAGTCATTGTTATTTCAATCACTTTACTGCTAAAGTCTTCCTCGAACTGGACATCTATCTTTGTCTATTTAGTTGGTGGGATCATCATGTGGTGCGACATGGCGTACTGGAGTATGCAGGGCTTTTTCATTTTTCCTTTTGGAACTGATATTCCGATGATATTCACAAATCTTTTTGCTCTCCTTGGCGGGATAATCGGAGGCATTTTGGTGCAACGCGGCACTCGAGCCTACAAAACGAGTAAAAAATTCTCGAGTACCTATTTAATGGGAATCGGTTATTTGATCTTTGTATTTATCGCGTTTTCCATTTTGTATAACAGAGGGCTTGCATAACAGCCGTTTCATTTTGCATCAACCAAATTTTCAAACAATACTACGCAGGTGCGATGAAAACTTCGACTTCAGTCGTTGTGCTTCCTCCGCCGCTCAGCGCGATACATAAATAATTATTTGAGCTTATTCTTGAAAATTTCATACTCTCTTTCCTTGTCTTCCACCTTTGACCATCGTTTGATTTCCTCTAAATCCACATTTTGACTTTCAGCAACCAAAATAGCCTGTGCCAATCCCTGTAGATCATTCCAAAAATAGAAGGCACATAATCTGTCCTTCACGCAATCTGTTGGCGAAATAATTCGTAACGTTCCTGTTGCCAATTCAAACTTATTGATCTCTTTTACAGGTTCTTCTCCAACCGCAAGAGGGCCATCGGGAAACTCCACAAAAAAATTCGTTTCAGGGTTTACAAAATAACGTCCCCTTTCGTGAAAATTGATCATTTCCATCACAGACTTGATTTTGCTTCTCCTGGCAAAGTTGGTATTAATCAAATCCAGATCTTTTGAAACATACTTATCACTGCTATAAAAAGAAACTGCGCTCCCACCCGAAAGCACAACGTTGATTGCCTCCGCTTGCAAAGAATCTTGTATATATGCTGCTAATTCGACTTGGCTCATGTTCTTTATTTGTTTCACAGAGTCTTACCTCGTGCTCGTGGCCTGCGTCTATTCATTACCAATCCCTCACGCTCATTCTCAGGATAAAATGACAGCGCCTTTTCTAGCAAGGCTTTTACTTCATTCAAGAATGGGTAACGAGGGTTGAAAATGTATGGACGCGTACGCCCAACCGTGCGGCTGACCAGAACCCCGCTTTTTTCGAATTTGTCCAGCTGCATTTGGATGGATTTCAGGTCAGTTTTGTAAAAACTGGCGATCTCACGGGCATAACCTTCTTCGCGAGCGAAAATATAAATCAGTACCCGTTCGGCATTTTTTGAGCCAAGAAGTGATTCGATCATGGTTATTTCCTATGACGGAGAATCACCGTCAAATGACGGCTAATTTCCGTCATTTTATCATTGGTTGTTAAAGTTCAATATTAACAGAATTATATTCTGCCCTGCTTGTTCGAATACTCCGCTGGCGCGAAGAATACCAACAGCGTCAACTCTTCCTCAATCGAGTGGAAGCGATGCGCCACGTTCTTTTCCACATATACAACGGACCCTGCCTGCACATCACGATTCTCCTCCGCGACAAGGATTTGCGCCTTGCCACTCACCACATAATAGACTTCATCCTCTGTGTGCGGCGATTGGGGATCCGTTCCACCTGCAGGGAGTACATATAATCCCATGCTCAAGTCAGGAACCTTGAGGAATTCAAGATAAAGTTTGTTCGTGTCTACACGTTGAGAAATGACTTGGTCGAGCTCGTAGACTTGCATGGGCTTCCTCCAACGATGAACAATAGACCATGAACCATATTTAATCGTCAATCATTCATGGTCTGTCATCCAAGATTATATATAATTTTACCTTGCCTTCCCTGAATTAGACAGAATAAAAAAGCTGAATAGAAAGCTATTTATTGTGGACTATGATTCCCCAATTAAACAAAATCTCTTTACCTTTAAACGATCCTGCCTCTTTCATCTTTGTCAGAACGAAAAAGGCAGGAAAGGGAGTGCTACTTATTTCACGGCTTCACTTTTTCACATTGATATTTTGCGTAACGCAAGTTCCCTTCAGGCTTTTTTCTGTACAGAGCATGATGGCTGCCCGGAGCTTATTTTCATTCACTGTCCACTTAAATGCCGGGCTGGTAACATAACCGTTTGCTCCCGGGTCAAGGGGGGCAATATTTTTGGCAAGAACACAACCAACAATCTGGTCAAACGCGTTGAGTGCCTGCTCGACCGATTTATTGACCTTTTGGTCTGTGACTTTAATATAGAATGAACGGAACGGGACGCTCCCAACGTTCTCCACAGTAAAAGTAGCAAACTTCTCCCCCTTGCAAGAATCAAATTTCTTGAAATTCACCTTGAAATAAGGAGCTGATGTAGGTGAAGCTTGGGGAGTAATTTTTGGCAAAGCCGATGTATCACCAGCGATCTTGATATTTTGGGCTAACAGATAACATTGCTCTTCAGACTTTTCCGGGTTTCTGATAAACCAGTAACCTCCTCCAAGATCTTTAGCAACAATTTCGAGTTTTTGCCCAACCTGATAGGTAGCCACCAGCTCGTAGTTTCCGGCAGGACCCACACGGCAGTTGCTCTCGCGTACCACATCAGCAATGGGAATTTCAACCGTGGCTGTGGCACTCGGCTCAGGAAGTGGTGCTTCAGTAGCTGTGCTGGTGGGCGTTTGGGTTACAACGACTTCAGTTTGCGTGGCTGTCAATTTGGTGGTTGCCGGGGCATCTGTCGCAGGTTGCTCGGTTGGCGATGAAACTTCTGCAGTCCCACTGTTGTCAGGTAAGTTGCAAGCCGAGAGGATCAATGCTCCAAGCATCAATAAATAAGAAAGTGAAAAAAAGATTTTGCGCATATCTCAGTAATGGAATTTCGATGACAGGTTAAATAAAATGACGGAAAATATATTAATTCCATTTTCCGTCATTTTGCTCAGAGTGAACCTGACAAGTACCTTACAGTTTATCTTCCCCAGCCACTGTTCTCAGGCATCGGGATCGGCTCAGCGTTCTCCCAGCCATTCTTACGGAGATACTGCTCGAATGTGAGCAAGCCTGGATGAAGTTTACGCAAGGCGGGGATATCAGCATCATAGCCTTCGCCGTTGAAGAAGTTGAACGCAGCCTTAGCTTCTTCTTCAGGCGCCCAGCTCTGTCCAGAGGGTTCTGCAAGCACCACCGGACGACCAATCACTTTACTGAAGACTTCCGCAGTTTGAGCCTCAGTCAATTCATCACCAGCCAGTTCAAGAGTCTTGCCGAGATATGACTTTTTATCTGCAAAGGCCAGTGCAACAAAGACCGCAATATCTTCCACAGCGATTGTTTGCACGCCTTTTTCAGGTCGCAAGCCCATACCGGTGTAGGTGCCACTTAATATATAGGCGCGTCTCCAGTCGTTATTGTCCATAAATGCCACCGGACGCAAAATTGTGTATGGAATGCCAAGCGTGTGGATATATTGCTCGATAATCCACTTGCTGTCAAAATGTTTTTGTCCCATACCGCGATGAGCAGAGCCGACCGAAGAATAAACGAGATGTTGAACGCCCGCAGCTTTGGCTGCATCAGCAACGTTCTTACCTTGTTTGATTTCGCCTTCATATTGAACGTTGGGTAACCAGTAATTCTGCACACTAAAGACGCCATAGACATCTTTGAACGCAGAATCAAGCTGGGCACGATCCTCCATATCACCTGCAACAATTTCCGCGCCCAGGGAAGCCAATTCCTGCGCGGCGGGCTTATCAGTATCCCGCGTGAGCGCCCGTACTTTCCAGCCATCGGCTAACAGTTTCCGTGCCACCGCGCCGCCCTGTTGACCTGTTGCGCCAGTAACGGCAATCACTTTATTGTTCATGTTTATTTTCCTTTCAACCTTTAAATTTTTTATTTCGACTAATCTTTATTCTGATTCCCGCCCTTTACCTAACTTCTTACACAATTCCCCGAGAGTTTGTTGCTCACCTGTAGAAAGAATGCTGAACTCATCGACCAATGCCGCTACATGACCCGGCAGCACTGCTTCCACCTTCCCTGAACCCGCTTCCGTCAAATGGATGTGGATCACTCTGCGATCCTGCGCGTCGCGTTCCCTGCGGACGAGGCCGGCGCGTTCGAGGTTGTCGATCACGGTGGTGATATTGCTGGTGCTTTTCAATATTTTGCTTCCCACCTCACCCTGGGTCATAGACCCAAGGTGATATAAAGCTTCCAGCACTGCGAATTGGGAATAGGTTAGATCACCAATGGTGTTGCGCTCTGCAAGTCGCGCCAGCAGCGAATTTGTGCAGCGTGTCAACTTGATGAATGTATCCAGAGTGCGCATCTCGGCGCGGGAACCCGTGAAATGAGTAGGCATAAATAATTCGTTTGATGTCGGATAGTTCGACTTCGAAATATTATCGTATAAAGAACGTATTGTCAACGATTTGGCACCTGGTCTTTCGACTAGCTCTCCTCACGCCCTACGTTAGATAGTGAGCCAGGAAGTCCAAAATGATCTGGTTGATCTCCAGCAGTGACGGAACGGTTCCTTCCGGCGCAATGAATGAATGGCTTGCATTCTTCACAATCACCAGTTGAGCAGGTACATTCATTTGCACCAGACGGTCATACATCAACTGGGATTGTTCATAGGGAACCAATTCGTCGCGATCTCCATGGATCAGCAGGAACGGCGGATCATCGGAGGTCACATGTGTGATTGGGCTGGCTTGCGCAACGTTATCTTCCCCAAACCCAACCCGTTTCATCGCTTCGATATCAGCATTCGGGAAGTTCCGCGACAAATCCATGACACCTGCCATAGCAATGACAGCCTTTACCTGGCTGGATTGATCCAGGTATTCCCCCACATCCCAGCCATCGCTTTGATCGGAAGTGCCAAGCAGCGAAACCAGATGTCCACCGGCGCTGACGCCCACAGCGCCAATCCGCTTCGGGTCGAGGTTGTACTCGCCCGCATGCGCCCGCAGTGAACGGACGGCACACTTCACATCCTCGATCATGGCTGGAAATTTTGCCGGTGGATACAAGCGGTAATTGATCGAAACGACGAGGTAGCCCTCGGCTGTCATATTACCGGCAAACATAACGGCTTCAGATTTATCGCCATGCATCCAGCTCCCACCATGGACGTAAACCAGGGCCGGCCAGGGTCCGCCTGAATCTGGAAAATAGACATCCATTTTTTGCGCGGTGGGATCAGCCGTGCAGTAGGAAACGTCAGTCAACGTCTCCCCATACCTTTGAAAAGGCACAGGTGAGACGGTAGGGGTTTGTGTAGCAGTGGGTTGGGGAGTTGCTGTGGGTAACGTTTTTGCGAAGGAACAAGATAAGAGGGGAAACACGATAGCGATAGTCAATAGAAATATTCTCGTATTTATTTTTAAAGAAGTTCTAATCAGTCTACTCCTTACGGACTGGGTTTTTCAAGACTCCTAATCCTTCGATCTCAACCACAACTTCATCTCCGTTCTTGAGTTCGCCGACACCCGCCGGTGTGCCTGTGAATATTAAATCGCCTGGCTCAAGCGTCATCACGGATGAGATATACGCCATCAGGGTTGGAACATTAAAAACAATATCACGCGTGGAGGCCATTTGTCGCATCTGTCCGTTCACGCGGCAGGACAAAATGGCGTCTGCCGGATCGAATTCGGTATCGATCCATGGACCAAAGGAGCAAAACGTATCGAACCCTTTGGCGCGCGTCCACTGGTCATCAGACTTTTGCAGATCTCGGGCGGTTACGTCATTGCCAATGGTGTAGCCTAGAATATGTTTTCTGGCATTTTCAGCAGTGATAGAACGTCCACGCCTACCAATCACAACGACTAACTCGCCTTCGTGTTCCACCTGGGCAGACTGCGGCGGCAGGAAAATTGTCTCGCCGTTCGAGATGATCGAAGATGGCGGCTTCAAAAAAATAAGCGGAACCTTAGGAACTTCATTACCCAGTTCCTTGGCATGTTCCACATAGTTGCGTCCCACACATACGATTTTGCTTGGCTCGGAGGGGGCAAGCAGTTTTACCTCTACAAGAGGTGTTTCCGCCTCTTTTCGCTGAAAGCGCCCAAAGACATTCCCGCCAATCTCGCCAACTTTATCCCCCAGGAGCCAGCCATATTTTGGTTTCTTCCCGTCCTCAGTTTGATATCGAACAATACGCATGTTCCCTCCGTTGTATGTTTAAGCAGGTAGCGTGCAAAAGTGTAGCACAATTCTGAGAACTCCGAAACAATCGCGGTATAATGCGCAGACATTTGTTCGTGTATAAGGGCGCTTAGCTCAGTTGGTTAGAGCACTTCCTTTACACGGAAGGGGTCAGGGGTTCGAGTCCCTTAGCGCCCACAAGATAAGGAGAGTCTCGTTTTAGAGACTCTCCTTTTTGTATGTCGCTACATTTTCTCTACGGGGAACTGAATCTCGTTGATCGTGTTTGGATCATTCTGGTCGCCCAGCTTTTCAGGCAACTTGAGATTCAACTCCCTTCCCGGACCGACAATGTGATAGCCATTCTGATCTATCCACTTAGCCAGAGCATCATATGCCTCACCGAGGGTGGCAAAAGGACCGGTGTGAACAACGCAAGCCATCTTCTCAGATCCAGGCAGGGTATAGATCTTGACACCGTTCTCCGAAGCCAGATCATCGACAACTGGCATGATCACCTCAATATCCCAATCCTGCTCCTTGAATTCAGGGTCATGATAAAGCGCCATCGGCGGACCGATCATGCGTGCACCTTTTTTATTGAGGTAATTCAATAGCTCATCCCACAATGAGCGCTGGTCCGGCGGTGTAGGAACAACCCCGCGTACCGAGGCAACTTTGACGGGTTCAATTTTCTTGATGACAACATCATACTTGGACATGGAATCCTCCTGTTCGATTTCTCTCAGCCAGCGTTCCACGCGCTCCAGGCGTGCCGCTTCTTCTTCCACTCGTTGCCTGATCTCCGCCTGACGCAGTATCAACATCCCGCGCATCTGCTCAGCAGACAGACCACTCTTGAGGAGACGGCCGATCTCCTCCAGCGAGAAGCCTAAATCTTTGAGCGCCAGGATCCGATACAAGCGAGGCAGTTGGTCGAATTCATAGTAGCGATAACCAGTGAAGCGGTCTACTTCGATGGGCTTGAGTAGACCCATTTCATCGTAATAGCGCAGCGTCTTGATGGACACACGGCTGAGTTTGGAAAAGTCTCCGATCCGGATCATTTGAGGGCCTCCACCATCTTATCCAGCCTCCCGCAGGGGGAGAGTCAAGGTTTCTAGCACAGAAGTTCTAAATTACAAACAGAAGGGAATAGGTTCTGTGCAAAGCATCTTCACCAATTTCAGTCGAATAGTGGATATTGTAAAAACGATGGAAGTCTTGGTAGATAAGAGTCTACTTGGTTTGAATACCTGGATCGCGATCGATACTGATACTCCTGCAAATGGACAGGGAGGCTCTCCTGGAGATATGATCACCTGGATCTGTATTACTTCTCTGTCTACTGCCAATTGTGATGTGGACTCATTACAAATGTTAAGATAATACAGAAACAGGAAATGAGCGAGGCATGATCATGCCTCGCTCATTTTAATATTAATTTCCTTTCCAGTTCAAAGAGCTCTTAAGAGTTAACCATTACT
>Ga0126314_10001641_pt1 | contig 10841 bp, 6 predicted proteins | sample Plot105B_FD_92535 | JGI IMG/M metagenome (GOLD analysis project Ga0126314, IMG submission 92535) | Serpentine soil microbial communities from UC McLaughlin Reserve, CA, USA - Plot105B | ecosystem: Environmental > Terrestrial > Soil > Grasslands | place: USA: UC McLaughlin Reserve, Lake County... | reverse complement strand
TCAAAACGTATTTGTAAAAAATGATTTAGCTACAGCTGCTGCAAATCCCAATATCGATTGGATTATTGTTTATTTTCATAAACCAATGTATTCTTCTCCAAGTAGTTGTTCTTCATGTTCTGGGGAATCAAGTCTTAGAGATATTTATCACCCTATTTTTGATCAATATGGTGTTGATATTGTACTAGAAGGTCATACTCATGATTATCAAAGATCTTTTCCAATAAAATTTAATTCAAACAGTAAATCAAATCCTACAATTACAGACACTAATAGGAATACTTACAATGATCCTGCAGGTGAAATACATGCAATTGTAGGAACAGGAGGAGTAAACTTTCACTCACTGAGTAGTCAAAAATCATTTATGGTATATCAACAATCAAATAAATTTGGATATTTAAATATAGATATCCAAAATAACGGAACAAATCTGATAGGCAAATTTATCAGCAATGAAGGAGGAGCAATATTGGACCAATTTACTATTAGCAAATCAGGAGGAACCACACAACCTCCACCCTCATCATCAGGAGGATATCACTATGAACCATTCCTCAATGTTAATGATCTAAATGATGTAGTAACCATACCAGATGAGCAAAAGCTAAAACTTACAACATTCAGTGTAGCCGCATGGTTTAAAACAACATCTAACTTTGGAGATGAAGCTTATATAGTAAATAAAGGCGGGCATGGAACTGACACAGCTGGTAACAATATGAATTATGGATTATGGATGACAACATCAGAAGGAGTTCAAGGAGGATTTGAAACTTCAAGTGGTTCTGACAGAATGGTTACCTCCCCAAATTCATATAACAATGGACAATGGCATCATGGGGTTGTCACATTTGATGGCTCAATATTAAGACTATACGTAGATGGTGTTAGATAACTACATCGTCTACATCTAGCATTCCAGAAACAGCTGGTATTAATCCTCTGAAAATAGGTGCTAATTCTCGTATTGCTGATAATCTCTTTACTGGAAGTATAGATGAAGTAGGAGTTTGGAATAGAGCTCTGAACAACACAGAGATTATCAAACTTAGGGATAATGGAGTATTTACGTCAAGTGGATTAGTCTATAATAACTCGTTTGGTCTTTCACCACTTACCTCCTTATCCAATATAGATAAAATAAAAATGGATCCATCACCCAATGAGCTACCTTTAACGAATCCATTTTCTTGGATAAATCTAGTTAAGTTGTGAAGTTAATGAAATTTACGAATTGTTAAAACTCCAAAAACAGAGGACATAACAACAACAAAGTATAATACATGTACTTTTTAAAGTGAACAATTATGTAAATACATCTGATGACTACCAAATAGTAATTTTTATTTACATTTTTGCCAATTTTGTCTGGTAGATGAAACTTTAGATATCCACATGATTATATCATAACATATACTATATGATAAAATATATTACGATTAGAGATATTGTTTGAGGAAAACAGACTATATTTTCAGTACAAATTCAGTAATATGATAGGAATAAAATTATATTCTATTCTAGGAAGGGTATACACTCGCTAAGATAAAAGATCTACAATTAATTAGATGTTATAAAAGCAGACAGCAAGGATGTAGTCTTTATCTCTTAGACTACGTCTTGTATTCCTAATTTGCTACCCTGTAAGGAGGATTATGACTAATCATCACTCTATAAAGATGATTTTCCTGATATACTATCAAGTGATTAATTACCAATTCCATTTGATTCCTTTGCTGTTATCGTATATTTTTACATCATTTTCTACAAGAAAATTTCATAATCTTGATGAATTTAAAAAAATTGTTTTAATTATTGAATTTTGAATGAATTGATACTCAGGATTTTGCCCTATCTATCAAGACCACGATGGATATTACACGTTATATAAAATAGCCAGCAACTTAATATAAATTCTGTAAGAGAAAGATTAAATGAATTAGTGTTATAAAATCTTCAGATTTAACTCATGAAGCTATAACACAACAAGTTCTTACTCCATTGTTGAAAGTCAAACCAGAATAATACTATCTATACATCAACACCATTTTAAATCCATAGAATCGACAGAACCAAATATTATATATCAGTGTTATAACTCAGTGTTATAACACATTAAAAATTGATTATAGTATATGGATGTCATATTAGAAACGTTATGGATAAATTAGTCTAGTATAATTTTCATATGTTATTTAGGTATTAAAATTGAATAATAGTAGTAGTATATTAAGAGAAGAGGAATTAGGAAATTGGAGAAAATCCCACTACTCATCAGAGATTAATCCATCTCTCGAAGGAAGATCAGTTATTCTAATGGGATGGATTTCCAGTATTAGGGACCATGGTAATATTCAATTTATTATGTTAAGAGATAAAGATGGAGACACTCAAATAATTGCTAAAAAAGGTCAATGTCCAGATTTAGTATATGAACAAGTCTTACAGTTAAAAGAACATACATCCCTAGGAATAAATGGAAAGGTTATTTCTCAAAGAAAAGCACCCAATGGAATAGAGATAATTCCACTAGAACTAAAGGTTTTTTCAATTCCTATACAGGCCCCACCATTTATGGTACAGAATAGAAATCCTGCAGGAATTGATACTAGATTAGATTTTAGAGCGATAGATTTGAGAAGAAAGTATTTGCAAGATATTTTTATCATCCGTAATAACATTTTAAAATATATTCGCAATTTTCTTTCAAATGAGAAATTTATAGAGGTTAATACGCCTAAGATAATAGCGACAGCTTCAGAGGGAGGAACTGCACTTTTCCCTATATTCTATTACGAGAGAGAGGCATTTTTGGCTCAGAGTCCTCAGATATATAAAGAACAACTTACAATGGCTTTTGAAAAAGTCTTTGAGATAGGACCAATTTTCAGAGCTGAACCTTCTCGTACTAATAGACACTTATCTGAAGCTACATCGATAGATATTGAATCTGCTTTTGTTGACTATAATGATATTATGGTATTATTAGAGAAATTGATTCAATTTATTATAAAGTCATTGTCTGAAGATGATAATAGTAAAAATAGTCCTGAATTAGATATTGATCAAAAAATTAATGATCACAATAAACCATTTACAAGGTTAAAATATTCAGAATTAACGGAAAGATTGAGAAATATTGGAGAAAAAGTAAGATGGGGAGATGATATATCTCCGCAGGTAATTAAAAAACTTGATGACGATCGGTTAAACAATAATTTTTATTTTATAACAGATTGGCCAACAGCAGCTAAACCATTTTATGTGAAAGAGAATCAAGAAGAGTCAAAGATTTGTGAATCTTTTGATTTAATGTACGGATCATTAGAAATATCATCTGGAAGCACAAGAATTAGTAATAAAGAAATTCTTATAGATAGAATGAAGAAAAAAGGATTAAATTTGAATTCATTTGACTATCATTTGAGAATATTTAGTTATGGCGTGCCTCCACATGCTGGGTGTGGAATAGGATTGGAACGGCTATTAATGACTCTCACAAAAATAGATAATATTCGTGATGCTATATTATATCCAAGAGATATTGATAGACTTGCGCCATAGAAAAAACAAAGAAGGGGAAGAGAAGTGGTGATAAATCGAACATGATTACAAAAGATAAACTAAAACATTTGAGTAAACTTTCAAAGATAGATTTAACTGAAAATGAATTTGAAACTTATACTAAACAAATTGAAAAGATAATAAAATATTTGGATAAATTAGATGAAATTTCATTTGAAGAGAACAATCCATCATTATTATTATCTTTGAAAAAATTGTCAGAATTAAGAGAAGACACAATAATAGAACCAACTCTTAATATTGACCAAATAGCTAAAAACCTAAAAGACAAGTTTGTAAGAGGTCCAGTTATGAGTTAATATGTCTAATCTTTATACTCTAAATATTGATCAAGTAGTAAATGGTATTAAAAATAGAGAATTTACTTCTGAAGAATATGTATCCCAAATTATAGAAAGAATAAAAAAAGTTGATAAAAAGATAAATTCATTCATAACAATAAATGACAATGCACTTGTTCAGGCACAACAAATAGACAAGAAAATAAGATCAGGTTTGACAGTTGGTTCTTTAGCTGGCATTGTAGTAGGAATAAAAGATAATATCAGTACAGCAGGATTAAAAACAACCTGTGCTTCCAAAATGCTATCCGACTATGTTCCACCATACGATGCTACCGTCATAAAGAGATTAAAAGATAAAGATGCAATAATAATAGGAAAATTAAATCTCGATGAATTTGCAATGGGATCAACTACTGAATGGAGCAGTTATGGACTTTCAAGAAACCCATGGAACTTAGATTATGTATGTGGGGGGTCTTCAGGTGGCAGTGCAGCGAGTATTGCTGCACAATTATGTACAGCATCATTAGGGTCTGATACTGGCGGTTCTGTTCGTTGTCCCTCTAGTTTTTGTTCTGTGGTTGGATTTAAACCAACATATGGATTAGTTAGTAGATACGGACTTGTTTCATATTCTAATAGTTTAGAACAAATTGGTCCTATAGGAAGGACTGTATCTGACGTCAAAAAAATTATGGAAGTTATTTCTGGAAAAGATACTAATGATAATACAACAATAGACACGAAAAATGATAATAATAATAATAATCATTCAGATCTCCAAAAAAATAGCAAAAAGATTGGTCTATTAAAAGAATTAATAAACGGAGCTGATGAGCCTGTATATCAATGCATATATTCTGCAATAGATAAATTCAACGAGTTTGGATTTATAAGTGAGGAATCATCATTAAAATCATCAGAATATGCTCTTGCATCATATTATATAATTGCCACAGCTGAAGCAAGCAGCAATTTAGCAAGATTTGATAATACAAGATATGGGTTCGAATTAAATCCCGACGATTACGAATGGAATACATATTTTTCGAAAGTAAGAGGAAATTTCGGAGATGAAGTCAAAAGAAGAATAATAGTAGGATCTTTTGTATTATCTTCAGGATATTATGGAAAATATTATCTTAAAGCACAAAGAGTAAAGGATTTAATTAAACACGAGCTAAAAAATCTTTTTAAGGAATATGATTTACTACTTTCACCAACAGTTCCGGTTCTTCCTTTTAAAATTGGAGAAAAAATCGACGATCCATTAAAAATGTATCTAATAGACATCAACACAGTTTTAGCTAATTTGGCAGGTATCCCAGCAATTTCAATTCCTATAGGATTCAAAAATGGTCTACCGATTGGACTACAAATTATGGCTGATGAATTTCAAGAGAAAAAATTACTGAATATAGCGGAAGTGCTGGAAAAATCAATTAATATTAATACATCGTATCCAAATCTATAATAATGACATCATCATTACCAGTTAAAATTGGTCTTGAAATACATTGTCAGCTAACTCAACTTAATACTAAATTATTTTGTTCATGTTATTGTAATTATAGAGAAAAAGAAATCAATTCTAATATATGCCCAATTTGTATTGGATTGCCTGGATCCTTGCCAATTTTGAATAAAAAAGCTGTAGAATTTGCAATTATGATTTCAAAAGCTTTGGATTGTAAAATTCCAGAATTAACAGTTTTTTCAAGAAAAAATTATTTTTATCCAGATTTGCCAAAAAATTTCCAGATTACACAATATGATTCTTATGGTACCAGTACAAGCATAGGAAAAGAAGGATCTGTAAAGTATGGCGAAAATGACAAAATTGCCAGAATAAGAAGGATTCAGCTGGAAGAAGATCCAGGACGATTGGTTTATGAAAATGGAAGAATGCAAGCCTTAATTGACTATAACAGAGCAGGTGTAGCATTAGTAGAAATCGTAACTGAACCTGATTTTACTAATCCCAAAGATGTAAGAATATTTTTAAATAAAATGACCTCAATACTAGAACATTTGAATGTATGTAATACCAATTTAGAAGGTTCTTTAAGATGTGATGCAAATATTTCTATAGGTAATGGAAAAAAAGTAGAAATCAAAAATGTAGGTTCTTTTAGTGACATAGAAAAGGCATTGACATATGAGATAACACGACAAAAAACAATGACCGTTCATGATATAGAAATTAAAGCTGAAACAAGACATTGGGATGATAAAAGAAAAATTACAAAACAAGCACGATCAAAGGAAGAAGAAGAAGATTATAGATATTTTCCTGAACCAGATATTCCAAAAATTCTGCTGGAAAACTTATTCTTAATTAAAACACCTGAGCTTCCTGATGAAAGAAAATTCAGATTTATAAATGATTATGGACTTTCTGAACATGTATCACAAGTACTCATTGACAATAAAGATTTAGCTGACCTCTTTGAATCAGCAATAAAAATATATCATTCTCCAAAATCTATATCCAATTGGATAGTAAGTGATATTCTTGCATTTATGGAATATGATTCATCAGGTAAAAAAACAATAACTGATGAGATGAAAATAGATGCTAAACACATTGCAGAGATTGCAAAGCTAGTTGATGAGAATACAATAAATAGGTCTACAGCAAAATCCATAATATCAAGAATTATTAAAACAGGAGAATTACCATCTGATATCATAAAAAAAGAAAAACAGATGACCACAATAATCAATGATGAGACAATTTTACTAGAATCAATAGATAGGATATTCAAAGAAGAGAAAAAGGCAACGTTAGATGCTAAACAAAATCCTACCGCAATAAACTTCTTGCTTGGTAAGATAATGAGACTGACAAAAGGAAGGGCTGATCCAAAAATAACTACAATACTTTTAAAGAAAAGGTTGAATGAAGAAGTCTAATCTAAAAATTTTATTTTCATTATATTAGTGACCATTCTAACAGATACATATATTATGCCTAACATGTCCTAATAATAGTCATACTTACAAACATGTAAAAAACTAGCTATATAAATGAGATGAATTTGTAAGTATTTCATTTATTTATACTTATTTTTAGTATGTTTTGTTATAAAAACTTTAAATATTGCGGTATATAACATTTACAATTTCATAAACTAAGTTTATTATTAGCTTTGACTAAGCTCATGCTGACCCATCACAGTCTCAAACCTAAATAGCCAGATTTCAACAGTGAAATAACAGGCTATAAAAATGATTGTATTAATTGAGGATTTGATGGAGAAAATTAGGAATTTAAGCTGTCCGTTTTTTACAATTGAATGGCTCTACAACGTTGCACTTGTTCATATCTTTAATTCTTTATCCATATTATCAATAACATCAAATCTATCATAATTTCTCCACGTTTAATAATAAATACTACAATAGGTTAGCTAAATAGGTTTGTAGTGAATCATGAAACAACCAAAGAATATTTTTCAGCATAAATGATTTGCAACAACGGTAATCCAAATAAAATAGAGTTCATACATTTATCTTGAGTTCAATACTATTTTGTAATTTGCATTTTTAGTATGATTCAAATAACCTACAATCAAATTAAAATATATGGGAACTGAACATAGTGTAACTCAAGTGAATAATTCGTCTTGGGAAAAAGAAGTATTACAATCACAATTACCTGTTTTTGTTGATTTTTGGGCAGAATGGTGTGGACCTTGTAGAATGGTAGGACCAGCAGTAGAACAATTATCAAAAACACTTGAAGGAAAAGTAAAAACTGTAAAGCTTAACGTAGATGAAAATCAAGAGATTGCCGTAAAATATGGAATTCATTCTATACCCTCATTACTATTATTCAAGGACGGTAAGGAAATTGCAAGAACTGTCGGCGCTGCTCCTAAAGAAGCCTATCAAAAATTCATCGAAGAATCTTTAACCAAGAATTAACATTAATTTCATTTCATTTCATTACATTAATCTGAGTGTAGTTTTTATTTCTGTATTCATAAAAGCATTAATATAGATAATAATAATCGTTAGCATAATTTGGGTAAAAAAGAGATTTCTACTCTATTTTCATCTGATCCTGATAAATATTATAGAGTTTCCTTATTTGATAGATTAGGTTTTAAACGAAACAAATGTATATCCTGTGAAAAATTTTTTTGGTCTCTTATAGATAAAAATATCTGTCCTGATCATGAGGCCTATAACTTTATAGGAAATCCTCCTACAAATAAAAGACTAGATTATATAGGAGCATGGAAGGAAATTGAAAAATATTTTCAATCAAATGGTCACTCCATTGTAAGACGATACCCTGTAGTCTGTAGGTGGCGAGAAGATCTTTATTTTACAATTGCATCGATAGTAGATTTTCAAAGGATAATGAATAATAAAGTTATTTTTGAATTGCCGTCAAATCCTTTAGTAGTACCACAAATGTGTTTAAGATTCAATGACGTTGAAAACGTAGGGGTAAGCGGCCGTCATTACACTAGTTTCTGTATGATTGGTCAAACATGTAATGCAGATGCACCTGGAGGATACTGGAAGGATCATTGCATTGACCTAGACTTTGGCTTGTTAACTAATGTTTTGGGAATAAAACCTGAAGAGATTACTTTTGTAGAAGATATTTGGATGGGTGCAGGAGCTTTTGGGTCTTCTTTAGAATATTTTGTACGTGGTCTTGAACTTGGTAATGCTGTTTTTACAGAATTTGAAGGAGATGAAAATAACTATAGAATTATGAAAAATAAGATTATTGATATGGGTGCAGGCTTGGAACGTCTCTCTTGGATTACCATGGGTACCCCAACCAGCTATGATTGTTCTTTTGGATCAGTTATAAAATATTTAGAAAATTTTATTGAAGTTCAAAAGGATAAAAATTTTCTCTCAACTTATTTTAAATTAGTATCTAGTAAATTCAACAATATTGAAGATGATTCATCTGATAAAATAAAAAAATTGAAAAAAACTATTTCTCAAGAGATGAGAATACCATTTGAACACCTCGAAAAAATTGTATCGCCATATGAGGCAATTTATACAATAGCAGATCACACTAGGACTTTGTTATTTGCTATTTCTGATGGATCATTACCTTCTAATGTAGGAGGAGGTTATAACCTTAGAATTCTTTTACGTCGAGTTTTATCTATTATTGAAAGATTCAAATGGAATATAAAAATTGAAGATCTAATTGATACACATGTAGAATATCTGAAAAATATGTATCCTGAATTAGAGGAAAATAAGCAAGAGGTTTATACCATTCTTAAAATTGAATCTGATAGATATGCAAGCACAAGACAACGAATGAATGATATCGCATCTACAATACGTAAGAATAACAAACAACTAACTGTAGATGATCTTATAAGATTGTATGAATCCGATGGTATTACTCCAGACTTTCTTAAAGAAATCAATGTAATAACTGATATACCTTCGAATTTTTACGTTAAACTATCAGAATTACATAATATTAACCAAAAATCTCTTTACTCTCCGTCAATAGAAGGATTGGATGGCTTACCCCCGACTAAATTATTGTATTATGAGGATTCTTCCATCCGAGAATTTTATGCTCAAATCATAAAAATAAAAGAAAATTATGTAATTTTAGATCAAACATCTTTCTATCCAAGAGGAGGTGGGCAAGAACCTGATAAGGGAAATATTGGTGATGTTAAAGTCTTAGAAGTCATAAAACAAGGAGATATTGTTCTTCATCGGGTAGAAAATTTATCATCTCTTTCAGAGGGGCTACGAATTAAATGTCGATTAGATGAGGGAAGACGCGATTCAATAACAAAACATCATACAGCTACTCACATATTAAATTCTTCATCAAGAAATGCACTTGGTTCATGGGTATGGCAGAACTCTGCCTTTAAAGATGTTAATTATGGAAGACTTGACATAACTCACCATTCTGCATTAAATAAAGAAGAAGTTGAAAGAATCGAAAAAACTGCTAATGAAATTGTAATGAAAAACCTTGATGTAAATATAAAAGAATATGAGAGAGGAGAAAGTGAACAAAAATTTTCCTTTCGTATCTATCAAGGTGGAGTAGTTCCATCAAATAAAGTAAGAATAGTGAAAATAAGTGAATTTGACATTGAAGCATGTGGAGGAACACATGTCAATAGAACAGGTGAATTAGGTTTAATTAAAATTCTCAAATCAGAAAGAATTCAGGATGGTGTGGTCCGATTAGAATTTGTTGCGGGACAAGCTGCTATAAATTACATTAAAAATCAGGATAAAAATATTTCATTTATTACTCAATCATTAGGTTCTAGTAAAGAAAAACTAACAGATTCATTCAAAAAGTATTTAGATGAATCAGAAAAGCTTAAAACAAAGATAAAAATTCTTTTACGAAAAACTTCTCCGATTCTAGCTGAATCTGTATCCACTAATAGTAAACAGATATCATCAAATGGGGTAAAATTATTTACAACATATGATGGTGAATTAGATGAAGAATTCCATATTACAATAGGAGAAAAATCTATTAGCCTTGATCCTTTTCTCATATATATTTCACTAATCTCCAAAGGAGAGGGAGAAGGTATACGCGTAATAGTTTTTGTTGGTGAAACTGCAAGAAAATATGGTTTTAATGCAGGAAAAATAGCAAAAGTCTTCTCTATTAGTTTAGGCGGTTCTGGAGGAGGAGATTCAAAGTTTGGTCAAGGGGGAGGTAGATTTAAGAATGGAATTGAAGAGGTCTTAAATTCATCAGAGAGATATGTTAGTGAAACACTCAAGAGGTGAAAATAATAATTTGGATAGTAGTAGGGAAATAAATGATAATAATAGTATTAATTGGAAAGAACTGGAGGCAAAATGGAAATCTAGATGGAAAGAAGAACGTCTTTTTGAAGCCAATTATGATATTAATAAAAAAAAGTATTTCATAACTGTTGCATTTCCCTATCCTAATTCTCCACAACATATAGGACATGG
>Ga0126314_10001640_pt1 | contig 10842 bp, 12 predicted proteins | sample Plot105B_FD_92535 | JGI IMG/M metagenome (GOLD analysis project Ga0126314, IMG submission 92535) | Serpentine soil microbial communities from UC McLaughlin Reserve, CA, USA - Plot105B | ecosystem: Environmental > Terrestrial > Soil > Grasslands | place: USA: UC McLaughlin Reserve, Lake County... | reverse complement strand
TTCAGGCTTTGGTCCGTGCAAAGAGCAACCGGGCAGCGTTATCATGCCGCTCGGTACCCGCGAGAGAACACGCGCAGACCTCATGGGCAAACCCACCTGCCGGCTGACCTGTAGCCTGTTGCCTGAAAACCGTGAACGGAACGATTGCAAAAGGAAACGACTCTCTCCACAATTGGCCGAACGATGAGCCCGACGAGACGGCAGGTTTTCGGGGAGTGGTTTCGACTTGCCAGGCCCTTCAGCCTCACTGCGGCGGCTGTTCCCGTGTTCTTCGGGACGGCGCTGGCCTTCGAGGACGGCTCGTTCGCATTGGGACCGTTCTTCGCTATGCTATTCGGCAGCCTCCTCATCCAGGCGGCCACCAATATGTTCAACGAATTCTACGATGAGCAGCGTGGCCTCGACGTGGCCGGAACGGTCGGGATCGCTGGCTCTATAGTAAGTGGCCGCGTGACCGCGCGCAGCGTCCTTGCTGGTGCGCTCCTTTCCTACACCCTGGCGCTGTTTCTCGGCATCTACCTTATAGCCGTAGGAGGCTGGCCCATACTCGTACTCGGGTGCCTCTCTGCGCTAGGGGGCTACCTCTACTCGGCCGGACCACGCCCCGTCGCCTACACCCCCGCCAGCGAGGCTGCAGTGTTCGTCTTTATGGGGGTTTTGATCGTCGTCATAGCCTACGCCGTGCAGGCTCGTAATTTCCCGCCGTATGTACCGCTGGCGGCGCTGCCTATTGGTGGACTTGTGGCAGCGATCCTGCTCGCCAACAACATCAGGGATCTAACCTCAGACCGTAGAGGCGGGCGGCGGACGCTACCCGTAGTCTTCGGCAGGGAGGTGGCGATCCTCCTATACCGGGCCCTCTTGCTCGAAGCCTACGTCGCCGTCGCCGTTCTGATGACCTTCGGCGTCGTCCCCCTTGAGTGCGCCCTCGTCTTCCCGAGCGTGTTCGCCGCTTTCCGCCTCTGGCGCGACGTGGCCAGCTACTCAACGCCAAGGCGCCTCGATCCCGTGGTCAAGAGGACGGCAGGACTCCACCTCGTCTTCGGATTGCTCTACACGGTGGGGGTCCTCATCGGTGCCTGAGAAACACCGGCCTTTCAGGACGAGCTACGTGGTGTCCGGGGTCGAGGTGGAAAGAATCTTCGCCGCCCTCCTCGACGTGCGACGCTTCCCCGAGTGGGCTTACGGCCTCCGCCGCTGCCGCGCGCTTGACCCAGCCGGCATAGCAGAGACCGAAGACGTTCGCCCTGGCGTCAAGCTGGAGTTTACCCTGAGCGCCGCCGGGCTCACCCATGAGGTAATCAGCACCGTCACGGTGGTCGAGTCGCCACGCCGGCTGGAGTGGAACTACGTCGAAGGCGCCCTCGGAGCCGGCGGTTGGCTCGTCGAAGAGGAGGCCCCGGGTGCCGTCAGGATAACTGTCTCGACTGATTACCGGATCAGACCAGCCTGGCTCGACACTTTGGCCCACAAGCCCTTTTTCCGCGGGCTTACCGAGGACCTGATCAAACGCTCGATGCGCCGCTTCGACGCGCACCTCAGAGAAGGCTAGAGCGCTCTGCGGAAGGTCCATCCTTCTGCAAAGCGCGGCTTCAGGTTTCAGGCATCAGGAATCCTCGGCGAACAGATTAGGGTCGAGCATGCGACGTACACCACGTTGTTGGACCGATCCTGGAACTGCTGTAACCAGCACTTATCGAGGTTCTTGAAAAGTGAGCCTGGGCACGCGATGTGATCGCAGCCTACGAGTTACGCCGTGAAACCTGCTGAAGCCTGATACCTGTAGCCCGATGCCGCGGTTCGCGAACCGCTCTAGAGATCCCGCTCGTGTCCGTTCTCGGGGTGATCGTCGCTGTCTTCTAAGTTACCGACCTCAGGCTCATCGGCCTCGTGTTCTTCGTCCACCTCAGAATCCCTCGCGAGCTCGTGGGCCGTGACCTCCGTGGTCGGGTTCACGTAGCGGGCGATAAGTATGGAGAGCTCGTACATCACGATCATCGGGACGGCCATCAGCACCATACTGTAGGGGTCTTGTCCGGGCGTAAGGGCTGCGGCGAGGATGGTGTTGAGGACGATGGCGTGCTTCCTGTACCTCTTCAGCAGGGGAGCGTCCACCAGCTCTAGCTTCGCAGCGACGTATGTCGCGGCAGGTAGCTCGAAGACGATCCCGAAAGCCAGGAGAAACCTCGTCACGAAAGGAAGATAGTTCTGGGCGGTAATGATGGGATCGAAGCGGTCGGTGTCCCAGCTGAGCAGGAACTGGGTGCCGATAGGTAGTACGACGAAATACCCGAAGGCGACCCCGGCTATGAACAGCGCGGAGGCCATGCTGATAATAGTGTACGTGAAGGCCCGGCCCATATCCCCGACCGCGGGGGCGACGAACGCCCACACCTGGTAGAGGAGTACCGGGATCGTGAGCAGAAAGCCCACGTAGAGTGCCAGCTTCATGTCGGTGAAAAGCTGCTCCGTAACCCCGGTCACGTTCAACTTGCCTTCCAAGGCATCGCCCGCAGGGGCTAGTAGCCAGTCGAAGATCCGCACCCGGAAAAACCAGGCGACGATGGCGACGCCGAAGAACGCTATGCCGACCTTAATGATCCTCGAACGTAGCTCGTCGAGGTGTTCGATCAGGGTCATTCGCATCTCGTCGCGCGGTCCGCGCGGACGCGAAGGAAGTCTCAGGCGACCTGCCATCTGTAGCTTATAGACCTGTGGGGAGTCTAGCTACGCTTCTGCTCGGCCTCGACGGAGGAGTCATCCTCTAGTTTGGCCTCGTCTTCGTGCTCGCCCTTGCTGGCTTCGAGCTGCTCTTCCTTCTTCTCTTCTTCCATCTTTTTGTTCTCGACCTCACCCTCCTGAGTGCCTTTCTTGAACTCGCGCACGCCGCTGCCAAGGCCGCGGGCAAGCTCGGGAACGCGTTTGGCCCCGAAGAGCAAGAGTATGACGACAAGACCTATGATCAACTCTGGCATTCCGACCGACCCAAACACCTTTCCTCCTAACGAGCTATCTGCCGGATCTCACGCAACATTATACGCCTTTCGTCCTGGCGTGGATCAATGTTGCGCACTACCGCCCTTGTCCTTACCCTCAAGGAGGGCCGAGATTCTATCCCTCACCTTCGCGGCATTCTCGCCCTTCGGCTCGAGGTCGAGGTAGCCATTATAGTATTCTATGGCGTCGGCGGGCTGGCCGGCCTGATCGTAGGCCTGGCCGGCCAGCAGGTAGGCGTCCGCGTTGTCTGGCTCCGCCTCTGCTGATGCCGCGAAGGCATCCCCCGCCTTCTTCTGCAGCTCCTTCTGCTTCGCCCCCTTCTCGGCCTGCGCCTGCTGGCTGTAGATCTGACCCATGAGGACGGGTATCTCTTCGTCCTTCGGGGCGGCCTCGCGTCCTCTCTGCAGTACCTGGAGCGCATCGTCGTAGCGGCCCGCGGTGTAGTATTGGGCGGCGAGGTTCTTTATCTTCTCCGGGTCCTTCGGATCTTTTTTGAGGTCCTTCTCGGCAGCCGCGATCTGCTCCTGCGGATCTGGGGCCTGGTCGGCCTGCTTTTGCTGCTGGTCCTGGTTGCCGATCAGCTCGAAGATGTTGTAGCTGATGTTTGTGCCGACGCCAAGAAAGATAAAGGAGATAAGGAAGAACGCCGCGAGCACGATGGACACCAACCTCACCCAGAAGCTGATCCTGTTGCGGTTCATCATCATAACTGGCGATCCTCCGAGGTCATTAGGTACCGAGACGATTGTATATCACGTTACCGCCGCTGACCGTCACCGCGACTCCCCCGCCGGCCGCAGCCTCGAGGACCTCCCGCTCGGGATCTCCATCCTCGAGCGAAGTCTCGACCACGGCGAGGTCGGCCCATTTCCCTGCATCGAGCGTCCCAGTCTCGGCCTCGATACCGAGCGCCCGCGCGCCTCCGACAGTAGCAAGCTCGAGGCCGGTCGCACCGCTCATACCGTGCAACTCCACCGCGAACAGCGTCTCCTCGAAGAGGTTCATGCTCGGGCTGCTCCAGAGCCCGTCTGTACCCATACCGACCCTGATACCACTGGCCATCATTCCTAACACTGGCGAGACGCCGCACCCGAGGAAATCGTTCGATCGTGGGCAGTGCGCCGCCGCCACGCCGGTCTGCGCCAGAACGTCTATGTCCTCCTCAGAGACTCCTGTCGCCAGGTGCGCGGCTATCGTCTCCGGGGCGAGAAGCTCTATGCTCTGCGCGTAGCGGACAGGCGAAACGCCCACCCCTCCCCACTCGTTGGTGCCGAAGATGTCAGCGAGGCCGCCGGTACCGTCCCTTACGAACTCGACCTCCTCAGGACTCTCGGAGAGGTGGATTGCGAGCTTCCACCCCATCTCCCGCGTCCTACGCGCAGCCAGACGCGAGGACTCCGGGTCTACGGTGTAGGGGGAATGTACGCTGACCTGCGCGTCAACACGCTCTGGCAGACCTTCTCGAAGCCCGCGCACCTTCGCGACTATAGACTCGACGGCCACCTCCAGGGTGCCGATCTCATGCGGGAAGAATTCGGCGTAGACGGTCCCCGCCATCCCGCTTTCAGCAAGCTGCGGTAGGCATTCTCCGTAGGGAGATGACTCGGCCATGTACGTCGTCCCTGCCTCTATGGCTTCCCTGGCACAGTCGCTGGCTGCTTCGGCCGTCCAGGCCACTTTCTCGGGGAGACGCTCTATGAGACTGCTCAGCCAGTCAGAGAACGTGCCGCCCTCCGGCGCATCCTTCCGCCTGAAGCCGAGGTGGGCGTGGGCGTTGACCGCGCCAGGGATAATCGTGTAGTTGGGAAAGAATCTGACCTCGGCGTCAGGGTTCTCGCGTCCGACGTCCGCGAGCGTTCCCACAGCCTCTATGCGTCCTTCCCTTACGAGCAGGGCGCCGTCCTGCAGCGGGGGTGACGAGACAGGCATCAGGGTTCCGGCTGCGAAGATCACGGGTCCGATCTGGCTCTCAGGCATCCCTCCCGACCACCTCCGAGGCCACGGACTCCAGGAACTCGCGTTCCGGGCTGTCGGGCAGGAGGTCAAGGTCTTCGAGGGCCGCGTCGATCTCGCCCCTGGCCCACTCCTCGGTTCTGGCGACGGCGTCTGTGGCGAGCACGGCGTCTATGCCTGCCTCGAGCAATTCCGGCGTCGGATTGGGGTCTGCGAGGACACGCCGGATTGTCCCAGCGTCCCCTTCGCCCAAGGCGAAGATAACCGGCAGCGTCACCGTGCCCTCGACGAGGTCCGTGCCTATGCCCTTGCCCATGAGGCCTGGCTTGCCGACGAGGTCCATAATGTCGTCTGACATCTGGAAGGCTATGCCCAGGGCCTGGCCGTAGCTGGCGAGCGCGTCTATCTGCACGAGCGAGAGCCCGCCCAGCGTTCCGCCGGCCACACACGCGGCCCGGAAGAGGCCCGCGGTCTTCTTCCTTATGTGCTCCAGGTACGCCTCGACGTCGACCGTATCCCCGTTCGCCCGGTACTGCTCGAGTTCCCCGGCCGCGAGCCCCACCGAGGCCTCTGCGAAGGCGCGGACGAGCCTCGGGTCCCCGATCCTCGCCAGCTCCGAGAAAGCCTCGGCGAAGAGGTAGTCTCCTGTGGCCGCCGCGATCTCCCGCCCGTACCCGGCAACGGTGGTCGGCTCGCCACGTCTGCTCTTGGCCCGGTCCACGATATCGTCGTGGATCAGGGTGGCCGTGTGCAGGACCTCTATGGCAGTCGCCGCCCCAAGCAGGTCCTCCCGCCGAGGCTTCCCCATCTGTGCGCTCAATAGCAGTAGCAGCGGCCTGAGACGTTTCCCCCCCGATGTAAGGGACTCGAGCGCCGGCTCGGCCAGATCCGAAGGGGCACTCGCGGCCACCCCGGCGAGCAGGCTCTCGACCTCGTCGATGGTCTCGAAGGCGCCCTCGGGCAGCGCGGAATGGAGCCTGCTAGCCTGCGTCGTTTGGCCTGATCCCACGATGGAGCGTGATGATGCCGCCTGCGATGCGCTCCCATGTAACGTCTTGTAATCCATTACGTCCTATTATGTCAGCTAATTCGCCCGGTGCTACGAACTCTTTCACGGATTCGGGAAGATATGAGTAAGCTGATAGGTCCCCGGAGATCAAACTCCCGAGTCTTGGAACGATCTTATCAAACCACACCCCGTAGAACGCTGAGGACACCCTGCCCGTCGGCTGCGCTATCTCCAGGCACACCGCGACGCCGCCCGGCCTGAGCGTGCGTGCCATCTCGGAGAACAGCGCGTCGAGGTCGGGGATGTTCCTCGCCCCGTAAGCTATAGTGACCGCGTCGAAGGCACCCGAAGGCACACCCTGGAGGTCGGTCGCGTCCCCGAGCCGGTACTCGACGTTGGGCGCTGACTGAGCTGCGCGCAACATCTCCCTAGAGAAGTCGACGCCCAACACGTAACCTCTCGGCCCGACCTTCTCTGCGAGGTGGCGCGTGAGGGTTCCTGTGCCGCAGGCGAGGTCGAGCACCCTGCCGCCCGGCCCGAGCCCCGTTGCCCTGACCACCTTCCTGTTCCAGAGGCGGTTGAGTCCTGCGGTCATCACGGTGTTCATTAGGTCGTAGCGGCCTGCGATCCGGTCGAACATGTCGCGCACCAGCAACGCGCGCTGTGCCCCCGAGGGCAGCCTGTTACGGGTTCCGTTACCCACTCCGCCTACGCAGCTCCTCAGCGGCCGCCCTGATCCTGGCCTCTGACCTTTCCTCTCCCTCCTCGGAGATGATGTCGAGGAGGCCTGCGAGGTGGGGAGTCCACGTTTGTAGAGAGACGGTACCGCCGGCGGCGATGCGTCCTGCGCCATCGTGGATCATACGGCTCGCCACAGCGACGAATCGCGGCTCGTCCAGACGCGCTATCGTCTCGACGGCCAGTGCGTAGGCGTTGTCCCCGACCAGGACGTCATCGTCTGACGCCCGACCCCCCGCGTAGTGGGCGTCGAAGCCTTGCTGCAGGTACCCCAGCGCCTCGGCCACGACACCGGCGCGCACGTCCACTTCGGGAAGGCCTGCGACGGCCCTGAGAAACGTGTCCTTGAGCGAGAGCTCCGGCGTGCGGCCGGCTGTCCCCTCCACCTAGTCCCTCCCAGCGAACCACTCGCGCGCCGCCTCGAAGGTCCTCTGAAGGTCCTCCTCAGAGTGGGCTGTGGAGATAAAGCCGGCCTCGTACTGGCTTGGGGCCAGGTAGACGCCGCGGGAGAGCATGTGCCAGAAGAAGTTTTTGAACGCCCCGCTGTCCGAGGCGGCTGCTGAGCCGAAGGCCTTTACGGGTCCGCCGGTGAAGAAGATACTCACCATCGAGCCGACCTGGTTTATGGTGAAGGGCCGGCTCCCCGCCGAGGCGGCCTCGTGCATGCCTTTGCGCCAGCGCTCGCCGAGATCCTCGAGCTGGTCGTAGAAACCCGGTTGTCCTGCGGCGCGCAGGGTCGCGAGGCCTGCGGCCATCGCGAGTGGGTTGCCCGACAGGGTGCCCGCCTGGTAGACGGAGCCTGAGGGCGCCACCTGATCCATGATCTCGCGCCTCCCCCCGTACGCGCCGACAGGGAGTCCGCCGCCGATGATCTTACCGAGGCACGTTAGGTCGGGCGTGACGCCGAAACGTTCCTGCGCCCCGCCGCGGGCGAGCCTGAAACCGGTCATGACCTCATCGAAGATGAGGACGGTGCCGTACCTGGCTGTGATCTTCCTCAGTCCTTGGAGATATCCCACTTCTGGCGGAACGCAACCCATGTTCCCTGCGACGGGCTCCAGGATGATGGCGGCGAACTCCTCTCCCTCGCGCGCGAAGAGATCCCGCACCGTCTCGAGGTCGTTGTAAGGCAGGACTGCGGTATCCTTGGCGGCCCCCCTTGTGACGCCGGGGCTGTCAGGGAGGCCCAGGGTTGCAACACCCGAGCCGGCCGAGACGAGGAGGGCGTCGCCGTGGCCGTGATAGTTGCCGTCGAACTTGAGAATCTTCTCCCTTCCCGTATATCCACGGGCGAGCCGGATGGCGCTCATCGTCGCCTCCGTCCCCGAGTTGGTCATCCTGACCATCTCGACGGAAGGGACGGCCCCGCACACGAGCTGCGCGAGTTCGACCTCAAGTTCCGTCGGGGCGCCGAACGTCGTTCCCTTTCTGGCCGTGAACTCTATAGCCTCGATGACCTCGGGATACGAATGCCCGAGGATGAGCGGACCATAGCTCATCACGTAGTCAAGGTAAGAGTTGCCGTCCACGTCGAAAATGCGCGAGCCCTCGCCGCGCTCCATGAACAGCGGGTCTCCACCTACCGGGCGGAAAGCCCGGACGGGACTATTCACGCCACCCGGCATCAACCCGACGGCCCGTTCCATCAGCCTGGCCGAGCGGTCCATTGCGAGCTTCGTTCTGGCGTCTACGATCGAATCCCCGATTTCGGTCCTACCTTCCTTCAAGGTCGCGCACCGTCAAAAGCTAACACACCGCGGGGTGACATGGCGTGGTCGGGCGGTTCGCGAACCGCCCCTACGTTGTCATTGCCTCACGCGTTCTATGAGACCTCGCAGGACGTGGTAGATGGAGGCCTGGACCTCCTGGATGCGCGGTATGTAGTCGGAGCGGACGACGACCGTGTGGTCCGCCAGCTGCTCGCCCAGGATCCTACCTCCATCGTAGCCCACGATGCCGGCCGTCAGTAGTCCTCGTTTTCTGGCTTCGGCGAGCGCGGCCAGTATATTGGCGGAGCCCCCGCTCGTCGAGATACCGACCGCGATGTCCTCGGGCCTCGCGTGGGCGATGAGCTGGCGGGCGAAGATCGCTTCTGTGCCGATGTCGTTGGCTATGGCAGTTATGCTGGCCGGCTCAGCGGACAGGGAAACCGCCGGAACCGCACCCCAGCCGGGAGGCGGGTCCACGCAGTCTGAGACAAGGTCGTTCGCGTCCGTGGCCGAGCCGCCGTTGCCGAAGGCGATTAACTTTCCGCCTCGCTCCAGTCGTTCGAATACAGCCGCGGCTATAAGGGAGATGGCTGTGACCTCCGATTCGGCCACCGCCGTGCGCAGATGGTTCACCTCCTGCATCTTCTGGAGCATCGAGCCCTGCACCTCGCGCACGACCTCTTCGAGTGACTGCTCGCCCTTGCCGAGGAAGGGGTACAGGAAGGATGAACTGCCCACGTCATGGCCTTGTTCGCGGTGCTCGAAGTAAACGTGGACCGTCTCCCAGAGCACGTGGTAGAGGACCTCGAAGACCTCCTGAACGACAAACGAGTCCCCATCAGGTGGCGAGAAAGAATACTCACCCGCTTCCCCCGTCAGCGCGAAGGTCATCGCTCCCCTCCTCCTGGCCGTCCGTAGCGCCCGCTCGACTGCCTCATCCACATCAGGGTACGCGAAGCCCATTACCATATCCTCGGGCCGCAGTACTACAGGCAAGCGTCTCTCGAAGTCAGGGCCGAGGTCAAGCGCAGGCAGGGCTCGCTTGCCGACAATCACCGGGTGCACGAACTCGACCGAGACGTGCTGCGCGTCGGTAGCCGCAGAGGCGTTTCCGAACGCCAGAAGCCGCCCGCCAGCCAGGAACCGCTGGGACATCTCGTGACAGGCTTCGGCCAATCGGGGAATTTCCGCCTCGAAGAAAGTCTCGAAAATTCCGTTTCGGCGGTGCAACTCTTTGCTACTGTGAGTGGCGAGATCTTCCGTGTCTATCCGCATCTCCCGCGCTCCGTCGTCTCAGAGAAAAGTATTCAGCATATCTCACGAACGCCAACAGTAAATCTATCAAAGGAGACACGTTCGAGACGCGAAAGCGGCGCTCCGACACGCGAGCGTGTCCACCAGTCGCATAGAGCCTATGAGAGCCAGCTTCCCACCCTTCCGGCTTCGGTCCACTCTCCGTCGAGCTTCGAGAACAGCCAGAAGCCGCCGGAGCCTATGTTCCAGTCGAACTGCTGTCCGGCGTAGAGCACTGCCTGAGACACATCCCGGTCGAGCCCGACCCGCGAGAACCGCAGTGTCCCATCCGACTCGGGAAACTCTCGACGAAAACGAGCCCACCCCTCTCCGTCCCGGAAGATATGCTCGAACTCCTCGTCGTCCACGCAGACCAGCCGTCCTCCAGGGTTCAGATCCGGCTCGATCGGATGCTGCTCACGATTCTTCGCAAGGAAGTCGTTCAGTGTCTCTTCGTCCAGCCCTTCGAGGTTCTCACACAAGTAGGAGAGCATCCGCTCATCACCCGGCACTTGCAGACCGCTGCGGGTCACAGACCGTACGACCTGCCTCTCGCCGAGGTGTAGTTGGGCGAGACAAGCTCTCAAGACTTCTTGCTCGTCAGCGAGAGTTCCGTTGAGCATGTAACATGAGTCCGGTGCGTTTGCATGACCTGGCGGCTTTTCGAGGCTTCAGGCCGTGACTTCGACAAGCTCGCTGGTCGAGGTTGGTTCGGGAACATCCAGACCATCTTCCTTCATGCCTTCGAGGAGAAATTCGATTGCCTCCTGAGTCAGTCTCAGCGCCTCGTCTCGCGTTTCACCAGATGTCAGCCAGATCAGGGGCAAAAGCTCTTAAGCTGTTTCTACCCTGTTCGATGATAACCGTGCATCGCATGGGATGCTCACCATTGCCAGTATTGTTCTTTGGTTGTGATCGTGTCGATAGAGCGGACCCGCACGTGGACCTGCCCACATTCAGCTTTCGCTCGGGTGAGCACGTCCCAGCAGGGTATTACGCCGTCGGCTGTATGTTCACGTTCAGACGGAATAGATTCGTCGGATCGTAGCGGTTCTTGAGTGCGACCAGCCGCTCGTACTTGGCAGCACTGTAGGCAGCACTGCCAGGTCTGCCCTCATCGAGGTAGTTTACATACGTCAGCCC
>Ga0126314_10001639_pt1 | contig 10843 bp, 10 predicted proteins | sample Plot105B_FD_92535 | JGI IMG/M metagenome (GOLD analysis project Ga0126314, IMG submission 92535) | Serpentine soil microbial communities from UC McLaughlin Reserve, CA, USA - Plot105B | ecosystem: Environmental > Terrestrial > Soil > Grasslands | place: USA: UC McLaughlin Reserve, Lake County... | reverse complement strand
CCTCTACTGGCTCCTCCCAAACCTCCTGCAAGCTATTCTCCCCCACCAAAACGTTTATAACACCGGGGCGGTTAGGCAGCTCGAAGAACTTGTGTATGGCGGGCCTGCGGAAGTCGCAGTCCAAGATTAAGGTGCTCTTACCCGCCTGCGCCAGCACCACGCCCAGGTTGGCGCAGGTCGTGCTCTTGCCCTCGCCCGGTCCAGGACTCGTCAGCAGGATGACTTTAGGGGGATTACTCACGAACGCATACAGCAGATTGGCACGCAGAGTACGGTAAGCTTCCGAGTGAACACTGCTTGGGTTCGCCACGGTTACCAGCCGCTCAGCAAGGTTTTCCGGACCACTCTCTTCCCGCTTCCGGAACGATTGGATCTTGCGAATAGAGTGGATCATCCTACTGCTATCCCCTGCCTCTTGCCTCTCGAATCTTCACCTTCGGGGATAATCCCGAGGGTAGGTGCTCCAGAGATTCGTTCAGCTTCCTCCGGTGAACGCCATCTATCGTCTAGGTATTCCAACAACAGCGCCAATCCTGTACCGAGTATCAACCCGATGATTAGCCCCACCGCAAGGTTGCGCTCAGGCTTGGGGCTGACTGGCGCGGTGGGCGTCCCCGCCTGCTCCCAGGCCATCGCAAACAAGGCGGTTTGGCTAGGGTTCAGCTGAGAGACCTGCTTGGGGAATACCTCCCCGACGGCGTTGGCCATTTGCTGGGCCCTCTCCGGAGAGGTATCCGTATATGTTACCTGTATAAACTGGCTTTTGGGAACCTGCTCTACCCTGAGATGCCCAAGAAACTCCTCTGGCGTCATCTGCAAGCCTAGCTCTTGAACGATGGCATCGGCTACGGGGCGACTCTTAATCCCCTCAACCATCGTCTGGGTTAGCTGGTCGGGCGCCCAAATATTTGGGTTGGCGCCGGGCTGAACTTGATCCTGTCGCCCCTGCCCCACCAATATTTTGGCGGAAGCCTCGTACACAGGCGTCTGCATGAGGGATAGCGCCAAAGCCACACCCGTGCACAAAATCGTCACCAGTGCAACGAGCCATGCGCGCCTCCAAAGAGTCTGTAGTATGTCCCTCCAAGGTAGTACGTACTCGCCCTCGGCTGTCCTTCTATAGAGTCTCGGCTCTGGTTCAACACTACGGGTAGCAGTGAATCCTTTTCTATCCGGCTGCGAATCGTACACGTTAAGCTACCTCATCTACTGCTGCTCTATTTTGTTAGAAACAAAATACAGTGTAAACGCAACGCATGGAAAATTCCAACAGCCTGAAGCTAGCTCCTAGCAGCTGGGGTTCGGCTCGGCACAAGAACCAGGAGCTACCTACCCTAAGTACCTCCAACTCGCTAGGGGCACTTCAACAGGAACCCCACTTGTGGGCGGCTCTCCAGAGCAATGGTTATAGGATCGGGTGGCACCCGCACGCCCCTGAAAGTAAGCGGTAGGGGCAAAGCGTGTACAGGCTACGACTCGCTCCGGCCCTCCGAGAGCGCACGGGGGCACTTCAACCCTGCTTTCACGACATGATAGGGCGTCAGAGACGAGCTCCTACCGCCGCTCAGACGGCACGTTTTGCCTCTGGCACGTTTTGCCTCTGGCACGTTTTGCCTCTGCCTTTAGCTTCGCCATCATCTCCCCTCGCAACAGACGAGTTTATAATGGGTGCTCGTAATTCTGGTATTGGGGGTGTTTAGATGTCGGATGCGAAGTCGTACTGGAATCGCGTTTACAGAGATGCGCAGCTTGCATCGTCTAGCCCAGGTGATTCCGTTCTGATCGATGCCCTCGACTACTTCGGCGGCGATATAACCAATTGCAGGCTTTTGGATATCGGTTGTGGCCTTGGCAAGGCGTCGCTCTGTTTCGCGCACCACGGCGCCTCCGTGACGAGCATCGACACCAGCGCCGAGGCGGTCAAGTACCTTCGTACATACTGTACAGAGCGGCGCATCACCAATATAACCCCCCTCCAAATGTCTGCGGCAGATGTTGCAGAGATAGGCCCGTTTGATTTCGTTTTTGGTTCTTTTATTCTCCACCACATAGAACCTTTCGACGAGTTTGCCCGTACCCTGCGAGCAACACTTCAGCCAGGAGGGAGAGCATTCTTTTACGAGAACAGTGCGATGAGTGCTCTTCTTATGTGGGCTCGCAAGCGCTTGACGGGTAGGCTAGGAATTCCTAAGCATGGCGATGAAGAGGAGTACCCGCTTGCCCCGGATGAGGTGGACATTCTTCACAAGTACTTCCATACGGAAGTTGTCTACCCGGAACTCGTCTTTTTCCGCTTGATTCCGCTCTATCTGCTTCGCAACAAGGGAGGGCCTCTGTTTAGTAAGTTGGATGATTTGTTTTACCGGGTACCTCGCTTTCGCCGGTACAGCTACCGTCAGTACATCCTCTTGTCGTAATGTAGTAATAGGAGCTGGCGCCGACGAGCGGTTGGTAAGGATCGCATTGGTACCTACCGCACAGCGTGCATGGCGAAGGCTCTGGAGACGGCGGGCTTGCTCACCCCGATTGGGACAGGACGCTGGCGCATCAGAGCAGGCTTCGCATCTGTGCTCCGGTACACTCGCGGGAGACCGGGAGCGGTACGGGCCGAAGAGCCTCAGAACCGTCATCACAAGGCGTACCACTTCGCGATGGCAGGGTGCTGCGCAAGCTACGCAGTCAGCGCTGCCGAACTCCAGTTAAGGAGTATGTCCACCAACCTGTTGCGCTATACGAAATCCGCTAACAAGGAACGTTTGATAACGGTGGCTCCCTGGCACAGCGGCTCGCCGCAGAAGAACCGCCGGACAGGCAGGCGCAATGTGGCCAGACGCTCACTACCAGGGTAGGTCAGAGAGCGTGCTGGCACACGGAGAGTACACGCATTCGGTGGGCTTGCCGTACGGTGAGTACCGGGCCTCGGCGGGGCGGCAGTGGGTATGGCTGGCGTTTGCCTCGGCGTAGATGCACACATCAAGAAAATCTCGGGATCGGGCGAGATAGTATAGTCCGGCATAGCTGGACTCGATAATTACCTTGGACCGCAGCTTCAGCCGCCAGCATGCCGCCCCTTTTGTCGGAAGCTATGAAGCCCCACCGAACCAGATGAATCTTGGAGTCGATATGCTATAGGATAGATAATACGAAAACTGACAGGAGGTACCACAGTGCTTCGCAAAATGGTTATTGTTTGCGGCGTACTGCTGGGGTTACTGAGTGTTGTGGTGATACTCGCTGCAATCGTTAATATGACAAGGGACAACCCTCCTTCCCAGCAGGGCGGTTCAGCATCGTCGGAGCAGACCTCCTCTGTAGAGGCTCAACCTACGCCAACGGTAGAGGAGCCTGCTCCGATCAACCTATCAGCCGACGGTCAGTACGCAACGAGCGCGTTCGATCTTGATTCTGGCCTCGCCGTTTTTACTATGCGTCATCAAGGACAGCGCATCTTTGCAGTTAGACTGATCTATTATGATGAACAGGTAGATGGGGATCTGGCGAACGTAAGAGGTTCGTTCGAAGGCTCAAAGGCCATCCAAACGCAAGCAGGACCGCACCTGCTTCAGGTGCAAGCAGACGGACCCTGGACAATGACCATCACACAACCTCGCCCCTCAAGCGCCCCACAGACGACTAACTTTAGCGGCACGGGCCAAACCGCAACAGACTTATTTCAGCTTTCAGGAGGGCTAAGGACGTTCAACGTTGCTTACCAGGGACAGAGCACCTTCGTTGTCAAGCTTATCGATAAGGACGGTGAACAGGTAGGCGGCGATGTGGTCCACGCATTCGGTTCGTTCGAAGGACCGCGGGAAGTTCGAGTTCCCGAGGACGGCATCTACCTTTTTCAAGTTCAGGCTGATGCACCTTGGAGCATACAAGCAACGTAAAGATTTTGGTAGTGCTACGGTGCTCTAGTGATAGAGGTACGCTTCACTTCGCAGTCATCTTAAGCTGAAACCAACTCGACGTATCTTATATTCGATATGCGCTGTAGTGGGTAGGTTGCATGGGCCTGCGCTGTGATTAATACTAAGATGAGCCACCGTAATAGTCCTTCCAGTAGAGGAGTTGTAGACGCTACCCAGATGCCGACCTTCAGCTTTGATAAGGCTCTCAAGCTAGGACGGGGCATCAAAGGGTTCTTACAACTGGATGCGGGCATTACCCGCGGCCTAGTACCAAATCTCCGGCAGCGGATTAGAGTACAGGCTCGGCAGATAGAAGCGCATAATGAACAGCTCGAGCGAATAAGGCAGAGGCTCTCTGAAGAGGATTTACAGGGAGTACGCTGGGAAGCTAGTAAAGACCCTGCCGCATGGGAGTACGCTAAAGCTTCTGAAGTGGCATGGTGGCGAGGTTGGATAACTAGTAGGGGCCTCGATTGGCCAGAAGACTACAACCCTCGCTTAGACCCGGAGCAGCCCTTACAGGACTACGTGATCAGGTGTTTAAGCGCCACGCCTGGGTCGACGGTTTCGATACTCGATGTTGGTGCTGGTCCCATGACCAAATTGGGTAAGAGTTGGGAGGGGCGCACGGTCCAGATAACCGCAATAGATCCTCTCGCTGACGCATACGCTCGCCTGCTCGCCGAGGCCGATATAGTCCCACCGGTACCAACACAACCAGGCGAAGTTGAGCGACTAACCGAACGTTTCGCAACAAATCAGTTCGACTTGGTCCACATGCAAAACGCCCTAGACCACAGCCACGACCCAATGCTCGGAATACAGCAAATGCTAGAGGTAGTAAAGCCTGCGTGTTGTGTTTTGCTATACCATGCTGTGAACGAAGGTCATCATGCGAACTATGCAGGCCTTCATCACTGGAACTTGTGTGCGGACAACGGCAACTTTGTGATCTGGAACCCTCATACACACATTTCTGTCAATGAGGCGTTGGGAGACTTGGCGGAAGTAACCGTAGAGGAATACAAAGGGGACGAGGACGAAGTTGAGGGCGAAATCTTAGTAAGTTTAAGAAAAAAGTCTACATCAGCCTAGCGCAAGCCACTAAGGGAAACAACGCTTAGAACGTCTGCGGTATCTTCGAGTACTGAGTATACGGTACGCTGTTTGATATAGCGTACGCCATAAACTATCCGTAGGACTTGGTGTTAACCCGCAATCGGTTCACCGACTAGACATATTCGGCCTCGTACGCGAAGTTTATCTCGCCGTACGATTTACCACGTCCCGCCTCCGCTGCTGCATCGACTACGATTATTGGTGCTGCTCGAGTGTGGGTTACGGCAGAGGCCTACGAGCTGCTCAGCTCTATTGCGGGCCAGTAAGTGTTGGCTGGTCGCATGCGCGAACTCCTTCTACAGTGGGCTGCGCTGTTATTGACCTATATGCACGCCTGTGCTGCATGAGCCTCGCTGGGAAGAGTTGCACAAGTACTAATGAGCCCCGTGCTGGGCATGGTTCAACTTGGCTGCAATCCGCTATCAGAAGACCTTTTGAGAGACAGGTCGAAAAGCCTCGATAGAGCATAAAGCAAAGCTCGGCAAGCAGACGAAACGGGGCGAAGAGGGTTTATTCGGATCCCCTGTTACGACTAAGCGGCGGTCAAAGTGCTACATAGACTTCTTTTCAGATGGTCTCTATTGGCAGTTCACTCAATGGGGGCAACCCTCCCCCTGGCTAAGGTCTGTGCGTAGAGCCTGTTATTATTTTGTGGTGTAGGACATCACAGCGGACAAAGGCGCTCGGTGGGCTGCGCGGAAGGAGAGTCATGTCCGGAAACCCTGGAGAAACAAGCGATTTCTACGCTGAGTTGTTCACGGAGGACCCCTATTATGGAACACCATACCCAAATCTGGATGAAGCTCGCCGGTGGGCTAAAATATGCGAGTTTTTGAGCCAGATACCCAGGCCGGATGTACACGGAATTGGGCAAAGACTACGCATATTAGACGTAGGCTGCGGAAACGGCTGGCTTACCTACCTAGCAAACATCTATGGTCGATGCGAGGGAGTCGATCCCTCTGCAGGCTCGATCGAACAAGCCCGAAGGTACTTCCCCGGATTGACCTTTTATGTAGGCACGGCGAGCGCAGTGCTACGCTCCCCAACGTTCGAGCCCTACGATGTAGTCATCACATCGGAGGTGATTGAACATATTAGAAACAAAGAAGGTTTTATTGCTGATATACGCAAATGCCTTGCCCCCCGAGGCCATATAATATTGACCACCCCACGCGGGGAGAGGTTTGCAAGATATGCGCAGGGAGGTTTCAAACTACAGCCTATCGAGGAATGGATTTCAGAGAAGGAGCTATTTTTGTTGTTTAAACGCAATAGGTTCGTGCCCATCCAGCATGACCGGGTTTACATGCCCATACCTGGAATGTCTAGCTTGCAGGATGTGTACGAGAATCCCAAGGTTTCTCGCATGCTCGATAGCCTCCGTCTGACTTGGGTGCATAAGGCGGTGCAGTACCAGCTGGGCATCTACCAAGCTTGGTGGTTCCGTTTAAAACAGTCAGAATCGGCGGCCTCATGACCCCGGCCCTGTTCATATTCTCATAGCCTTTGAGTTTTTGGAGTATAGATATGCCAGAAGCCCAGTTTCCGAGAGTAGAAGCCCTTGAAACTGTCAGAAAGGCTTCACGAGCGGTTAACTGCCTCATCATGAGGCGAGCTATCGCCGTGTAGACGAAAGTTCGTTGGTGGTGCACAGCCGCTAGTAGTCCTTCTCGTCCGCCGAGTCTGGGAAAGCCACAAGAAGGTGCGTTCCCACCCCCCAGCGCCTCGTAAAACCTCAAAGCTTTGAGGTAGCGCAGTTTCTGCTAGTCAATCTGTCAGCCCTCCTTGGACCATTCCTCCACCCAGCCTCAAGCGGATTTCGCCAGAGTCGGTTTACAGCGGACACCGAAACTGTTGAGCCGGCTAGCACGAGGGGACGATCATCGGCTTATGATGCCCTACTCGGAAGATCTGCGCAGAAGGATCGTCAAAGCCATTCAAGAAGTAGACAAGTCCAAGCCCGGGACCGCTCACCTCTTCGACGTCAGCCTCTCCTCGGTCAAGCGCTACGCGAGGATCGCTACCCGAGGAGCCTTTCTCGAACCAAGGAAGGGAGGCGGCAGCCCCGAAGGTGGATCAGGCCACGGAGCAGCTTCTCGAAGGGGGCGTTGAGAAGCACCCGACGGCGACCATCTCTCAGAGGCAGCGCCTTTTGCAGCGGCTCACCGGCAAGGCTTGAGCGACTCTAGCTAAAGCGAGTCCTTAAGCGACTGGGCTTCAGCCAAAAATGGACTGTGAGGGCGCTGGCGCGGGACGAGTGGCGAAGAGCGGCTTGGCGGGTGACGGTGGCGTGGACTACCGACCCGAAGAGGCTGGTTTTCGTCGACGAGATGGACACCAACACTTCGCTCTCACCGCTAGGCTCACCCACGTGCGCCGTTTAAATTCCACGGTAGAGAATCCGTAACAAGCGGCGAAGACGCGCGGGCAACCGCAACCTCTGCCAAGCGCGGGTAAGACAGGCTCGCGGATGGTACCGCATTAGCACTAGCAAGCTCCGTATCGCTCGGTTCCACTCCCGGTTCTGCAGGTAAACTAACCTCTGTAGATTACGCCGCTCCTCTTGAAGAAGTTCCCAAACCTCCTTGCTCTTAACCTCCTGTTTAACCAAGTACTCTGCCAGCCAGTTTAAGAAAAACAATCTTGCTTTGTCGTGCTGACCTGTTTTCTGTGTAACAATCCAGGACGAGCTCGGGTGCTGCCTATACCTGGACCAACACTCATCCACTACCAACACAGGTGACTGGAGCCCTACCTTGATAAGTAAGGCTTGATCCTCAAATTGGCCTTGAAACCCCTCTTCGAATCCACCAACCCGCTTCACGATCTCGCGTCGCATAAGGATACTGCAGATGCAAGGTGCAGCACCTCCGGCTCGCAAGAAGACCTTAGGCCATGTTGACAGCTTCACCATGGCGTTGGGCTCGCCGCCGTACTCTTCCACCCAGTCAATAAAGTCGTGCGGGATGTCTTCAGGCTTTCCCGTCCAACTGAACCAGTATTGGGTAGACCCTAAGACCATACCAGCATCAGGATGTGAACTGAGGATTGCTACTTGTCGTCGTAGCGCATGAGGCAACCACACGTCGTCAGCGTCTAAGAAGGCAACGTACTCACCCTTGGCGTGGCTGAGCCCCAGGTTTCGCGAAGTCTCTTTTCCGAGATTCTGGTGCCCAAGATGCTCCAAATACCGCACCCTCTTAGGGTATCTGCCAGCATACTGCAAGGCAATTTGGGTACTATTGTCTGTTGACCCATCATCCACTAGCAAGAGTTCCCAGTTGTCGTAGGTCTGAGCCAACACGCTCTCGATGGTTTCCTCGATGAACTCCTCGGCATCTAAGAAAATAACGACCACGGAGATTAATGGTTTGCTACTCACCTTATATACCGATACATAAAGGGGTACTCAGTAGTCGAACCACCGCAAAAGGCGCCTAGCGAGTTCTGTTCCGTCCCAATCTTGCACCTGCTTGCGGGGCAACCGAAACGGATCGGTAGATCCCTCAACAACCCCAGCAAAGGTAGTGCAGGCGCAAGCAAACCCGACTTCCCGAACAACGCCGAGAGTATCTGCGGATAGGCTGCCGTGCGGGTATGAAAAACTGCTCACCCGACGGCTCAGGATCTCCTCGAGTCGGATTTTGCTCCCCGAGATTTCTTCCCGCTGCGAGGCAAGAGGAACCGCGGCGAGCGCTGGGTGCGTCACCGTGTGAGCGCCAATGTCGAGCAGTTCCCCTTGCGCCAGCGCAACCAATTCCTCCGACGAGAGGGGGCGATGGGTCGAGCGGGCTGCTGGCTCGGCGTCAGCGCATGCCCGGAGTTGATCCAGCACCTGTTGCCTCTCGCCTTCGGTTAAAGAATGCAGCAATTCCCAAAGCGAGTGGTACAGATAATGGCGAGACACGCGGGCACTACCGCTCCGAACTTGCCAGCGGCGAGGGTGCCGAGTAGTGTTCTCGTGGTAGTGGGCCGCTTTGCCCAACTCCCAGCAGTATGTCTTGCTGTCTACCTTTAGACGGAGCACCCTCGGCAACAGGCCAGGTTGTTCTAACAACCGGTCCAGTTCGTCCCACCAGAACTCGCGTTCGTGCCCGATGTACCCGGTCGTCACGAAGACCGTGGCCGGGACACCGTAGCGCTCCAGCAAAGGCTTGGCCTCATGAAGGTTGTTGGCGTACCCGTCGTCAAAGGTGACAACCACCGATCTTTTCGGTAGGTCGCCATCACGGAGTCCTTGGGAAAATTGTTGGAGGTTTAGGGGATGAGTATACCGTCGCAAAACCTCGAGGTGTTCGCCGAAATGGCGAGGTCTCACACCCAAAGACCAGGGGTCCGAGCGCAATTCAGCCACACTGTGGTAGAGCAGGATAAGGCCCCTCAGCCCGGCTCGATTCCTGGGACGTCGAACGATTCGCCGCAATCTTCTGAGGCTACGCTTGATCATGGCGTAGCCTCTGGCTTCACCGCTCTTAGCGTGATTAAGACCTCACAGTGGGGGTCACGGTGGTCGAGCTCTTCGTGGGTTAATTCCTGCACCGATAACCCGTGTAAAAAGGAGGTGGCGGCAAGCACGTTCCCGTGAGACTCGATTGTGAGGTTTGCCGCTGGAAAGGCTTCTTCGAACAGGCGTCGCACTGAGCGGGTAGTTAACGACCAATGCCAGGATGAATTGCCTCGTTCGATTTGGCTAACGCCCGGAACGGTAACCAACAAAACACCCCCGGGTTTGAGTAGGCGGTGAAGCGTCAAAACCGCCGAACGCAGGTCGTAGATCAAGTGGAGCGTCTGCGTACAAATGACGCAATCAAAAGTGTCCGACGAGACGTGGGGGGCGTCAGTCAGGTCAGCGACTATGGTTGCCTGCGGATTGTCTTCCATTATATCGAGCACGTCACTAACCTCGACCCGGCTGCCCCCGTACTTCCGGGTGTAGGTGTCGTCCTTGATCTCCAGCACACGCCCTCTGATGTCCTCGGCTTGGCGGCTAAGGAAGTTCTCAATATAGTACCGGTCGATTGGCTGTCCTCTATCAAAGCCGAAATCGAGGCTGACAGGCTTCAGACGGCGCAGGGAACCGAAGTCCACCCGGCCTACCGGCGGCGTGGCATGTAACCAGTGGCGGAGCCGCGTGGGCAATCTCATCTTTCGCCAAGCACGCACGAAAAGTCGTGGGTAGTACGGCAGCAACACCAGCCCGTCCTGTATCGCCTGCCTCCACTCCCGCTTTCGCATGTGAGCGAGCGCCTTTCGTGCCAAAGGTATGCTATGAAACTCTTTCAAGGCCTTCAACCCCGTTTTATAAGCCTCTTCGTAGCGCTTGTCCTTCCTGGTGTATGGCCGCTGCGAGCGAAGCACGGACGTTGCGGTCTTTAGCATTATCGCAGAGTTACTACTCATATTTGAAGCGTGTTGCCGATATTCGGCAACGACCTCGGTGTGAGAACAAACCGGGAAATTCATCGTGATACGAAAGTAGAGGTCGTAGTCCTCGCAGGCCTCTAGAGAAGTATCGAAACCACCAGCAAACTCCAAAACAGCTCGTCGGTACATTACCGTGGCATGCATCCCGATGTAATTACCCTGCTGCAACAGCGTAGTGTAAGGATCTCCAGCAACTGTAGGTTGAGGCGGTTGCTCCCGACGGATTGACCCGTCGGCGGCGATGTATCTGTGCCACCCAAAAACGAAGGCGCACTCGGGGTGAGCCTCTAGGCACCTCACGCCCACCTCGAGCGCCTGCGGGAGCAGACGGTCGTCGGCGTCCAGGAACACCAGGTAGCTCCCTTTGCTCTGGCTAACCCCTTTGT
>Ga0126314_10001638_pt1 | contig 10850 bp, 5 predicted proteins | sample Plot105B_FD_92535 | JGI IMG/M metagenome (GOLD analysis project Ga0126314, IMG submission 92535) | Serpentine soil microbial communities from UC McLaughlin Reserve, CA, USA - Plot105B | ecosystem: Environmental > Terrestrial > Soil > Grasslands | place: USA: UC McLaughlin Reserve, Lake County... | reverse complement strand
TAACTTATATTGGATACTCAGGCAAAGAGATTGCAGTAAATAATCAGACGACCATCAAAGTATCTCTATCGGCTTCATCTGAAATGCTGGAACAAGTAGTGGTTGTGGGTTATGGTTCACAGCGGAAAATTGATGTGACCGGTTCCGTAGCTACTGTGAAGGGAGAAGACATTGCGAAGCAGATTTCTCCTAATCCGGTAAGCGGGCTGCAGGGAAAAGTTGCCGGTGTGCAGATCACCAATCTGGGTGCACCCGGTTCAACGCCGCAGATCAATATCAGAGGGACCAGTACCATTTATGGAGCTACAGGTGCCCTGTATGTAGTAGATGGTGTTTGGTATGATAACATCAATTTCTTAAATCCTGCAGATATTGCGGATATCAGTATCCTGAAAGACGCTTCAGCCCAATCCATCTTCGGTATCCGTGGTGCGAACGGTGTTGTGCTTGTTACAACGGTAAAGGGTAAGAAAGGCGATCCGACTATTAATTACAATGGTACTGTCGGCGTTCAGCGTGTTACTAATAAAGTAGAAATGACCAATGCCACTGAATATGCAACTGCGGTTAACGAGGCTTATGCTTTACTTGGCCAAACGCCATTGTTCAGCAATACGAATCTTGGTAAAGGCACCGACTGGTATGACCTTGCACTGAGAGATGCCATGATCACTAATCATCAGCTTTCCGTAAACGGAGGTTCTGAAAAATCGACTTACAACCTTTCGCTGGGTTATCTGGATCAGGACGGTATTGTTAAAAAGAACAATTTCAAACGCTATACCGCCAGGCTTTCCAACGACATTCAATTATTCGAGCCCCTGAAAATTGGCTACAACATTGCCGGAACTTCCAGCAGATCCCAGGATGCGCCTACCACGATCTTCAGAGCGCTTTACGCAGCATCACCAGTGGTACCGGTGTTCAATGCAGATGGCTCCTATGGAGATCCGGCCGATTTTAACCTTGGCAATGGAAGTAATGTAAACCCTCAGGCTACAATGGACTTCTTCAATCAAAGGACAACAAAGTATAATGTAACCGGTAACGTTTTCGCGGAATTAAAGTTCCTGAACGATTTTACATTTAGAACCAGTTTCGGCGGCGATTTTTCTCAGGAGGAAACTAGAGGTTATGTCCCCAAATACGAAGCGACAACAAATCAGCAGACTACTATATCTAAACTGGACATCGACCGGTTTGAGCGCCGCAACTGGATCATTGAAAATACACTGACTTTCGACAAACAACTGGAAGACCACCGTTTTACGGTACTTCTTGGACAAGGTGCACAGCGAAGAAAGTATTATTTCATGAATGCTGAAGCACAAGGCGTGCCTTATAGTTCTGAAAGCGACTTGTATCTGGCTCTTGGTAATGCAGGAACTAAAACCTTAGAGGATGGCGGGGAGCTAGCCACTTTTGCCTCATACTTTGCGCGTGTAAACTACTCTTACAAAAGCAAATACCTCCTGAATGCGTCTTTCAGAAGAGACGGCGCTTCGCAATTCTTTGGTAACAACGCATGGGGCAATTTTCCTTCAATCGGGGCAGGCTGGGTGATCAGTAACGAGGATTTCATGAAAGATCAGAAACTTTTCAGTAACCTGAAACTACGCGGAAGCTGGGGTAAAATAGGTAATGCTGGTGTGCCGTTTAATCCCTCAACAGCGGTGATTAATCAGGGAGCAGAGCTTATTGCTTATTTCGGCGGAGCTGCCTTTACCGGTGCCGGCAACACTGCTCTCGTAAACCCTGTATTGCTTTGGGAACGAAGCAATGGTACAGACGTGGGACTGGAAATGGGATTTCTGAACAACAGATTGAGATTTGAAGCAGACTATTACAGCCGCACCACAGAAAGTGCAATCTTTGATATTCCAATTTTAGGAAGCCTTGGTACGTCTACCGGCAGACTAATTGGTAACCAGGCTGACATCAGAAACAAGGGTTATGAATTTTTGGCTACCTGGGCAGATAAAACTGAAGGTGGCTTTACTTACTCCATCAGCGGTAATATAGGTTTCAACCAAAATAGAGTGCTCAATGTAACTTCGGGTAACAATCCAATCTACGCAGGTGGATCTGGTTTGACCAGCGGTTATCTGGCAACCAGAACAGTAAACAACAGACCTATCGGTGAATTCTTTGGTTATCAAGTAACTGGTGTTTTTCAAAGCGAAAGTGAAGCGGTAGAATGGACCAATAACAGCTTTAAGCCTGGCGACTTTAAATATGCCGATGTCAATAGCGACGGCACAATTGACCTGCGGGACAGGGTGGTACTAGGCGATCCCAATCCAAGTGTAACTTATGGTGTAAATACCAATTTTGCCTACAAGAACTTTGATCTTTCTCTGGATATCCAGGGCGTCGCCGGTGTCGAAATCATGAATTCTAACCTGGCTAACCGCTTTGGTAACGAGAATTACACCAAAGATTTTTTCAATAACCGATGGAATGGAGCCGGTACTTCAAACACATATTCTTCTACCAATCTGGCAGCCGGTTTGAACAATGCACCGAACTCCTTCTATGTCGAAAGCGGAGATTACGTCAGGCTTCGAAACGTACAACTGGGCTATACACTTCCAACTGCACTGACCTCGAAATGGAAAGCACAAAGACTAAGGGTGTTTCTGAATGCGCAGAATGCTGTGAATTTATTCGGATACAAAGGATTTAGCCCTGAAGTTGGCGGCACACCCAGCAATGCCGGTATAGACACCAACCTTTATCCACTGTTTGCTACTTACAATTTCGGTGTCAACTTAACATTTTAATCGATCAATAATGAAAACACATATCAATATACAATCTTGCTTAGCCGTAGTTGCATTGAGTACCGCGCTGTTCATGGCTTCTTGTAAAAAGGATTTCCTTAATGTCCCGCCGCAGGCACAGCAACCCGAAACAGCCTTCTGGGAAACCGCTGAAGATGCAGGGAAAGCAGTAAATGCGATATATGCTAAATTGCGGAGCTGGGATAATGTCGCTTTCAATGCAATTGCTATTGAAAGTACCGGATCAGATGAGGCCGATAAAGGAAGCACGCCTACCGATGCTACCTTTTTTAACCTTTTTGACACATTTACAGTGACCTCCACACAAGGCTCATTGCAAGGTTTCTGGAACGGTCAATATCAGAACATTAAACTTGCCAATCAAGCAATTGACAGCATTCCTTCAATTACAATGGATGAAAACTTAAAATCCAGGTATATCGCTGAGGCTAAATTTATCAGGGCCTATTCTTACTTCAGACTGGTGAGAGCTTATGGGCGTGTGCCGTTAAGGTTACATGAACCGAAAGATGCCAGCGAGTATAATCTTCCTCAATCGGAAAAAGCAGAAATTTATGCGCAGATCGAAAAAGACCTGACTGAAGCCGCAGCAGTATTGCCGCCATCTTACGATGCCGCAGACAAAGGAAGGGCAACAAAAGGCGCAGCATTAGGTATGCATGCCAAGGTTGCAATGTACCAGCAAAAGTGGGATCAGGTACTTTCATTGACCAACCAGGTGATGGGCTTGGGCTATGATCTTTTTCCGAACTTCGAAAAGGGTTTCCGTACCGAAAATGAGAACAACATTGAATCTGTGTTCGAAATTCAAAGTGAACTGCTATTGGGTAACGCTGCCGCTTCCAACTCACAATATAGTCAGGTACAAGGTGTAGCAGGCGTAACTGGTGGTGGATGGGGCTTCAACAGTCCTTCTCAGGCTTTAGCCAACGCCTTCGAACCCGGCGACCCACGCAGGGACGCAACCATTATTTTTCGTGAAGAAACCACTCCTCAGGGCGATGTAATTCCCAGCACCGTTCCCAACGAAAGATACAACCAGAAATCTTATGTTCCTTTTAACATGAGGGTATCAGACTACAATGAAGGCGCACAGCAAAACATACGTGTATTGCGGTTCGCAGAAGTTTTACTAATGAACGCCGAAGCGGCAAACGAACTAGGTGACCCGGCTCAGGCAAAATCTTCTCTGAACCGTGTGCGTGCACGTGCCAGAGGTGGCAATCCAAATATTTTGCCAGACGTAACAACTAACGATAAAACAGAGCTTCGCAATGCGATCTGGCATGAACGTCAGGTGGAGCTCGCAATGGAAAACGACCGTTATTTCGACGTAATACGTCAGGGACGCGCTCTGCAAGTATTCGGTCCAAAAGGATGGAAGGCAAACAAAAATGAGGTTTGGCCGATCCCTGCGACAGAAATTGACCTAAGCGGCGGTAAGTTGAGCCAAAACCCAGGGTACAATTAAACTCTTATACCTATTTTAGGGGTTGTCCGAACTTGTTCGGGCAACCTCTTAAATTTAAAACCATGACTGAATCGTACAAAAAAAGCTTATGTCTGCAAGTGCTATGTCTATTCCTGCTTATCGCTTGCGCAAAGGCCCAACCCAATAAGACATCAAACATCATCAAACCAGAGCTTAAGATCAACAAAAATCTGACCGACGATCAACTGCTTGACCTGGTGCAGAAGCAGACCTTCAGGTATTTTTGGGATTTTGCGCATCCGGTAAGTGGCTTAGCCAGAGAAAGAAGTAATGTTTCATTTGGCTATGGAAATGAAGTGACCACTACGGGCGGAACCGGATTTGGCATTATGGCTACCATAGTAGCTGCAGACAGGAAGTGGATTCAAAGGGACAGTGCTGCAAGATTTTTGCTGAAGATGGTTAACTTTCTGGGTAAAGCCGAGGCCTATCATGGCGTGTTTCCACACTGGCTGAACGGAGCAACCGGTAAAACGATTCCTTTCAGCAGAAAAGACGATGGCGCCGACCTGGTAGAAACATCATTCCTGTTCCAGGGCCTCCTGACCGCCAAACAATATTTTAAGGCAGATAATCCTGTAGAGAATGAACTGCGCAACCGCATTACCTGGTTGTGGGAAGACATCGAATGGGACTGGTTTACCAGAGGAGGTGAAGAGGTACTTTACTGGCACTGGAGCCCCAATAACGGATGGGCGATGAATTTTCCATTGCGCGGATACAATGAATGCCTGATCACTTATGTGCTTGCTGCCTCTGGCAAGCGCTATCCTGTTCCGCCCTCTGTCTATCACCGCGGCTGGGCTCAAAGCAATTTCTTCAAAAATGGCAAGGAGTTTTATGGCCATAAACTGCAGCTTGGTTTTGACAATGGCGGGCCGCTGTTTTTCTCTCATTATTCATTTTTAGGGTTAGATCCACGAGGACTGAAAGATCAGTATGCCGATTACTGGGAGCAGAATAAAAACCATACCCTGGTCAACAGGGCCTATGTGCTGGCCAATCCGAAAAAATACAAAGGCTACGGCGAGAAGAGCTGGGGGCTGACTGCCAGTGATAGCTATCAGGGTTACGCAGCGCATTCTCCTAATGAAGATTTAGGGGTAATTACTCCAACTGCGGCCTTATCAGCTTTCCCCTATACACCCGAATACAGTATGCAGGCGTTAAAACATTTTTATTTTGACCTCGGCGATAAGATCTGGAGCAAATATGGTTTTGTGGATGCTTTTAGTGAGCAACACAACTGGTATGCCAAATCACACCTGGCGATAGATCAGGGCCCAATAGTGGTTATGATTGAAAATTACCGCAGCGGACTGCTTTGGAAATTATTTATGAGCAATCCTGACATACAGGATGGCTTAAAGAAACTAGGATTCGAAAGTCCAGCCCTACAGAAATGAGTTTTAAAAAATATATTGTTTTCTGCCTCGTCCTGGTTGCCGGGTTAAGTACTTTTGCGCAGAGAAAGCAACGGACCTATTGCAATCCGATCAATTTGGATTACGGTTACACACCGATTCCGAATTTCTCGGAGCAGGGCAGACACAGGGCTACGGCTGATCCTGTAATGGTGACTTATAAAGGGGATTACTACTTGTTCTCTACTAATCAGTGGGGCTACTGGTGGAGCAGTGACATGTACACCTGGAAATTCATATCGAAACGTTTTTTAAGGCCAGAGCATAAGGTATATGACGAACTTTGCGCGCCCTCTGTATGGATTCAGGGCGATACCATGCTCGTTTTTGGCTCTACTTATTCGAAGAACTTTCCAATCTGGATGAGTATGGATCCTAAAAAGAACGTATGGAAAGAGGTGGTCCACGAGTTTGAGATCGGTGGCTGGGATCCTGCTCATTTTGTAGATGATGATGGCAAACTTTATATGTACAATGGCAGCAGCAACGTCTACCCATTGTACGGCGTTGAGCTGAACCGCAAAACGTTCGAACCAATCGGGACCAGAAAGGAACTTTTGTTGCTAGATCCTGAACGTTATGGCTGGCAAAGGTTTGGTGAACATCTGGACAATACATTTCTGAATCCTTTTATGGAGGGGGCATGGATGAATAAGCACAATGGTAACTATTACCTGCAGTATGGTGCACCCGGAACCGAATTTAGCGGATATGCTGACGGAGTAGCCATTGGTAAGACACCTTTGGGACCTTTTGAGCACCAGTCTATGCCTTTTTCATATAAACCAGGTGGTTTTGCACGTGGTGCCGGACACGGAGCCACTTATCAGGATGTTTGGAAAAATTACTGGCACATTTCGACGCTTGTGGTTTCAGTAAAAAATAATTTTGAGCGCAGGCTGGGCATCTGGCCTGCCGGGTTTGACAAGGATGATGTATTGTACATGGACGCTGCATTTGGTGACTATCCGCACTATTTACCCACTAAAAAGACTGACCATTTGAAGAGCGGCTTTACAGGCTGGATGCTGCTCAACTACAATAAGCCTGTCAGCGTGTCTTCGACATTGGGTGCCTATGCAGCCAACAATGCTGTGGATGAAAATATCAAAACCTATTGGAGCGCCGCTACGGCCAATGAAGATGAATGGATTCAGACAGATCTCGGAACATTGTCGACGGTTAATGCTGTGCAGATCAACTATGCTGATCAGGATGCGGCGTTTTTGGGCAAGCAGACTGACATTTACCACCAGTACAGACTGTTGCATTCCGCGGATGGTAAAAAATGGAATATGCTTACAGACAAAAGCAATAACAAAACAGATGTTCCCCACGATTATATCGAGGTTGATAGGCCGGTAAAGGCTCGTTTTATTAAACTGGAAAATGTGCACATGCCTACCGGTAAGTTCGCGATCAGCGGGCTCAGGGTTTTTGGCAATGCCAACCTCAATGCAGCTGAGGGTGTAAAAGATTTTATTGTATTGAGGACTGAAAAAGACAAACGCAGCGCCTGGCTGAAGTGGCGGGCTGTGGAGGATGCATACGCCTACAATATATACATTGGCACAGAACCCGACAAACTATACAACTGCATTATGGTATACAATGCCAATGAGTATTGGTATAAGGGAATGGATAAGGATAAATCTTACTATTTTAGCATTGAGGCAATCAATGAGAGTGGCCTATCTCCACGTACAAAGGTTGTTAACGTAAACTAAAATTAACATGAAAATGAAGCACAACTTTTTATTCCGTATTTTCTTTATTGTATTGGCATTTATAGGTGTCTCTGTACAGTCATTTGCACAGAACAAGCCATTCTGGAACGAAATTCGTCAGTTCCAAACGCAAGACAGTACCGCAATGCCCGCAAAAAACGGCATTGTTTTTACAGGTAGTTCCTCTATCCGGATGTGGAAGGATCTGGAAACAGTCTACAAGAATTACGGTGTAATCAACCGTGGTTTTGGCGGTTCAGTTATTCCACAGGCCAATGACTATATCAACGAACTGGTATTCAAATACAAACCCCGGCAGGTAGTAATTTATAGCGGAGAGAATGATATTGCTTCCGGGGCCAGCGCCGAACAGACCCTGGCTAATTTTATTGCTTTTTTTAACAATATCCGCAAGGGAATTCCCAAAACGAATATTGCCTACATCTCTATGAAACTGAGTCCTTCACGCAAAAAGTTTTCAGAGGAAGTGATCAGGGCGAACAGCATGATCAAAGACTTCATATTAAAGCAAAAAAATGCGGAGTATATTGATATCGCGACAAAAATGCTGGATGCAAGTGGAGAAATGAGGCCTGAACTTTTTCAAAATGATATGCTGCACATGAAACCTGCCGGCTATGACATTTGGGTTAAAGAAATAACCCCTTATTTAAAAAAGAAATAACGACATATGAAACCTACCTATCTATTTTTATTGGTTATACTACTGAGCAGCAGTACTGCATTGGCTCAAAAGAAAAAAGCTATACCAGCTGCAGATCAAGAAATGAACAGGTTTATCGGAAACCTCATGTCTAGAATGACCGTGGACGAGAAGATCGGTCAACTGAATCTGCTGACAGGCGGTGAAGCAACCACAGGTTCTGCTGTTAGCACCAATGTAGAAGCAAAGATAAAAAACGGACAGGTGGGTGGCATTTTTAGCCTGACAACTCCTGCCCGTATCCGCAAGGCACAGGAGATTGCAGTAAACCATACCCGGTTAAAAATTCCCATCATATTCGGGCAGGATGTAATTCATGGATACAAGACTACGTTTCCGATTCCGCTGGCATTATCCTGCACATGGGATTTACCCATGATTCAGCAGACGGCAAGGATCGCCGCAATTGAAGCTACCGCTGATGGACTCAACTGGACTTTCTCTCCTATGGTAGACATTTCCAGAGATCCGCGCTGGGGCAGGATATCGGAAGGTTCCGGTGAAGATACCTACCTGGGGTCACAGATCGCAAAGGCAATGGTCCGGGGATATCAGGGTGATGATCTTTCTAAATACAACACTATGATGGCATGTGTGAAGCATTTTGCATTGTATGGTGCTGCTGAATCGGGCAGAGACTATAATACAACTGACATGAGCCTTGACAGGATGTACAACGATTATTTGCCGCCATACAAAGCTGCTATTGATGCGGGTGCGGGAAGTGTCATGACATCATTTAACGACGTCAACGGCGTGCCGGCTACAGCCAACAAATGGCTCATGACAGATGTTTTACGTGGCCAGTGGGGCTTTAAAGGATTTGTGGTGACCGATTATACTGCGGTAAACGAACTGATTGACCATGGTCTTGGAGACCTGCAGACGGTTTCAGCATTGTCTTTGAACGCGGGTGTGGAAATGGACATGGTGGGTGAAGGTTTTCTGACTACGTTAAAGAAATCAATAAAAGAGGGGAAGGTAAAACAGCAGCAGATAGACAATGCCTGCAGACTGGTTTTAGAGGCCAAATACAAGCTCGGCTTATTTGATGATCCTTTCCGTTACTGTAGCGAAGAGCGTGCGCAAACCGAAATTCTGAAACCGGAGCATCTGCAATATGCGCGTGAGGTAGCCGGGCAGTCATTTGTATTGCTCAAGAATGAAAACAATATACTTCCGTTAAAAAAAACAGGGACGGTGGCACTGATCGGACCTTTGGCTAATACAGGTGCCAACATGCCTGGTACCTGGAGTGTAAACAGCGACCTTGTCAATACAAAATCACTCCTTGAAAGCATGAGGAATACATTGGGTTCCAATGTAAAAATCCTGCACAGCCCCGGTGCAAATCTGGTGGCCGATACTGCTTATCAAAAAAGAGCGACCATGTTTGGCAGGGACATCCCCAGAGACAACAGGCCGGAAGAGGAAATGATAAAGGAGGCTGTGGACCTCGCTAAAAAATCAGATGTGGTACTCGCCGCCTTAGGGGAAAGTTCAGAGATGAGCGGTGAGGCATCGAGCAGAACCGATCTTGAAATTCCTGACGTACAGCAACGTTTGTTGCAGGCATTGCTGAAAACCGGAAAACCGGTCGTACTGGTTTTGTTTACAGGCAGGCCGTTGGCGTTGAAATGGGAAGATGGGCACGTGCCGGCAATTTTGAATGTTTGGTTTGGCGGCACTGAAGCGGGAAATGCAATTACTGATGTGCTGTTCGGAGACGTAAATCCTTCAGGCAAATTAACTGCGACCTTCCCGCAAAATGTCGGACAGGTTCCTTTATACTACAGCCACAAGAATACAGGCCGTCCGCTTCTGGAAGGCAAATGGTTTTCGAAATTCCGCTCCAATTATCTGGATGTTAGCAATGAACCGCTTTACCCCTTCGGATATGGCCTGAGCTACACCACTTTTGAATACAGCGGGCTGAAGTTAAACGGCAAAACTTTTAAAGCGGGCCAGTCCATCACTGCCAGTATTACGGTTAAAAATACAGGTTCAAAAGATGGCAAAGAAGTGGTTCAAATGTATATTCAGGATCTGGTTGGAAGTTCAACCCGGCCGGTAAAGCAGCTGAAGAGCTTTCAAAAGATCAGTCTAAAGGCTGGGGAGACCGCAACCGTAAATTTCAGGATCACAGAACAGGATCTTAAATTTTATAACTCTAAATTAAAATTCGCAGCTGAACCTGGTGATTTCAGGGTTTTCATAGGCGCTAATTCCAGCGATGTCACAGAATCGCAATTTAGTTTTACTTTATAGAAACAAAGCTGGAAATTATTATTTTCGCAGTATGAAGGGATTTAAGTTTACTGCTGCGCTTATGCTAATATTGATCACTACCCAGGGTATTGCTCAGGAATTCAAGAAGTACGACCGGGGGAATTACATTGAAGAAAAGGACAGCATCTACTACAGGATATTATTTCCTGAAAATTTCAATCCTAAGCAATTGTATCCGATCGTTTTCTTCCTGCATGGTGCAGGTGAACGGGGCAATGACAATGAAAAGCAGTTGGCAAACGGCGGTAGGTTATTTCTCCAGAAAAATGCGCGCAAGCAATTCCCGGCTATCGTTGTTTTCCCGCAATGCAGCAACGACAGCTTTTGGGCCAATGTAGATTTTTCACCCGATGCTTCAGGCAAAAGAGGTTTTAATTTTCAAAAAGGGGG
>Ga0126314_10001635_pt1 | contig 10854 bp, 10 predicted proteins | sample Plot105B_FD_92535 | JGI IMG/M metagenome (GOLD analysis project Ga0126314, IMG submission 92535) | Serpentine soil microbial communities from UC McLaughlin Reserve, CA, USA - Plot105B | ecosystem: Environmental > Terrestrial > Soil > Grasslands | place: USA: UC McLaughlin Reserve, Lake County... | reverse complement strand
GGACGAGCCGCGGCCGTCGATCTCGGTCGAGGACGCGCTCGCGAATGCGCCGGACCGCGAGGCAGGCTTCTTCAAGGTACCGCCCGCATGATCGAGACCGTTCGTCTCACTGCCGAGGAGGCCATGGGCCTCGTCGAACGCGGCGAGGTCTCGGGCGCCGAGCTGCACCGCGCCTACCTGGACGCAATCGCCGAGCGCGACGGAGAGCTGCACTCGTACCTGCGCACAGTCGAGGAGCCTGGGGGAGACGGCGTCCCGATCGCCTTCAAGGACCTGATCTCCACACGCGGCGTCGAGACGACGGCCGGCTCGAAGATCCTCTCGGGCTACGTCCCGGTCTACGACGCCACCGTCGCCACTCGCTGCAAGGACGCGCGGCTGACGCTCCTCGGCAAGACGAACATGGACGAGTTCGCGATGGGCTCGTCGACGGAGAACTCCGGCTTCGGCCCGACTCGGAACCCGTGGGATCCGACGCGCGTCCCGGGCGGCTCGTCGGGCGGCTCGGCAGCGGCTGTCGCCGCCGGCCTCGCGCCGTGGGCGCTCGGCTCAGACACGGGCGGCTCGGTGAAGCAGCCGGCGTCGCTGTGCGGGGTCGTCGGCCTGCGCCCGACCTACGGGACCGTCTCGCGCTACGGGATCGTCGCCTTCGCCTCGAGCCTCGACCAGATCGGCCCGATGACGAAGACCGTCCGCGACTGCGCGCTCCTCTACCGCATCGTTGCCGGCCGCGACCCCTGCGATACGACCACGGTCGGGCTGCCCCAGCCGGTGAAGATCCCGGAGCGCGAGGACCTCAAGGGGGTGCGCATAGGCGTCCCTCGCGAGCTCAACGAGGCCGAGGGGATCGAGCCGGGCGTCAAGGAGCTGACGGAGCGGACAATCGGGCTCTGCGGCGAGCTCGGCGCGGAGGTGGGGGAGACCAGCCTGCCGCGTTCGGTCGAGTTCGGCCTGCCCTGCTACTACCTGGTCGCGCCGGCGGAGGCATCGTCGAATCTCGCGCGCTACGACGGCGTGCGCTACGGGATTCGCGTCGAGGGCGAGGGCGGCGTGCGGGCGATGTACGACCGAACGCGCGACGCTGGCTTCGGCGACGAGCCTAAGCGCCGGATCATGCTCGGCACCTACGCGCTTTCCGCCGGCTACTACGAGGCGTACTACGGCCAGGCCCAGAAGGTGCGGACCGTGATCGCGGACGAGCATGCCGCCGCCTTCCGCGACTTCGACGTGCTCGTGTCGCCGACGTCACCGACGGTCGCCTTCGAGCTCGGCGCGAAGACCTCCAACCCGCTGGCGATGTACCTCTCCGACGTCCTCACGATCCCGTCGAACATGGCGGGCCTGCCCGGGCTCTCGATCCCGTGCGGGCTCTCCGACGGACTCCCCGTCGGCTTCCAGCTGATCGGGCCGCAGTTCTCGGAGAACACGCTCTTCCACGTCGGGCACGCGCTTGAGCGGGCGATCGGCTTCGACTTCGTCCCCGGGAGGCTCCGGTGAGCTGGGAGCCGGTGATCGGACTCGAGATCCACATCCACCTGAAGACGCGGACGAAGATGTTCTGCCGCTGCGAGGTCGCGTACCTCGAGCCCGAGAACACGCGGACGTGTCCGGTCTGCCTCGCCCACCCTGGCTCGCTGCCCGTCCCGAACGCGAAGGCGATCGAGTGGACGATCAAGCTCGGGCTCGCGCTCGACTGCGAGATTGCCGAGCACGCCGTCTTCCACCGGAAGAACTACTTCTACCCCGACAACCCCAAGGGCTACCAGATCTCGCAATACGACGAACCACTCTGCCTGAACGGCCGTCTCGTCGTCCCCGGACCCGAGGGCGACGCGCGGGTCGGCATCGTGCGCGCCCACCTCGAGGAGGACGCAGCGAAGAACGTCCACACAGGGACGGCGGAGGGCCGCATCTCGGGCGCCAGCGCGACGCTCGTCGACTTCAACCGCGCGGGGACGCCGCTGGTCGAAATCGTCACGCAGCCGGACCTGCGCTCCGCTGACCAGGCGCGGCGATTCCTCCAGCTACTCAGGCGGACAGTCGTCGAGCTCGGCATCTCCGACGCGGAGATGGAGAAGGGATCGCTCCGCTTCGACGTCAACGTCTCGGTGCGGCCGGAGGGGTCGGAGGAGCTGCGCACGCGGACGGAGCTGAAGAACCTGAACTCCTTCGCCTTCGCCGCGAGGGCGATCGAGCGGGAGGTCGAGCGGCAGATCGGGATCTACGACTCGGGCGGGGAGGTCGAGCAGGAGACGCTGCACTTCGACCCTACGGCCGAGTCTGCGCCGCCGCTGCGCTCGAAGGAGGAGGCGCAGGACTACCGCTACCTGCCGGAGCCCGACCTCGTGCCGCTCGAGCCGCCGCGCGAGCTCGTCGACCGAGTCCGCGCGGAGCTGCCCGAGCTGCCGGGGGAACGGGTGCGCAGGCTGGCCGCGGAGCTCGGCCACGACCTGGCGGGCGACCTCGTCACGAGCGGGCGCGACCGCCTGTACGAGCGCGTCTCCGGCGACGACCGGCGGGCTGTCGCGAACGTCTTGATGAACCAGTTCGCGGTCTCGGGCGTCGATCCGGGCGCGGTCGACGCCGACGAGCTCGCGACGCTGATCGCCGCGCGCTCGCGGATCCCGCGCGACAGGTTCCTCGAGGCGCTGGCCGCGAGCGGCGATCCCGGTTTCTCGGCCGAGACCTACCTTGGCGACGGTCTCGTCGCAGACACCGCCGAGCTCGAGCCGATCGTCGAACGCATCCTCGCCGCCAACCCGGGGCAGGTCGAGGCCTACCGTGGCGGCAAGGAGGGCCTGCTCGGCTTCTTCGTCGGCCAGGTGATGAAGGCAACGCAGGGGAAGGCTGACCCGCGGGTCGTGAACGAGCTCGTGCGAGCGAAGCTCAGCTCGAGCTAGACGACCTCGTCGATCGACGCCGCCGCGGCGCCGCCGACGCCTCGGCCGGCGTGGCCGCTTGCGCCTTCTCTCGCGCCTTCTTCTTGCGCTGGCGGTCCCGCGCCCAGCGCACCTTCGCTCTGTCTCCACGTCCCATCGCCGGCAATCGTAAGGTCGCCGCGTGAAGAGCGCCACGGATGAGCGGTGGTTCGAGACTCCAGACCGCCGCGACTACATCAGCATCACGGCGGAGGTCGAGGAGTTCTCGAGTCGCTGACCAGTGTTTCGACGCGGAGTCCGACGGGCGCCGACACAAGCGCGCCCCGCCCACCGCGATCGCCGAGTAGCCGCGGCCGGCTAGAGGAGGCCGCACATGCGGCCCGCGTTCGGCCAGGGGTAGAAGCCCCGGCCCGCCTGTAGCGCGCGCTCCGCGACCCACATCTGCTCGACCGGCGTCCATTCGTTCGCCCAGCCGCGGCGAAGAAGGTGACGCGGCGCGTACTGGCGCATGAAGCCGCGATCCATCTGCAGGCCGCCCCAGTAGGGGTCGTTTCCGTCGTTCCACGCGGCCTCGAAGCGCTGGAGGCAGCGCCAGGCGCGGGCATGAGGGGGGTTGTGCGCCCGATGCCTCGCGCGGATCGCTCGGCGGCGCCACCGATGCATCACGAAAAGGCGGTACCGGAGGTTGCGAACTCTGAGATAGCGCCTGCGGGTGGGCGCGCGGGCGACGCCCATCACCCGCTGCCACCGCCAGGTCGCCCGCTGGTAGCGCTCGATCTTGCGCACCACGGCGACGCCGGCGTCGAGTCTCGTCTCCGCCGGGCGCGCATTCTCGACGGTGGACAATGCCGCCGCGGCGAAACCTATGAGCGCGGCCGTGACGATGGCCGCCTGGACCAACTGGCGCTGCACGATGGTTTTCCTCCTTCGTGCCGTGGAGCCGGTCCCGAGACGCAGGATGCATGCCGCAGTCCACGCCTCGGGAGCAGGTGGCAGCTCCGCTCGCTTTTCGCGTTCCCAGGGCGCTACGACGCCCCGGCGCCGGCACTTGTTAGCAGATCACCGTGCCTGGACTGGCAACGCGGCCCGTGATCTTGTGCTGGAAACCGTGAATCCTGTGTAAAGAAAGAGGACAGCAATCGCCGAGAACGCCGCTGTTTGAGCGGCTCCGAGCCCCGCGAGCGCGCTGCCGACCGCTGCAACGGCGACACCCGCCAAGATCAGGCTCATTCCCAGGGGCCGACGCCTGATCGAAACGACCGCAACGAACACCACGGCCGCCGTTCCGGCGATGTTCCCGGCAAGGGCGAGGATCCGCGCGGGGAAGTAGTCCAGATGCTCCTGCGCCTCCGGGATCGACATCCCGGAAAGATGCGTCGTGAGCGGCTCAGCAAGCGCGACACCCGTCGCGAGCCCCGCGAAGACGAGCATCACGGGGACCACCCAGCGCTTCCCGAGCAGGAGCAGCGAGCCGGCGCCGAGCAGCGGCGCCGTCAGCAGCCCACCGAAGAGGTAGTACACGCGGAAGGCGGCCTCGTTCCAACCTGCGGCCGACCCCCAGGCAAGCGCGGCGGAGGCCGCCGCGTACGCGAGGAGCGACGCCGCCCACATCGCCAGCTCAGGCGCGCGCCGCGCCCGCCAGCGGCCGAAGAGGCGGCCCGCGAGCCGCAGCGCCAGGAGAGCCGCGCCGAAGGCCAACAGCGCTTCCACGCCGTCGAGGCTAAGCGCTAGCCTGCGAACGAGTGGCGGAGAAGCGCTACCTGTTCACGCCCGGTCCGACTCCGGTGCCGCCCGAGGTGCTCGAGGCGATGAGCCGGCCGATCATCCACCACCGCAGCTCGGACTTCCGCGAGATCCTGGGTCGCTGCCTCGACCGCCTCCACGAGGTCTACCGGACCAGTGGAGACGTCCTGATCTATACGGCCTCGGGAACCGGCGGCATGGAGTCGGCCGTTTCGAATCTGACGCGCCCCGGCGACCGCGTCGTCGTCGTCTCTGCTGGCTTCTTCGGCGAGCGGTGGGCGGTGATGGCTCGCAACTTCGGCTGCGAGGTCGACGAGCTGGCATACGAGTGGGGCGAGGCGCCGGCGCCGGAGGATCTCGCGGCGCAACTGCGCGACGTCGGCGGCGCCAAGGTCGTGTTCTTGACACATTCCGAGACCTCGACGGGCGTGGTCGCGGACGTCCAGGCTCTTGCCGCCGCGGCCAAGGAAGCAGGTGCGCTCGTCGCCGTCGACGCGGTCTCGAGTCTCGGCGCCGTCCCGCTCGAGACGGACTCGTGGGGGATCGACTCCGTGATCTCGGGTTCGCAGAAAGCCCTGATGACGCCGCCGGGCCTCGCGACGGTCTCCGTCTCGCCGGACGCCTGGGCTGCTGTCGAGCGCGATGCCCGGTCCCGCTACTACTTCGACTGGGAGCAGACGCGGCAGCGACAGGAGCGGTTCGATCCCGCCTTCACTCCGGCGGTATCGATCGTCGTCGGGCTCGACGTCGCCCTCGGCCTCCTCCTGACGGAGGGGCTCGAACAGGCGTTCGAACGGCACGCCCGCCTCGGCCGAGCTTGCCGTGCGGGCGTCAAGGCGATGGGGCTCGAGCTGTTCTCACCGGACGACGACCGCTCGGCGGTGGTGACGGCGATCCATGCCCCCGACGGCATCGACTCGAGCGAGCTCGTCCAGACGCTCCGCGACCGCCACGGGATCGTGCTCGCGCCCGGGCAGGGCCCGCTCAAGGGCAGGATCTTCCGGATCGGGCACATCGGCTACTACGACGTCTTCGACATCACGACGGCGCTCGCCGGAATCGAGCTCGTCCTCTCCGAGCTGGGCGCGGAGATCGAGCGCGGAGCCGCAGTGACAGCAGCGCTCGAGGCCTTCGAGCACACCCGAGTGTGACGCGCCCAGCGCCGTCCGAGCACGCCGTGACATGACGGACGAGCGGCTGCGGGTCCTCGTCCGCGAGCCGATTGCCGACGCCGGGATCCAGCTCCTGCGGGAGCGCTTCGAGGTCGACGTCGACGGCGACGCGGAGCTCGCGGAGCGGATCGGCGACTACGACGCGATCGTGATCCGCTCCGGCACGCAGCTCACGGCTGACCTGATCACGCGCGCGGAGCGCCTGAAGGTGATCGGACGGGCCGGAGTGGGGGTCGACAACGTCGACGTGGATGCCGCGACCCGCCGCGGCATCGTGGTGGCGAACGCGCCCGAGTCCACGGTCGTCTCGGCGGCGGAACACGCGATCGGCCTGCTCGTCGCGCTCGCACGCCACATCCCGCAGGCTCACGCAGCGCTCAAGCAAGGCCGCTGGGAGCGCTCGGCGCACGGCGGAATCGAGCTCGAGGGCAAGACGCTCGGCGTACTCGGCTTCGGTCGCATCGGGCAGCAGGTCGCCCGCCGCGCTCTGGGCCTCGGGATGCGCGTCGTCGCCTACGACCCGTTCGTGACGAAGGGCCGCTTCCGCGAGCTCGGGGCCGAGAAGGCCGAGACCGCCGAGGAGGTCCTCACCGGCGCCGAGTTCCTGACGCTGCATTTGCCTCTGACGGCGGAGACGACGGGAATGCTCGACGCCACGGCGATCGCGCAGATGCCGGACGGCGCGCGGGTCGTCAACGCGGCCCGCGGCGAGCTCGTCGACGAGGTTGCGCTCGTGGCTGCGCTCCGATCCGGCAAGCTTGCGGGCGCCGCCCTCGACGTCTTCTCGGCCGAGCCCTACTCCGGCCCGCTGCTGGAGCTCGACAACGTCGTCGTCACGCCGCATCTGGCCGCATCGACGGAGGAGGCCCAGGACCGAGCAGGCGTCATCGTCGCGGAGCAGGTAGCGGCCGCCCTCGCCGGCGAGCTCGTGACGAACGCCGTGAACATCCCGGCCATCGGCGCGGACGACATCGAAATGCTCGGCGCCTTCGTCCCGCTGGCCGCGAAGCTCGGCCGCCTCGCGATGGAGCTTGCGGACGGGCGCGCAGAGCAGATCGAGTTGACCTTCTACGGGAACCTCTCCGACTACGACACGCGGCTGCTCACCGCGGCCGCGCTCAACGGCGCGTTTCAGGGCCGCTTCGACCAGCCGGTCAACTATGTGAACGCGCCGCTGCTCGCCGACGAGCATGGGATCGAGGTCGTCGAGCAGCGGCGACGCGCGTCGCGCGACTTCACGAACCTGATCCGCGTCGGCGTGACGGCCGACGGCGAGACCCTTCGCGTCGCCGGCACGACAATTGGCAACGAGCACCGCCTCTGGCTCGTCAGCGCGCTCGGGTTCGAGCTCGAGATGGAGCTGGCGCCACTGCTCGTCCTCTTCCGCTACGACGACGTGCCCGGTGTGATCGGCCGGGTCGGGACGCTCTTCGGCGAGACCGGCGTGAACATCGCGAACATGGCCGTCTCCCGGACCCGGCGCGGCGGCAAGGCGCTGATGGCGCTCTCGATCGACAGTGAACCGCCGCCGGACCTCGTCGAGCGGATCAGGACGGAAGGCTTCGATGACGCCCGCTTCATCTCGCTCGGCTAACCGGAGGGCCTGACGACGAGGAACGTTGCCAAGCCGTCCTAGAGGCGACCGCTGGGTCATCGCGCAGCTGCTGCTCTTCGCAGCCGTGGGCGCGTCGTGGTTCCTCGGCGACGGCGTCACGCGGCTCGGCTGGTTCGTCGCGGCCATCGGCGTCGCCCTCGCGGTGTGGGCCGGGATCGCGATGGGCCACTCGCTCTCGCCGTTCCCGAGACCGCCGCATGACGCAGAGCTCGTCGACCACGGCCCGTTCCGCTTCCTCCGGCACCCGATCTACGTGGGCGCGACACTCTTCTTCCTCGGGCTCTCACTCGTCTTCTCCGTCTTCGGCGTCGCGCTCACCGCGGTCCTTGCCGCCTTCTGGGTCGCCAAGGCGCGGCTGGAGGAGCGCCACCTCTCGGAGCGCTTCCCGCAGTACGCCGAGTACCGCCGCCGGACGCTGTTCTAGGCGGTGTTGGCGCGCGGGTCGGTGCGACGCACGGCCGCCGCGAGGCGCCACCGGAATTTCTCGACGATCGCGTAGCCGGGCCGCTGCCTCACGACTCGCTCGTAGCCGCGCTCTCGTGGCCCTCGGCGATGAGGAAGTACGTGCCGTCCTCCCGAACCTCCTCATACTCCTCGGCGGAAGCTGCCTCGGCTTGGGTTGCGCCGGTAGCCTTCTCGCGCGATGGCGGACACCTGGCCGGAGCCGGTCGAGCGGGTCGCCTCGTTCTTGCGAGAGGGCGGTGTCGAGGCTCGAATCGAGGAGTTCGACGCCGGCACTCCGACGGCTGAGGACGCGGCGCGCGCGGTCGGTGGCAAGCTCGGCCAGATCGTCAAGTCGCTCGTCTTCGACTGCGACGGGCGGCCGTTCGTCGTGCTCGTTCCCGGGGACCGCCGAGCGGACGCGCGGAAGGTCGCGCGGGCGGCGGGCTCGCGCCGCGCCAAGATCGTCGGCCCGGACGAGGTGCGCGCAGTGACCGGTTTCGAGGCGGGCGCCGTAGCGCCGTTCCCGTTGCCGAAGGTCGACCGCGTCCTCGTCGACCGCCAGGTGCTCGTCCATGACCGCGTCTGGATCGGAGCCGGCTCGCCGCGGCACATGGCGACGCTCGCTCCCACCGACCTCGTGCGGCTCGCGAAGGCCGAGCCGATGGACGCCGTCTCGGACGCCACATAACATCAGGCTCGAAGAAGGTCGCGGATGCAGGAAACCGAGAAGATCTGGATGAACGGGGAGCTCGTCGACTGGGCCGACGCGAAGGTGCATGTCGGCACGCATGGGCTCCACTACGGCACCGGCGTCTTCGAGGGCATCCGCTGCTACGAGACTCCGAAGGGCCCCGCGGTCTTCCGGCTGACCGACCACTTGAAGCGCCTCGAGGCCTCGGCCCGCCTGCTCTACATGGACTTGCCGTACACCGTCGCGGAGCTGCGCGAGAGCTGCCTCGAGGTGATCGGCGTCAACGGCCTCCCTGAGTGCTACCTCCGACCGATCGCGTTCTTCGGCTACGGCGAGCTCGGCGTCCAGACGACGGGCAACCCCGTCGACGTCGTGATCATGAGCTGGCCGTGGGGGACGTACCTCGGCGACGAGGGCATGAAGAACGGCATCCGCTGCAAGGTCTCGAGCTGGAAGCGCGTCGGTGCGAACACGATCCCGCACGCCGCGAAGGCGACCGGGATCTACCTGAACTCGATGTTGGCGGTGATGGAGGCGACGCGCGCCGGCTACGACGAGGCGATCCTGCTCACCGACGACGGCTTCGTGGCGGACGGCTCCGGCGAGAACGTCTTCATCGTCAAGAACGGGAAGATCTTCACGCCGCCGCTCTCGACGTCGATCCTGCCGGGGATCACCCGGCTGACACTTATGGAGCTCGCCCAGGAGCTCGGGTACAGCGTCGAGGAGCGGAACCTGATCCGCACCGACCTCTACCTGGCCGACGAGATGTTCATGGTCGGGACGGCCGCCGAGGTCACTCCGATCCGCTCGGTCGACGACCAGGAGATCGGGCCTCCCGGCGAGATCACGCTGAAGCTGCAGCAGACCTATCTCGAGACGGTGCGCGGCGGGAACGAGCGCTGGCCGCACTGGCTCGAATACGCGTCGATCCCAGCGCGCGAGCCGGCACAGGCGTGAAGTCAGCGCTCCGGCGCGTCCCGCTGGCGCGCCCATACCTCGACGAGCGGGAGGAGGAGCTCGTGCTCGAGGTGCTGCGCTCCGGGCGGCTCTCGCTCGGGCCGACGATCGACCGCTTCGAGGAGTTGATCGCGCAGCGAGTTGGGGCGCCCTACGCCGCCGCGGTCTCCAGCGCCACCGCCGGGCTGCACCTGCTCGTGCGAACCGCCGGCATCGGCGCCGGCGACGAGGTGATCACTACGCCGCTGTCCTTCGCCGCGACCGCCAACTGCTTCCTCTACGAGGGCGCGACGCCCGTTTTTGCGGACGTGGATCCGCGTACCTGGAACGTCGACCCCGCCGCGGTCGAGGCTGCGATCACCGACCGCACGAAGGCGGTGATCGCCGTGGACATCTTCGGCTACCCGTGCGAGCTCGATGCGCTCATCGCCTTGTGCCGGCGGCACGGGCTGACGCTGATCGACGATTCGGCCGAGGCGCTCGGGGCCGAGTACAAGGGCAAGCCGATCGGCTCCCACGGTCCCCCCGCAGTCTTCGGCTTCTACCCGAACAAACAGCTCGCGACCGGCGAAGGCGGTGTCGTCACGACTCACTCGGAGGAGCTGCGAGAGGAGCTCGTCAGCCTCCGCAACCAGGGTCGCTCGTACTCCGGCGGCAGCTGGTTCGACCACGTCCGGCTCGGGTTCAACTACCGCTGGACGGACATCCAGGCAGCCGTGGGCATCGCGCAGCTGGAGAAGCTGGACGAGCTGCTGACGCTGCGCTCTGCGGCCGCTGCCCGCTACAACGAGCTGCTCGCCGGCGTCGACGGAGTCGAGCTCGCGCCGGCCGACGACGACGATCACCGGCGCTCGTGGTTCGTCTACGTCGTGCAGCTGGCCCCGGAGCTGGACCGCGCACGCGTCATGGCCGACATGCGCGAGGGCGGCGTCGACGTCGCCGAGTACATGCCGTGCATCCACCTGCTGACGTACATGCGCGAGCGTTTCGGGTTCACGGAAGGGCTCTGTCCGGTGGCCGAGGAGATCTCGCGCCGCACCCTCGCTCTTCCGTTCTTTCCCGGGCTCGAGGCAGACGACCAGGAGTACGTCGTCGAGGTGCTGCGCGCGGTGCTGGAGCGCTGATGCCCGACGGCGCGAACCGGATGGTGTTCCTCGGCTTCGGCAAGTACGCGCGCGCCGACAAGATCTACGCGCTCGAGCCGCTGACAGGCGACGAGCGGGGCGGAGGCCGCAGGACGCGGGTCTGGATCGAGGGCGTGCCCGATCCGATCGTGGCCGGCCGGACCGAGCGCACGATCCTCCACGAGATGGGCCAGGAGGCTGCGGCGAACACGCAGATCATCGACAG
>Ga0126314_10001634_pt1 | contig 10856 bp, 10 predicted proteins | sample Plot105B_FD_92535 | JGI IMG/M metagenome (GOLD analysis project Ga0126314, IMG submission 92535) | Serpentine soil microbial communities from UC McLaughlin Reserve, CA, USA - Plot105B | ecosystem: Environmental > Terrestrial > Soil > Grasslands | place: USA: UC McLaughlin Reserve, Lake County... | reverse complement strand
TGTACTCACCGAGCCCGAGGTGCAGGACGGGATCTCCTACATGGAGGTCCGCTCCCCCGCCAACGGTGCGAAGCTCCTAGCCCGCGCCTGGCTCGACGATGACTTCAAAGAACTACTCCTCTCCGACGGCAAGGCCGCGGCTTCGGCGCTGGGCATGGACCCAGAGCATCCCGCCGAGTTCGTCGTCGTGGAGAACACGCCGAAAATACACAACCTGATCGTCTGCACCCTCTGCTCCTGCTACCCGCGGGCCATCCTCGGCCGCCCGCCCGACTGGTACAAGAGCTTCGAATACCGCTCCCGCGCCGTCAGAGAACCGCGGGCAGTGATGCGCGAGTTCGGCTTCGAACCACCGGAAGACGTCGAGGTCATCGTCCACGACAGCACCGCCGACGTCCGCTACATGGTCTTCCCCATGCGGCCCTCCGAGACCGAAGATCTGGGTGAAGCAGAGCTGGCCCAGCTCGTCACACGCGACTCCCTGGTCGGGGTCAGCGTGCCCCGGGCGCCCGACCATCCGATACAGGCAGACGCCTGAGGGTTCTCCTCACCGGCGTTGCGCCGGTGGCGCGGCCTCGACGGAAGAGACCGCAGCATCCGGCTCGTCGATGATCTTTTCGGAGAAGCCGAGCCGCCGGTGCAGGCGGGCCAGGGACTCCGGGGCCCACCAGTTCCAGCGTCCCATCAGGCGCATCGTGGCAGGGACGAGGAGGGCGCGCACGATGGTGGCATCCATCAGCACGGCGAGCCCCATGCCGAGGCCTATGGCTTTGATCACGACGGCCTCCGCGAGGCCGAAGGAGAAGAAGACCGTGGCCATGATGAGGGCCGCGCCGGTGATGAGACGGCCGGTACGCTCGATACCGAGGGCCACGGAGGAGCGGTTGTCCCCCGTGCGACCGTACTCTTCCCTGATGCGGCTAAGGAGCATAACCTCGTAGTCCATAGACAGCCCGAACAGGATGCAGAACATGATGATCGGGGTGGTGGTGTTTATGGGACCGGGGGTGAAGTCGAGCGGGCCCGAGAGGTGCCCCTCCTGGAAGACCCAGACGAGCGCCCCGTAGGAGGCGCTGATGGAAAGGAAGTTTACGATAACGGCCTTTATGGGCAACAGCACCGACCCGAGGAGCAAGAAGAGCACCACGTAGGTGGCCAGGACCACGAACGCGATGGCCGGCGGCGCGGCCTCGTAGACCGAATCGGTGAGGTCGAGGTCGAAGGCCGCCCAGCCTCCGACGAGCACATCACCCCCGACATCGGGGTGTCGTTCGCGGACCTCACGCACCAGGTCGTACGCCTCGTCGGAGTTGTAGCCCACCGAGGTGTAGGCGGTCAGAACCGTGACGTGATCTCCTGTGGTCCTCTTCAAGGCATTTCGTATCTGCGGCGGGAGGTCCTCACGTGGTCCCGAGAGGATCTCCTGGTACTGATCCCGCGAGAAACCGGGGGCGAGGTTTACGACGCCTTCCACGTCTTTGACCCCTGGCCTGTCCTCGAGCCAGCGGCTCAGGTCGTACGCCTCGCCCACGTGCTCCCTGGTGAGCGGCGACCCTTGCGGGTAGTCGAGCACCACCACCATCGGGAACGCGCTGGTGCCGGGGAACTGGCGGTCCAGAAGCACCTCTCCCTGGCGCGACTCGGAGTCTCTGGACAGCGTGTCCGCGCCGGAGAGGCCCAGACGGATGTTCAAGAAGGGCGAGCCGAGCACGAGCAGGAGCGTGACGGCGGGCAGGAGCGTGCGCCAAGGGTGGGCCATGACGGCGGTCGCCAGCCTGTGCCAGAAACCTCTTCCCGTGGCGGTCCTCTCCGGGTGGACGAAGGGCAGGCGCAGAAAATTCACGCGGGGGCCGAGGATGGCGAGCAGCGCGGGTAGGAAGGTGAGACCGTAGAGCACCGAGAAGGCGACCACTATGGAGCCGGCGAAGCCTATGGAGTTGAGGTCGGCCACGTCGAAGAAGAGAAAACCCATAAAGCCTATGGCCACGGTGAGCCCTGAGAACAGGATGGCGCGCCCCGTCGTCGCCATGGTGCGCGCCAGGGCCTCGGGCACGGGGTGGCGGCCGACCTCCTCGCGGAAACGACTCACGATGAACAGCGAGTAGTCTATGGCGACGCCGAGCCCGATCATGGTGACGATGTTGGTCGCGTAGATGGAAACGTCCATCAACCTCGCCAGGAGGAGGGTCCCCACGAAACCCCCGGTGACGGCAAGGATTCCCACACCGATGGGCAACCCGGCCGCGACGACGGAGCCGAAGACGAAGAGCAGCATCAAGAGCGCCAGCGGCAGGGAGACCGTCTCCGCGCGCTTCAGATCTCTCTCCGTAACCCTCTCGAAGTCCTCGTTGAGCGGCATCTCCCCCGCCGCGACTACTTCGAACGGGCCGGGCCGCACCTCTCTCCTGAGGTCCACGTAGGCATCCTGCCGCTCGGTGAAGCTGCCCTCCTCCATCTCGACCACCACGAGGCTGTGGTGCTCGTCTTCGGAGATCATGGCCCCGTCCACGGTGCCGTTCTCGTAGGCGGTGCGGACGTTCGTCACCCTATCGTCGTCTTCGAGGGGTTTCAGCGCTCGCTCTACCCCGTCGCGGAACGCGGGATCGGTGGCCTTCTCGCCCTCGTTGCCGAAGATGAGCATGAAGCTGGGCGGGGTCTTCGCCACCTCCTCGTCCAGCAAATCGTCGACCCGCCCGGACTCGGTGCCTTCGGGGGCCGCGAACTCGCCCGTTCCCAGCCTTCCCCCGTACTGCATCGAGTAGACAACGGCCGCTATGGAGAGGATGGACGCGACGAGGACGAACCACCGGAAGCGATACACAAAACGTCCCCAGGCTGCGAACATCTCTACCTACCTATCGGCTGTGATCTCTCGACTCGGATACCGGCGCTTCGGTGGCAGCCGGTCTCGCCCATGGTAGCCACTTCCCGAGAAGGCTTCAATGCCGGCATCGGCCCCGTGCTCCGGCGAGAGAAAGCATCAGGTTTCAGGCTCCAGGAGAAAGACCTGTTGTCTGTAACCTCATGCCGCTATTCACCTCTGGTTCACCCCTTCCGAAAATTCGCCCTAAAGTGGATGCGCCAGGCGTTGTGGTCGTTCATACTACGCCGTGACAGGTTCAGGATGGGGTTACTTCGCTTGCGATCCTGCCACAGGTTGCCGCAAAGAAGAAAGGAATAGGCTTGGCTGAGACACCGGCTAGGTACTGTAGTAATTGTGGGCACGAGCTTAGCTCCGAAGATCAATTCTGTCCCAATTGCGGGAGTCCCGTACACGAGACAGCGACCGTACCCACTCCCGAAGCCGATGTTCCCGTTCCGCCCCCGCCGCAAGCAGCAGCGGCGGCCGCTCCTTCGCCGCAGCAAGCCGAAGGGACGCAACGGTCCAGGTCACGACGTAATCTATTCCTTGCCGGCTGTCTAGGACTCATCGGCGTATTGGCACTCCTCATCATCGCGATAGTAGCAATTGTTGCTCTTAGCGGTGGTGGTGACGATAACGAATCCGCGAAGAAGGACAAGCCACCTGCCGGCGTGCCTGCCAACACTCCCGAGAGCACGCCTGCCAGCAAACCTACACCCGCGCCAGCTGATGAGGACACCAATACGATCACCATGAGCGACGTGAGGATGGCGTCCGACGAGAACGGCGAGCAACCCACCACGACGTTCTCCCCCAACGACACGTTTTACTGCGTCGGCAACCTGGAAGGCGCTCCCGACGACACGAAAGTAACTGCGGTGTGGATCGCAACCGACGTCGAGAACATAGAGCCGAACACCAAGATCAAGCAGATCAGCGCCACTGGCGGCAGCGGCCTGTTCCGATTCAACCTGAGCCCCGTCGATTCGTGGCCGACCGGGGAGTACGCGGTGCAGCTCTACCTGAACGACGCGGAGGAGCCGACGAAGGCGCTCGCTTTCAAAGTCCGATAACGCGGGCATGGCTAGCCGAGGCCTCTGGCATTCGAAGCCCTCGTGCTCGCGCTGACCCCTCCTGAAAAGGGGTGCGAGTCAGGGTACGTGCCTGTGGTGGCTCGTGAAGGGAAGTGGTACGTTGGCTTCTGTGGATGATCGCAAAGAAACGTCGCTGAGGGCGTGTGTCGCGCACATGCTGGGCATCGACGTCTCGGAGGTGCCGACGAGACGAAAAGGCAGCATACGCCAGTGGCTCGCCTCGAGGAACCTCGGCCTCGTGCCCGTCGCTTCCCCCGAAACCTTCGAGTGGCCGGGGCGTTTCCTCGGTCTCCGGCGCGGCTCCTCGACCTGGGCGGTCTTCTTCGGCGTGCCCCCCGGCATCGTCTACGATCCCCTGGTCGAGCCCGACGGGAACAAGCGGGATATGAGCGTGGAAGCCGTCTTCGTGCTCGCGAAGCATGACCTGCAGCGAGGAACAGAACCAGGCACGGGTACCGAGAGCGTTGGTACGGTCGAGTTGATCGCGCTGGCCGCAGAGGCCGAAGGTCCCATGAGGGCGGTGTCCGCAGCGGAGGCGGTCGAGGGACGTGGCCTGGTGGGCGACCGTTACGAGCGCGGGACCGGGACCTTCTCCGAGACGCGCGGAGGCGGCTACGATCTCACCGTGGTGGAGGCCGAAGCCCTGGAGGAGCTGTCCTCGAAAGGCGTAGATCTGGCGCCGATCGAAGCGCGGCGCAACCTCGTCGTGAGGGGTATCGGACTGGACGATCTCATCGGGAAGCGCTTCCGGGTAGGAGAGGTCGAGTGCTTCGGCCAGAGACGGTGCGAACCGTGCTCGCACCTCCAACGGCTAACGCAGCCCGGAGTGTTGAGCGGCCTCGTACATCGGGGCGGGCTGCGCGCCGATGTACTCTCGGATGGCTTGATTCGAATCGGCGACAGCATCGAGGCCCTGCCGTAGGGTCATTGGCCACCCATGTAGCCTCTCTGTGTTCAGCCTTCCTGGGAGAAGTAGACAAGAGCAACTTCAGCGATGCTCTGATTCCCGAGGACGTTGGTGATTAGCCCACAAGAGGACCCGCTAGGAAGAGGCGGGGCTATCTACTCCCCTCTGAAGCTTGATGGCGTATCGAGCCTACATACCCGCTAAGTTTTTACTCGAAGGTTCGAAGATACAATCGAGGGGTGTCGTGGTCAGGGACAAGGAGTAGACGCATGATTTTCAGTAAGCAGCGGGACCCTCGGCTTGTTACTGTGCGTCGGGGCGGCACCCTACAGGACGCCGATCATCACCATCTCGCGTTCTGGGCGGCCGATTGTGCCGAGCACGTGCTGCATCACTTCGAGCACGAGCGCCCCACTGACGACCGGCCGCGCCGCGCGATCGGATTGGCGCGTGCCTGGGCGCGGGGTGAGATCACGATGACCCAGGCCCGCAAAGCCGCCTTCTCCAACGCGGCGGCCCGAGAGGTGTCGGGTGCCGCTAAGCAAGCGGCTCTTGCCGCCGCTCAAGCCGTGGCGGTATCTCACGTTCCAGCTCACGAACTGGGCGCAGCGGCTTACGCGATCAGGGCCGCACGCGCGGCGGCTCCCGAAGGAGAGCAAGAGCAGTCCGCTCGCCAAGAGTGCCGCTGGCAACGGGCACAGCTTCCCGGCGAGATCCGAGAACTCGTGCTTGAGGACCAGAGGTTGCGCAACGAGGTGTGCTGGTCCGTGTTCGATTGTGAGGCGCTTCTCTGCGCTCGGGGGAACGAAACTGGGAGCCAAAGGCGGGCTACGTGTTCGTGAGCCCTCCGGGCGAGGTCCACGACCCGAGCGGCCTCGCGGATGCGCATGGCTGGGCCGTCTTCTTCCCCGCCGAGGTACTCGCCGCCCCTGGCTCCTACTTCTCCTGGCGCGCCCATCCATTGCTTTTCCCCTTCGTGGCCGGCGCGGAAAAGCCGGGAGGGGACGCGCGGCGCCTGGTCGTGCCCAAAGCGGAGCGTCCCGCGTGGTCGGCGCGCCTTTCGGCCCTCGATCTGGAGCTCCGCGAGCGCCGAGAAGGGTACCGGGAGGCGGCGATGGCGCACCTGACGCTGCTGCTCGTGGGCGTCTCGCGGCTGGCCGTCCGGGTGGTGGGGGACCTCCGTCTCAACGACGAGCCCCTGCTGGCCGAGGTCTTCGGCTTCGTCGAGGAGCGCTACCGAGATCACGTCTCCCTGAAGGACGTCGCGAGGGCGGTGAGCCTCTCGCCGTGTCACCTCACCACCGTCGTCAGGCGAAAGGCGGGGCGCACGGTCCTGGAATGGATCGCCGAGCGGCGCATGGCGCAGGCGCGGCGCCAACTGGTCGAGACCGACCCGGCGGTGGAGGAGGTGGGCCACAGGGTCGGCTACAAAGACCCGGGCTACTTCGTGCGGACCTTCAGGCGCTCCCACGGCACGACGCCGCTGGGGTGGCGTCGTGCCGGCCGCCCGTGAAGCGGAGAACTCTCGCGTCTCGGCAGAAGGCGAACGTGGTGAACCCCACGCTATCTCCCTTCCACGATCGGACAGGGCTCCGTCGGCCGCCGGCTCCACCCCACGAGCGGCTCGGCGATGGCGACTGCCGCGCTCACCCGGATCCCGGGGAGGTTCCGATGCCCAGCATCTGCGGGAAGGTCTTGTCGTGCCCCTTCGTGAGAAGGTACGCTATCGCCACCGCGAGGACCGGGTTGGCCAGCGTCCATACGTACGGTTGCAGTAAAGGGGTCCTGGCGCGATGCCAGAACCCCTTTACTCTCTACATGCACCTGTTGGGTTTTACCTGCAAATCGTGGAGAAAGCGGAGAGGGAGGGATTCGAACCCTCGAGACGGCTTAACACCGCCTACGCGATTTCCAATCGCGCTCCTTCGGCCAACTCGGACACCTCTCCGGAAGTGACGGACGGGAGTTTACCAAATAGGGAAACCGCTGCTACCGCGGGGAGTCTGGCCCGCCTCCTAGCTTTCCTCTGCTTCGGCTGTGTTCTTCTGCTCGGCGTCGCGGGCCGCGTCGCGCAGGGCGAAGGCGGCGAAGAGGATAAGGGTCAGGGCCGAGAAGGCCATGAGCGCGCCACCGGTCCAGAGGTCGTTTTTGGTGGCGTCGATCCAGTCCTGCCCCACCTTCTGGTATTCGACGAGGAAGGGGGCCAGGAAGAGCCATATTCCCGCGAAGAATCCGACGACGGTGACGATCAGGCCACCCCTTGCTTGCGGCGCCATCAGCTCCTCACGCTCCCTTCTTCGCCCGCGCTGCGGGCCTGTTGAACGTTGTTGGGCGTCTCCTGGTGGGTTTCGCTGCGTCCGCGGTCGCGCTCCTGCATGTCCTTGAGCATCGCCGTCACGAGCGGCAGCAGGACCTGCTCCATGTTGTTCTCGGAACCGGAAGCGTTGTCCGAAGGTTCACTCGGGGCCTGGGGCTGTCCAGCGGGCTCCGCGTAGGGGCGGCGCATGATGCCGCGGCGACGTAACTCCTCCACCAGGCCCGAGACGTAGAGGATCATTCCTACCACGGAGACGACCAGGAGCGGAAGCCCCGTCCAGAAGTCCACGAACGTCGGGTCGGCCCAATCCGCACCGGAGTTCTGGTAGGCGAGGGCGAAGGGAGCCAGCATCAACCACGCTCCGGCGAGGACGCCGAGCAGCGCACCTGTCGCCCCTATAACGTACTTGACCATTGTCAGCTTCTCCTTTCCGGCTCGGCTTTACCTTGCCCACCGGGAGTAGAAACGTTCTCCGCATGACCGTTCGCGCCGTTACGCCCGAGGCTGGCGTCAAGGACTTCCAACGCCATGGGCCTGAGTATCCGGTCGACGGCGATCCCTGCTCGCTCCCTCTCCGAGCCCTCGGCATCGGGGACAAGGTTGGAGGCGGCGGAGATCAGGTTCGGAGAGTCGCCGTTGGCACCCTCGATGCGCCTGGCGAGGTACTCGAGCGTGATCCCCGTCAACACCCTGTCCTGTTGGGGGACTGGGGCTGCGCCCTGGCCGGCACCCTGGTCGCCGAGGCGTATGTTCTTCATCAGGATCGCGGCGAGGATGGCGAAGGCGACGGCCACGAGGGTGAACATGAAGCCGTCGTGGATGGAGTTCGAGAGACCCATCCGGGCCGCCTGCAGGATCTGGTTTACGAGCTGCTCCCCACCGGGGAAGGCGGAGGCGATACGATCCAACGCGTCGCGGGCCTCGTCGCTGACCAGCGCGTTGGGGTCTTCGAGGGCGTTGACGAGTCGAGTTGGCGCCACCGCCGGCGCGTTGTCGTTCAGGTAATCGGCGTACCCGGAGGTGACGAGCGAACCTATTACGGCCGTGCCGACCGTCGAGCCGAGAGACCGGATGAACTGGGTGGCCGAGGTCGCCACGCCGAGGAGCCTCTTCTGGACCGTGCTCTGGACGGCGAGGGTGGCCGAAGGCATGAGCGGCCCGAGGCCGAGGCCAGTAACCATGAGGTAGATGGCCACCGTCCTCTGGGTGGAGTCCACGTCCAGCGTGGTCAGCAGGTAGATGCCGAAGGTCATCACTATGGCCCCGACGATCATGAACGGCTTGATGCGCTTTACGCGGGCTATGAGCTGGCCACTAATAATGCCCATACCCGTCATGCTGAGGACGAGAGGGGTCAGCACGGCGCCCGAGCCCGTGGCGGTCTTGCCGAGCACGCCCTGCACGAAGAGCGGAGTGTACAGGATGATCCCGAACATCCCGATGCCGACCATGAACATGAGAAGCGCCGCTGAGCCGAAGACCCGGCTCTTGAACAAAGAGAGCGGGATGATGGGTTCGGCCGCCCTGAGCTCTATGGGTATGAAGGCGGCAAGCAGGATGCCGGCGATGACGAACCCGATGACGACGCGCGTGGCGTCCCAATCGTAGCCTTCACCGACCCACGAGAGCGAGAGCAACAGCGAGACCACCGAGGCCGTTATGGTGGCCGCGCCGAGGAAGTCTATCTTCACGCCGTATCGCCTCGCACTCTGATGGAGTACCACCGGCAAGGCGAAGAGCGAGAACACGCCGAGGGGCAAATTGATGTAAAAGACCCACCGCCAAGAAAGGTTGTCCGTGATCCAACCCCCCATCGTCGGGCCGATGACGCTGGTGAGCGCGAAGACGCTGAAGAAGACACCCTGGTATTTGGCCCGGCGCGCGGGGTCGGGAAAGATGTCGGCGACGGAGGTGAAGATGTTGGAGAAGATCATGCCTGCACCCAACCCCTGCAAGCCGCGGAAGAGGATCAACTCCGTCATCCCCCACGCCGCCCCGCACAAAGCGCTGGCGGCGAGAAAGATGGCCACACCGGCGATGATGAACCACTTCCTGCCGTAGATGTCGCCCAGCTTGCCGATGACCGGGATCATGGCCGTGGAAGCCAGAAGATAGGCCGTTGTTACCCACGCGTAATGCTCGAACCCGTTGAGGTCGGCGATGATCTTGGGTAACGCGGTCCCGACGACCGTCTGGTCTAGCGCCACGAGAAATAGCGCGAGCATGAGCCCCGCGACCGCTAGCACGGTAGTCCTGCGCCCCGACTGTTCTACCCGAGTTGCGTTCGCGCTCATCTACGCTCTCCCTCTAATGAAAACCCTACGATTTCATGGCCTCGGCGAGGAGACCCAGCATCCGCCTCAACTCCTCGAACTCTTCCTCGCTCAAAACACTGTGCACCCTGCGCCGAAGCTGCTCGTTGATCTCCGGCAGCCTGTCCAACACCTCGGAGCCTCGCTCCGTGAGATACATCCGCATCACGCGGTTGTCGTCCACGTCGCGCTCCCTGCGGATCAAACTATCAGCCTCCAACGACTGCGCCGTGCGGGTCACGCGCGAAGCGTCCAACTCGTACTCCTGCGTGAACTCGCCCTGGCTCAACCCATCCCTCGTGTCCAGTACCGTGAGCAAAAACCACTTCATGCCCCCGACCCCGGACTCCCGCTCTATCGTCGCCAACATCCTCTTGAACGCTAGCGCGAGCGAAGGCAGCACAGGATGAACGCCCCTGAAAACCTCTTCCTTGCTCTTCCCTTCTACCATCATCCAACCTCTGGTTGCCGTGATACCCTGGGAAGTCTACGCCCGATCTTTGCAGTTTCAACCTTTGCGAATGAAACAAATGTGAGGACGTTCACTTGGCATCGGGAGACGGTCTCGCGCAATCCCGCGTGAAGGTCTCATGGTCGGGGACGCGGCGGCCGTTTCACGTCGTGCGTCTATGCTCTATCGGGAGAAAATGACGCCAGGCCGGAATCCGGATGGAGGCCTCTACGCCCCGCTCTCGGTGGGGTAGCCGGCTTCGATCCAGTCCCGTTTACCGCCCTCGTACTCGTAGGCATTCTCGTAACCCGAGGCCGTCAGTTCACGGACGACCCGCGTCGAGGAGTGTCAGTTGAAGTTCGAACAGTAGGCGACCACGGTGGTTGCCTTGTCGGGGAGAAGGTTGGGGATCTCGGATCCGCCGGGGTAACGTATCGCACCGGGCAGGTGCCCTTGCGCGTAAGATTGCTCCGACAGTACCTCTAGCAGCACGAAATCGTCGCCGCGTTCGATCTTCTCTATCAGGGTTTCGCGATCAATGGTCTTCACTATGTTCCTCCGTGCTGGTCTCTCGGGTGCGATTATCCCGCCCTTTCGGCGCGGCGGAGGCCGTAGACGGCCCAGAGGGCCAGCACGACGATGAGCACGGCGCTTATGATGAACGCGGAGGCCACGCTCGTCGGGTCTCCGGCCAGGTAGCTGCGGGCGGCCTCCAGGATGTGGGTAAACGGGTTCAGGCGGGCTGCGGCTTCGATCCAGCCCGTGAGCAGGTTCAGCGGGACGAAGACCGGGGCCAGGAACAGGACAAGGAAGATCGGGGTGCGTATCACCGGCCCGGCTTGCTGGGTGCGGAGCAGCATCGCCACGCCGGCCCCGAAGAGGGTCGCCGCGATGTTCGCCATGACGGCCAGC
>Ga0126314_10001633_pt1 | contig 10862 bp, 12 predicted proteins | sample Plot105B_FD_92535 | JGI IMG/M metagenome (GOLD analysis project Ga0126314, IMG submission 92535) | Serpentine soil microbial communities from UC McLaughlin Reserve, CA, USA - Plot105B | ecosystem: Environmental > Terrestrial > Soil > Grasslands | place: USA: UC McLaughlin Reserve, Lake County... | reverse complement strand
TCTAATCTTAATAAAGAATAATGCGGATGTTTGATTAGAGAATGTAAAAATGTATACTACAAAAGGTAAAAGAATATTGATAATAGATGATGATATTGATATTAATAATTTATTTAAACTTTTTTTAGAATATGATGGATATAGCGTAGATGCTTTTACCTATCATATAGACGAACTTTATTTATTTAGAAAAAATGCCTATGATTTAGTTCTACTTGATTTGAAAATGCCCAAAATGAATGGTATGCTATTATATGAAAAATTACAAAATATTGATCCTGATCTCTTATTTTGTTTTATTACTGCAAATAAGGAATACGTAGAGCACCTTAAAAAAAATAATCCAGATATTGAAAAGATTGTTATTTACAAGCCAATTCTGTTAAGTGAATTTAGAAATAAAATTCATTTACTTTTAGCCAACCAACAACAACAAGATAAAATACAACTATTGATGGCACTATGATTAATAAATAAAATATAAATTAAAAAAACGAAGGAAATAATTAAGTTATATCCAAACTTTACTATGAGTTAATATGAGTTTTCTGATTTGATCTTCTGATAGTTGTGCAATATGTTTATCATTATAAGCACAAATCGAAAGAATTGATTTATTAAATTTAGGTGGCATCATACAATCATAATCGACTATTTCATCAACTAAACCATGTTCAAAGAAACAATCCATCATACCAAATATCCGCAATCCTTTTTTTTCTTCTTTCTTTGTGGCTTGATCTAACAAATTAAAGAATTGGGCATAAATTTTTTCATTATCTATTGTTATTTTGTTCTTATTTGTATTATTTTTTTGATTAGTGGAGAGATACCAATCTTCACTATAGGCAATCTTTAACAATCCATCATCCTGTAATTTCCTTATATCAATATTATGTGATGCCATTTGAGATTTAAGATAAGATTCTTTAATATCTTTATCTAATAGTAGTAGAGTTGCTTCATTATTTTCTATTCCTATTTTTAGAAATCTAATTGCATCTTTGACCTTGTCGTGAGGAGAAGAATATGTATGCATACAATGATCTTTTAATTGTAGACGATAAAGTCTTTCCTTTTTGTTAGTAGTGGAAATTAAATCTATTACATCAAATATTGAAAATGGATGAATTCGAATATCTTCCTTTGTACATATTCCCATGGATACAACTTTTTCTATCACGGATTCGGATGGTAATATAAAAAATATCCTTTTATCATAAAATATTTTTTTGATTTCTTCAACATTAGTAGTAGTAGATTCTTTATTTATTTGTGCATCTTCTGATGTAGAAATATCTAAAATAATTAATTCAAGATTTTTGCATTTAGTATCATTATTATTTGTAATAAAAGTCAAAATGTCATTCCAATTGACAAATGTTATTTTGTAATTATTGATATTGTAATTATTAAATTGTTGTTGATAATGTTGAATACTATCTGTAACTAATAGTATTGTTTTATTATTATTTGGAATTTCATTATTGTTCTTTCTAATATCTTCTAACATTTTATCTTCCTCCTTCTTTCTCTATTCTCTCTCCCTTTAACAAATCAAATTTTGAAGATTTTGGATATACTATTCCTTCTGAATCACATATAGTAGTATGATTATTATTTATTCTAGATCTTTGATGTTTAAAAGGAGCATCTTGGAAATTATTACTATTGTATAGACATAATAATGATACACTTAATCCATACTTTTTATTCAATTCTTCTATTGTTTGATCCCACCATTCTTCTACAGCAATACATTGATCAAAATGCTTATTTTTGAAAAGAAGATTCGGAATATCACATACTATTCTAATCTCTTTTTTATTATCTAGTATTGCTTTCTCAAAAATTTGTTTTTTTAAATCTTCAAATGGTTTTAGATTCTCACATGCTGCACTGATATAATAATCATCACTATTTTTAATTATCATAAAATTTTTTTCTTTCTGGTAATCTTTTAGATTAGTAAGTTGTGATATTATTGTTTTTGGATGATCATTTTTCATATTATGCATAGAAAGGTAAACACATAACTGATTTTGTTGTAATCCTTCATCAATATATCGCAATAAACTATTTGTAATAGGAACAGAAGAAGAAGAAGAAGAAGAAGAAGAAGATTGTAATTCTTTCTCACAATACATACAAATATGTTCAGTCAAATCAAGCGGAGGTGAATAATCAAATATATTTCCAAATAAATTATTGGTAAGATGAAAGTTATGATGATCAAAAAGTATTTTTCTAGATTGTTGATCTAACTTTTCAAAATCGTCTAAATCATAAGCACAAATAACTGTTAATGGAAAATCATCTGAAGGTGAAAAGGATTTTTCAATTTCAATAACATATTTTTCATATCCTCTTTCAAAAAAGAGTCGTACATCTGCAAACGCTCTTAGACCTTTTTTTCCTTTCTCTATTGCTTTATTTGCTAGATCTGAATACTGCTTGACAATCTTGCCACAATCTATTATTTTAGTTGAAAAATAGAATTTTCTAGAACTTTTAATATTGATAATGCCATCTCTTTCTAGGTCTGCCAAATCATCTGAGGAAATCTTCCACTTTTTTATTATTGCATTTCTAACTTCATCTTTGGTAAGTTCATCAGTTACCATTAATATTGCTTCATTCTTTTCTTCAAATCCAATTCTAAGATATTCTAAACCTTCTTCTATTTTTCTCTGTGGTGAAGAATATACTCCTAGCATATGACTATTATCTTGAATTTGGACTATTGGAGACAAAAGTGGATATAAAGTTTTTACTACAATATTTAATATAAGTGTATGACAGTTAGGGTTAGATGATTTTCTATATCATAATATAATTTAATTTTATTTTTTAATCATAAGTTATATTATTTATTTGTTCTATTTGATTTATTACTATATTCAATAGTTGTTGTTGTTGGTAGTGGTGATGCTTGTATATTATTTTTTGTATAATGTATGCATTTTAATATATCACTATAAAGTTCATTGTGTTGATTTGCAATTGTATCCCATGTTAAATTTAATCTAAATTTATTTACTTTTGTTGAATAAAAATGATAATTATTTTCCATTTCATATAATGCATTTGCAAATTCACAAGGATCTCTTTTTACAGTTATTCCTAAGTCTTTCATAGCAAATTCTTTAAAGAAGTGTAAATCCGTTGCAATAAATGGAAGTCCATGTGCTAAGGCGTCGAACATAACTCCTGAGCCAGAACTTACTTTGTAAGGTAATAGAATAACATCTGATGCATAAAACAAAAGCGAAAGATCTTTCTCACTTAGGAAATCTCTTTGTATATCTATAATTTTTGCCGTATCAGTTGACTTGTTTTTAGTTATTATTTCTGGCTTATAGTTCTCCATGCTGTAGTGATTTTTAGATGAATTAATTACTATTATCCAATTTGCTGGTACGTTAATTTTTTTTAGAATATCCCATCCTTTGGTACCAGTTCTAAAACCTACCGCTAGGGCTATCCTTTTTGTTTTATTAACAGGAAGACCAAATTTTGTTCTTGCTTCTTCTTTTTTTATTTCTGACAAAACCGGTATAATAGATTGTGCACCATGATAAATTATACGATTTTTAATATTGGAATTAAATTTTTTATTATAATAAGTGTGTTGAGTGTTATGCTTTTTTTCATTAACCAAATTTTGGAGGTATTTTGAAAAGACTATTCCACATTTGCTTTTCGATAATTTGTCATTATTTAAATTATGGAATGATTTATAGTTTATCAGGAATTTCCAATAGTGGAATAAGTAGTTCTTTTTGGATTTTAATTGATTTAGTAATCCACTTGTAGCTTTTAGTGGGTCAACTAGACTCATCCATTGCTTAAAAGTATAGGCAGAATGAAATGTTGTAATAATAGGCGTCTCACAAATATCATAAAAAGTATCAATAGTGGTACAAGTATTTCTTGGCTTTATTGAATCCAATTTCAATCCATATAATCCATGCTCAAATTGAATATGGACAAGATCTGGTTTTACTTTGTATACTATTTCTAATAATAGTTCCGAATTGTTTTTGTTGAAAGGATACAAACCAAAAAAATCTCCATCACCATTTTTATTACATACCACATAAACAGTATTCCCTAATTTACGTAATGCTCTTGTTAAATTGAGAGTATATCTTCCAACTCCGCCTAACATCGGTGGATATTCTGTAGATACCATTAGTATTGTCAGGTTATTTTTGTTGTTGTTGTTGTTGTTATTATTATTATTATTGTTATTGTTATTTTTATCTTCTAATTGTGGAATAGAGGAAATAGACAGATTGTACTTACATTTATTATTATTATTATAATTGTAATCATCTTTATTCTTACTTTCATTAATGTTAATACTATTACAATACAAATTGTGTATCAAATTTTAGAACTCCATTCTTCTAATCAAAACAGTATATAAAAACATAATTATTTATTTAAAGTGCAACAATGAATTTTATTAATGTGAATATGATTAAATTGTTCTATTAACTTATACAATAATACTTTTTTTTAGCAATTACTGATGGAACCGGTTAAATGACAACTTTTAAAATGTATTTCTTTCATAATTCTTAACATCAACATCAACAATGAAATTTTTAGTTGATGTTGAAATTATATGGTATGCATAAATTTTTGGTAATTTAATATTTAAAATTTTGTACAATAATAAAAGATTATATGAAAGTTTTTAAAATGTATTATAAATTTTGTTTACATATATAGTAAATAGATCTAAATTATTGAATATTGCAATAATTTAAAAGAGTCAAATTCCATCTGAGGCTTAAAATCCTCGGTTCGAATCTGATTCTTTAATGTGTTAATCATATGTAACGATATCAACATGGTTTGTATATATTTAGAAGATCGATATATTTATAGAAAGAATGGTAAAAGTTGTCACCATTTGAATCTGCTTAAATCAAGTTTTGACGTACCATTTTCGATAATATTATTTTTCTAAGATTGCATAAAATCTAGTAGGATTTACTTTACTTCCCATTCCTGATTCTGTAATTTCCTTGAGTTGATAGCCATGTTTTTTTACTATATCTATAGCATACCAAAATGGTGCTAACGTTCCATTTAATAATAGTAAAGTTTCTTCGTTCCCCCTCAAGACTACAGAATATGCACTTTGATATTCCACTTCAATAAGTGTTTGACTCTCTTTCAAAATTTTAGAAAAATCAATAGGAGGCAAACCAACCTCTATTCTTAATTTACTACTACTATCAGAGAGATAATCTACTCTTAATTCTTCTTGAGATAATTTTAATTGTTCTTCTAATGTATGCGAACCTTTGTCTTGATCTACTTTAGTTTCATTAGGATTTGTAATTAATTCTGAAGCATTTTTCATAGATTCTGATATTTTCGCAATAGCTGTAATAGCTTTCTTTAATATATCTAAAATATTTTCTCTAATTTCATTTTCTTCGCTCTGCGCATTTACAATATTGTGAATATTAGGTTGCATAAATAAAATAAAACTAATAATAACAACTATTGTAATTATAACAGAAAATAATCTTTTCATTTTTTTGTTAATATAGATAAAATTATATGAAATTTAATGTTGAAATAATATATCAAAGTGGTTAATTAACGGTAGACTAGAATTTTTCTTCTGTTGCCATTCCCCTTCCATCTCTCCTTTTAGTGATTTATTGAATATATTCTGCTAACCTTAACTTTGCAAGAAAGACATGGGTCGAACAATTCCATCATTTAGGATGCTGCTATACTGGAAGAAAAAGAATGGAAATCCTTTAGAAAATATTTGAATAAAAATGATAAAAAAATCTTTAAAGATATGTTTTCTAATGTGAGGTTATACAATTCTGCTTGTTCGTATTCTACAATTCCAATTAGAGTATATCCTATCTTAATGTCAATAACTTTACACCATTACAATATTTTAAAAGAAAAAAATTTTGACATGCATTACTCCGATTTCGACTATATCAATAACACCAGTAGTAGTAATAATAACAATATAATTCTAAAAAGAGAAATAGACAAATGGAATAACTTTTTCTTATGTTTTAAGAAAACCAAATCGAAAAAACTTTAGAGAAATATTACAATCGTCATACAAATATTCAAATGCAATAAATGCTAAAGGAGAACAATTTTCAACAGTATCATTAATAATGTCTCTATTGCTTGAACAATATAAAATAAAAATGTGATTATCACTCTTTTACTAAAGGTCAAAGGAAGAAGCAAAAAGAAAATTGATAATTTTACTAGAAGTTAGGTTGTCCTCTTTTAGCAAATCAAGACCAAGCAGACTTGATAATGATGGTATAGGTGACGTATGTAATGTCTTCTTTTTAATTTAAAGATATTATTATTTAGATATATTATTTGGTCATATATGAAATATTTAGGTTAGTATTCCTTATCAATACAGATTGACAAATATATATCTAAAAATAAACTTCAATCACATTTAGTAATAAGGAATTCTTAAAATTAAATTAACATATTATATTCTAAATTTAATTTAATCTACATGAGTTTATTCAATAAAAGTATATAAATAGTATATGACTAGATGATTCCCTTATCTGATTCAATTAAATTCTTTAATCTTTAAGTTTTTATTTTATTGAATATATGACCTATAACATTCTTTATTTCAAATTAAAGATGTACTAATAATGTAAAAACAACAATTGCCGATAAAATTTAGTAAAAAAAGATTTTTTTCTATTAAGTTGCAGTTTTTGGTGTAAGTTTCTTTTCTAAAGCATCTTTTAACATGTCTACATGCTTTTGGCGATCATTTCTAATTGTTTTCCATAATTCTACTAACTCAGTGTTATTATCACTTTCTGCATCACGAATATATTTATCAATATCATCATATAAAAAATCAGCATCCTTTCCTAAAGCAGACAATATGTCATAAGTTGCATTATCTAACCCAGTTTTTTCATTCATGTAATATTAGTGTACTTTAAAATATAAAAAAATTAAGTCAATAAAATTGCCAAACTTTTATATAAGATAAGGGACAAAAAAGGGGATAAATATCAATTAAAGATGGTAATGGAATTATAATATAATTCAAAAGTTTGAATTGAGATTACAAATATAGAGAAAATTAACTCTAGATAGTATATACCATTTATATTTAATAAATCCAAAAGAATTTAAATTTATCTATTATATAATTTGTTGTAAATTAACTTTATCAATTATTTCATTATATCTATCTCTTACTACTACTGCGGATATATTTGCAGAATTTGCTATTTCTAGTTGAGTTTTATCTTTCTCTTCTCTAGTTTTACATACTGCATATATTGTTGATGCTGCAATTGCTAATGGATTCTTTCCAACATGAATTTCTTCTCTCATTACTTCTTTCATTATCTTAATTGCTTTATGTTTGGCTTTCTCCTCTAAATTTAGATTATTTGCAATTTTTACAATACATTTTATTGGATCTATAACTGGAATAGGTTTTAAATCCAGTCCAAAAATAAGGAGTCTCGAATATTTTGAAATACTTTTAATTTTCAAATTAGTTATATCCGAAATTTCTTTCAATGTCTTTGGAGTTCCAAGTTCTTTACATGCTAAGTATATTGCAGCAGATAAGATTCCTTCTGTTGTTCTTCCTTTTACTAATCCTAATGATGATGCTTTTCTATATAAATAAAAGGATTTTTCTACTATAGCATTAGATAATCCAAGTTTATGTTTTATATTATTTAATTTATTAAAAGCATACTTTAAGTTTCTATCTTTTGGATTAATGTATCTAGTTCTTTGCTCCAAAATTCTTAATTTATCTATTTTGTTTTGCATGTCATTACTAATTCTTTTTCCAACAGCATCTACATTTGATTTACCAATGATCGTAGAAGATTCAATATTTAACAAGATATTATTATTCCTATCATTTTCATCATATTGTAAATTTGTATTTGTTGTTGTATTGACATGCCTAATAATAGTCATCTCTTCCTGAACTCTTGGATGTAAAGGTAATTTCTTTTCTTCAGATAAGACTATACCGCAGATATTACAAATAATTTCGCCTGATTCAGGGTCTGCTACTGTTTGAAAATCATTATTACAAATTGAGCATAATGGAATATTATTATTATTATTATTATCTATTGTAACATTATTATGACTATTCACAATAGTATTAATATGTATAAGATAATATATTTAATACGTTATGAAATATAGAGATTCTATAACGTTTGATAAGCATTGATATCAAATAAGAATATAACATCCTTTATATTGCAAAAGTAGCTCAGAACATTGATATTTTAAAGGATGTAAAATGCTCTTCAAGTTGTTCTGAATGAGTCAAAAAAAGACTATAAAAAATATGAATATTTGTTATGAAAAGCAGTATGTACACTTGATAGATCTTAGGCCTCCTAACGGGAAGTCATAATTAGAACCATAATTACTATCATATTCAAAACTAACTATATCATCATTATTTGACGGAAGTGTATAGTCAAAGTTAACTATTTGTTCTTAATATATCTAGACAGGATTTAACTAAATCTTATTTAGTTAATTTTTATAATCATTTATATAAAATACCAAGTAACACAATTAATGACAAATAGTAATAATAGTGACGAGAGAGAATTTGAAGAAGGTGCACCAGGAACACAAAAAAACCGAAAAAATGATCCATTAACAGAATACAGTGATAAAGAAGCCATGACACCTGCAAAGATAAAGGATCATGAGCCAACTGCAGTAAACAGAGATCCGAATGATCAAACAATAGTAAGTGGAGGTCAGACTGGAACAGACTCAGAAGAAGCATCAGAAGAATATAGACGACAAGGAATGACTAAAGTCAGTGATGATAATACAACATCAGGACAACAACAACAACAAGGAAATTCAGTAGAAGATAAAGCGTCTCAAACAGGAAATATTGTAAAAGAAGGTGCTGAAAGTACATTTGATAAACTTAAAGCAGGAGCAAAAGCAATTGGAAAAAAAGTTTCTGATCCTGACACTAGTCTAGGAGAAGAATATAACAAAGAAAAGGTACAGTAATAACAAAATAATAATAAAAAAAATCAAAATAAATAAATTTTTTAAATTTTTTAAATAGTATAACTAGCATGTGAATATACAATCTAACCCAATAGACTTATTCATACAACACAATGAAGAAGAATAATTCTTTATTTGGCTATTAAAATATCTAAAGTCTATTTAAGGGCTAATGCCTATCTCTCTTGGAGGATAGTTATTTAAAATATTAATTATAATATATCCTATAAACATAATTGAAAATCCCGAAAAACCATAAGGAATAATTTTTCTAACTACAAAAACATTATTAATGATTGTTTTATATGGAATTGTTTTCTGAAAACTTAATTCATCGATAATATTCTTCCAAAATTTAAGGAAATTTCTATCTATCCTTTCCCTTTGCATATATTAATTAATATTAACAACTTAATATGGTGATATTAATTTTGCATAAATATTGATTATTTTGATATATAAAATTATAAGATAAGAAAAATTGGATAGGTCTATCTCATTTTGTGAATATCATCGTCGTCTTTTTCCTTTTGCATATGTGGGAATTCACTTGTATGAATATGAGATTTCCTATGTTCATAACAAAAATGATTCGAACAAATAGAACATCGATTTGCCGGTTGATTCGAGCAACCAGGAATTGCACAAACTGGCATTTTATTGAAATGATCATCTTTTCTTTATAAAGATCAATTACTGAACCCATAAAATACTATTTAGTGAAATAGATATTAACTTTGCATAATATTTCTTTCTCTTTTTAATCTGATAATATCAAGATTTTACTCTGGAAGTAAAAAAATAGTCTATCAACTTCAAATATAGATTTACTATAAACTCTCTTTATACTATATTGTCTAAATATGTGTAATGAATAAAAACTTAACTTATTTAACAATATTAATAGTGCTATTCTTTACTTTATCTTTGACAACAACAGAATCATTTAATTCAGCTATTAGTCAAGTAGATCCCTCTCAAGATCCAATACAACCTATACCTCCATCTAACAATACCAATAATCAAACAACCCATATAGTCTTTTCACAATAACCAAAATTATAAAGTATCTGTATAATGTTACAAAAATATTCTATATTTAATAAAAAATTTATTGATCTCTATTTTTAATATTGAATTTATTTTAATAAATTTTTATGTTATACTTTTATATTTTGTTCTACATATAGATAAAAATGGTTAAAAGTGAAAAATTATCCTCAAATAAGCAATTCAACAACATTAAATCAAAAATTATTCCTTATGGTTTTTCGGGATTTTCATTTATTTTTGTTGTTTATATAACAATAAGTGTCTACATCATTATTATTAAGTATATACTTTAGAGTATAGGATGTGATATCTACAATTAATTTAGATAATTCATCATAACATGATAAAAACCAAGATCATGGATAAGAATTATTTGAATTATTACATTTCTTTCAATTTGCCTAGTTTTTGTAGAGTCTAATATAATCGAATTTTAATAATTACGTTCTACAATTATTATTATATAACTTTCATAGTATTTTATATATTAATAATAATTTGCTTTTATAATATTTGTTTAATCTTAATAAATTAAATTGCAATTATCTCTATCTTGAAAATCTTCTCAACAAGTATAGCCAATAAAAAAGATGATGGTAGAACTTATAGAAATTCCAAAGGGATTAATTGAAATTTTACAAGATTCTGGTTTTACAGTTGAAAAAATACTAGATTGTGGACCTTCTCATATTGCAGAAATATTAGGAATAGATGATTATCTTGGAGAAATAATA
>Ga0126314_10001631_pt1 | contig 10867 bp, 7 predicted proteins | sample Plot105B_FD_92535 | JGI IMG/M metagenome (GOLD analysis project Ga0126314, IMG submission 92535) | Serpentine soil microbial communities from UC McLaughlin Reserve, CA, USA - Plot105B | ecosystem: Environmental > Terrestrial > Soil > Grasslands | place: USA: UC McLaughlin Reserve, Lake County... | reverse complement strand
TGCTCGTCGTGGTCCTCGGCGCGACAGGATTCTCCGACAACTTGCTGCGGGCCCAGGTGAGCGAAGACGTGCGCGCCATGCGACAGGCGCTCTCCCAGACGATTCGCAATCCAGCGGAGCTGGAGCAAACTATCACCGCCCGTCAGGCCGAGCTCGAATCGTTCTATGGACTCGATGAGCCGTGGTACACGCGGCTCCCGGCAGCAGTCGGCCGGGTGCTGCGGCTCGAACTGGGCGAATCCCGGGCGTTCCGCACCGCCTCGGGATCGCGCGAGGTCGGCGCCATCGTGCTCGAGCGGCTGCCCTTCACCGTCATGTTGCTGACCACCGCATCGCTGATCACCGCAGCGATCGGGCTCCTCATTGGCGTGAGGATGGCGACACGCGTCGGCACCCCTCTGGATAAGGCGGTCGCCTATTTCGCCGCCATTTCATTCGCCGTTCCGGCGTGGTGGCTCGGCATTCTCGCCATTTTGTTGTTCGCATTCAAGCTCAACTGGCTGCCGTCCGGTGGCATGTTCTCGACCCCGCCGCCGCAAGGAACCTGGCCGCGACTACTCGATCTCGGCAAGCACGCGCTGCTGCCGATCATCACCCTGGTCACGGTCAGCGTAGGGCCCTATATCTACACCGTGCGCACCATGACCATGACCGTCGCCCAGGAAGACCACGTCGCACTGGCGCGCGCGAAGGGACTCCCTGAGAACCGGGTCTTGTCGCGGCACATCTTGCGTGTCGCGGCGCCGCCGATCGTCACTGGTCTGGTCCTGGGTCTAGCTGGCTCGCTCTCTGGCTCGATCCTCGTCGAGACCATCTTCAACTGGCAGGGGATGGGTCAGCTCTATTTCCAGGCGATCGGCGCGCTCGATGAGGCCGTCATCGTCGCGCTGACCTTCATCTTTACCCTGATCTACGTCGTGCTGCGGTTCCTCCTCGACGTCCTCTACCTGGCGCTCGACCCTCGCGTGCGTTATGGCTGACGCGCGGTGAGCGAGCAGACAGCCCCGGAGCAGCCACACATCGGGCTCGGCGTTGCCACCCAGCCGCCGGCTATCGCCGTCGAGCCAGCGCTGGTCGAGGCAGCGGTTGAGGTCAAGGCAGCGGCCGGTTCCTCACCTCCCAGCGCAACGCAGCTCTTTCTCACGAGCGGCAGTGGCCGCGCCGGTCTGGCGCTCTCTGCTCTCATGCTCCTGGTGTCAGTCTGGGTACTGCTCACCTACCCGCTCAATTTCGGATCGGCGCGCTGGAGCAACCCGGCGTACTGGGCGAACAATCCGCGGCACGCGCCGCCGATCTGGTCTACGGCCTTGACCGGTCAGGCTGCGTTTCCCCAGACTGTCGTCGACATCAAGCAACCGGCCGAAACGAGGACTATCCCGGCTGGTGAGGTCCGGCTATATCAGGCGCCGATTGCCTTCACCTCGGACCGAGCACCAACCTCCCTGGTCCTGACGCTCTACGGGTTGACCTTCCAGTCCCGCGCTCCGGCCATCCTGGTCAGCTTGACCCGGCCTGATGGCGGCACGATTCGTCTCGCCAGCGTCCCTGTGCGCGGTCCGCGCCCCGGCGAGACCGCGCCCTACCGGCGCTTCTACGACGTCCCGGAGCGGATACCGCTCACCAACCAGCCGGCAGCCGCCGACGCCCTCGCGCGCTTCTATGCCGAGCAGTACCCGGGCGTGGCCACCCCGCGCCGCATCGAGCCGATCATGGCAGGCGCACTCTTTGGCGTTCCCGCCAGCGACGGCTCCGGGCGTATCGACCCATTGCAAGGCGAATACCGGGTTGACGTGCAGGTCGTCGTGGCGAATCCAGAAGACGAGCTCGCGCCGATGCAAGTCACCCTCGGCGGCACCGTCTTTGGCATCATGGGAACCGACGGTCTGGGCCGGGATCTGTGGCAGGGCCTTCTTTACGGGTTCCCGGTGGCCCTGCTCATCGCCACGCTGACGGCACTCCTTTCGACCCTGATCGGCGCCTCCCTCGGGATCCTCAGCGGCTTCGCCGGTGGAGCGACCGACTCTGTTATCCAGCGCGCCGCCGACATCATCTCGAACGTACCGACGTTGCCGCTATTGATCTTCATCGTTTCAATTCTGGGGCGCCATCTCTGGTTGATCATGCTGGTGCTGGTCGCGTTTTCCTGGCCCGGTCTCACCATCCTCGTTCGCTCGATGGTGCTGCAATTGCGCGAAGGACAACTCGTCGAGGCGGCGCGCGCCATGGGCGCGCCGCGGTCACGGATCATGCGCAGGCACGTCTTTCCCCAGGTAGCTCCGTTCATCGTGGCGCAGATGATCTTCTTCGCGCCCGCCGCCATTCTGGCCGAAGCGTCTCTCTCGTTCCTCGGTCTGGGGGACCCCTCGATCCCGACCTGGGGACAGATGCTCGAAGCCGGATTTCGCACCGGCGCCCTCTACGTCGGCTACTGGTGGTGGGTGCTCCCACCCGGCATCCTGATCGTCATCACGGCGCTAGCCTTCATGCTTCTGGCCCTGGCCCTGGAACCGATCGTCGATCCCCGATTGCGTCGCTGAACGTGCGGCGGCTCCGCGAGTTTCAGGAGTTCGCGGGTCGCGGAGTCCGCTGCCGGGGTCGCCGTCGCGGCGGCGTTGCGGCCGGGGTCACCACCGGTGTTGGAGTCGGAGTCGGAACGACCTCCTGTGGCCTCATGGCCGGATCACGTGTCGCACTTGGCGCTCTGCGTGACACAAGCCAGAGAACGCCAAGTACAAATGCGGCACCAGCCCCGACGAGCGTCGCCCCGACGAGCTCACGACGGGTGCTATATCGCGACTCCTGGGGGTCACGCACGTTCTGTTGAACGCGTGCTTAAACGAGATACCGGCCGTCGCGCATGAACGGCTCGCCGTCCACCTCGACGGAGCCGCCATCACGAAGATCGCAGATCAGATCCCAGTGAATGGCCGATTGGTTCGTGCTCCCTGTCTCCGGATATCCCGCGCCAAGCGCCATATGCACCGTCCCGCCAATCTTTTCATCGAAGAGGATGTTCTTGGTAAACGTCGTGATATCGAAGTTGGTGCCGAAGGCAAGCTCGCCAAGCGCGCGCGCGCCGGGGTCGGCATCGAGGGTCTCGAGTAGGTAGCTCTCGCCGCGACTCGCCGATGCATCGACGACACGTCCACCTTCGAAGCGCAGCCGCACGTCATGGATCTCCCGGCCATCGACCACCACCGGGAACGAAAAGCGGATCTGTCCTTCGGTTGTGTCCTCGACAGGCCCGGTGAAGATTTCCCCATCAGGGAAATTGTTGGTCCCGTCACAATTGATCCAGACGCGGTCGGTCACACCCAAGCGGAGATCTGTATCCGGACCCTTGAGACGAATCTCTTGCTTGCCAGCCAGCCAATCGATGAGCCGCTGCTGCATCGCCCCCTGTCTGCGCCAAGCGGCCGCGGGGTTGTCCGCTCCCAGTTTGCAGGCGTCGAAGACGAACGCCGTGAACTCGGGTGTCGACATTTCCGCGTCCTGGGCATACGCATTTGTTGGGTAAAGCGTCAGCGTCCAGCGGCACTCACCGGCGGCCGATCTTTCCATCATCGTCTTCAGAAGCTCACCTTGACTCCGTTTGCGGGCAATCTGGCGGTTCGGATCGATACCGGAGAGTGTCTTCGTGTTCTCGTCACCCATCACGCGGATGAGCACGTCGGCTTCACCACGCGCCCACCGATCGACGGGCGAGAGCCAGGCGATCTGCTCATCCGATCCGAGTCCCAGCAGATCAGCATTCAACTCGCCAAGGCGCGGGATCATCACCGGCAAGCCACCAGCGCGCAGGGTCTCGCGGTAGATCGCACCCAGCAGCGGGCGCGCCGAAACGTCACCTTCAATGGAGACGACATCACCGGGCTTCACCGCGGTTGAATACGTCACCAGTGTTCGCGCCCACGCATCGATGCGGGGATCGGTCATTGCGGAATCTCCTGGACCATTGTGAGCCTTCGTCCGGTTCTGTTGCCGGGCGCCGCGGCGGTTTATACCATCACCGTCGAGTCGCTTACCGCGCTGGCTGCAGGACCTCGATGGCGGCGACGATCGGCTCACCTTCGCTGGCGGTGAAGGTCAGATTGAGCTCACCATCCTCGACGTCGACTTCGGCTTGCTTGACCAGGGCGGTCAGCTCTCCCACCTCAGCGTAGATGTCGAGATCTTCGATCAGGTTCTCTTCCTCTGCCGCCACGGAGAAGACGCGTTGCCCGGCACTGCCTTCCGGCCCGCCCGGGGACCCCCAGTACGGCTCGGCAAAGTAGAGCCGTACCATGTAGACACCGTTCTCATCGACCGGGATGGCGTAGGTGAAGCCGCGACGCTTTCCTGGACCGGACCCGGACCGCTGGGTGAGGTAGAGATCTGGGTCGTCAGTCCCCGCCACTTCGAGACTTCCGCTCCAGTCGAGCGCCGATCCTCCCTCGAAGTAGCGGTCGCTGTCCCAGCCCGTGGGGGCACTACCGTCCTCGTTGCGCTGGGACCGGCGCTTCTTCGTGTTCCCCTCGTCCTGACGCGCCTCGTCGGCTCTGGCCGGCTCGCGTTGTCGCTCTGGTGCGGCCGCGGCGACGCCGCGCGACGATCCGTCGCGACGGCCGCCGTCCTTTCCTGAAGATTGCTCGTCGCGATTGCCGGCGTCCTTGTCGTTGTTTGCATCTTCCTGGCCGGCCGCCGAGGAAGCGGGCGCCTCGTCGAGCGGCTCCGCCTCGTCGCCAGTCTCCGGATCAGCGACCGTTACCTCTGATTCGGAATCGCGGTCTGTGGCACGTGGAGGATCTTCCTTCTTCTCGGTACCCGTGATCACCAGACCGTTCTCGACTGGTACCGGCGCCGAGTCGTTACGACGTGTGCCATCGTCTGCTGAAGTGTCTTCCGCACCGTCGCTTGCTTCGGCGTCCTTCGTGGATTCGTCATCCGGCAGGTCTTCTTCCCCTTGCAATAGCAATTTGGCCCGGACCCAACCGCGGGCGAAGCTACTGTCTTGAACATCGCTCACTGACTCGTCAAGGGAATCCTCGCCGCTTTCCCGCTGGTCGATTCGGGATCCCGCGTCGTTTGGTTCGTCGTCGGTAGCGCGCGCAGTGATCGATGCCGCCCCGGCGTCGATCTTCAATACGGAGTCCCACTCCGCCGAATCGGCAACCGGCTCCTCATCCCAAGCACGCTGTGGCGCGGGCGGCGGTTCCGGTGGTGCATCGAGTTCGCCGGACGCGGCAGCCTCGGCGATCAACTCCTCGTTTCGCCGCGGATTGTCTCGAACTGGTTCCTCGGTTGGTGGTTCATCTTGTGCGGGCGGACCGCCAATCCCCTCTTCCCCGGAATCCGCGCCAGTGGTGATGATCGGTTTGGAGATGTCAGTCCGGTCACGCTGCTTCGATCGCGATCGACCATCCCGTTCCACCTCTTGGCCGTCCAGATTCTCACCATTCTCGGGCGGTGGTGACTCCGTCTCTCCCGCATTGCCTTGTCCGTCCAACTCAGGCACCGGTTCTGGTTCCGGCTCAATTCCATCCGGAGATTTGTCGCAGGAGTCTCCGATACCATCGCCGTCTCGATCGGAGAAGTCAGAGGTAGCGATATTCGGGCAGTTGTCTGATTTGTCGGGAACGGTGTCGCCGTCCGTGTCCTGGTAGACGGTACAAGGGTCACCATTCCCGTCACCGTCCGCATCGGCCTGATCCGGATTCTGGACACCGGGGCAGTTGTCGAGCGCGTCTGGGATGTAGTCACCATCGGCGTCGAGCTCGAGGAGGGTCGGCTCGTTTGACGATCCGGAATTGTTGCCAGCGGTCAACGGTTGCTCGACACTCGGCGCGGTCTCTTCGCCAGAGACGACGTCGCTCTGACCAGAGTCGCCGGACGGAACTGTCTCTGCCGCGACGTTGACCTGCTTGTTGTTTCTGTCTTTTGGTCGCGCCTCGACGACCGGGCCGACGGCGACCGCAATGGCGATGATCAGGGCGAGCACGCCCAGGAGCGCTCGCGGTGCGGCTCCTCCTGGCACTGACGATCCCTCCCAGCGGTCGCGGCCCGGCGGGACCGGCTCGCGAGACGACCGTTGCGACCGGGCAGACACCTGGCCATGAGGCTCGGTCCCAACGGGTGCGGGTTCCATTAGGATAGCGGTGTACGGACAGCGTTGTCTATGTCCGCGTGTCACAATGAGGACATCTCGTGGCAGATTCGCCGAGTGATGTGCCCGCGCATACGGCCAAGGCCCTGCTTGGGCTCGTTCAATTCGCGGCAAAGCTCAAGTTCGTTCCCCGCACCGGCTGGCTGGACCGGGGCGTCGAGCCATTGCGTGTCGAATCGGTTGCCGACCATTCATTTGGCGTTGCGCTCCTGGCGTGGGTCTGCGCGTTGCAGCGTTGCGCTGAAGGAGTGGCTATCGACCCCACACGAGTGCTGGAACTTGCCCTCATCCACGATCTGGCCGAGGCGGAAATCGGTGACTCGACGCCGTACGATCCCGCAGACATTCCGGGGGAGCACGACCCAGAGGCGCGCCGCGCATTTCTTGAAACGCGTCACCCTCGTGATCCGGATCGTCGCGATGCCAAGCGGGCAGACGAAGAAGCGGTCATGCGCGCACTTATCGCCACTCTTCCGGGGGCAACACAATCGGAATTGGGAGAGCTGTGGGACGAGCTCCGGCTGGGGACGAGCAGCGAGGCCCGGTTCGTCAAGCAGGTCGACCGCCTAGAGACCTTTCTCCAGTCCCGGCTCTACCTGGACACCGATCCCGATTTGCCCATGGCGTCATTTCGCCAGGAAGCCTTGGAGACTATTGATGATCCGTTGCTCGGTGCCATCCGCGACGCGGCGCTCGCAACGAGCTAACCTGCGAGCATCCCTTCTGGGTCGAAGGCGATCGGTCGCAGATCTCCGGTGACCTCGACCCGCCCAGACTCGATCAACTCCGGGAGGAGATGCTCCGAGGCCCAGAAGGTCTCCAGATGCTTCGTATCCTGGATCCTGGCGATGTGGGCGGTCTCCTGCTCGGTCTTGAGACAACAGGCCAGCGCCACATAGATCGCTTGCCGGTCGGTATCGACCGTCAGCGGGATGCGCGCCCCCTGCGGCGCCTTCGCCGTGATCATGTTCATGTACGTGGGCAGCGGGTCCATCTTGTCGACCGCGCGGCGCAACACGACGTCGGCCATGCCGATCCCAGTCGCGTTGCCTTCGGTGTCGTCGGTTAGATCACGCATGATGATGCGCTGGATGCGAGGTTTGATCGGCTCTTCCGTCGGGGGGAGGGCCCCCGCGACGTCGCGGTTGATCACATTCGGGTCCGCGCCGTCCCCGGAGATGTCCTTGCCGATGCGGTCGACGATCAGCACGTCGATCCGCTCTCCAGGGAGCCGCCCCATCCGCTCGCGAGCGATCTTGAGCAGCTCCTGCTCGCGCTCCCAAACACGGGCCGCCGGCACCGCCTCGGCCTGAGCCAGGTTCCCGTAGCCATTCTCGATCACGGCAACTCCAAACGGAATATTGATCTGGGAGAGCGTGAACTTGGCGACCGCGGGGATGAGATGGTGGAACTCGTTCATGCCCTGGGAATGGAAGAACTCAGCACCCTTCTGTTTACCGAGTCCGATCGCAATCATCTTCATCAGGCCCGACTCGACTGGGCCTCGGAAGTCGGTGTGTGGCTTGACCCGGCCAACCGGGATCACCGCGTCCGCCTCGAAGGCGTTGCGGTCGAACCAGACCGGGACGTGCCCTTCGACCTCTCCAAGGTGGACCGTATCCATGCTCGACACGATTGGACAGCCGATCGTCGCTTCCGTGATGCCGTAGTGCGCGACGAGCTCCCGTTGCCCCTCAGCGGTTGCGCCGCCATGGCTCCCCATCGCGATGACGACGAACGGCTCGGCGCCGAGTAGACGTACCTCGTCGACGACCGCGCGCACGACCTCATCGATCCGGTCAATGCCGCGACTACCGGCCGTGACCGCAACTCGTTGCCCGGGGCGGAGGCGATCGCCGACGCCGGGGCGGCGAAACTCGGCAGCGATCGCGGCGCGCACGTCGCCGATCTCCGTCGCATCGAGAAACTGGCGCACCGGAGCCCAGCGCGGCAACGCCCCGCGCTCGAAGATCTCGAGTCCCATAGCATCCCCCTGACGAGAAATCGAGACGGCCAGACGGCAAGACGGCTAGTTTGCCAGAAAACAGCCGGCGCTCTGTAGTTCGCTTTCAACAGCTCTCGGCCAAACAAGACCGAACTCTACTTGCCGTCTGGCCGTCTGGCCGTCTTCCGTCCTATGCCGCCGGGCTCGCGGCTGACAGGTCGAGATCGCAGCCGGCGATCCCGGCGTTGTAGCCAGTCATGAAGGCGTCGATCCGCACGTCGCCGGTGCCGTGGGCGCGCGGATCATCCCAGGCGGTTCCTGGCGGGTCACCCGAAATCTCGGTGATGGTGAGTGCTTCCTCGATGTCGCCCGGATCAAGCCAGCCAGAAAGCTCGGCGTCGATAGAGTACGCGCCGGCCAGGCAGTCTGCTTGCTGTTCGAGCTCGATCGGCGCGACCTCACCGGCACGGTCCGGCACCACACCAAGATCGAAACCAAGTTTGGCCTGAATGTGGTGACCCCACTCGTGGGCGACGACGATCACCCAAGCGAAATCGCCGATCTGGTTCTCGATGAGGATGCGAAATTCCGCCGAGTAGTAGATCTTTTCGTCGATTACGCAGTAGAACGCCGCCTCTCGTGCTGGGTCGGCGCGACCACAGGCGGTGACGATCGGCTCTTCAAAGGCGACCACCCCATTGGGAGGATCGTAGACGCGTCCGGCTTCCTGGAACCGTGCCTCCCAGAACCTGTTGATATGCGCGTGCAACGGGTCAGGAAAGAGGATCTCACTGTCAACCGGGGCGCTATCCACGCCCTCCTGAGAGAGGGAAAACATCGTGGCAGAGCCGTCGTCGCCGTAAAGCGCGACTTGCTCGTCGACGAATGCTCGCGACGCCCCGAAGAACCAGCCCCACTCATCGCCGAATGGCACGAGGTGAACTTCGCCCGTCACATCGGTAGCGACGCCGTCAACTCTGTAGGGTTGAACATATCTAATGGTGACCGCATCGTCGTAGGTGACGCCGGTGACCGCCCATGTCCACGGCTCGGATTCAACCCCACTCACCTGCAGCTCGCTAGCCTCACGGTCCGAAAAGTAACTCTCGTACCACCCCACGACCGCCGATCGCGGCACGACGGCAAGCGCGTCCGGGTGCATGCGCTCGTAGAGCGTGTCGAAATCTCGTTCCGCTTCCAGCACGGATAGCTCGCGCGCCACAGCGGCCGCATCCGCCAGCGGGTCATCAACTTGTGCGATAGCTCGTGTCTGCCCTGTCGTGAGGTGACCCGGCGCCGCGGCGGCTCCCGCTGGCACGCCCATAATGACGATGCACGACAGGGCGAGCACAGCGATGAGCGATCGAAAGAACCGCACCTCCATCGGTGTCGTCTACCTGAGACTCAGCGCTGCTCGATGGCGACGAACTTCTTGTCCATCGGGCCAACGAACTCCGATTGGGGACGGATCAGGCGATTATTCGCCATCTGCTCGAGGACATGTGCGGTCCAACCAGTAACCCGCGAGACGGCGAATGTCGGCGTAAACATGTCACCCGGGAGACCAACCGCCGAGAGCACCGCCGCCGAGTAGAACTCGACGTTCGTGTAGAGGCGACGATCCGGTTTCCGCTCGTGGAGCATTTCCAGTGCCCGTTCTTCGGTGCGACGCGAAAGCTCGAAGAACTCGGGTGTGCTCGCCTCGGCTGCCATGCCGCGCAGGATCTCCGCGCGTGGATCCTCGGCCTTGTAGACGCGGTGCCCAAACCCCATCAGGCGGTCACCGCGGTCGAGCGCCTCCGTGAGCCAGCGGTCGACGTTCTCGGCGGAGCCGATCGCCTCCAACATGTCCAGCACCTTGGATGGTGCGCCACCGTGGAGAGGTCCCTTCAACGCGCCAATGGCCCCGGTGATCGCCGAACAGAGATCGGAGCCGGTGGATGCAATGACGCGCGCGGTGAACGTCGACGCATTCATGCCATGGTCAGCCAGCAAGGTCAGGTAGACCTCCAGCGGCCGCCAGTGCTTTTCGTCCGGCTCGCGGTCGAAGAGCTGGTAGAGGTAGCTCTGTGCGGTGTTGTGCTCGATCTTCGGCGTCACCGGATCCAAGCCCTGCCGCATGCGGAAAAACGCCGCCAGGATGCCGGGGAACTTCGCGGTCAGGGCCATTGCCTCATTGAGATCGGGGACGTCATCGAACTGCCCACCAGATCCGGCGCCAAGAGCGGAGACACCGGTACGGAGGGCATCCATTGGTGCTGCGCCCGCCGGAAGATCGCGAATGACGTCGATCACATGCTTCGGCAGAGGTCGCTGCTCTCCTAGCGTCCGCAGCAGGTGAGTAAGCTCGTCGCGAGAGGGTAGGCGGCCCTGCCAGAGGAGAAACGCGACTTCTTCGAACGAAGCCCGGCCCGCCAGCTCGTGTATGTCATAGCCGCGGTAGACGAGTTTGCCTTCTTCTCCAAGGACGTGGCTCAATGCGGTCGAGGCCGCAACCACACCCTCCAAACCCTCGGGTTTCGGCAGGGCGGGTTGGTCGGAAACGGCCGTGCTGCCGTTGGACCCGGTCATCCTTTGCTCCCGCTGGTCAAATGGCGCTGTGGCGGGTCAACGATGTGTCGCTCTGCCACATCAGCGCCGCGGCGCGGCCTCGTCGTGAGACACGCGTGGCACTTCTCAGACAAATCGTAGCACGCTGGCCGCGTCCGCTTGCGCCGCGCGGTTGGCTTCAGCGGCAGCCCGGGAGTGGTACTGTACCGCTGCCGGTGAGGCAAAATGCG
>Ga0126314_10001629_pt1 | contig 10870 bp, 7 predicted proteins | sample Plot105B_FD_92535 | JGI IMG/M metagenome (GOLD analysis project Ga0126314, IMG submission 92535) | Serpentine soil microbial communities from UC McLaughlin Reserve, CA, USA - Plot105B | ecosystem: Environmental > Terrestrial > Soil > Grasslands | place: USA: UC McLaughlin Reserve, Lake County... | reverse complement strand
TGGCAGCCACGGCCAACCCGGCGAACTGTCGCGGCGCGACGTTCTTCGGCTCGGCGTGGGGAGCGCCTCACTGGCGGCCTTGTTAGGTCTCGGCAGCGGCTTCACCCGGCACCTCGCCGCCAGCGCCGCCGCCCTGCAAGCGGAGCCGAAGCAGGGCAGTGTCCTCCAGCTCGGCATCAACGACATCAGCACCCTCAACCCCTTCATCTCCAACACCGTCGACGAGAACTTCATCTTGATGATGCTCTACCCGACGCTGGCGACGCTTGACGACGCCTCGAACCGGATTCCCTATCTGGCCGAGTCCTGGGAAACGAGCGCGGATGGTCTCACCCACACGATCAAGACCAGGCAGGGGTTCCTCTGGGAAGACGGCCAACCCCTGACCGCAAAAGATGTCAAGTTCACTGCCGACTTCGAGAAGGCCAACAAGTTCTCCTGGCGCGCCGGACTTGTCGATGCGGTCGCGAGCATGGACACCCCCGACGACTACACCCTGGTCGTCACCATGTCCGAACCGGTCGGCACCTTCATCACCGACTTCACCTTCTGGTATCGGATCATGCCGCAGCACGTCTGGCAGCCGTTATCCGATGCGAAGACGTTCCCGAACGAGACGCCGATCGGCGCCGGTCCCTTCAAATTCTCCCGCTGGGAGAAGGCGCAGTTCGTCGAGCTCGAAGCCCGCAAGGACTACGCCTTCCCGCCCGCCGGCCACGCGCCCTACGTCGACAAGGTGGTCTACCGCATCTTCCCCGATGCCAACACGCTGGTCCTGGCCTTCCAGAACGGCGACATCGACGAGGTCCCGGACGGTGTCCCGGTCGACAGCGTCGACGCGATCAAGTCGAATCCCGACTTCGAGGTCATCCACAACCCCAGCACCGGCTACGACCACGTCTCCCCCAACATCGCCGGCAATCAACACCTGGCCGACGTCAAGGTCCGCCAGGCGCTGGCGTCGGGGATCGACAAGGAGACCATCGTCAAGTTCCTCCTCAAGGGCTACGGCGGCGCGATGACGACGATCACCTCGCCGGTGCTCAAAGACTGGGTCAACCCCGAGGTCCAGGACTGGCCGTTCGACCTCGACGCCGGCAAGAAGCTGCTCGACGAGGCCGGCTACGTCGACACCGACGGCAATGGTGTCCGCAACGCCCCGGCCGACCGCGGCGGCGCCGACCTCGAGTTCTGCCTCTCCTACGCCTCCACCGATCCGATCCACCAGAAACTGGCGCCGATCCTGAAGGAGAACTGGGAGAAGCTGGACATCAAGATCAATCTCGACGCCCAGGAGGGAAATGCGCTCTACGATCGCGTCCGCTTCGACCACGATTTCGATCTCTGGATCAGCTGGTGGGGAATCACCGACAACCCGCCGTTCAACTACTACAACTTCCTCCACTCAACGCAGTACGTCTCCGGCTCCAACAACTTCATCGGGCTGAAAGACCAGGCCTTTGACGACCTCATCCTCAAGGCCTACCGCGAAGGGAATCTGGACACGGCCAAGGATCTGGTCAAACAGCTCCAGGTCATGGAGCACGACCTCGTCCCCCTCTTCCCGCTCTACTACCGCGAGTTCAACCTGGCCTACAACAAGACGCGCTGGCAAGGCTTCAAGGTGCTCCCCGGCGCCCTGCTCGGGATCGCCTCCTGGCAGAGTCTGGTCAACGTTTCCCAGGTCGGCGAGTAGACGTCCGGGCGGCTTCCCGCCTCGGTCGGAATGAGGACGCCTTGTGTGACCGTGCGCCGCCGCCCTGGCGCGGGGTCTTCAGCCCCGCGCCAGGGCGGCGCAGTCGAGCGGAATGGCGATGCCTTCGACCAGTTATCTCCTCCGGCGGGTCGCGCAGGCGATCATCACCATCCTGATCGCGGCGACGCTGACTTTCACGATCCTGCGTTTCTTACCCGGCGATCCCACCTCAACCTTTGCCGATCCCTTCATGACCGACGAGATCCGCCAGAAGATCCTCGCCGACTTCGGTCTGACCGATCCATCCCCGTCCAGTACGCCAAGTACCTCTACCAGCTGGCGCAGGGCAACCTCGGCGTCTCAATCAGCCAGCGCGAACCGGTCAGCGACGTCATCCTGGAGACCCTGCCCTGGACCCTCCTCCTGGCCGGATCGTCGCTCGTCCTCTCCGTCCTCCTGGCCGTGCCGCTCGGGGTGCTGGCCGTCTGGCAGCGCGGGCGGTCCTCCGATCTGCTGGTGCGGGCGACGACGGTCATCACCGGCGCGCTTTTTGTCCCCTGGGTCGCGCTCGTCCTGATGAACTTCTTCGGGCGGCGGCTCAACTGGTTCCCGATCGGCGGCGCCAAGAGTCCCCTGGCCGAACCGGGGTGGCCCACGGTCGTCGACGAGCTCCGGCACCTCGCGCTCCCCGTCGCCGTCCTGACCTTGACCAACCTCGGTCCGTTCGTGCTCTTTCTCCGCACGAGCATGGTCGAGGTGTTGCAGGAGGACTACATCCGCACGGCGCGGGCGAAAGGGGCGGTCGAGCGCCGTGTCCTGCTGCGTCACGGGTTGCGAAACGCGCTGATGCCGTTCGCGACCCTCGTCGGGTTGCGGCTCGGGTTCCTCGTCAGCGGCGCGATCCTCGTCGAGACCGTCTTCGCCTATCCCGGGGTCGGCCGGTTGGTGTTTCGCGCCGTACAGCAACACGACTATCCGGTGCTGCAAGGGGCCTTCCTCATGCTCGCCGTGACGGTGGTCGGCTTCAATCTGCTGACCGATCTGGTCTACGGCATGCTCGACCCGCGGATCCGCTATGGTGGCTAGCGCCAGCGACAGACTCGACGTCCGCGCGGCGACCGTCGCCGATGCGGCTGATCAGCGGCGGCGCACCGGCTGGCGGCTCGTCGTCTCGCTTTACCGGCGCGACGTCCTCGGCATGGCCGGTCTGGCGATCCTGATCGCCATCGCTGCCCTCGGCATCCTGGCGCCGGTGATCGCCGACTATCCCGGCGCCTACGGCGAGTTCGAAGCGATTAACCTGGCACCGAAGCGCGGGCACCCGTTCGGCACGGACGAACTCGGCCGCGACATCCTCGCCCAAACGGTCTGGGGTGCCCGCAGCTCCTTCTACGTCGCCGCCTTCGCGACCCTGATCGCCACCGGACTCGGGATCGTCGTCGGGCTGCTCTCCGGCTACTTTCCTGGTCTTGGCGGCGACCTCTTCACCGGCGTCATCGACGTCTTTCTCACGTTACCCGTCCTGCCGTTGATCATCCTCCTGGCCTCCGTCGTCTCGCCGAGTCTGACGACGCTCGGGCTCGTCATCGGTCTCTTCTCCTGGCCGGCGACGGCGCGGATCGTCCGCGGCGAGGCGATCCGTCTCCGTTCCGCCGATTTCGTCGAGGCGACGCGGGTCGCGGGCGCCACCTCCTCCCGCATTCTCCTCCGGCACATCCTGCCGAACGCGGCGCCGCCGATCTTCATCAATCTCTCGTTCGTCGCCGGCGCGGCCATCCTGGCCGAGGCCGGCATCGCCTTTCTCGGACTGGGCGATCCGACGAATTGGTCCTGGGGCACGATCCTGTCGCACGCGCAGGCGAGCGGGCGGTTCCTCGAATCCTGGTGGTATGCCACGTTTCCCAGCCTGTTCATCACCCTGACGGTGGTCGCGTTGAATTTTCTCGGTCAGGCAATGACCGAGGTCTTGAATCCCCGCCTGCGGGGGCGGTAGCGAAAAGGGGAGAGGGGATGGCGAGTGTCAATGCCGGTGGGATCAAGCTCTATTACGAGAGCATCGGGGAGGGAACGCCATTCATCCTCCACGGGCACAATCTCATCTGGTACATGCCGTTCCAGGTCCCCTACTTCTCGCAGTTCTACCGGGTGATCGTCTTCGACCGCCGCGGCACCGGTCGCTCCGACGTCCCGCCCGGTCCGTGGACCGCCGCCGATCTCGCCCGCGACGTCCGCAACCTGATGGACGCGCTGGCGATCGACAAGGCGATCGTCGGCGGTATCTCGCTCGGCGGAGTGGTCTCCTCGCAGTTCGGGCTCGACTACCCCGACCGCGCCCGCGCGCTGATCGTCGGCCACACGATTCCCCGGCTCTGGCCACTCGGCGCCCAATGGATCCAGGACCAGATCGCGATCGCAGAGCAAGACGAGCAGGTCGTCGTCCGCCAGCCTCGCTCCTACGACTGGGAGGAGGAAGGACCGCCGACGATCGCGGAAGGGTTCGAAGAGACTCAGGTCGGCCGCTACGTCGCGACCCTGAACAACAACCTCGGGAACAAGCAAGCGATCATCAAGATGATCAGCGTGCTGGCCGACTGGGACCAACGCCCGCGCTACCCAGAGTTGCAACGGCTGGAGGTGCCCGCCCTCGTCATCGTCGGCGGCAACGAACCGCAAAAGACGATCGAGTACGCCTACGAGTGGCACCTCCAGTACAAGCACAGCGACTTCGTGATCCTGCCCAACACCCACCACAACGCGGGCATCGAGAACCCGGTTGGCTGGAACAAAGCCGTGCACGGATTCCTGCAGCGCAGCGGTCTCTGAGCCGGCTACGGGAATCTGGGCAAGAGTGCCGAAGCCGGCACTTGTCTACCTGGCACAACGCGTCGCGAAAGCCATTGACAACGTCTCGTGGCTGGCCATACCATGTTACGGCGAGAGAGATCACGTTACAACTGGCGTAACTCCGACGAGCCGCTAGCCGCTAGCCGCTAGCGGCGAGGAGTCCGGAAGTTTGGGAGCGCGCATTCGTCGTCTGTCCGTCCGTCTTACTAGCGGCTAGCGGCTAGCGGCTAGCGGCTCATCGGAGGAGATCATGGGGAACAAGCGTGATCGCGAACTGATGGGTCTGGTCGAGAATGTGGTCGCGGGGGAGTTGGACCGGCGCGACTTCGTGCGGCGGATGGGGGCGCTCGGGGCGGGCGCGCTGTTCGGCGGGCCGCTGGCAGGGGCGCTTCTGTCGCGTGGCGCGGCGGCGGCACCGAGCGGGACGGGACGGGCCGCGGTTGGGCGGTTCCAGGACCCGGCGCCGGCACCGGGCGGGACGGTCGTCGCGGCGACGATCGACAAACCGGTCAACATGGACCCGGCCTTCGCCGAACTCTACTCCTCGATGCAGGTCTACCAGAACATCTTCAACAAACTCGTCTACGTCGATGCCGACTACAACTTCATCCCCGGTCTCGCCAAGACCTGGACCCAGGTCGATCCGCAGACCTGGGAGTTCGAGCTCGTCGAGAATGCTGTCTTCCACAACGAGGAACCGTTTACCTCGCGCGATGTCGCCTTCACGATCGAGCGTATCTTCGATCCGACCCTGAAGGCGCCCAACGCGGTGTTCCTCCAGGCGATCGATCACGTCGAGACCGATGGCGACTACAAAGTCCGCTTCAAGCTGCGCAGCCCGTGGGGCTCCTTCCTCAACGATTTAGCGGCGGTGCTGGAGATCGTCAACGAGAAGGGCATCGCCAGCGGTGACCCGCGGCTGAACCCGGTCGGCACCGGTCCGTTCCGGATGACCGAGTGGGTCCAAGACGATCACATCACCCTGGAGAAGTGGTCGAAGTACCACTACGAGGGTTTGCCGTACCTGGACAAGGTCATCTTCAAGGCAATCTCCGACGACACGGTCCGCCTGACCGGTCTCCAGACCGACGAGATGCAGTGGGTGATGGCGGTCCCGCTGCAAAAGGTCGAGGAGCTGAAGAACGAGGACGACATCAAGGTCACGATCGGCAAGCCGTACCTGCCGGACTTCGTCTACCTCAACGGCAGCAAACCTCCCTTCAACGACAAGCGCGTCCGCCAGGCGCTGGCCTGGTGCATCGACCGCTCGCAGATCGTCGACGTCGTCTTCTTCGGGCAGGCGGTGACCGCGACCGAACCGGTCTACGACGGCAACCCGTACTACTCCGGGGTCAACGCCTGGGAGGGTGGCCCGGACTACGACAAGGCGAAGGCTCTGCTGACCGAGGCCGGCGTCGAGAACCTGAAGTTCACCTTCGCCGGTCAACCGCAGGTCCCGACCCAGGTCAAATCGGCCCAGGTGCTCCAGCAGCAACTGAAGAACGCCGGAATCGAGATGGAAATCCAGAACTTCGAGTCGGGTGAGTGGTTCAACCAGCTCTTCTCGAAGTCGTACGAGGCGACGATCTCCTACTGGAGCGCCACCCTCGATCCGGCCCACTTCCTCTACCCCGGTCTCCTCTCCACCTCCGGCTGGAACATCTCCGGCTACGCCACACCGGAGATGGACGCCGCCCTCAACGCGTTCGCCATGGAGCCCGACGTTGAGAAGCGCAAGGAGGCCTACAAGACCCTGATCGCGATGTACCAGGAGGAGGCCCCGATCGTCCCGATCGACAACCAGCTCCAGCAGTACTGGGTCCGCGCCAACGTCTACGGCATGACCCCGCTGCCGACGATGGAGATCCGGATGGAGCCGGTGTACATCGCGCAGTAGCGGTGGAAGGACGGCCCCCTAACCCCCCAGCCCCCTTCCCCCGATCCCGGAGGGGAAGGGGGAGTTGCACGGCGGCTCACCGTGTGCCGGCTGGGGCACCGGGGTCAATGTGAACGAAAGCCCCCTTCCCCCCGGCCGTCGGGGGGAAGGGGTTGGGGGTTAGGGGGCCGTGCTCCTCGCCTACATCGCCAGGCGGTTGCTGCTGACGATCCCGGCGTTGATCGCGATGTCGGTGCTCGTCTTTTTCATCATCCGGCTGGTGCCGGGGGATCCGGTGCTGGTCATCCTCGGCACGCGGGCGACGCCGGAGACGGTCGCGACGGTCCGCCACGATCTGCGCCTGGACGAGCCGATCTGGACCCAGTACGCCGGGTGGGCGGGGCAGGTGTTCCAGGGTGACCTCGGCGTCGATTACCGGACGCACGAGCCGATCCGAAAGATGCTGCTGACGCGGTTGCCGGTGACGCTCGAGATGGCGATGCTGGCGATGGTGATGTCGGCACTGATGGCAATTCCGCTCGGGGTGATGGCAGCGACGCGACGGGGCGTGGCCGACCATGGGGCGACGGCGCTCGGTCTGGTCGGCATCTCGATTCCCGACTTCTGGCTCGGGGTGATGCTGATCCTCCTGATGGCATTGGTCCTGGGCTGGTTGCCGTCATCCGGCTACGTCCCGCTGCGGGAGTCGGTCTGGGGCAACATCAGCCACATGCTGCTCCCGGCGTTCACCCTCTCGCTCAATCTCGCGGCGGTGCTGACACGGACGACCCGAGCGGCGGTGCTCGACGTGCTCAACCGTCCCTACATCCGGACGGCGCGGGCGAAGGGTTTGCGGGAACGCGCCGTCGTCGTCGGCCACGTACTGAAGAATGCGTCGGTGCCGGTGCTGACGGTGATGGGGTTGCAACTCGGCTACGTCCTCGGCGGGGCGGTCATCATCGAGCAGATTTTCGCGTTGCCCGGCGTTGGACAGTTGACATTGAACGCGGTTTTGGCGCGTAACTACCCGGTCATCCAGGGGGCAGTGCTGCTGGTGACCTTCCTCTTCATGCTGGTGAACATCCTGACCGACTCTCTGTACGCGGTGCTCGATCCGCGCGTCCGGCTGAGCGGGCGGTGAACCGGTCGTGAGCGCGTCTTCCTCGGTCCCGATTACCACACCGCTGGCGACCCAGGCGGAGCGGACCGGCGTCCGCCCAAAGTGGTGGCTGATCTTGCGACGGAGCAATCGGACGCTGATCGGATTAGCGCTCATCCTCGCCGTGGCGGTGCTGACGATCCTGGCGCCGGCGATCAGCCGCTACGACCCCACCTTCGGCGACTTCAACCTCACGCTGTCCGGACCCTCGACTGCACACGTCTTCGGCACCGACGACCTCGGCCGCGACGTCTTCGCCCGCGTCCTCTATGGGTATCGCGTCTCGGTGCTCGTCGGCGTCGTCTCCGTTTTGGCAGCGGTCGCGGTCGGAGCGCCGCTCGGGTTGCTCGCCGGCTACTTCGGCAGCACGGTCGACAACCTGATCATGCGCCCGCTCGACCTCCTGATGTCGTTTCCGGCGATCCTGCTGGCGATCACGCTGGTGGCAGTCTTCGGGACGAAGACGAGCGTCACCATCCTCGCCCTGGCACTGATCTACTTCCCGATTATGGCACGGGTGCTGCGCGGCTCCGTGATCTCGGTCCGCGGCGAAGAATATGTAGACGCGGCGAAGGCGATCGGGGCCAAACCGTTGCGGGTGATGCTGCGCCACGTCTTGCCGAACAGTCTGGGGCCGCTGGTCGTCCAGGCCTCGATCAGCATGGGGATCGCCATCCTGATCGAAGCGGCGCTCTCCTTCATCGGTCTCGGCACCCAGCCGCCCGATCCTTCGCTCGGCGGTATGCTGGCCCAGGGCCGCGACTTCATGCGCGAGGCGCCGTGGGTGGTGACGTTCCCGGGGCTGGCGATCATGCTGGCCGTCCTCGGGTTCAACCTGGTCGGCGACGGGTTGCGCGACCTGATCGCGGCGGAGCGGTAGTCGGTGGTTCGCGGCGGACGCGGATTCCCGGGTTGAAATCGCCCAGAGGGCACCCGGGCTGAAGCGACGAAGCCCCTCCGGGGCTAGAACGACGGTGTGTTGTGGCGGTTTGCGGCACAAGTCGGAGAGAGGTCCTTCGCTTACGCTCAGGATGTCCATATGAGAGGGGCGTCCTCCCCCTGAACATCCTGAACGAAGTGAATGACCTCTCTCCGCGTAAGGGGCGGAGGAGATGGTTCTTTCACCCGTAGGGTACGCAGTAGGAGCCAAGGACGATTGGGTCGCGGCACACCGCTTCGCCAACCGCCTGCTGCGCGACGGCACCCGCGTCTTCCTCACAACCGACGCCTCCGGCATCGAACCCGGTACGTTCGTCGTTCCGCTCTCCCGCTCATTCGATCCCTGGTTCGACGGCAATCTGAGCGCGGAAGAGTTGCTTGACGCCGCACTCGAGGCCGGTGTCAGTCTCGTCCCGTTGAGCGAGTCGGACCGCGTCGTTGCGGCGCCGCTCCGGGTCACGCGGGTCGGGCTCTACGGGGGAGGCGGGGCGCCGTACAACCATGCGGCGATCCTGGCGGCGTGCGGGTTCCCGGTCCGGTTCCTCTCGGACGCGGACGTGCGGGCGGGACGGTTGGCGGAGGTCGACGTCTTCGTCATGCCCGGCGGTGGGTTCCGGGCGATGCACGGGCAGATCGAGCCGCTGGGCGAGGAGGGGTGCCGGGCGATTGCCGACTTCGTCCGGGCCGGCGGAATGTATATCGGCTGCTGCGCGGGGTCGTACGACTGCATCGTGAACTCGGAAGGATTCCTCCGGTCCTGCCCGGCCCAGGGGCACCTCCAGTTGATCAACGCCAGTCCCTGGCGGAGCGACGGTGCGGTCGAGTTCCTCGATCTCCAGTCGCCCGGCGTCGGCGTCGTCACGGTGCGGAACGAGCGCCCCGAGCACCCGGTCATGTTCGGGATGCCGGAGGAATTCCCGATCGCCCACTACAACGGTCCGGTCCTCGATCCGTTGCCGGAGCGCGTCGTCGCCGGTTCCTCGGCGGCGGTCGGGTTGGCGAGATTCAGCGGTTGGACCGAGCAGTTCACCCCCGCCGAGGGGTTTGCCGGACCACCGGCGGGCGACGACTCGACCTATCTGGCGCGGGCGGTCGCGGCCGGTCGCTACTCGATCATGGCCGGCGAGATCGGCCTAGGGCGCGTCGTCGCCTTCGGCTCGCACCCTGAATTCGGCTTCAACCTGCCAATGGTCCGCTGGGAGCAACCGGCGCGGATGTTCGCCAATGCCGTCCTCTGGCAGGCGACGGCGGACGGCAGACCATCGTCGCCACGGAACCGGCCCGCGTCCGGGCGGATCAGCCTGCCACCGGGGAGCGCCCTGGATGACATGACTCCGGCTGCAACCGCGCTGATCGAACGCGTGCATGCCCTCCAGAAGCGATCGTCCGGTGAGTCCCCTGGCTGGCTCGAGCCTCAGTATGCGATGTCCGTTTTCGGTCTGCCTCCGGACGAGATCTGGCGCCGGTCGCTGAGCGAGATCGAATCGCTGGCGAACGAGGCGACGTCGCTCGCGGAACGCCTCTCCGGCCAAATCGCGGCCATCCCCCCGTCGGCGATCGACGCGCACGTCCGCGACGCCCTGCTCCAACTCGAACACTGGCTGCTCGACGAGCGCCCGGCCGAGTGGGAACAGGACGGCGGCTACCAGGGTGTCCTCGCCCTCCTCCGCACCGCCACCCGGATGTGCGACAAGGCCCTCGCCAATTGGGAGATCGCGCTCGGACCGCCGGATGGCCCGTACGGCTACGTCCACGACAACCCGTATCACCTCGTCGCCGGCTCATACCTCGCGGCCATCGGCTGCGTCGCCAGTGCGGTCCAACTGCTGCGTGCGCTTGAGTCGGTGTTGGCGATGGCGCTAGAGAGTCGTCAGTCGTTAGTCGCTAGTCGTTAGAACGTATGCGTCAGAGCAGCTTCGGTCGCTTGGTGACGACTAACGACTAGCGACTAACGACTCAAAAAGGGAGGAACATGGTCACAGCAATCCGAGCAGGGTGGCTCTGGGACGGGACCGGTAGCGCGGCGATCCGTGACGGCGTCGTCTTGATCGACGGCGAGCGGATCGTGGCGGCAGGACGGGCGGCCGCGGTTTCCGTACCGTCGGATGCGGAGACGGTCGATCGGGGCGGCGAGTTCCTGATGCCGGGGCTGATCGACGCCCACACCCACATCACGATCATCCCCGGTCAGGGGAATCAGGTCGGGCAACTGATGCAGCCGATCGAGCGGCAAACGATGCGCGGCGTCGGCAATCTGCGGCGGATGCTCCGCTCGGGCGTGACGACGGCGCGGATCATGGCCGAGGAGCACTGGCTTGACGTAACGTTCAAGGACGAGATCGAGCGGGGTACCGTC
>Ga0126314_10001628_pt1 | contig 10874 bp, 10 predicted proteins | sample Plot105B_FD_92535 | JGI IMG/M metagenome (GOLD analysis project Ga0126314, IMG submission 92535) | Serpentine soil microbial communities from UC McLaughlin Reserve, CA, USA - Plot105B | ecosystem: Environmental > Terrestrial > Soil > Grasslands | place: USA: UC McLaughlin Reserve, Lake County... | reverse complement strand
GCTGCTCGCGGGCGGGTTGGGCGTGATTGCCCTGCGCGGTCCTCCTCCGGGTGACGGCCACGGACCTCCGGGCGCCTATGGCGCGGGGGACATGGGGCACCCGCCTCCACATCCTCCACCGCATGGCCCGCCGCCGCGTCCCCCGCCCCCGCGAGGCCCGCCGCCGCACGACGAGGCCCCTCCTCCGCCTCCGGAGCAGGCCGCCGGGGAGAACGCGCCAGCACCCACCGAGGGCATGGCCGCGGCGGCGGAAGACGCGGCGCTGGAGCGGCGGAAGGAGCGCGCCCAGGACCGGCTCATCGATATCGGCGACGACTTCAGCAACGGCGAGCTGGCCAAGGCCGCGGAGAAGTACGAGTTGGCCAGGAGCATGGGCCTGGACTCCCTGGAGCCGAAGCTCGCGGAGCTGGGCGCGAAAATCGAGGACGTGACGAAGCGACTGGCGCGCGCTCGGTCCCGCGAGGACGAGGGCAACTGCGAGGAGGCCATCAAGCTCTACCGCGCGGTGACGAAGGACTTCCCCCGCTTCGCCGACGCACAGCGTGGCATCACCCGGTGCAAGCAGATGCTCCCGCCGGACGTGTCCGAGTAGCGGGAGCCGCCCACCCGCGTCCGCTCACGGTGGCGTGGCTCCACGAGAGTCACGAACCGGAGCGGACCGAGGCGCGCGCGACGTCAGCGCGCGGAGCAACGACTACTCAATCGGGTTGCAGCCCGGGATGCAGTGACGCACGTTGATGAGCGTCTTCGTCCCGGAGACGTTCGACTGACAGGCCGCGTACAGCGTGGACGGCTGACCTGGAACGCGCGTCGTGCCGCACTTCAGGACACAGGCCTGCACGTTCTCCGTCCAGTAGATGAGCGAGTCGCCGCTCGCGCAGACCGGCGGAATGCCGATGCCCTGCTCCACGCTGCTCAGCGGGGCCTGCGTCTCGGCGGACTCCGCGGTGGGCTCTCCGCCTCCACAGGCCAGGAGGGACAAGGAGAAGCAGGCGGTCAACGCGGCGAGGATACGGGGAGCCTTCATCGGACACTCCAGAGCGAGGGGGAACTCCCGCATCATGCCCAAGGCCCGCTTTCCGGTGAAGTGCCCCCCGCCTCCGTAATCTGCTGTCACATGTCTCGGCTGTATCAATCCGGACGCGCCCGGGAGTCACCTCCCGAGCGCCGGGTCCCCTCACCCGCCGACGGACGTGGTGGGCTTCGCGCCGACCGACAGCCTGGCGTGCACCTGCGAGAGCAGCTCGTACGAGCGCAGTCGCGCGGTGTGGTCGAAAATCTGCGCGGTGACCATCAACTCATCCGGCTGCGTCTCGGCGATGAAGGAGCGCAGTCCCTCGCCCACCTGCTCCGGGTCTCCGACGATGGAGCAGGCCAGCATGGATTCGACTTCCGCCAGCTCGTACTCGGTGATGCGCCCGTCCATGGTCTCCACGGGAGGGGGAAGCTGGCCCGGCCGGCCGCGCCGCAGGTTGACGAAGGCCTGCAGCAGCGACGTGAAGAGGCGCTGGGCCTGGGCCTCGGTGTCGGCGGCGAAGACGTTGAGGCCCAGCATGGCGTAGGGCTTCTGGAGCACCTCGGACGGACGGAACTGGCTGCGATACAGGCGCAGGGCCGTCATCATCTGCTGCGGCGCGAAGTGCGAGGCGAACGCGAAGGGCAGGCCCATGGCGGCGGCGAGCTGCGCGCTGAAGAGGCTGGAGCCCAAGAGCCACAGGGGCACCTTCAGGCCCATGCCCGGCACCGCGCGCACGGCCTGTTGGGGCTCCGGCTCCAGGAAGTAGGCCTGCAGCTCGGCGACGTCCTGGGGGAACGCGTCGGAGGAGTCCACGCGGCTGCGCCGCAGGGCGGAGGCGGTGCGCTGGTCCGTGCCTGGCGCGCGGCCCAGGCCCAGGTCGATGCGGCCGGGGTACAGCGTCTCCAGCGTGCCGAACTGCTCGGCGATGACGAGCGGCGAGTGGTTGGGGAGCATGATGCCGCCAGCTCCCACGCGGATGGTGGAGGTGCCCTGCGCGACATGGCCGATGACGACGGCGGTGGCCGCGCTGGCGATGCCCGTCATGTTGTGGTGCTCGGCGAGCCAGAAGCGCCGGTAGCCCCAGCGCTCCGCGTGACGAGCCAGGTCCAGCGTGCTTCGCAGGGCGTCGCCGGCATCACTGCCCTGGCGGATGGGGGAGAGGTCGAGAACAGAGAAGGGAATCATCGAGGGACCCCAGGGCATGCACGCGGAACGGAGGACGGGCCCGCCCCGTCCCGGGCGGCACCACCCCCGGCGTCCCAGCGTTAACCGGGGGCGCCTGGGAGCGCACGGGAAACGCGGGAGGGCTCGGACGCTCCCTCGTGAGATGGGCGCGCTCGGGCAGCGGCCTGGCGCCCGGCACGGTAGAATCGCCCGGTGTCCATGCGCGAGTTCAGTCAGCGGGAAGTGGTGGAGCAGCTCCAGGCCCTGGGCGTCCGCGAGGGAGGCGTGCTCCTGGTCCACACGTCCTTCAAGGCGGTGCGGCCCGTCGAGGGAGGCCCGCTCGGGCTGATTGGCGCCTTGCGCGCGGCCCTGGGTCCGGGAGGCACGCTGGTCATGCCCACGATGACCGACGGAGAGATGGTGTTCGACCCGGTGTCCACTCCGACCACCGACATGGGCATCACCGCGGAGCTGTTCTGGCGACAGCCCGGCGTCACGCGAAGCACGCACCCAGGAGGCTCATTCGCCGCCGAGGGCCCCCACGCGGGGGATATCTGCCGGCCACAGCCGCTCGCCCCGCCGCACGGCCCCGACAGTCCGGTGGGCCGGGTGCATGAGCTGGGTGGCCAGGTGCTCCTGCTCGGCGTGACACACTCGGAGAACACGACGCTTCACCTCGCGGAGGCGCTGGCGAACGTCCCCTACTCCCTCTCCCATCCGTGTGTCGTCGAGGTCGATGGCGTGGTGGGGACGGTGATGATTCCCGAGACGGACCACTGCTGCCAGGGCTTCCGAATCGCCGACGACTGGCTCCGGGCCCGAGGCCTCCAACAGGAGGGCCCGGTGGGCCATGCACACGCGCGCCTGTTCGACTCCCGCGCGCTCGTGCCCCTCGCGGTGGACCGGCTCACCGTGGCGCCGCTCACGTTCCTCTGTCCCGCGGACAACGGCTGCGAGGAGTGCGACGCGGCGCGGGCGAGCGTCACCGGCGTCGCGCCCTGACCGCGCGGCGAAAGCGTCCGCTGGAGGAAGGCGCCCGGGACTCCAGGGCCGAACTGCGCACCGGAGATCACCCCGGGTGTCGCTGGAACGACGGGCGTTCGGGCGCGCGCGAAATGCCCGTGCCTTGTGTGAGCGCAGTGCCTCAATAGCAGCGCGCTTTTGAAGCGCGTCAGCATTTGGGGGACGGGATGAACAAGACTCACGGGCATGTCGGCTGGGTATTCCTGGCCGCGGCACTGGCCACCTCGCAGGGGGCCTGCTCGAAAAGCAAGGACAGCGGCGACTCCGTCAATCAGAACCAGGCGAAGGAGGGCCCCGAGGACCAGGGGCCGGACCTGCCGCGTCTGACGGGAGGAGACGCGACGCGAGGTCAGCAGGTGTTCCGCTTCGAGACCTTCGGCAACGAGGGCTTCTGGACGGACGCGGTGCGACTGCCGGCGGGCATCGTCGCCGCGCAGCTCACGCCCGTGCAGGCGCTGCAAGCGGGCCTGAGCGTCAACGTGGAAGCGCTGGACGACGCCACGAAGACGGCGGTGGCGAACGAGCTGGCCAGTCAGGGCACCAGCGGGCCGCTGCTCAATGACCCGGCCACCACGCTGCTGCTGCTCAACGCCAACGCGGTGATTGGCGTCGTGGTCAAGGACACCAACGGCGATGGCAGGCTGGACGTCGCCAGCGGAGACAAGGTCGGCGTGAGCTGCGCGCTGTGCCACGCCGTCACCGACGGCTCGGTGGTGAAGTCTCCGAACAACCTGGGTGGCGGCTCCATCGGCAAGCAGGTTGACGGCCCCACGCCACACAACCTCAACGTCGGCGGCATCTTCGCGCTCGCCGCCAACACGCGCGCGCTCTACCCGCTGCTCCAGGTGAAGCTCGCCGCCAACGGGAACAAGTCCATTGGCAGGGCGCCGTCGGACCAGGGGCTCACCGAGACGTCCACGGAGGCGCAGGTCGATGCGCTCGTGAGCAACCCGGCCTTCTATCCGCTGGGCACCTTCGACGACGCGCCGGACGGCACGGGCGCGCAGCAGCACATCGCTCCCTTCTTCCGGACGGACCTGGCGGCACCGTGGGGGACTCCTGGCGACATCGCCCGGCTCGAGAACTTCAACAACCTCGTCTACACCGTGCTGTTGGACCCGACGAGCCTGGTGACGCCGGAGGGCCGCGCGTTCCTCCAGGCCCTGGGCGGAGTGGCCGCGGGCAACGAGCTGGCGGACGACTACCTCGCCATCCTCAAGGACACCCAGGTCCAGGGAAAGGGCGGCGTGGTGGGCGAGGGCTTTCCGTACGTCACCGCGACGCTGCTCACCGACAAGGCGGGCACGGAAGAGGCGCCGGTGGGCCTGCGGGTGAACGAGGACGTGTTGAGGGACTTGAATGCGTACACCGACAGCCTCGCGGCGCCGGCACCGGGGGCCTTCGACGCCACCCTGGCCGCGCGCGGCAAGGAGCAGTTCTCCGCGCGGTGCACCCGCTGCCACAACGTGGACCAGAGCAAGCGCGTCCCGTCCTTCATCGTGCCGATGGCGACGCTCTTCCCGGGCTACAACCCCACGGTGCTTGCGCAGCGTCCCGCCGAGGCCGGGGTGCGCCCCATCGCCTTCGCGCCCATCCAGGATGACCCGGCCACCATCTTCGACGACAAGACCGTCGTCGTGGAGGCCAGCCGCCGGGGCGAGCCACGTGGCTCCGCCATGCCGCTGCTGTTCGACCTGGGGAGGAAGGACCGCTTCCTCCATGACAGCTCCGTGGTGGGGCTGGCGTCGCTGCTGGACCCGCTGCGTGGCGACAAGGCGCCCCACCCCTTCTACGTGCCGGATGCGTCGCAGCGCATGGAGCTGGTGGAGTTCCTGAAGAGCCTGTAGCCGACCTGACGAGGCGGACTCAGTCCTCCTCCTCCAGGTCCTTCTTCAAGCGAGCCAACAGGCTTACCGCCTCGGCGGCATAGGGGGAGATCCACCGGTCGTGGATCTCCTTGAAGGGCGCGGCGTTGAGGTAGTTCCACCGCTTGCGCCCCTCTCGCACGGGAATCACCAGGCCCGCGCGCTCCAGCACCCCCAGGTGCTGCATCACCGTGCACCGGTCCAACGACGCCGCGAAGTGCTCGCAGAGGTCGCCCGTCGTCCGCGGCGCGGCCTTCAGCAAGTCCAGCATCGCCCGCCTCCGCGCGTCCGCCAGCGCCTTGAAAATCTGGTCGTCCTGGGCCTCCCGTGACATGTTATAAAACTATAACACATTGTTCGCTGAAACCCCAGCGGGAGGAAGCTCCATGGAGCCGAAGTTCCAGGTGCAGTTGAAGGTCCAGAAGCCGGTGGCCGAGGTCTTCGACGCGGTCATCAACCCCAAGAAGCTGAGCGGGTACTTCGTGCAGGCCGCCAGCGCGCCCATGGTGGAGGGCACGACGGTGAAGTGGCGGTTCGCGGAGGTGCCCGGCGAGCACGACGTCGTCATCCGCACCGTGGCGAAGGACGAGCGCATCGTCTTCGAGTGGGAGGCCGCGGGCGGTGGCTACAACACGCTGGTGGAGATGCTGTTCAAGCCCATCGACGAGCGCAACACGCTGGTCCAGATTCGCGAGTCCGGCTGGAAGACGGACGCGAAGGGCATCGAGGCGTCCTACGACAACTGTGGCGGCTGGATGCACATGATGCTGTGTCTCAAGGCGTACCTCGAGTTCGGCATCAACCTGCGCGCCGGTGGCGCCTTCTGAGGAAGCGCCCCTCCGCGGTCCTCGACGTGGACTACAGCGAGGGCAGCACCGGCGCGTCCTTGAGGCGGGGCGCGCGCAAGTCCTTGGGGGACAGCAACGGCTCGGACACCGGCCAGGGGATGGCGAGGTCCGGGTCATTCCATGCGATGCAGCGCTCCGTCTCCGGCGCGTACAGCGTCGTGCACTTGTAGTGGAAGTCGGCGGTGTCGCTCGTCACGCAGAAGCCGTGGGCGAAGCCGGGCGGAATCCAGAGCTGTCGGCGGTTCTCCGCGGACAGCTCCACCGCCACCCACTGGCCAAAGGTCTTCGAGCCGCGCCGGACGTCGAGCGCGACGTCGTACACGCTTCCCGCGAACACCTGCACCAGCTTCCCCTGCCCTTGCGGCTCCTGGAAGTGCAGCCCGCGCAGCGTCCCCCGCGCCGAGCGCGAATAGTTGTCCTGCACGAAGGGCCCGGGGATGCCCGCGTCCGCGTAGCGCTTCGCGTGGAACAGCTCCATGAAGAAGCCCCGGTCGTCACCGAAGACCTTCGGCTCCACCAGCAACAGGTCCGGAATCTCCAGCGGCGTCACCTTCATGACACCGCGCCCCGGTTCTCCGCGACGGCCAGGAGGTACTGCCCGTACTCGTTCTTCCGCATCGGCTCCGCCAGCGTCACCAGTTGCTTCGCGTCGATGTAGCCCATCCGGTACGCAATCTCCTCCGGGCACGACACCTTGAGGCCCTGGCGCCGCTCGATGATCTCAATGAAGTTGGACGCCTCCATCAGCGAGCTGTGCGTCCCCGTGTCCAGCCACGCGTACCCGCGCCCCATCAGCTCCACGTCGAGCTGGCCGCGCCGCAGGTACTCGGCGTTCACGTCGGTGATCTCCAGCTCGCCCCGCTTGCTCGGCTTGAGCGCGGCGGCGATGTCGAGCACCTGGTTGTCATAGAAGTACAGCCCGGTGACGGCGTAGTTCGACTTCGGCTTGAGCGGCTTCTCTTCCAGGCTCACCGCGCGGTTGCGCGCGTCCAGCTCCACCACGCCGTAGCGCTCCGGGTCCTTCACGTAGTAGCCGAACACGGTGGCCCCCGCCGTGCGCTTCGCGGCCTCGCGCACCAGGATGCTCAGCCCGTGCCCGTAGAAGATGTTGTCGCCCAGGATGAGCGACACGGGGTCCTTGCCCACGAAGTCGCGGCCGATGACGAACGCCTGCGCCAGTCCCTCTGGCCGAGGCTGCTCCGCGTACTCGAAGCGCATGCCCCACTGCGCGCCGTCGTCCAGCAGCTCCCGGAAGCGCGGCAGGTCCTGCGGCGTGGAGATGATGAGCACGTCGCGGATGCCCGCCAGCATCAGCGTGCTGAGCGGGTAGTAGATCATCGGCTTGTCGTGCACCGGCAGCAGCTGCTTGCTGACCACCCGGGTCAGTGGGTACAGCCGCGTGCCCGAGCCGCCTGCGAGGATGATGCCCTTCATGTCCACCTCTCGACGTCAGTGCCCGCGCGCGGCCTTCCACGTCGCGTGGAAGCGCGTGAGCGACTCGGCCAGTTCCAGGGGTTTCGCAGCCAGCTCCGCGCGGACCTTGTCCGTCTTGAGCCCGCCCTTCAGCGGCCGGGGACTGGGCAGCTTCAGCTCCGCCATGCGCGTGGGGACGATGAGCTTCGCGTCGAACCCGAACACCTCGCACAGCGCCCGCCCGTAGGCCACGCGGTCCACGACGGTGCCGCCGCACGTATTCCACACGCCCCCGAGCTTGCGCTCGCCCAGCTCCACCAGCATCGCCGCCACGTTGTCCGCGAGGCTGGGCGAGACAATCTGGTCCTCGAACAGCTTCGCGGGCTGTCCCTTCTCCAGATTCGTCACCAGCCACGCGCCGAAGTTGAGCCGCCCCTCCACCGGAGGCCAGCCATACACCACCGCCGTCCGGGCGATGGCGCACCCGGGCGCGAGCACCCGCGCCGCCTGCTCCCCCATGTGCTTCGTCACCGCGTAGACGCCGCGCGGATTGGGAGTGGCGGCTTCGTCGTAGGGGCCCGCGTCGCCATCGAAGACGTAGTCGGTGGACACGTGCACCAGGTGCGCGCCGGCCTTGCGGGCTCCACGAGCCACCGCCGCCGTCGCGTTCACATTGCCGGCGTAGGCCGCCTCCGGGTCCTTCTCGCAGGCGTCCACCTCCGTCATGGAGGCGCAGTGGATGACGACCTCGGGCGCAGCGGACTCCAGCGCGGCGGTGACGTCCGCCTCGCGCGTCAGGTCCACGGACACGTAGCCGTACTCGCCGCCTGTGCGACGGGGCCCTCGGCCCAGCCCCACCACCGTGTGTCCCTGCTTCTCCAGCAGCACACAGACGCGGCTGCCCACCAGACCGTTGGAGCCCGTGACGAGCACGCGCATGTCACGCCCTCCCCTGGAGACGACCTCGGTACTGCGTCTCGAAGTACTGCCGATATTCGCCGCTCATCACCCGCTGCCACCACGCGGGGTGGTCCACGTACCAGCGCACCGTCTCCGCCAGTCCCTGCTCGAAGGGATGCGCGGGCGTCCAGCCCAGCTCCGCGCGAATCTTCGACGGGTCGATGGCGTAGCGCCGGTCATGTCCCGGCCGGTCCTTCACGTACTGGATGAGCGACTCCGGCTTGCCCACCAGCCCGAGGATGGCCTTCACGATGTCGATGTTGCGCCGCTCCGCCCCGCCGCCGATGTTGTAGACCTCACCCGCCCGGCCCTGCTCCAGCGCGCGCAGCAACGCCTGACAGTGGTCCTCCACGTGCAGCCAGTCGCGCACGTTCGCGCCATCGCCGTACACCGGCAGCGGCTTGTCGTGCAGCGCGTTGACCACCATGAGCGGAATCAACTTCTCCGGGAACTGGTAGCGCCCGTAGTTGTTCGAGCACCGCGTCACCACGACGTCCATGCCGAACGTGTGGTGGTACGCGAGCGCCACCAGGTCCGAGCTCGTCTTGCTGGCCGAGTACGGGCTGGAGGGCTGCAGCGGCGAGGCCTCGGTGAAGGCGCCGGTGGGGCCGAGCGAGCCGTAGACCTCGTCCGTGGACACCATGACGAAGCGCTTCACGCTTCGCGCGCGGCAGGCCTCCAGCAGTCGCTGGGTGCCCAGCACGTTGGTGGTGATGAACACCTCCGGCCCCAGAATCGAGCGGTCCACGTGGCTCTCGGCGGCCAGGTGCAGCACGGCGTCGATGGCGTGCGTGGACAGCAGCTGCTCCACCTGCGCGCGGTCGCTGATGTCGCCACGGACGAAGACGTGGCGGGGGTCACCTTCGAGGTCCGACAGATTCTCCAGGTTGCCCGCGTAGGTGAGCAGGTCCAGGTTGACCACGGTCCACTCGGGTCGCTCGCGCCGCAGGTACCTCACGAGGTTGGAGCCGATGAAGCCACACCCTCCTGTCACCAATACGTTCATGTGCCGCGGGCCTCGAGTGCTCAGAGAGGGTGCCTGCGTATCGGAGGGGTCGTCGACGGTCAAGGCGCCAGGGGGCTCGGGCTTGTGTGCTCCCCCTCGCGGGGCTAAGGGAGCCGGGCGTGAGCGCATCCAGACACAGCCCCTTGGCGTCGGGTCCCCGGGCCGTCCACCAGCTCCTCCCACGGCTCGCCTGGGGAGACGCGGTGGGCAACCAGGTGCGTTACCTCCAGGGCCTCTTGCGGAGCTGGGGCTTCGCCTCCGAGATTTTCGCCGAGGACTGGGATGACGCGTGCAAGGACCAGGTCCGGCACGTCCGTGAGCATGCGAAGCACGCCCGCCCGGACTCCGTGCTGCTGGTGCATCACAGCTTCCAGTCCCGGCTCGTCCCGCTCATCGCCCGGGCGCCTGGTCGCAAGGTGCTCGTGTACCACAACGTGACGCCTGCCCGGCTGTTCGAGGGGTTCGAGCGCAAGGTCGCCGCCGCGTGCGACGCGGCCCGGGACGAGCTGTTGGAGCTGCGGCCCCATATCGAGCGGGCGTTCGCCTACTCGCGCTTCAGCGCGGAGGAGCTGGTGGCCGCGGGCTACGCGTCGGTGTCGACATTGCCGTTCGCCATTGACTGGAGCGCCTTCGACACGGCGCCGGACCCCGGGTTGCTCGCGGAGCTGAGCGACGGCTGCGCCAACGTCCTCTTCGTGGGGAGGGCCGTGCCCAGCAAGAAGGTGGACGACGTGCTGCGCGTCTTCACCGCGTACCAGCGGCTGTACCAGCCACGCAGCCGGCTCGTCGTCGCCGGGTATCTGCATCGGGATGGCGCGTATGGCGCGTACCTGCACGGACTCAAGGAGGTGCTCGGCGCGGAGCGCGTCCTGTTCCTGGGCCGGGTGAGCGCGGCGCAACTCTCCGCGTGCTTCGCCACCGCGTCCGCGTATCTCTCCATGAGCCGGCACGAAGGCTTTGGCGTGCCCTTGTTGGAGGCGATGTACCGGAGCGTGCCCGTCGTCGCCTACGGCGCGGCGGCCGTGCCGGAGACGATGGGTGGCGCGGGGCTCGCGACGCTGTCGGATGACCCGGCGGAGGTCGCGGAGCTGCTCGCGGTGCTGGACCGGAGTCCTCGGCTGCGAGCGCAGGTGCTCGAAGCACAGCGGGCACGGCTCCAGGTCCTCTCGCAAGCGCGAGTGGCCGAGCAGGTGCGTGAGGCGTTCGACGCCATGCTGACCACGCCTTCGACGCAGGCGCCCTCGTCCGTGGCTTCGCGCGGGCACGTCACCGTGGAGCTGGTGTGCCCGGGATACACCGTGCGTCCCGAGGACGCGGCGTCACGGCTGGCGCGCCAGTTGGCGGAGCAGTTGCCCGGGGCACGAGTCCTCGCGCTCCGACCTCGGGGTGCCGAGGCTTCGCTGGAGGTCGGCCCCGAGCAGGTGGAGGGCGTGTCCGTGTGGCACTTCACGCCGGACCAACCCGTGGGCCGAGGCCCGGGAGTGCTGCCCGGCTCTTCGTCGCTGGAGACCGCGGTGCGCGTGTCACCGGCGTCGGTCATCTTGCTGGGGGTGGACTCGCTCTCGGCGCAGGCGCTC
>Ga0126314_10001627_pt1 | contig 10874 bp, 10 predicted proteins | sample Plot105B_FD_92535 | JGI IMG/M metagenome (GOLD analysis project Ga0126314, IMG submission 92535) | Serpentine soil microbial communities from UC McLaughlin Reserve, CA, USA - Plot105B | ecosystem: Environmental > Terrestrial > Soil > Grasslands | place: USA: UC McLaughlin Reserve, Lake County... | reverse complement strand
GCACCCCGCCGCGCTCGAGCGACAACTCGAGCAGCGCTACTTCGGTCCCGCGCGCGCTCGCCTCGGCGAGCGGGCCTGGCGGGCGGCGAGCGCCGCCGGAGCGGCGCTGACCACCAGCGAGACGATCGAAACGGCGCTGTCCGCTCACCGGGTCGCAACGCCGACCGGCGGCTAGGGGCGATCAGCGGGCCAAACCGCCGCTCGAGCGACGCAACCTCGGCGGGGTCGATCTGCAGCGATGCGGCGATCGGACCGAGCGTGGCCGGCTACCGGCCAGGGGGCAGCACGCGCGGCCCTCAGGCGCCCAGCTCTCATGCCGGCGCTGTGCGGCGACGCTGAAGGTCGCGGCGGAGGATCGCGGCGGCGAGCACGAGCACGAGCAGTGCCCCGAGCGGGTGCGGCCCGCCCGTCCAGCCGTGTGCGTCGGCGAGGGCGATCTGCGTCGTGCCGAGCAGCGCCATCAGCAGCGACAGGCCTACGTCGGCGCGCGGGAGCCAGGCGACGAGCGCGACGAGGAAGAGCAGCACCTCGAGGCCGTGGACGGTGAAGCCGACGCTCTTGTGCGCGTCGAGCGCATCGCTGCCGGCGCCGAAGATATAGGCGCCGATCAGGTAGACCTGCAGGAAGACGCCGAGTCCGATCGCCAGCGCAAGCGCGAGATGCAGCCAGCCGGCGCCGCGCCGCAGCGCGGACAGCCCGCCGGCGCGGCGCGGGGGGAGCAGCGGCTCGGTCGCGGAGGACATGGCGCGACGGTATCCGCGGCCGTGGCGCCCGCGCATCGGTGACGGCACGGGGCCGGCCTCCGCGGTGGTACTGACGGCCGCGCCGTGCCGGCACGGTTGCCGCGCGGGCATGCGCGCTGAGATGATCGCTCACGTCGTGCGTGCAAGCGTCCGCCCCGCCGTCGCATTCCTGTGGGGGCTCACCGTCGCCGTGGCTGCGGCGGCCGCGGTCTTTGTCGTGGTGGGGCCCGGACGGCGGATACCCGAGAACTTCTTGGGCGGGATCAGCGGAGCCGCGTGGCTGATGCTCGGGCTCGCGTTCGCGACGGTCGGCGCGCTGATTGTGTCGCGCCTGCCGGGGCATGGAGTCGGCTGGCTGTTCAGTGGCCTGGGCCTGCTGATCGCGATCTGCATCCTGTCTTACTCGTACGCAGCCTGGGGCCTGTACGCGCAGGGCGGGGACGTCCCCGGGTTGACCATCGCCGGGAACGGCTGGGGGCAGGCGGTCGTCCCGTTGATCGGCCTCTCGCTGCTGCTGTTCCCCGACGGGCACCTGCCGTCGCGCCGCTGGCGCCCGGTGGCGGTCATGTCCGCCGTCGCGATCCTCGGCTTCGTCGTCGCGGCGCTGCTGCGCCCCGGGCCGCTCGACCCGCCCTTCGACCGGGTGACGAACCCGCTCGGTGTAGCGGGCCTGCGGGGGGCGATGGATCACCTGACCGGCGTCGGCTGGCTGCTGACGTTCGGCGTGCTGACACTCGGTGTCCGCGCCCTCGTGCTGCGGCTGCGCCGAGCGCGCGGCGACGAACGCCAGCAGCTCAAGTGGGTGCTGACGGTGTCCACCGCCTTCGGCGCGGTCACGGTCGCGCTCATGTGCTCATGGCAGATCTGGCCCGAGGTCGATCAGTGGCGCCCGGCGGTGTGGGGCGGGGTGTTCATCGCGTTCCCGGTCGCCACCGGCGTCGCGATGCTGCGCCCATCGCCTGTACGACATCGACGTCGTGATCGACCGCGCGCTGGTATACGGCGCGCTGACCGTGCTGCTGGGCGCCGCCTACGCGGCGATCGTGCTGCTGCTCGGCGTGGCTGGGCAGCGGCTCCGCGCCGGCGACCGGCGCCGCCACGCTCGCGATCGCGCTCGCCTTCCGCCCGCTGCGCGCCCGCCTGCAGGACGGGGTCGATCGCCGCTTCAACCGCGCCCGCTACGACGCGCTGCACCGCGTGGCGGCCTTCCTGGAGGACGTGCGCGCGGGCACGGCGGCGCCCGAGGGCGTCGAGCAGCTGCTGCGCGACGTGCTCGGCGACCCGCGGCTCGAGTTGCGCTTCCTGCTGCCGGAGGGAGGCTACGTCGACGTACGCGGCGGCCCGGCGTTCGACGCGCCGGGCGACGCGCGCGAGCGCACGTCGATCGATCGCGCCGGCACGCGGCTGGGCATCGTGCTTCACGACCCCGGGGCCCAGGAGCGCCCCAAGCTGCTGCGACGCGTGGTCGAGTCCGCCGGGCTGGCGATCGAGATCGCCCGCCTCCGCACGGAGCTCCGCCGCCAGCTCGACGAGGTCGCCGCCTCGCGGGCGCGGATCGTCGCCGCGGGCGACGCGGAGCGCCGGCGTATCGAGCGCAATCTGCACGACGGCGCCCAGCAGCGGCTGGTCTCGATCGGGCTGGCGCTGCGGCACGCTCAGCACGAGCTCGGGCCGGAGGCGGCGGCGCGCCGGACGCTCGAGGGCGCGCTCGCCGAGATCGGCGACGCGATCGGCGAGCTGCGCGAGCTGGCCCGCGGGCTGCGCCCGGCGCAGCTCGACGCCGGCCTCTCCCCGCGCTGCAGGAGCTCGCGAGCCGGGCGGCGCTGCCCGTGGCGGTCGACGCCACGGCGGAGCGCTTCCCCGACGGTGTCGAGACGGCCGCGTACTTCATCGCATGCGAGGCGCTCACTAACGCGACGAAGCACGCTCACGCCTCGCGCGTCTCGCTGAGCGCGCAGCGCCGCAACGGCAGCCTCGTGATCTGCGTGGCAGACGACGGCGTGGGCGGGGCTGCGCCCGGGGACGGCACCGGGCTGAGCGGACTCCGCCACCGCGTCGGCGCCCGCGGCGGGACGCTGCGGATCGAGAGCGAGCGCGGGGCGGGCACGCGCCTGGTCGCGGAGCTGCCGTGCGGGTCGTGATCGTCGAGGACCAGGTGCTCTTGCGGGCCAGGCTCGAGCGGCTGTTCGCGGACGGCGGCCACGAGGTCGTCGCCGCGCACGGCGAGGCGAGCCACCTGCTGGTCACCGTCGCGGGCCACCGGCCCGACCTCGTGGTGCTCGACATCCGCATGCCGCCGACCTTCACCGACGAGGGCGCGCAGGCGGCCGCGCAGGTGAAGCGGCAGCACCCGGAGGTCGGCGTGCTCGTGCTCTCCCAGCACGTCGAGACCTCCCACGTCGTCGACCTCGTGCGCCTGGGCGGCTTCGGCTACCTGCTCAAGGACCGCGTGCTCGAGGTGGACGAGTTCCTCGCGGCGGCCGACCGCGTGGCCCGCGGCGGCTCGGCGCTCGACCCGGAGGTCGTCGGGCGGCTCGTCGCGCCGCCGGGCGTCGACGGCCCGCTCGCCGAGCTCTCCGAGCGCGAGCGCGAGATCCTCAAGCTGATGGCCGAGGGGCTGACCAACAGCGGGATCGCCAAGCGGCTGTTCGTCAGCGAGCGCACGGTCGAGGCCCACGTTCGCCATCTGCTCGGCAAGCTCGACATCCCGCAGAGCGGGGACGGGCACCGCCGCGTGCTGGCCGTGCTCGCCCACCTGAGCGCGATGCGCGATCAGCGCTAGCGCGTAGCCACGATCAGCGGCGGGGCCGATGTCGCGGCGGGCGGCGGGGCATAGCGTCGCGGGAGTCCTGTACCGACTCCGAAGGAGCCCGAGATGCGCCCAACCCAGAAGGCCGCCGTCGCGCTGATCGCCGGAGCGATCATCCACGCTGTCGGCGGCATCGTCGGCCAAGTCGTCCAGGACTCGACCCGGGTGAGCGACGACATGTTCAGCTACCCCTGGACGAGCGCCGAGCTGGTCGCGGTCTCCCTGGTCGAGGCGCTCGCCTTCGGCCTCGGCCTCGTCGGGCTCGCCGCGCTGCGCGCCAGCGGCGTCGCCGGTCCCACGCGTCTGGCGCGTGTCGGCCTCGGCGTCGCGCTCGGCGGCTCGGCGCTCTTCGTCGTCGCGCAGCTCGCGTCGATCGCCGTGCGCGACCAGTACTGGGACGAGGGCGCCGCCGGCGCGGTGGGCGGCCTGTTCGGGCTCGCCACGCTCCTGCTCGGCGCCGGGCTGGCCGCCGCCGGCGTCGCCGCCCGCCGCGCCCGCCGGTGGGAGAGCTGGCGGCCGAGCGTGCTCCTCGCCTGCGGCCTGTGGACGCTGGCCATGCTCGGGATCGTGCTCACGCCGCTGATGCCGCTCGGCGTCACCGTCATGGGGCTGCTGCAGGCCGCGGTCGGCGCCGGGCTGCTGATCCGTCCGAGCCCCGTTGCCGCCCGTGTGCAGCCCGCCGGCGCCACCTCCTCGATCGCGCTGCCCTGACGGCGATCCCGCGCGGCGGCCTCCCGTGGCCGCCGCGCGCACCGCCGACAGGCCGCGGTGCCGGAGGTGCGCTTCAGCTCGTGGCCGGAACCGTGCCGCGCGCGAACCAGGCGCGTGCGTCGAGCGCGAACGGGCCGTCGGCCGGCAGCTCGGCGCGGCAGGCCTCGCGCACGGCGGCCTGCTGCTCGGTGTCGAGCGAGCGCAGGTACTCGCCGGCCGGGCCGACCGCGTAGGTGAACGGCTCCCAGAAGTCGTCGAAGCCGGTGTACTCGGCGCGGGCGGTGAGCACGCTCTCGCTGACGTCCTCCAGGCCCGCGCGGCGGAGCCGATCGGCGATGTCGCCCTCCATCGTCCCCGCCCGCCGCTGCTCGCCCGCGGCGTCGGGGCGGATCGACCGCACGGCGGTCCAGTAGATCCGCAGCATCGTCATGCCGCCGTCGGCGATGTCCCACATGCAGGCGGCGACGGTGCCGCCCGGGCGCGTGACCCGCGCCATCTCGCGCACGCCGCGGTCGGCGTCGCGCATGAACGCGAGCACGAGCTGGGCGAGCGCGGCGTCGAACGTCCCGTCGTCCCACGGCAGGTCCTCGGCCGGGCCGACGCGCACGTCGACGCCCGGGTGGCGGTCGCGGCACGCGTCCGCGAACTGCGGCGCCGGGTCGATCGCCGCGAGACCGGCCGGATCGGTGCGGGAGACCAGCTCGTGCGTGAGCCCGCCCGGCCCGCAGCCGACGTCCAGGACCCGCATCCCGGCGGCGATCCCCGCCGCGTCGGCGAACGCCGAGGCGAGCGTCGGCGCGTAGCGGCCCATGAAGCGGTCGTAGTGCTCGGCCGGGGCGACGAACTGCATCGCGCAACTCAACCGTGCTCGCAGCGCGCGGTCAAGCGGCTCGCGAGCGTGGCCGCCGGGGGAGCCCTGCGCGCGGGGCTCCCGGCTGCGGCTTCAGGCGTGCGCGCACGTCACGCGCGGGTTCCAGTCCTCGAACATGCCGGCCGGGTTGTGCTCCCACAGCCACGCGTGGAGCTCGTAGCACGGCGGCAGGCCGTAGCGGTTGCCGGCCTCCACGAGCTCGAACTCGCGGCCGAACAGCTCGGGCGGCCCGGAGTGCGTCGGATCCCAGTCGGCCTGGAAGACCACGTACTCCGCGGCGACGAGCCGCTGGTGGCCGTTGGCCAGCGGCTCGTAGACCACGAGCTCCGGCGTGGCGGCGGACACCTTCCCGTCGCCGACGAGCGCGCCGTTGACGTAGTGGATGCCCATGCCGCCCACGCCGGGGTTGTCGATGCAGGCGATGCCGGCGGCATCGGTCAGCAGCGAGTAGCCCGGGTGGCCGTGGTGGAAGCCGGCCGTCGCCGCGCGGGCGGCGGCGAGGTCGTCGGGTGCTGCGGCCTGCGCCGACGCCGCGAGGGCGGCGACGGCGAGCAGGGCCGCGACCAGTACGCGCACGGTCACGCGTTCGCCGCGACCGGGTCGGGCCGGACGACGACGGTGTCGAGCACCGGGACGACCTCGTCGGCCGCCATCACGGAGGCGGCGGCATGGGCGCGGATCGCATCCGGGCTCTCGCCCTGGTAGATGCAGAAGGTGCCGAGCTCGCCGCCCTCCTCCTGGACGACGTACGACCGGATCCAGCGGACGCCGGACCCGTCCTTGTCGCCCTCGGCGGTCGAGCGGGCGGCGGCGGCCTGCAGGTCCTGCGCGTCGCGGAAGCCGTTGCGGCGCTGGATGACATAGAGCTGCATTGCGGAACTCCTTGGGGAGGTGGTGGGGACGTCGCCGACGCTACGGTCGCGCGGGCCGCCTGCCATCCGCCGGATTGCCGTACTTGCCGTGCCGACATGCCGTATTTCGCCCACGGCGGCGTTCGGAGCCCGTACGCTCGCCCGATGGCGAGCGAGCTGATCGGCAGGCGTCCGGAGCTCGACCGGCTCGCGGCGCTCCTCGCGGACGCGCGTGACGGCCGCGGCGCGGTCGTGCTGCTCGCGGGCGAGGCCGGCGCCGGCAAGACCCGGCTTGCCGGCGCGCTGGCGCAGCACGCGGACGCGTTCGTGCTGCGCGGCTCGGCATCGCAGGGCCGGACGCCGCCGTACGGGCCGCTCGTCGCCGCGCTGCGCACGCACCTGCACGCGCACCCGGAGGGGCTGGACTCGTGCGGCCCGCTACGCGCGCACCTGGCGCGGCTGCTGCCCGAGCTCGGCGCGCCGGCCGCGGACTCCGACCGCGCGACGCTGTTCGAGGCGCTGCGCTGCGCGCTCGCGGGGCTCGGCCACGCGCTCGTCTTGCTCGACGACCTCCAGTGGTCCGACGAGGCCACGCTCGAGGTGCTCGCGGCGCTCGCCGAGTCCGTCACGACGAGCCGCCTGCTGATCGTCGCCGCCTACCGCTCCGACGGGCTGCCGCGTGGACACGGGCTCCGCAGGCTGCGCAACGACCTGCGCCGATCCGGCCACCTCGAGGAGATCGCGCTCGCGCCGTTCGGGGCGGCCGAGACGCGCGAGCTGGTGGCGCGCGTGCTGCCTGCGGCGCCCGGCCCGGACCTGGTGCGGGCGATCCACGACCGCACCGAGGGCGTCCCGTTCTTCGCCCGCGAGCTGGCCGTCGCGCTCTGCGTCAGCGGCGCGCTGTGCGAGAGCCCAGCCGGGCTCGAGCTCGCCGGCGACGGCGACGTCCCGCTGCCCGACACGATCCGCGACGCGGTCATGATCCGCATCGCGGAGCTGGGCGAGGGCGCACGCCGCGCGATCGAGGTCGCGGCGGTCGGCGGCACGACGTTCGACCTGCGCCTCGTGGCCGAGATCGCCGGCGAGGCTGCGCTGACCGAGCTGCTCGAGACGCGGCTCGTGCGCGAGCACGGCGGCGCGGGCACGTTCGCGACCGCGCTCGCACGCGAGGCGCTCTACGCCGATCTGCCGTGGATGGCGCGGCGGACCCTGCACCGCCGCTTCGCCGAGGCGCTCGAGCGCCGCGGCGAGCCCGCGCGCGAGATCGCCCCGCACTGGCTCGGTGCACACGACGACGCGCGCGCCCGCGACGCGCTCGTGCGCGCGGCCGCCGAGTCGGAGGCCGTCCACGCCTACCGCGACGCCGCCCACGCGGGGCGCCTGGCGCTCGACCGCTGGCCGGCCGGCGACGATGACGCGGGCCGCGCCGTCGCGCTCGAGCGCTACGCCCGCTGCTGCCAGCTCGCCGGTGAGCTGGCCGAGGCCGCGCGCGGATGGCGGGAGCTGATCGCGGTCGCCGCCGGCGAGCTGGAGGTGGCCGAGGCGCAGCGGCGGCTGGCCGCGGTGCACGAGCTGCGCGCCGACCAGGACGCCGCGACCGCCGCCCGCCTGGCCGCCGCCGCGGCGTTCGCGGCGACCGGCCAGACCGCCGAGGCGGCGGTCGAGCGGATCGCGATCGCCAACCAGCGCCGGCTGGCGGGGCGCCACGGCGAGGCGATCGAGCTCGCGCGGATCGCCGGCGAGGATGCCGAGCGCGCCGAGCGGCTGGACCTGCGCGTGCGCGCGATGGGCATCGAGGGCATGGCGCGCGCCAAGCATGGCGACCATCCCGCCGGCCTGGCGATCGTCCGCGACGGCCTCGCGCTCGCGCTCGAGCACGACCTGACGGCGGTGGCCGCCGAGCTCTACCAGCGGCTCAGCGTGACGCTCTACGAGTCCGCCGACTACGCCGCCGCCGAGGAGGCGCTCGACACCGCGCTCGAGCTCTGCCGCACGAGCCCGGACCAGTCGACGATCAAGGCGTGCGTGTCGTGCCTGGCGTTCGTCCTGCGCGAGCGCGGCGAGTGGCGGCGCTCCTCCGAGATCTGCCGCGAGATGCTGGCCGAGAGCGGCTCGAGCTTCGTCGCCGAGGGCCTGCTGGGCACCATCCACGCCTACCAGGGCAAGCACGCCTCCGCCCGCCGTCTGCTCACGTCCGCGCTGGCCGGCGCCACCCGCGTCGGCCACTACAACATGACCGTCGACATCACGGCCGCGCTCGCCCGCGTCGCGGCCGCCTCGGGCGACACCGCGGAAGCCGCCGAGCGCTGCCGCGCGATCCTCGCGCGCTGGGAGCGCAGCGACGACCTCCACTACGCCCTCGCCGGGCTGCGCTGGGGCGCCGCGTTCCTCGCGTCGGCGGACGACCGCGCCGGCGCGCACGCGTGCGCCGAGGCGCTGACCGCGATCGCCTCAGCCAGCGGCCATCCGGACGCGCTCGCGGCGCTCGGCCACGCGATCGCCGAGACGGCGCTGCTGGAGGGCGACGCCGAGTCGGCCGCCGAGCAGCTCACCCGCGCGGTCGAGCTGCACCGCGACCTCGACCTGCCGTTCGAGCGGGCGCAGATCGAGCTGCGCGCCGGCGTCGCGCTCGCCGCCGTCGGGGAGCGCGAGCCCGCGCTCGAGCGGCTGTCCGACGCGTACCGCACCGCGCGCCGGCTCGGCGCCCGCCCGCTGGCCGCCGCGGCGGCGACCGAGGTCGCGCGGCTGGGCGAGTCGGTCGCCGCCCGGCTCGGCCCGCGCGCCGCCGAGGACGCGACCGGCGCCGGGCTCTCCCGCCGCGAGCTGGAGGTGCTGCGGCTGGTCGCCGTGGGGCGCACGAACCGCGAGATCGCGCGCGACCTGTTCCTCAGCCCGCGGACCGTGGACATGCACGTCCGCAACATCCTGCGCAAGCTGGACTGCCGCTCGCGCGTGGAGGCCGCCGGGCGCGCCCGCGATCTCGGCATCGCGCTCGCCGGCGAGCGCTGAGCGCGCCGGCTCAGCCGGGCCGCGGGCGCGGCAGCGGCCGCGTGACCAGCCCCTCGGCGACCGCCCAGTCGATCGTGCGGGTGAACGTCTCGGCCAGCGGCGTGTAGGCCAAGCCCAGCTCCCGGGTCGCGCGCGAGCCGTCGTAGCGGTGCCCGTGCAGGATGGTCCGGATGCGCGCGGGGCAGAGCGAGCTCGTGCGGCCGCGCGCCCGTGCCGCCCCCTCCGCGAGCGCGGCGGCGGCCCGCGCGAGCGCCGGCGGCACGAGCCGCACCCGCTCGCGGACCCCGGAGAGCTCCGCGACGAGCTCGAGCGCCTCGGGCGACGGGACGGTCGCGCCGTTGAGCAGGTAGCGCCCGCCGGGCCGCCCGCGCTCGGCGGCGAGCCGGTGCGCCTCGGCCACGTCCGCCACGTCGACGATGCTCACCGGCACGTCGACGAACGCGGGCAGCTTCCCGTTGAGGTAGGCGATGATGATCTTGCCGTTGCCGGTCGCACGGCCCGGGCCCTGCACCGAGGAGGGGTTGAGCGCCACGACCTCGACCCCGAGCCGCTCGCCGGCGGCGAAGGCGGCCAGCTCGCCCTCGTGCTTGGAGCGGTCGTAGACCGACAGGTAGGAGCCGCGGTGCGAGGTGTCCTCGCGGCCCACGGTGCCGTGCGGCTCGCCGACCGAGGCCGCCGACGACGTCAGCACGACCCGCCGCACGCCCGCCCGCGCCGCCGCGCGGACGACCGTCTCGGTGCCGCCGACGTTGACCCGCATCAGGTGGTCGGGGTCGTGGGGGCAGTGGGTGTTGACGCCCGCCACGTGGTAGGCGACGGCGCATCCGGCCATGCCGGCGGCGAGCCGGTCCTCGTCGAGCACGTGCCCCTCCCACGGCTCCGCGCCGCACCCGGCGACCTTCACCGCCGCCTGCGGCGAGCGCGCGAGAGCGCGCACGGCGTCCCCGCCCTCGATCAGCCGTTCACACAGCGCGCCGCCGATGAAGCCGCTGCCACCGGTGAGGAACACCTGCGCCATCGCTCAGGCGACGGCGTTCGGGCGCAGCCGCTCCGCGCGCTTGTCCGGGGTCGTCTCGGCGCCCTCGGAGGCCAGGAACAGGCGCACCTGCTCCATCACCTCGGTGCGGTGCTGCGAGCGATCCGGGCGGATCGCCGGACCGAACGCGACGCCCACGTCGCGCCGCTTCAAGCCCGGGCCGCGCCGCATCCAGCCCCGCCCGACCGGCATCGTGGCGTGGGTGCCCGACACGTGCACGGGCACGATCGGGAGCCCGCGCTCGGCGGCCAGGAGCGCGGCGCCGGCGCGCAGGCGGCCGACTGCGCCGTCACGCGAGCGGGTGCCCTCGGCGTAGATCACGAGGCTCCACCCGCGGTCCAGCAGCGTCTCGAGCTCCGAGGCGCCCGCAGCGCCGGCCTCGTGGCGTTCGACGGGGACCGTGTTGAAGGCCAGCGAGACGGCGTGCGCCAGCAGCGCGCTGCCGTAGAAGTAGTCGGCCGCGGCCGCGACGACGGTGCGCCGCCGCCAGCGCCACGGCAGCGCGCGCAGCACCAACGGGGTGTCCATGTGGCTGGCGTGGTTGGCGACGAACAGCACGGGACCGCGCAGGTCCTCGAGGTGCTCGAGGCCGCGCACCGTGCGGCGCGCATAGAGCGCGATCAGCGGCCGGAACGCGACGCTGAGGAGCAGCTCGCGGACGGCGCCGGCCGGCGCCGTCCGGGCCCACGCCACGTCGCTGGTCACACGATCTTCCCCGGGTTGAGGTTGCCGCCGGGGTCGAAGCCGTCGAACAGGGCGCGCAGCATCGCGGTGCCCGGCGCGGAGAGGTCCTGCTCGAGCCACTCGGCATGCTCGGTGCCGACCGCGTGGTGGTGCGAGAGCG
>Ga0126314_10001626_pt1 | contig 10876 bp, 14 predicted proteins | sample Plot105B_FD_92535 | JGI IMG/M metagenome (GOLD analysis project Ga0126314, IMG submission 92535) | Serpentine soil microbial communities from UC McLaughlin Reserve, CA, USA - Plot105B | ecosystem: Environmental > Terrestrial > Soil > Grasslands | place: USA: UC McLaughlin Reserve, Lake County... | reverse complement strand
GTACTAATTGCCGCACGCTGAATCCAAATCGATTCTCGCTGTTGGTCTGTCGCTGCTTTGCTTGGCTTGTGAGATTGAAGCCGCGGGATTGATGGCGACGTCGCGTACCCGTGCCGGAATCGCGTACGACCGGGCCGGTCCTCCTGGTGAGGTGCCGGTCGTGTTCCTCCACGCGGGCGTCGCTGATCGTCGCATGTGGGATCCTCAGTGGCTGGCGTTGACGGCTGAACGCGATGTCCTTCGGCTGGACCTGCGTGGATACGGCGAGTCGGTGGTGCGGCCGCGCGGCGCGCTTTTCCCGGTTAGTGACGTACTCGACACGCTGGCAGAGCTCGGGATTGGGCGGTGCCACCTGGTCGGTGCCTCTTTTGGCGCCGGCGTTGCCGTTGAGGTCGCGCTGACCCAATCCGAGCTGGTGACGTCTCTTCTGCTGAGCCCGCCTGGTGGCTCTCTCATCGCCGATGTGACAGCGGATCTGGGTGCTTTCGTCAAAGCGGAGACATCGGCACTGGAGAGAAACGACATAGACGCCGCCGTCGGCGCGACCCTGGCCTGGTGGGTGGCTGGGCCCCAGCGGCAGGTCGGCGAAATGGATCCGGCCGTACGCGACCTGGTTCGACAGATGCAACGTCGAGCGTTCGAACTGACCGGGAGTTGGGACGACGTCGAGGAGCGGGAACTGGAGCCGCCCGCGCTCGACCGGCTTGGGGAGATACGGGTGCCCACCTTGGTTTTGGTGGGCGGGTTGGATCTCGATGCCATCCTTGCCGCGGCTAGCCATCTGACCGAGCGGATTCCCGAGGCGCGCCGCATCGACTGGCCAGACACGGCTCACCTGCCTTCGATGGAACGCCCAGTAGATTTCCTGGCGCTGCTGCGCGACTGGCTAGCGCGCAGCCGTCCGCCGGAGCTGCCTTGATCCGTGCGAGTGCCTAAGCAGACCGTCCCCGCAAGCCCATGCAGATAGACGATCTGACCGGACTGTACGAGGTTCGTTAGAGCCTGCAACTCGGTTTCGCGCCCGATGAGTGCATTCATATGCTCAAGTTGGCCAACCATTCGGCATCGTCCCTCAACATTTCGCCTGCAACAAGAGCACCCAGAGCAAGCGGCACGTTCGAACCGGGCCCTGGCATGAGCTGGGCCAGCCTGGTGGGTGATTAGCCATGCTCCTGGCGGCGGTTGGCTGTCTTTTGCTGGTGGTTAGTCGCAGCTAGGGTTTCTGACAGTTTTCTGGCAGGAGCATATGCATGCCTCTGTATGGTGGGCGTTCGCGTCGGCTGGTTATGGCGCTGTTGGCCGCCGTATCCTGCATGGTGGTGGCGTGCACGGGGCGGGCCCAGCCGGGTGATGTGCCATCTTCCGATTTTTCAGTGAGCACTGTCTCGCCTTCGCCGTCGGCATCGCCTGTCCCAGCGCCTGACTACGGGATCATGAAGCGGCAGCTGCAGCAGCGTCTGGCAGGTGACGACTTGAGCCGCAAGGCTGTTCGCGCGGTTTTGGTCAGCGTTGACGGCGAGACGGTTCTGTCCCATTACCGCAAACGTAGGCCGACCGACTATGCGCATGTGTATTCGGTAACCAAGAGTGTGATGAGCATTCTGGTGGGCATCGCGATAGACGAAGGCCGGTTGCAGTTGAATCAGACGCTTGTCGAGTTGCTGCCGGAGTACGCCGACCGGATGACGGATCAGGTGAAGTCGGTCACCCTGCGGCAACTGCTGACTATTACATCGGGCAGCTATGGTGGCGCGGGGGGCGGCGGTTTCAACATTGAATCACAGGATCCCATTGGGCTGATTCTGAGCGACGGCTTCGTCGGCGAGCCGGGCGCGAAGTTTGTTTACACCAACATTGGAGTCCATCTGGTCGGCGCGATCCTGCGACACGCGACTGATCGCCCCATCCTGGACTATGCACGGGAAAAGCTCTTTGACCCGCTTGATATCGACACCCGTCCGGCCTGGCAGGGCCGCTCGAATGATTTGCGAACAGCCTTGAGTAAGCCGGGATTTGCTTGGCTCACCGACCAAGACGGTACAAACCTCGCCTGCTGTGGGCTGAAGCTCACCGCACCGGACATGGTCAAGATCGGTCAGCTGTACCTCGATGAGGGCCGCTGGCAGGGTCGCCAGCTGGTCTCGGCTCAGTGGGTCAAGGAGTCCACTACCAACCAACTGACAAAGGAGCAGATTGGGGCGGAGGGCCCTTACGGCTACCTGTGGTGGATAGGGGACATCCATCCCACCCCTACTTCGCCGCCTTCGGCGCTTATGGCCAGCATGTTGTCGTCGTACCTGACTCTCGTCTAATCGTCGTGACGGTTTCCGACGAGAGCGGATTTCCAGATCCGACGGAACAATTCAGGAAGACGTTCGAAGACGTCATTTTCGCGCCGATCCTGCAAAGCTAACTCAACTGTGTCCGGGTCAGGTTCGGCTGCTTGACGGGGTCGGGTGCATGACGGACTCAGACATGCAGGGTGGGCCGGTAAATGAGCTCTTGGAGGTGACCGTCGAGCGTCCGGTTCTCGATCAGCTCCAGGTCGAAGTCGGCCGCACCCTTAAAGATCGGGTCGAGCCCGGTCTGACCGGTGATAACTGGGAAGAGCGTCACCTGCACGCGGTCGACCAGACCGGCGGCCATCAGCGCCCGGTTCAACGACAGGCTGCCGTGCGAGCGCAACGGCACCTCGGACTCCTCCTTGAGCCGCGCGACGACGTCCACCGCGTTCCCGCTCACGACGGTCGCGTTCGGCCAGTCGAGGGGTTCCTCCAGCGTCGTCGACACCACCGTTGCCGGCATGTTCACCATCCGGGTGACCCATGGGTCACGCACTTCGGACTCCTCGGTGCTCTCGGCCAGCATCTGCACGAATAACCGAAACGTGTTGCCCCCGAAGACCATCCGCTGCTCCTCGCCGAACAAGGCAAACCGGTGGTCGAGCAACTCGGGACCTTGCTTCCCCCAGTAGCCGGTCCAGTTGGCGCTGGCGGCGCCGTAGCCGTCGAGGCTGGAAAAGACGTCGAAGGTATAGGTAGCGGTCATGATGCTCTCCTTGATTGCGGTTGATCCGGCGTGTGGATACAGACTGGAAACCACGGCGAAACTCATCGCCTTTGACTCCTGGAGTCCGACCGCCCCGATGCGGGATCAGGCTCGAAGGCGGCGGCTACTCAATCATGCGCGTACGAGTGCCATCAAGCCCGTCCGGCGCTGGAGCGTTCTCGAGGAATGCGAGGACCGCGACGACCCGGCGGTGGACTGGCGCAGCCGAGATGCCCAGCTTGGAGAAGATCGCGTTGACGTGCTTTTCTACGGTCGAATCGGAAAGGAATAGAGCCTCCTCGATGCCTGCATTGGTCTTGCCCTGGGCCATCTCCCGGAGTACATCCAGCTCGCGCGGAGTCAGGGACGCAAGTGGGCTCGGCGCGCGGTTTTGCTGTCGAGCGAACAGGGTGTCGATGATCAGCGGATCGACCACCGATCCTCCTGCCGCCACTTCATGGAGCGCGCGGACGAGGTCTTCGAGATCACCGACTCGATCCTTCAGCAGATATGCCAATCCAGCGGAGCCGTCATTGAAGAGGGCTCGGGCGTAGCTCTCATCGGTGTGCTGCGACAACACCACAACGCCGATCTCAGGGTGATCTTTTCGGATGGCGCGGGCGGCCTGGATGCCCTCCATATGGTGGCTGGGCGGCATTCGGATGTCGGTGAGGACCGCGGTTGGTGCGAGTCGCCGGACCGCATCAAGCAGCTCGCGCGCATCACCGACGCAGGCCAGCACCTGGACATGCCCGGAGTCTTCCAGAAGTCGGCGCACGCCCTCGCGAACGAGGTAGTTGTCCTCGGCGATGACGACCCTGAGCGGCTCAGGCATCCTGACCCGCCAGGGCGCCACCGCGAAGCGGGAGTTCGGCACGCACGCTAGTTCCAGCACCCAACCGGCTCTCGATGGTGAGCTGGCCGTGCAACGCTTCGACGCGGTCGCGGATGTTGGCCAACCCGCCGGAAGGTGCCCCGTTCGGCTCGAACCCCTGACCGTCGTCCTCGACGACCAGGCAGAGCCGGCTGTCCGGATGCGACAGTCGGATGCGAGCGCCGTCAGCGCCGGCGTGCTTGGCCACATTGGTGAGAGACTCGCACGCCACGAAGTACGCCGTGCCCTCCACATCCTCGGAAAACCGCTCGGCACGTAGCCCGGCGTCGGCAAGGATTTGCACCGAGATCGGAAACCTCGTGGCTCGGGACTCCAGCGCCGCGACCAGCCCGTTATCGGTAAGGACAGGCGGGTGGATGCCGCGGGCGAGCTCCCTGAGATCTCGAAGCATCTCGCGGGCCTGATCTTGCAGATCGGTGAGTTCGGCGGCGGTGAGCTGGTTACGGCTCAGCCGGTTGCGGGAGCCGAAGACCCGCGATGAGAGCGACGACCTCCTGCTGGATACCGTCATGCAGGTCGCGCTCAATCCGACGCCGCTCCGCATCCTGCGCGGCAATGAGACGGACACGAGAGGTTGACAGCTCTTCGAGCCCCTCCTTGAGTCGAGTCGCAAGCCGAACGTTGGCCACTGCTGTGGTGGCCTGCGCCGCCACGGTGGCGAGAAGTTCAAGATCAGCGGGAGCATAGCCTCCTGGCTTGGGACCAAGATCGATTCGTCCGACCTGCTCGCCGGCGTGGACAAGATCGACTCCGGCCGCGCTGTCCTCGGTCAACTCGCGCGCGACGCCGACCGGCTCATCGAGCCAGCTGCCATCCCGATGGCGCAGCCGGACGCGTACCCAGCTTGCACCGATTCCGTCGCGGACCGCGTGAGCGAGTCGAGGCAGCAGCTCATCGAGCTCGGCCGTCCGCTCCATCGTCGTGCCGAGGTTTTTGAGTAGCTGGTATTGCCGCGCCCTATTGCCGAACAGTCTTCTGCTGACGGCGGATTCGAGTCGCCGGCGGAGGGGCTGGAAGGCAAGGGCCGCAACAATAGTGATGACTACGGCGAGGGTTACCGGTACCAGATTGCCTAGCATCAAGCCCGGTGTGGCCGCAATGACTGCATAGGACGCGGCGATCAGTAACAACGCGGCGCCGTACGCCACGGACCTGCGGACAATGAGATCCAGTTCGAAGAGCCGATGGCGCAGGATTCCATAAATAATTGCCGCTGGGACAAGGATTCCGGTCGGCGCAGCGAGGGCGAGCAGGGTGGCAACCAAAGCCGAATCGTTGGAAGCGCCGAGTAGTCGCGCCACCCCAGCCGCGGTATAGAGCGCCACCCCGATGACGATGACAATGAACAGGAATCGCATCTGAGCCCGGACCGCAGCATCGGCCGCGACAAAACGTGCCCAGATGACCAGCACGCCGACGAGAACCATCCACCAGCTATTGAGCGCTAGCCAAAGGGCGGGCTGAGCCAGCCAGGCCAGCCAACTGACCGCGTCCGGGTTGGGCACGGCGAGGTCCTCGGCTACCCAGGGCGAGATCGGCACGATCGGCGATGCAAGCAGAGCCAGCGGCGGACCCAGAAGACCCAGCCACGAGCAGCGCAGTGCAAGTCGTTGCCAAGAGCGTTCAACCAAGCCGTCCGGGTATCCGCCAATGAGAAGCGTCATAGCGAGCACTCCCACGGCTTCCGCCTCGAGGCTCAGCATGCTTAATACTGGGAACCACGGCGAGTTGATCAACTCTGGTTGGCTCCGCATGAGCGACCCGAGCCCCGCCGACACAAGCAGTGCGGTCGCGCTGACGAGCAACCGAACCGGTTGCGGATGACTCGGCAGCCGCCACGTTAGCCATGCGCCCACCGTGTACATGGGGATGAGGACGAGGATCCACAGAAGATTGAGGAGGAGCGATGGTCCTTTAGTGGACATCGCCTCATTGAGCAGCCCATAAATGAGGGAGAGCCCGCCCACAGTCGTCAGCGCATACAGCCGAAGCCTGGCCACGGTCACGCATCTATGATCCGCCGATTTCTGCTCCGCTGATACGGGGTTGGCCCATCGCCCGACCTGAGGTCAGCCTCCATGGATTTTGCGGCCTGCCTCATTGCTCCCGACGGCGCAGGAGCGAAACGTTGGCAAGGAGGATCACCTGAGCGTGATGAGGAGGACAAAGGGATGCGAACCGCGTACAAGGTGCTGGCCTACCTGGTGGCAATTGGGGTGGCCGTCCAGGCGGCGTCGATTGCCTACGGGTTTTTCGGCCTTATCTCCTGGGTTGAGGAGGGCGGCACCTTTGATCAGTCCAGCCTGCGTGGGTCTGAGGTCGGTGGGCACATCGGATTCTTGACTCATGGCATCGGCGGCGTCATCGTCGTGCCGGCAATCGCATTGCTGTTCTTGATCAGCTCGTTCTTCGCCAAGATTCCGGGAGGGATCAAGTGGGCGCTCATCGTCTTTGGTGTGACCGTTCTTCAGGTTGGCCTGGGTTTGCTATCCCTGTTTGTCGCCGGACTTGGCTGGTTGCACGGACTCAACGCCTTGGCCCTTTTCGGTACCGCCATGCTGGCGGCAACGCGGGTCCCGCGGGCCGTCGCAGCCAGCACTGCTGCCGAGGAAGAACCCGTAGCTGAGTCGGCTCTCACCTGATGTCCGTCGTCAACTTTGTGGAATGAGAACAATGACCCAGACAATCCCTGGTGTTGAGCCGCTCAGGGCTGCCCTCGCGGGTGTCGTGGTTGCGCCAGACGACCTGGACTATGGCCAGGCGCGGAGGGTGTGGAATGCCGACATCGACCACCATCCCGCTGTCATCGCCCAATGTGCGACGGCGCAGGACGTTGCCGAAGCAATCCGCTTCGCCCAAGACCAGGGGCTGGAGCTCGCAGTCCGCTGCGGCGCCCACAGCTTTCCCGGGTACTCCTCAGTCGACGGAGGCCTGGTAATCGATCTGCGTCGGACAAACCGGGTGACAGTGGACCCGCAAGCCAAGCGGGCACGAGTGCAGGGGCGGTGCGCTGATCCGTGATCGGGAAACCGCCACCCAGGGATATGGGCTTGCGGTGCCATCCGGGTTCGTCAGCCATACCGGTGTCACCGGCCTGACCCTGGGAGGTGGGATGGGTTGGTTAACCAGGCAGGCTGGCCTGTCGATCGACAACCTGGTCGCCGCAGAGGTGGTGGTCGCCGACGGCAGCATCCTGCGGGCGGCCGCGGATGAGAGTCCGGACCTGTTTTGGCGATCCGTGGCGGGGGCGGCAACTTCGGTGTGGTCACTGAGCTGGAGTTTCGGCTGCACGAAGTCGGCCCAGTGGTACAGTTCGGCCTGCTGTTCTGGGACGCCGCCCGAGGCGGAGAGGCGCTGCGCCTGATCCGCGACGTTATCGCTGATCTGCCACGGTCATTGAATGCCGAAACGGCCGCGATCACCGCGCCGCCGGAACCGTTCGTCCCGCCCGAGCACCAGCACAAGCCGGGCTACGCCCTGCTCCTGGTCGGGTTCGGTGACGAGGCGGAACACCGGCAAGTGCTTGACCGCCTTCGCAACGGGCTGCCGCCACTGTTCGAGTCTGTCAGCCCAATGCCCTACGTCGTGCTGCAACAAATGCTGGACGAGGCCAATGCCTGGGGATTCTACGGCTACCAGAAGGACGCCTACTTCGAAGACCTGAGCGATGACATGATCGACATCCTGACCCAGCACGTGGCCAAGAAAACCTCCCCGCTGTCGGTGGTCCTGTTCAACCGCCTCGACCAGGCCTATAGCGAGATCGGTGAGGACGACACCGCCTTCCGCGGTGGACGCAGCGCCCGATACATGGCCTACTTCGTCGGACTGTGCCCCACAGCTGACCTGCTGCCCGCCGAACGGGCATGGGTGCGCTCAACGTGGAATGCCCTAAAGCCCACATGATCGGCACCACCGCATACGTCAACGTATTGGAGAAGCAAGACGGAGACAGAGTCCGGGAAACCTACGGGCACATCTACTAGCGCCTCGCCGCAATCAAGGCCAAATACGACCCACAAAACGTCTTCCACCGCAACGCCAACATCGAGCCGGCGCTACCGGCATAGACACCCAGGGATCCGGATGGGCTTCCCGCCCCACTGCAACCGCCCAGTCGTCAAGGTGTTCAGCCGAAGACGGTCGGACCGGCCTTCGTCGGCGTGATCCTGATCAAGCAGCGACGCTGTTTGATCATCGCGGCGCGGTAGTCGTCCCAGTCCGGATGCTCTCCGGAGATGGAGCGGTAGTACTCGACCAGCGGTTCCATCGCCTCGGGCAGGTTTACCACCTCGGCGTCGCCACTGAGCTGCGCCCAGTCGCCGAAGAACTTGTCATTAAGGACACTCAACCAGGCTCGGGGGTCTCGGCGGACGTTCAAGGTCTTCATGGCGGATTCGCGGGTACTGACGACCAGACGATCCTGTGCGTCGACACCGACCAGTACCGGTGACAACTGAGGGGTGCCGTCACGTTTCATGGTTGCAAGAACGGCACGTGGATTCTTACGGGCGAACTCGACTGCTTCTGCGGCATCCATGTCAGCGGCAAGTCAATCAGAATGGTCGACGATGTCCCTATCGGGGGCGATGATCTGTCGAACAGGCCAACAGTTCGCCCGTCGTGATCGGTCGCGATTACCTGTTGGAGAGCCATGGCGACTGAATAAGCATTATCGCCCAGCGCTCTCTGAGCCGGATGTTGTCACTGAGGTCTCCACGTCGATCTTCACCTCTCTCGCTTCGAATCCCAGTCCACAGCCCGGCTCGACAGCGCCATGACCACGACCGACGAAAAGAACACCGAGGAGGAGCGAGGAGCTGAGCCTGGGGTTCAAGAAGGGTGACCGGGTCACCTGGAGGAGCCACGGCGGCACCGCCGAGGGCGAGGTGCTGCGCAAGATCACCGAGGACACCGAGCTGGCGGGCCGGAAGGTACGAGCCAGCAAGGGCGATCCGCAGTACCTCGTGCGCAGCGACAAGAGCGGCGGCGAGGCAGTGCATAAACCGTCGGCGCTGAGAAAGAAGGGGTGACGGCGACGACCACCTCCGGCACCGACCCCCACAGTGGACAGGACTGCGTTGACTGAAGCAGCATCGGAGCCGAGGAGGCCGTCGACGAGGTTTGGGCCCACTGGCAGGACGCAGTGAACATGACCGCCAACGAGCTCGAGAACTTCCTCGGCACCGACGAGTCGAAGTCAGCGGGCGACAAGGGATCGGGAGGCGAGTCGACCGGCCACCAGTCCGGCAGGCGCATCGTGAAAATCCTCCGCGCGAAGAAGGGCGACTTGACCGAGGACGACGCCGCCCACATGCGCAAGGTACTGGGCTACGTGCACCGGCACCTGGCGCAGAAGCCCTCGGGAGACGTCAGCGACTCGCCCTGGCGGTACTGGCTGATGAACTGGGGTCACGACCCGACAAAGTGATCGCGCGGTCGACGTATCTGATCACCCGGTTGAACAGCGCGGAGCCGCGCGTCGGATCGGTTGCGCGACCGACGCCCACGCGCTGGCGGTCACGACCCGCTGCACGAGGTCCACGTCGCTCTCCCGGTACCAGCGGTGCCCGCTCGCGGCCGCTCCGGCAGCGGGAAGCCGTGCTCTGTGCCCTATCGATCGCGGACGCCCGCAGCTCCAGTCATATGACTGTCTGAGCTGTCATATGACTGGTAGGATGAGTTCATGTTGTTCGGCGAGCCTTTCGGTGGAGTGATTCCGGGCGCGCGCGGTGCGGTATTGGGGGCACTTCTGCGGACCGATGCTCCGATGACAGGGCGACAGCTCCATGCACTGCTCAGCGATGACTACAGCCTCTGGACGGTTCAAGAGGCGTTGAAGACGCTGATGCGGCTCGGCCTCGTCAACTCTCAGAGCATCGGCCGCGCAGGCGTGCATACCATCAATGAAGATCACGTCGCGGTCGAGCCCCTGCGAGCTCTCCTCGATCCGATCGCAGCGCTGACCGAGGTCGTGCAGGAAACGGTCGGCGACGACGTGAAGACCGTCATCCTCTTCGGGTCGATCGCGCGCGGTGTGGCCAGTGTCAATAGCGACGTCGACCTCGCTATCATCGCCCCGGCCGGCTGGGGCGGGCGCATAGATCTGGAGGACGCGGTTCGTACCCGGCTGGGCAACGACTGTGACGTGCTTGTCTTCACTCCCGAGGACTTCAATCGCCTGTCAGGCACCGGCGAAGCCGAACCCGTCGTCCGGCAGATTCTCACCGATGGCGTCCCACTGATTGGATCAATGCAACGGAGGAAGATCGGAGCCGCGTGATGCCAACTGCCGAGCAGCGCAACCACGCCAAGAGCTTCCTTAAGAAGGCCGAGGAGTACCTCATTTCCGCCGAGGACAACCTCGTCGCCGAGCGTCCCACCCCCGCCGCCGGCGACGCGATCCACTCCGGCATCAGCTCCAAGGACGCCATCGTCACCACGCTCACCGGCTCGACGAGCAAGGCCAAGGACCACGCGACGGCGGCGAAGGAACTGAAGCAGGCCTTGGGCAAGCGACCAGAAGCCCTCACAGCCGAAAAGGCGCTCCGCGAGCTGCTCTCCGCGCAGGGCGACGTGAAGTATGGCGTCGCGCTCGTTACGCCTGCCAAGGCCGAATTACTCGTCCGGCGGGGCCGAATCCTCGTCGAACTCGCGGTCCAGATCGTCAGATTGGGCCGCTAGTGAGGTGAGGGCTGAGGGGTCACTGCCGGCCACCGACGCCTGCTTCGAGGACCGATCCGCAGACGTTGTCCTGGCTGCCGCCCACGCGCCGCGCGTCCTCGTCGGCGTCTGCCATCCCGACCGGAACGTCGTCCTTCCAACTCGGGTAACCACCCGCGTGATTGGTGCCCGAGTACATGGATGAACGACGGTGTCACACCGTCGGAGAGCCGATCTCACCGGAACCGCCGGAAGAACTCTCGCACGTCG
>Ga0126314_10001625_pt1 | contig 10877 bp, 8 predicted proteins | sample Plot105B_FD_92535 | JGI IMG/M metagenome (GOLD analysis project Ga0126314, IMG submission 92535) | Serpentine soil microbial communities from UC McLaughlin Reserve, CA, USA - Plot105B | ecosystem: Environmental > Terrestrial > Soil > Grasslands | place: USA: UC McLaughlin Reserve, Lake County... | reverse complement strand
TAGGCTCGAGTATTTCCACATTCCATTTAGTATTTAATGCACCTCTTAGCTCAGTGAAAAGAATATGATTAGCTTGACAGTACAAATAAAGCTCTTCAGCAAATGCTATTTGTAAATATCTATGAGAATTCTCTATTATCTTCGTTAGTTCTGCTATTTCAATCGTGGAAACTGTATGCATAGGAATTTCTAAACTTTGGCTATAAGCTTGCGAATTTATTTGGGTATTATTGTTTGTTGAACTATTTTCGATAAAATTCGACGGGCTTTCATTGAACGATCGATTTGCCTTTTCTTGGCCATTATAATGGTTCACAATCTCATCCTCAGGAAATACATGAGTGGCACATTTAGAATGTCCAGTGTAAAACTCGGAACCTAATTTTAAGCAACATGGGTTTACCCCTCCCATAACACGAAGTTGGTTAACCCCATATTTTTCTTCATCTTGTGAATACCATCTATGGGGGGCATGTACAACATGTAATCTATGCTCTAATAATTCAAATACTTTTTGTGAGGTACCGAGCGGAATCGTACTTTCAATAGAAACAAGAGATCCGTTATTGGCTTCCATAGATATTTTATTTATGACTGAAAGTAAACCATCAATTTGTGGAGTAGATATATCAGATGGATTATGAGTGGAGATGCAGATAATATAAATATCAAAATTTCTAAAACTAGTGGTAGTTTTTATCCCAATCTTTTCTTGCGCTCTAAGCATTGATTCACTATTAATATCATATCCATAAACATCAAAACCTTTGTCATTAACATATTTAGCAACAGGTAATCCCAACTGACCTAAGCCAATAACTAAAACTTTCTTTAATTTTGTATTTATTGAATTGGACATCTGTAAGAAAAATTTATTATTTTTATTATATAGATTGGCGAATAGAGATCCTGCTCATTTCTCCTAGTATTTTATAGTAAAGTAAGTAATGGAAAAAATTTTTAGTAGCTGTTGTAATTAATCCTCTGTAACAGTTTTAAAGAACTTAATTTTAGAAAAAAGTTTTGCCAAATCACATTTTATTCCATTTTACACAATATGAGTTGGAATAGCTTAAACAATATATTAGAAAAAAGCTTAATAGAAAGATTGAGCTTAATTATATCGTCACAAAAACTATTTGATTTAATTTTAGATAATCAGAACAACATACGGATTGTGGATACCAGATCATTTAATGAATATCTTAAGGGACACATTCCAGGAGCAATAAATATAGAACTAATGCAGTATCACTGGAATGACACCTCAAAACAAGGCATAACGGGCTTTAATCGACAAATGAGACATTTATTTTCTAATATAGGAATTACTGGAAAAACCTTTTTAATATTTTATGATAATATTTCTGGTCCATCTGCAGCTCGTGGCGTTTGGCTTTCACTTTATTTTTCCCACAAGAAAGTCGCAATGTTGAATGGAGGATTCACTTCTTGGGAAAGAGAAAATAGGCCAATAGAAAACAAAACAGAGTCTTTTCGTTATGTTAAAATTGATAAACCACCTGACGAAACAATTTTGGCTGATTATAAAACTCTTCTGGACTCCATAAGTGATAAAAAGAAAAATCAGATAATAATCGATTCACGATCATTCGAAGAATATAGTGGAGATCAAATAAGAGCATTGAGGGGGGGTCATATACCAGGTGCTATCAATAGAGATTGGAAAGGAAATATCTTGATTGATAAATTTAAATCTCTTGATGATATTAAAAAGTTATACTCAAGCTTTGCGAAAAATCAACCCCTTATCACATATTGTCAAGGAGGGTATAGAGCCGCAAATACTTTCGTGATATTAAAAGAATTAGGTTTTAAAAATGTTAAGATGTATTTGGGCTCTTGGAATGAATGGGGCAATAATTCTAGACTACCAATTGAATAAGAACAAAAAGTAAAAACTTTTTTTATTCTCTTGATATATTTCTATATAATCCTATAGTGTACATATAGTGTGATCTTATCTATCTTACAAGAGTATTAATCTATGATTGGAAACGTCTGCTAACATTGAGAATACATTTACTAATAATATATCTACTCGTCTTTATCCTGATAATCTAGATTTCACTAATAGTTTTAAACTTCATATTAAAAATATGGATGCCGGATATTACGATAAACAAATCTTAAAAAATATTAACTTAACGATAAAAAAAAATTCTGTTACTGCTTTTATCGGACCGTCCGACTGTGGTAAAACTACCCTAATTAGATGCATTAATAGAATGCATGAGATGACGCCAGGTGCCTATTCTAGAGGAGAAATTCATTTGGATAGAATAAATGTCTATGATTCGAAAGTTAATCCAGTAATGATCAAAAGAAGAATTGGCATGGTATTTCAAAAACCCAATCCATTTCCAACCATGAGTATCTACGATAATGTTGCAGCAGGTTTAAAACTTAATGGTGTCAAAGATAAAAAAATAATAAATGAAATAGTAATAGAAAGTTTAGAAGACGCTGGGTTATGGCAAGAGGTAAAAGACGAATTAAATAAACCTGGCATGAGCTTGTCTGGTGGCCAACAACAAAGGCTATGTATAGCTCGTGCACTCGCAATGCAGCCAGAGATCATTCTTATGGATGAACCAACATCTGCATTGGATCCAACTGCCTCTTCTAAAATAGAGGAACTAATTAATGATTTAAAGAAATACCTTACTATAGTAATAGTAACACATAACATGCAGCAAGCAGCTAGAGTATCAGACTTTACAGCATTCATGTACCTTGGTGAACTAATAGAATTCGGAGAAACAAAACAAATTTTTGGAAGTCCTTTGAAAGAATTAACAGAAAGATATATCAGTGGAAAATTTGGCTAAATTCCATAATTAAATATTAGATAGGACAGATGACATTTTAAATACGTGATAACAATGAGATAACAACATGAGATATCGATAAAATTCTTTTTAACATAATAAAATAAAGAAATTTGAAAATTATTTTCAAAGAATAGTTATTCTGCAATAAAGATTTCTAAGCTTTGCAACTATTACAATAATAGTTTACAAATAAAAAAAAGGGTACATACTGCAAGGAGAGTCCCTGATATTCAAATGATATTTTCATTATCGTCAAAAAAAAATTAATATTTAACTCGGAAAGTTTAAATTGCAAAGTCAAAGTCTTCATCTGTTTACTAATGTATGGTGGGATTGTTGAAAAAACCTAAATAAATTAAATAAGTTGTATTCTTCATATTAAGAAGACAAAGTAATGTTCCATATTATAAGGAATGATTTGAATAATAAGAATATTTTTAATAAGGTATATACGCTATTAATACGCTATTAATATAATTGAGATAGGATTATATATTTATTATAATCTAGTAAGAAGATTATTTTGTGTTCAATTAATATAATTAATAAGTAACTAATAATATATATACTATGAGTTACAAATTACACATTTTGTAATAATAATTGTTAATCTTATAAACGAATTTTAATTAATAGCTTTTATAATATAACAGATGATAAAATTTAATAAAAAAAATTCTGAAATACAGATAAAAGAATTGGAAAAGGATGATCTTATCGATAGTTTTTTCGACACATTATCAAATCTAACAGAAATTGGTAAAGATGTTTATAACAAAGAATTCTCACAAAAGATTTTTGAAGAAATTAGAAAATCTAGCAATATAAAAATTTTTGTTGCCATAAAGGACACAGATATAGTCGGATCAATTACCGCAATTTTAGAACAGAAATTTATTCATAATGGAGGAAAAACTTGCCATATAGAAGATGTAGTAACACGAAAAGGATTTGAAAATTTAGGAATTGGTTCTGTCCTTGTAAAAAAAGTATTAGAATTAGCACGCCAAGAAAAATGTTATAAGGTAATTTTAAATTGTTCTGAATACAATTCACACTTTTATGAAAAATTGGGATTTTACAAACATGATACTGGTATGAGATATAATATTGACATTTGATAAATTAAAGATATTTTATTATACTATTCTTACATTGTGTTGGACTCCCATGATTTCCAAACTAATATTTGGGATGAATCATTGTACTTAGTTTTGCTTTAAACACTAAAAAAATAAGTCATCACAATAGTAGGTTCTTCTTTTGTTACTATGGACTTTCTTCTTACTAGACGTAAAAATCTAAAATTTATTAATTCATATCGAGAGTAACATAATTTCATTGTCCTAAATAAGTTAATATTTCTACCATTAATTATTTACACCTCATCATTTAACTTTGGCGATTCAAATAAATTAATAATAATATGTAGCGATTATAGTATTAAAACAACATTAACACCTTTCTAGTATTAGAGCTAATAAATACGTACAATTCAGTCATTTCTAAATTTAATTTTGGCAAAATTAATAATTTTTAAGATTATTTAGACAAGAACCGTGGCAATTAATTAATATTACTAACAACAGACGAGGAAATAGCAGATATAATATAAGTAGAATTCAAGTGATCAATCATATTGTTTAATTATATTTTTAGAATTCAGAACTCTTCAATAGTACACAATTTCTTTATCAAAAATTCGTTCTATACTTACTTTTCTTGGAAGAATTATATTAAATGCTTTCTATAGAACAATATTAATGAATTCCTCTCCCATAGTTGTATTTGATTCGGGTATTGGATCGATGTCAATAATTCGGGAAATAAAAAGAGAACTTCCCAATGAAAATTTAATTTATTTTGCGGATAAAGCCAATTTTCCTTATGGAAAAAAGTCACAAATTGACCTTTTTAAAATTGTCCTTAATACTATTAAATATTTAGAACGATTTCATCCAAAATTGGTAATAATTGCTTCAAATACACCATCCCTACAAGTTATTGATGAAATAAAATTACTCACTAATATTCCATTGCTTGGTGTAAAACCCCCTATTAAAAAGGCTATAAAAATAACAAAAAAAAATCACATAGGAATAATGGCGACAGAATCTTCACTCAAGAGTAAAGAATTGGATAAATTGATAAAATCTGAAATCCCTCAAAATATTTTTGTCTCTAAATACAATGCATCCTCTATAATCCCTCTAATAGAAGATGGGACCTTTTTGAGAAATAGGAAAAAAATTGAACAGTTCATAACTCAAATATTTGGAAATATTGATAATATTGATGTGATAACATTATCAAGTACACATTTACCATTTATAATAGATCAATTAAATCAGATATACCCACATGTAAAATTTCTAGATCCAGCTGAATCAATAGTTAAAGATCTGAAAAAATTTTTAATAGATAATAATTTAAATAATAAAACTAAAAATGGCAAAATGAGAATACTAGTTTCAGATAATAAAAAAAAGTTTCAAGAAATTTTAAGGCAAATTGGTAGAAAAGAAAAAATAGAAGAAGTTTTTTGGTCTTTATAAATACAACAACAAAATATGTATGTATATATAATAATTGGCCCGAAGAAGAAGGTAAGATTAGGCGGCCCTAATGTGAATTAGTCAATGAACAGAAAGATAAGAGTTGGAATTGATGTTGGTGGGACTTTTACGAAAGCCATAGCTATAGATATCGCATCAGGTAAATTTATCGGCAAAACGACTATTCCAACTACACATACTTCTGAACGGGGAGTAGCCGATGGAATAATTATTGCATTAAGAGATTTAATCAAACATTTTAGGATAGAAAGGTCAGAAATTGAATTAATTTCACATAGTACTACTCAAGCTGTAAATGCACTCCTTGAAGGGGACACCGTAAAAGTTGGCATTATAGGAATGGGTGTCGGATTAGAAAAATCGAATGTAGTTAAAAGAACAAACATAAAAAACATAGAGCTTTCACTTCATAAGTATTTACACACATGTTATAGGTTTATAGATACCTCAAAATATCTTGATATAAATGAAATAATTTTTACTATTGCTTCACTTAAAAAGGAAGGAGCAAATGTATTAGTGGTTAGTGAGGCGTATGGTGTCGACGATCCTAGCAATGAAAAATACGTAATGAACTATTCTGATCTACCTATTACTGGAGGTCATGAATTAACAGGTATTTATGGATTAGAAATCAGGACATTAACTGCTGCTATTAATGCAGGAATAATGCCAAAAGCAATTAGTACTGCAAAATATGTCGAAGAAGCAGTTAGAAAGGAGAATCTACCGTGTCCAATTATGATAATGAAAGGAGATGGAGGAGTAACAGATATTGATACATTTAAAAATAAACCTATTTTAACAATATTATCTGGTCCAGCTGCTAGTGTTGCTGGTGCTTTATTATATTCTCACATTTTACACGGAGTTTTTATAGAGATAGGTGGTACATCTACAAATATATCCATTATAAAAAATGGAAAATCTGAAATTAGATATGTATCCATAATGGATCATCCTACATGTATACGTTCTGTTGATGTGAGAGTGGCCGGTGTTGCAGGAGGCTCTTTAATTAGAATTTCAAACGACAAAGTTATTGATGTGGGACCACGCTCTGCACATATAGCAGGTCTAAGATACTCCTGTTTTGTTGAACCTCAAGAATTAGAAAATGCTAGGATAATATCGTTAAAACCAAATGAAACAGATCCTGATGATTATGTGTGTATAGAAACAGCAAATAATAAAAAAATTGCAATAACTAATACATGTGCAGCCAATGCTTTAGGATTAATAAATAAGGAAGATTACGCATTTGGTAATCAAAGTTCAGCAATTAAATCTCTTTCTTTACTTGGTAAAAAGCTAGGAGTAGATTATCAAACAATTGCAAGTATGATATTAGATTTTTCTATCAAAAAGATTTTACATATAATGGAGCCTATGATAAAAGAATATCATTTGGATGAGAATAAGATCATACTTGTTGGTGGAGGAGGAGGGGCCTCAGTTTTAGTTCCATATATGGCCACAAAATGTAAATTCACTCATGAAATAGCTAAAAATGCAGAGGTGGTTTCTTCTATAGGTGTAGCAGCCGCAATGATTTATGAAGAAATAGAAAAGACAATCGATAAACCTGAGTCCAATGATGTATCTAATGTTATAGAGGAGGTTAAAAAAAGAGCTCTTGATAGAGGTGCTGTTCCAGAATCTATATCAATACAAACGGAATTCGTGAAGGAACGCACCTTATTAAGAGCAATAGCTACAGGTAACGTTGAACTTGATATTGGTAAGAACAATCGAAAGGAAATCAATGAAACGGAAGCCTCATCTATAGCTTGTTCAATCTTAGATAGTAAACAAGTTCAACCGATATTAAACATGAAAAATTATTTTGGATTTACATGTGAAACAATAAAAAAACATTTTTTTGTAAAAAAAAGAAAAAATCCAATTGTCATCTTAGACAAATTCGGAAGAATAAGATTAATGCTGGATAATGCAAAGATTGTTAGTGGAAATAAAAAAATAAAGAATGAACTTGATACAATGATACATCAATTGATGGCTAAATCAAATGAAGAATTGGCTCCACAAATACATATTTTAGATGATATGAAAATAGTTGATTTCTCTAGTTTAACCTCTCCAGAACATCTTATAGATGCTTTAAAAAACGAAATAAATAAAACAAATACTGATAAAATAACAATTATAATAAAACTGTAATATATGCATCCTTTACGTAAAATAAGAATATTTTTTCCATGAATAAATTATTTAACTATATTTGGTCCCCTAAATAATTATTGTGCTCGTTATTTCTTAAAGTCAAAGAGGCCTTTTTAATCAATTTATATATACTATCGTGACATGGACAATTACAAATTTTTGATCCGTCATATTTTATATCTTGGGTAGTGATTATACCATTACAATTACTATGATCCTGTTGAATACAATACAAAGAGCTTTCACTCAATAAAGCATTTTAATCACAACATGATAAAAAACCTTATCCTTATCATTCATAAAATAACCGTTGTAAAAAAGGTTTTTATGATTGGATTCAATTTGTTAATATTATTTGTTTGAAAATTCAGTGGTAATAGCAGGGCCTGCTTCAGTACATTTGGCTAGGAATATTTCCAGCAATTTGAATGTTAAAATTATTGAACCAGAGCTGAAGATATTTTCCGATGGAGAAAGCAAGCTTCGATTTCCATCTGTTAATAATAAACATTGTATAATTGTTCAATCACTTTATCCTCCTCCAGATAAACATATAATTCAGTTATTAATGATTATTCATAAATGTAAAAAAGATAATGCTTCAAAAATAACAGTAATAATTCCCTATATGGCATATGCCAGACAAGATAAGGCATTTTTAGAAGGTGAAATTATAAGTGTGGGAGTATTAGCTCAACTAATAGAAAACTTTGGAGTAAATGAAGTAATAACAGTCGATATTCACAATGAAGTTTCTTTATCCTATTTTTCAATAAATACTAAAAATGTTACGGCTATTCCAATTCTCGCAGAGTATATAAAAAATAAAGTAACGTTAGACAAATCTTTTATCATTTCACCTGATACAGGAGGAATAACAAGGGCTAATAAATTTGCTCAATTATTAAATTTACCTATATTGTGCCTCAAAAAAAAAAGAGATAGAGAAACAGGATGTGTTTCCATAGATGAAAACATAGGGATGAAAGTTGCGGGAATGAATGCAATTTTGGTAGATGATATGATTAGTACTGGAGAAAGTATAGTAAAGGCCTGTGAAGTTTTAAAAAAACAAAAAATAGGAAATATTACTGTATCGTGTACTCACGCAATCCTTGTAGACAATGCATTTGAAAAAATTATAAATTCAGGTGTAAAAGAAATTATTTCAACCAATTCAATTCCAAGTATTTGTTCCAAAGTAGATCTATCTGTAATATTGTCAAACATATTAGTTAATGCTAATTAATCCAATCCAGAAGATTAGTACTCGTTAATCAAAAAAAGGTAGTTGACATGGTAGAATTAAAAATAGTGTTTTTGGGTACCTCTGCAGCTATTCCAACCTACGAGAGAGGATTATCTTCTATTGCCATTGCAAGAGGAGATGAAATATTAATATTTGATGCAGGAGAAGGAATGCAGATTAAGTTTATCAGATCAAAATTAGGAATAAATAAAAAAATGAAAATTTTCGTAACACATATCCATGGAGATCATTGTTTAGGGCTTTTAGGCCTATTACAAACCCTTTCTTTAATGGGTAGAACAAAGCCTATTGAGATATTTGGGGAGCCTAGATTACAAGAATTTATTTTGATAAACCAAAAGATACTCAACTTTAGTGTTAATTATAAAGTTACTATTCATACAATACAAAAGGAAGGAATTTTGGTTGAAGAAAAGGAGTATATTATCAAAGCGTGTCTAGCAGATCATTCTATTCTTTCTTTTTCGTTCCTCTTAGAAGAAAACCATAGACCTGGAATATTTTATATTGAGCATGCAAAGCAAGTTGGAATTCCGGAAGGTAAATTGTATAGCTTATTACAACATGGCTTTGATATAGAATACAAAGGTACAAAATTTTTTGCAAAGGAGTTTACAGGCCCTTCTCGCACAGGGCGTAAAATTGGAATATCTGGAGATACACGACCATCAGAGAAATTAGAAGTATTTTTTAAAGGTTGTGATGTATTAGTTTTTGAATCTACTTTTACAACAAAAGAAAGAAAAAAAGCTATTGAAAGATTCCATTCCACTGCAGCAGAGGCTTCTTCTTTAGCAAAAATTGCAAAAGTAAAAAAATTAATATTAACTCATTTTAGTTCTAGATATACTAATCTCAAGTTAATAGAAATAGAAGCAAAAATGAATTTTGCAAATATACATGTAGCAAATGACCTTGATGTCTTTCATATACCGTATCCAGAAAAAGAATTAACTAATCTTAATTTATAAGCTAAATAAAAAAATTAATCAATTATCTGTACTATTTGTCAATATTCCTTCCTTTGTACTATTAATCACATACTCAGCAGCAATACTAGAAGCATTGGTATTCTTTAATGTATCAATCAATAAAGGGATCCGGTCTTTGGCAAGATCTTCTAATACAGAAATATCTACAACACTGCTATTTACTTGGTTGATAATGAAATCAATGACAGTATCTGTGGCATTTGAGTTTTTGGTAATATTAATGACCAAGGGAAGAGTAGCCAAGCCATAATCCTTGTCTGTAGTTAGGTTACTGATCTGTTTTGACTCTCTATCGTTACTGTTCGATAGATTAGAATCAATTGAATTTTGTGCGAATACCTCCTCTAGTAGTTCCGAATTGATAAACATCATGGATCCGATTACAATATACATCATTAAACAAAGTTGAATATTTGTATTCATCATAGTACAACAGATCTCGAAATTTATTAATATTTCTTCGACTTTAATTTTTTTAATTTGGTAACATAAACATATATTTACTAATACTATTCGAAAAAGGAAAATAGAATAGTATTATCCAACAAACTAATATTTATCCTTTCTTTTTTTACTTGAGATTTACAAATTTAAAAAGGTTTTAACTCTAATTTCAGCAATTGAATTTATTAGTATATAAACTTGAATTATTCCAATATTTTATATTTAATATATTTAATTTTTCTTATAACAAGGTAGAAGAAGTAAAGCCCATCTAACTATTGCTAAGCTTGAATTGACAATTAAAGTTAGAAAAATATCTACTCATTAGTATAATTTTGACATTCATTGAATGCATCGGATTTTCTTTAGTACATTGTTAGAAGTGGAGAAGAGAGTGAGACCATATCTTAGTACTATAAAGCCATCAGTTGTAAACGAATCATTGGATAATTCAACTCAAAGATTTGAAGTATTAAAATAATAAATTGTAATTATTATAGTATTTATTCTTAAGCAGAATAGTGTATAGAATATAATATTGCGGTCCATAGTCAAT
>Ga0126314_10001624_pt1 | contig 10882 bp, 10 predicted proteins | sample Plot105B_FD_92535 | JGI IMG/M metagenome (GOLD analysis project Ga0126314, IMG submission 92535) | Serpentine soil microbial communities from UC McLaughlin Reserve, CA, USA - Plot105B | ecosystem: Environmental > Terrestrial > Soil > Grasslands | place: USA: UC McLaughlin Reserve, Lake County... | reverse complement strand
GAGGTGACGGCGGACACGGGGGGGCGACTGACGCATGTCGGGCCGGGGAAGGTCTACCTCATACCGCCAGCAGGACTGGAGATCGGCCGCGACCCCGAGTGCGGGATCGTGTTGAACTCCAAGAAAGTCTCCCGCCGGCACTGCGTGATCGAATCCCGCGCGGGCCGGCTCGTGCTGCGCGACCTCGGGGCCCGCGGAGGTGGCACCACCGCACCGGTGCGTCCAGCCCCGTCACGCACGCCAGCCGAGCACCGCGTGCTCGTCGAGCTGTGCCGCCCCGTGCTGTCCGGACAGGCGTTCACCCCACCGTCGGCCGTCCGCACGATCGCCGAATCGCTCTTCGTCAGCGAGTCGGCGGTCAAGCAGCACCTCGACCGGCTGTACGACAAGTTCGGCATCGCCGCCGACGAGGGCGGCAGCTCACGCCGCGTGCGGCTCGCCAACGAGGCGATCCAAACCGCCGCCGTCACGATGCGCGACCTCCGACGCCCCGACGCCGACTGAGCGCCGACCGCACCCGTCGAAGGGCGACGCCGTCCCACGGTTGAAGCGGCCACGGTTCGCCTCGTCGTTGCACTGCGCACGTCCCCGATCACGCCGACTCGGCCCGCGCACCGGAGCTCGGATGTCATCCGAGCGTTCGTCGCGGCCTGCCCTGATGGGCACATCACGCTGTCCGACCTGATGTCGCGATGTGCCGGTGGCGCCATTCCGCCTCCTGGAGCGTTGTGCGACCGTCGAATCGACATCCCGCCATGGGGCGCAGCTCATCAACGCCGACCACGTCGGACGTTGATCCCCAGCGCCGCGCGGCACCACCGCAAAGGACCGAACCGCCATGCTGCCGAGCGTTGATCTCCCGCCGCCCTCGCTGCGCCCGCCGGCTCCACCGCACTACCGGCCGACACGGTGGCAGGCGGCTCTGGTGGTGGTGACGAGCGGCGTCTCCGCGATCGCGTTCGCCGTGTCGGCGGCGGCCGACGTCAACGAGCGACAGGTCCTCGGCAGGCTCGGACCGGGTCCCGGCTCGTTCACCGCGGCGACCGTCGAGCGGGCCGACGACGTCCGGGTGATCTCGTCGGGGATCGCGCTCGGCGCGATGGTGGTCTCCATCGGGGCCCTCGCCGCGTGGTCGCACCGGCTCTACCGCAACGTCTCCGCGCTCGGGGTGCCCGGTCTGCGGTTCACGGCTGGCTGGGCCGCCGGCGCATGGTTCGTGCCGCTGCTCAACCTCGTGCGACCCAAGCAGATCGTCGATGAGCTCTGGCGCGCGAGCGACCCCACCGAAGCCTCGGACTGGCGCCGGCGCCCCGTGACACCGCTGATCCACGTGTGGTGGGGGGTGTGGATCGGCGCGCTGGTCTTGAACGTCGTCGGCGCACAGACACGCACCGACGTCGATGATCTCCGCAGATGGCTGATCACCAGCACCGTGAGCAAGCTGGGTTTCGCCGTCGCCGCGGTCCTCGCGGTCATCGTGGTCCTGCGAACCACTCGGAGGCATCACGACCTCGCCGCGAGGCTGGGCATCCTCGACTCGAAGCGGCGGACGGGCAGTTCGGCGACCCTGGCGATCGTTCCTGGTGTCATGGCTGCGATGGCGTTCACCGGCAGCCTCATCGTGCTCCTCGCATCTCGGGAAACCCACGACGAGACCACGGCTGGGTCGGATGGCAGCTCGCAGCGCTCGACGAAGTTCGCGTTCGCGCTGGAGGTGGCGGACTGCTTCGACAGCCCGGGCCTGATGACCACCACCAACGATGGCGAGTCCGGTGAGATCGGTGCCGTCGACGTCACCGACTGCGACGACCCCCACGCCTTCGAGGTGATCGCCAAGTTCTCCCACGCCGCCCTTCCCGACGCGCCGTACCCAGGCGTCGGCGAGCTCGACGAGTTCGGCATCGAACGCTGCCTCGAGAGCTTCGACGAGGCCATCGGAACCCCGTTCCTGCAGTCCAGCCTCGACATGGCGTCCCTCTCGCCCACCCCGGACTCATGGCGCTTCGGAGACCGCACGATCCAGTGCATCGCGATGCGCGTGGACGGCGCCGACCTCAGGCAAGACGTCCTCGGTAGCGGCATGTGATGCAGTCGCCTGCATCCATGATCGTCCGGTTCGCATCCACCGTGTGGAGCTGAGGTGGGCTCGCGCCGCTCGGGGTCCGATGAGCGCTCGCCTGCGGCGTCCTCGATCGCCGGGTCAGCGCCCGCCGACCGCGGTGTGCTCCTGAACGACGGCTCGCGGAATCCCCCGCCGACGGGGCAGCGACGCCGTTGGTGCTGGCCCGTTCCCGACCTGCGTCAGGTCGAACGGGCGCGCCCGCCGCTACCGGCCGGGCTCGTCGCCCGGAGCCGGCTCGAGATCTTGAACGCGGTCGATGTCGATCGGAGCACCCGTCGAGTTGTCAGTCGGTTCGACCTCGCCGGCGTTGTCATCGAGGTCCGGCTCTGGCTCGCTCATCGTTGTCTCCGTTCTGCGGCGCCCGTGCTGAGTGCCTACCCACCGACGTGCCGAGCGGACATGAGGCGCGTGTCAGCCGAACGCATGCCGTTGATGCTCGGCGACGACGTCGATGGCGACGACCCGCAGCTTTCTGTTCTCTGTTTGCGAGCGTTGCCGCAGCATGTCGAACGCCTGGTCGGGCGTGCAGGCGTTGTCGGCGATGAGGGTGCCCTTGGCTTGCTCGATGACACCTCGATGTTCCAACGCCACGGCCAGGTTGCGGCTGAGGTCCACGGCACTCCAGTAGGCGACGACGTTGGTCACGACGACCGAGGCATCGGTCGCGAACGCCTCGGCGAGCGTTCCCTCATCGGCCGAGAACGCGCGGACGCCGTACAGGTTGAAGGCACCGCGCGTGTCGGCGTCCTCCAGCAGCAACGGAACGGACAGCGAACTGACGATGTTGTGTTGCCGAGCGTTCCGTCGGTACTCCGGCCACGGCCCGGGAGCGGCGAGGTCGTCGAGTCGGACGACCTGTTCCTCGCGTGCCGAGACCAGACAGGGCCCGTCGTCGACGTCGTATTGGGTGCAATCGAGACTGGCTGCGGTGTCATCGGTGGCAGCCATCGTCACCGCACGACCCGCGACGATGACGGTGACACTGGCGCTCCGGCACGCTGGGAGGAGCTCGGAACCCGCCGTGGCGAGACGGCGCAGACTTGCCGCCAGGTTGACGTCGTCGGTGACACGCATCAGCGCAGCCGAATGAGCCTGGCCGTGAGAGCCCGAGATGGGCATGAGCTTCCTCGATTCGTCGAGAAGCCAGTCAGGCGTTCCGGTCAAGGAAGGATGGCGGACCTCGAAGGTGGGTCTCACCGTACCCCACCCCGCATCCGTTTCGACGAAGCGTCCTCGCCGGACGGCTCAATGAGTGCGACGAGGACGTGCCCGCCGCCAGTCAGCGCCGCGACGACTCGTCGACGTCGGCGCGCTGCACCGACGCGATGATCCGCTCTGCGGTGCTGATCAACGGCTCGGCGTTGTGGGCCGCAGCGTTGCGGATCAGATCGGCCGCTTGGGCGGTGCTGCAGTCCTGCAGTGCCACGAGGACGCCTTGAGCGCGGGCCACCAGCGTCGCTTCGTCGTGCTGCTCCTGCAGTTGGTCGCGAACCGATCGGCCTGTGGTGAGCACAGATGACTTGACGAGAGCCTGGGCGACCTCAGCGGCCATGATCAGCGCGGTTGCCTGGTCCTCGTCGTCGAACGCCTCGCTGACGCGGGAGTAGAGGTTCAACGATCCCACGACGGCCCCGTGATCGATGGCCGGCGATGACAGCACGCTGAGCACTCGACGGTCGGCAGCACCCGTCGCGAAGTGCGGGAAGGTGTCGTCCCCCGGGATGAACCCGATGCGGACGGTGTCACCACCGAGCGCGGCGATGCACGGTCCGTTGTCGTCCTCGTACTGGACCATGTCCATCTCCAACGTGACTCGATCCGTCACCGCCACCGTGGTCGGACGTCCGTCGATGAGCATCGACACACTGGCCCCGGAACAGTTTGCGAGCAGCCTGCACGTGACGCGACACAGGCGCTCCAGGTCGGATCGCAACGTCGTGTCGCTGAAGAGCGCGATCGCAAGTCGTGCCAGAGCGTCCGTCAGCCTGGCGGCACCACCGTCGGCGCCAACGCCGTCATCGTCCACCTCGATCACCTCCCTGGCGTCGTGAGGTGCTCCGTCGATCTCGGCCGTCGCCCGCCACGCGCTCGATCGTGATGAGTTCGGCTGTCCGGTCTCGCGCCATCGCCCCTCGATACCCCTGGTATGAATCGTCACAACCGCTCACGGCGTGGGTGTCAATCGCGAGGGGCAGAACCGAGAGCCTCGACGCATGCCCCGGCGGTTCACTGCGCTTCGGCGGCCGGCTGCACGAGGCGGCGTGAGGGCTGTCGGCTCTCGCGGGTGCTCGGTGGGCGGCGATTGCATCGTGCTCCACCGTTGTTCGTTGAACGTGCGCCTGCGCATTGTCAGCCGGTGCCGTACGGGAGGGGGTGGTCGCCGCCTCGGTCGACGAAGGCATCGTTGAGGGCATCGATGATGTGGTTGTGGTCAGTGAACGCAGAGTCAGAAGCTCCACCGGCGAGGTAGGTGGCGAGCTGTTCGGCGTTGTGGTTGCCGCCGACGCCGAAGTAGGCGATCCACAGCTGCTGCACGCTCAGGCGCAGTTCTTCGCGAGCGGTCTCGAGGGCGGCGACGGTCGCCATGTCAGTTCGTGCCTTGGACGTCGTCGACGATGGCGACCGCGATGTCGCGAAGCTTGCGGTTCTCCGCCTGCGACCGCTGGCGGAGCCGCACGAACGCCTCATCGGGACTGCAGCCGTTGGTGGCCATCAAGATGCCCTTGGCCTGTTCGATGACCCCGCGGTGCTCCATCGCCGCGGCCAGATTCACGGACAGGTCGAGCACCGTCCAGTAGGCAACGACGTTGGCCACCACGATCGCGGCGTGCGCGGCGAACGCCTCGGCCAGCTCCTCGTCGTGTCTGCTGAATCCGCCGTCGAGGTCACCGTAGATGTTCAGGCCGCCGAAGGTGTCGGGGTCCTCCATCATGAGTGGGACCGACAGCGAGCAGGACACTTCGAGCTCGAGCGCGACGCGGCGGAACTCGGGCCAGCGGCTCTCCGATGCCACGGTGTCGATGCGGACCGACTTCTCGTGTCGCGCCGCCGCCAGGCAGGGCCCGTCGTCCGCGGCGTACTGAGCGTCGTCGAGACGTTCGGCAACCTCGTCCGTGGACCCCATCGTCGTCGGTCGGCCGCCGGCGATCACCGTCACGCTGGCGGCCCGACAATGTTCGAGCTGGTCATGACCGGCGATCGCGACGCGCCGGAGGCTCTCGACCAGGTTGGCGTCGTCCGTCACCCGGCTGAGCGCGTACGGACGGCGATTGGGATCGGGTCCGGCTTGGGGGACGTTCATCTGCTTCCTCGATCGCGTCGAGAAGCCAGTCAGTCGACCCTGCGTGTTGAAGGAAGGATGGCGGACCTCAGGTGTGGTGACAGCGTAACGGGGCGGTGGCAGGAACCCCGGTCCGGCGGTCCCGGCCGGTCAGCTTCCCCGGCCGGCTCGTGGCGCCCAGCTCCCGTGGCGAAGTGGTCGCGGGACCGGTCGACTCACCGCACGCGATGCAGACTGCCGAACTGCAGTCTTGTGGCGATGATTGCGAGGACGGCGGGATCCACGCGCCAGCTGGACGTCGCCCGGCACGCCGGACACGTTGGTTCCGGCGTTCAGCGTGACAACCGGCTCGACTCGCCGTATGCTGGCAGTGCCTTCAACAGACAGGGTGATCAACGACGAGCGAACGGGGTCTGGAGTCACCGTGTCTGATCTGTTCGAAGACCTGAGGGTCCTGGTATCCGGGCGCGAGCGTGGCATCCGTGTGGAGGTGAGCGGTGACGTCGACCTCGCATCAGTCGATGTGTTGCGCGAGGTCCTCGACGCCGCCGTCCTCTCCGGTTCCGGTGATGTCGAGGTCGACATGTCCCGTACGACGTTCTGCGATTCGGTCGGGTTGAGCGCCCTCGTTTGGGCGCGACGGCAGATGCGGCACGACGGGCGGCGGCTGCGGATCGTCAACGCCTCCCGACCGGTGTTGCGCCTGCTCGAACTGACCGGGACCGGTGACCTGCTCGCCGCGCGTTCGTTCCGGACGCCGGAGGCTCCGTCAGCCTTCGACTCCGCCGCCGACGCAGGTTGATCTCGAGCCCGGCGGCGTGCAGCCAGCGACGTGCCGGACGTTCGCTCCGACGCCGCCCCCGATCAGCTCTCTACGGACGAGGCGCCGGCCCGTTCTGCGGCGCCGTCGGATCCGTCAACTTTCCGCGCTCGCGCCAACATGCGTGGCGCCAGCGCGAAAAGTTGACGGATCGGAACCTCGGACCCGGCACCCGGCTCACCGACGGAGGCGGGGACTCGCCGTGATGCGTGGCGGGTACGAGCGGGAGGTGAATTCCGTCTCGGCTGCCCGCTCATGACCAAGGTCGACCGCATCGCAGAGCCGTGGGGGACGCGCACGCCGTATGGTCCCGGCGAACCGTGGCCGGTACGCGTGGACACGTACCTGGCGGACGGCTTGGGGCCCGCCGACGTGGACCGTTGGGTGCAGAGCGCCTCGATCCTCCACAGCAACGGCGACGGTGTGGACATCGCGGTCAAGGACGACCGGATCGTCGGCGTCCGGGGCCGAGCCGGCGATCGGGTGAACCACGGCCGTCTCGGGCCGAAGGATCTGTACGGCTGGCAGGCCAACGCCTCGCCGGATCGTCTGATGGCGCCGTTGGTGCGCCGGAGCGGGCGACTCGTCGAGTCGGACTGGGACACGGCGATGGACCTCGTCGTCCGACGGACGAAGGAGCTCCTCGCCGAGCAGGGACCGAGCGCCCTCTCCTTCTACACGAGCGGCCAGCTGTTCCTGGAGGAGTACTACGCGCTCGGCCTGATCGCCCACGGCGGCCTGGGCACGAACCACGTCGACGGCAACACTCGGCTGTGCACGGCGACGGCCGCCGAGGCCCTGAAGGAGTCGTTCGGCTGCGACGGGCAGCCCGGCTCGTACACGGACATCGACCACTGCGACGTGTTGGCCCTCTACGGCCACAACATGGCCGAGACGCAATCGGTGCTATGGACCCGCGTGCTCGACCGGCTGGCCGGCAGCGATCCACCACTGGTCGTGTGCGTCGACCCTCGCCCGACTCCCGTGGCGCGGGCAGCCACGGTGCACCTCGCCAACCGCCCCGGCACCAACGTCGCCTTGATGAACGGGTTGCTGCGGGAGCTCATCGACCAGGACTGGATCGACCACGACTACGTGGCGAACCACACGGTGGGCTTCGACGAGCTGCGACGTCGGGTCGGTGAGGTCTCCGTCGAAGAGGCGGCGCGGATCTGCGACGTACCGGCCGATCTCATGCGGGAGGCGGCGCGGCTGATCGGTACCGGGGAGCGGTTGGTGTCCACGGTGCTGCAGGGCTTCTACCAAGCCCACCAGGCCACGGCGGCCGCGGTCCAGGTGAACAACGTGCACCTGCTGCGCGGCATGCTCGGCCGTCCCGGCTGCGGCGTGCTGCAGATGAACGGACAGCCGACGGCAGAGAACACCCGGGAGTGCGGAGCCGATGGTGATCTCCCGGCGTTCCGCAACTGGTCCAATGACCACCACGTCGCCGATCTCGCCGACATCTGGCGGGTCGACCCGATGGACATCCCGCACTACAGCCCGCCGACCCATGTCATGCAGATGATCCGCTACGCCGAGGAGGGCTCGATCCGCTTCATGTGGATCACCGCCACGAATCCCGCTGTCTCGCTGCCCGAGCTGGCCCGCGTCCGGTCGATCCTCAGTCAGGAACGGCTGTTCGTCGTCGTGCAGGACATCTTCCTCACGGAGACGGCGGCGTTTGCCGATGTTGTGCTGCCGGGGGCCACATGGGGCGAGAAGACGGGCACGTTCACCAACGCCGACCGCACGGTGCACCTCTCCGAGCAGGCGGTGGAACCGCCCGGCCAGGCCCGGTCGGATCTCGACATCCTCATCGACTACGCCCGCCGGCTCGGCCTGCGCGACCGCGATGGCGAGCCGCTCGTCAAGTGGAACGATCCCGAGTCGGCGTTCGAGGCGTGGAAGGAGTGCAGCCGCGGGCGGCCTTGCGACTACTCCGGCCTGAGCTACGACAAGCTGCGCGGCGACAGCGGCATCCAATGGCCCTGCAACGCGGACCAGCCCGACGGCACCGAGCGCCTCTACGCCAACGGCGGGTTCTGGAGCGCGCCTGACGTCTGCGAGAGCTACGGGCGCGACCTCGTCACCGGCGCGCCGCTCGAGGAGACCGAGTACCGGGCGCTGAACCCGCAGGGCAAGGCGATCATCAAAGCGGCGGCGTTCACCGCACCGCACGAGGTGCCCACGGATGAGTACCCGTTCTGGCTGACCACCGGCCGCACGCTCTACCACTTCCACACCCGCACGAAGACGGCGCGGGCATCGCAACTGCAGGCGGCCGCACCAGAGGTGTGGGTCGAGCTGAGTGCCGGTGACGCCCGCCGCGGCGAGGTGTCGGAGGGTGATCGCGTCGAGGTCTCCACGCCGCGGGGGTCCCTGCGGGCCCGTGTGCGGGTCACCGACATGCGCGACGGTGTGCTGTTCGTGCCCTTCCACTACGGCTACTGGGACCACCAGGTGGATGGCGAGCCTGCAGCCGCGACAGCCGCCAACGAGCTGACGATCACCGAGTGGAACCCCGTCTCCAAGCAGCCGATCTTCAAGACGGCCGCCGCCCGGTTGACGCTGCTCTCGCGAGCCGAAGGTCAGCCGGCCCGTGCGCCGACCACCACGGCCGCACGACCCGTGGCGACGGACGTTCCACCGACCACCGGCGGGCCGAGCGCGCTCGCCGACGAAGCGTTCAGCGACGTCCTGCGATGAAGCTCGACTGGGCGATTCGCGAACTGCACCGCTCCGAGCAGGAGCTGCGGCAGGAGCTGCTACGAGTCGCTGAACGGCACGCCGCTGACCATGACATCTACTACATGGCTCGGGACCTCGCCGCGTGGAGCGCCGCCCACGTCGAGCAGCTGGCCGCGATCGGCCGGCGCTACGGGCTCGAGCTGAACGCGGACGATGCTGACGGCGCCTCGGTCACGGAGCAGCTCCGGGAGGAGTCAGCCCGCCTGCTCGGCCGGCGACCAGAGCCGGCGTTGCTCCTGCTGCGCGACGTGCGACAGGTGCACCTGAAGGCCGCCGGCGTCTCGCTGGACTGGGAGCTGCTCGCGCAAGCCGCCCAAGGCGCCAAGCACCTGGAGCTCCTCGAGCTCGCCGAGCGATGCCATCCCGACACGCTGCGCCAGATGCGGTGGGCCAACGCCAAGCTCAAGGAGTCCTCGACGCAGGCGCTGCTCGCCTGATCAGCAGGTCGTCCATCACCGCCCGTCGACCCGGCAGGGCCGAGGATCAGCGGTTGACGAGCTTGAAGAACGTGCTGTCGCTGCCGTCGGCCTTGTGCTCCTGGTACACGAAGGCGAGGCCGGAGTCGTCGAACTTCGCGAACCACTCGTCCCAGTCGATCTGCTCGAGCCGGTCGGCTCCCGTACCGCCCGGGAAGTCGATGCGCAGGACACCTGCTTCCTCGTCGTCACCGGTGCCCTTCACGGTCGCCGGCTTGCCGTCGTGCTCACCGACCCAGCGGCGGATCTCGTCGTGATCGGTCGTGGTGTTGGTCTGCGACGCCATGTCGATCTCGTTGCCTCGTCCGGTTGGCCTGCCCGGTCGGAGGAGCACACCGACGCGGGCGTGTCACGCGGGTACCCGGCGCACGTACGACTGATCCGCTCGCAGGCCGGTCGCGCGAGGAAACCGTCGTGGCAGCGCCGAGATCGCCCGGCTGAACGACGGCCCGTTGTACCGCAGGAGCGTCGGTACCTTGGGCGCAACGGAGAGATCGGCAGCTGACGATCTCCTCGTGAGGCGCGTCGAGTCCAACCACGGGCTCGGCGCGCCGTCGCGAGTCACCGTCGACCCCAGCAGGGCGAGGTAGACGAACGCCTGTGCATCGCTCGGCCCGGCCGTGGTCGTGAGGACCACCAGGACGCAGCCTCCGCCGGCTGGGCTGGTGGCCGTGCGCTGCGTCGTGCTGCTGCAGCTGACGTCCGTCGCCGGGTGTCGCCGAACGGGATCGTGGTGGGACCGTTGGCCGTGGTGAGGTGGTTGCCGATCAAGGTGACGACGGCTCCGCCGGACCGCGGTTGGGGCCGCGGCGCAACGTGGCGCAGCCGGGAGGCCCTGATCGAAGCAAGGGTGCCAACACAGCGCTCTGATGTCCGGCGTCATCCGGACGCCGGGCGCCTGGCGTCGGTTGGTCGGCGTCGTCACCGGACTGTGGTGAATACTTCGCGACATGAAGCCTTCGCGCGGTGGTCACCTGCCGATCAATGGCCTGCTGCTCTACTACGAGCTCCATGGCGAGCTGGGCGCCTCGGACGCGAACCCGCTGCTGCTCATCCCCGGAGCCTTCTTGTCCACGGACGCGATGCAGCAGTGGGTGGACGCGCTCGGGCTCGGTCGCCCGGTCATCGTCTTCGATCAGCAGGGACACGGTCGTACGGCGGATGCGTCGCGGGGGATGTCGTACGAGCAGTTCGGCGACGATGCCGCCGCGTTGCTGCAGGCCTTGGAGATCGAGCGTGCCGACGTGATGGGCTACTCGCAGGGCGGCGGCGTCGCGTTGCAACTGGCGCTGCGTCATCCGCATCTGATCAGCAAGCTTGTCACCTTGTCCGCCACGTACCGCCAGGACGGCTGGTACCCGTCGGTGTTGCATGCGCTCGAGGGTCTCTCCGGGGAGCTCTTCAGGGACACGCCCGTCGGCGAGGCCTTCCGG